>Ga0099364_10000299_pt1 | contig 83116 bp, 59 predicted proteins | sample TergutTh196P3_FD_73070 | JGI IMG/M metagenome (GOLD analysis project Ga0099364, IMG submission 73070) | Microcerotermes parvus P3 segment gut microbial communities from Pointe-Noire, Republic of the Congo - Th196 P3 | ecosystem: Host-associated > Arthropoda: Insects > Digestive system > Gut ...
TGAAAAATGTAAGGATAACCATCCATAATACATTAAAATTTGCATGAATGGAATAAATTATATCTATCGTGACTGGTAAAACTCTCGTTCCATAATACGAATCATGATTATGAGCACCTGAAATCATCAGAGCTACTCCGATTCCTGAAATCCAGTAAAATGAAGGTGAGCGGAGTATTTTGGTGAAATAAAACTTGAACAGGGTGAAAAATTGGAGAAATGATGATTGTAGAGTTCCACCCAATCGGGCATTATTGCTCCCATCACCATCCAAGTATGGAAAAGAGATTACATCCTCAGGGTCAATTTTCTTCATTTTTTGTTTAAAAACATTTTCAAACTTAAACATTTTCCAAGCAATGAAAAATATTATCAAGCTGACACTGATCCATAAAACCCTATTATAAAGTATAAAGTAAGGCATACCGATAGATTGTGTATTCATTTCTACTGCTGACCATCCTCTCGTAGCGAGGCTAAAGGCTCTGGAACCAAAGGGGTCTATCAAAGTGGCCATGACTTGATTTTCAATTTTTGAGCCATAATGATTGGCAAAGGTTTGCATTGTGTAAATCAAAAAACCCATACCGAAAACGCTTGCAGATTTTTTTGTAGCTATCACAATAGCAATGAATAACACGCTGATAAAAAGATAATTTGGTATGACCATCGTAAGCATTGGCTCAATATACCAGTATAAATTGAACCCTCCTATCATTTCTTTGTCGATACCGGGCAAATATACTGATAAACCAAAAGCGATCATAGAAACAACGATCATCATCATCATGATGATGAAATTGCCCAAAAATCGACCCAAAATATATTGTGTTTTTGTGATTGGTTTGCACAGGAGTAGATAAGAAAATTTGTTTTCAAAATCTTTACTAAACATCTGATGAATAAAGGCTGCCATCATAAATATGCTTAATTTTAGCACCATATCAACATGACTAAATATCGAAAAAGGCGAATTGATAAATAACTTATCCCCCATTGCTGTGCTGACGCCCCAAAGTGCTCCACCACGAGCTAATTGGTCTAAAACAGTAAGACCAATCAATAAAAAAGCAAATACATAAGTCGATATATATCGCAAACGGTACTTTATCTCAAAAATACAAAATTCAAACATTATTTTACCTCGTTTTTTGTGATATAATAAAAATACGCATCATTTAAATCTGCTTCCACAGGAATAAAACCATTTATTCGTGGCGAATTTTCATGATTTTCGCTATTATCATCATAAACGTGAACTTTTGTTTTACCCATATACATTCTTGATGACAATACTCGATAGCTACTTTTTACAGATTCTATCTCATTTTTTTCTATCACTTTATACCAAACTTTATCTTTCAATTGTTCCAAAACTTTCTCAGGGTGATTTTCTATCAAAACCTCACCATGGTTCATTATAGCCATACTGTTGCATAAATCAGAAACATCATCGACTATATGCGTGGAAAGTATCACAATGATATTTTCACCGAGTTCAGCTAAAATATTGTGAAAACGAAATCTTTCTTCTGGGTCTAGACCAGCAGTAGGCTCATCTACTATCAATAATCTAGGATTATTTAACAAAGCCTGAGCTATTCCGAATCTTTGTTTCATTCCACCCGAAAAGCCACCAAGATATTTATTCTTATGGTTCGCTAAGTTTGTCCTTTCTAGCAAGGACAAAACCATATTTTTTCTAATTTTGGCATTATTGATGCCTTTTAATACAGCGAGATGGTTCAAAAGCTCATAAGCTGTTGACTTTGGATATAAATCAAATTCTTGTGGTAAAAATCCCAGAATTTTACGGACTTCGTGCTTTTCCTGAAGAACATTTAGGTCATCCAAAAAAATACTACCAGAATCTCCATCTTGCAACGTAGCTATGGTTCTCATTAATGTTGACTTTCCTGCTCCGTTTGGACCTAACAAACCAAACATTCCAGTTTGTATAGTCAAGTTTACATTTTTGCATGCTTGGACCCCATTTGAATAGGTCTTGTTAAAATTTTTGATTGTTAATTTACTCATTATTTCTCCTTTAAATTACATAGTTTTCGGATTCCCACCCACCTCGACAAAACTTTCTATATTAATTAGACTAAAAAAAGTGTATTTTATTACAATTTATTTTTCCCAAAAAACAGATACGACACAGGTATCACCTGATATAGCATTTCCTTTTGACATTAGCAGTAAATCTGGAAGATAAAGAGGAATCTACAGAATATCAACAAAATATTCAGCCAATATTTAACGAGTTTTCGAATCATTAAAGCAAACTCATAAAAAAATAAAAAATAAAAAAGTAACTATTTGCAATTTTTTAGTTTTAGATATGATATTCTCTATGTATAGGGAGAGAGTAGAATCGTTTTTATCGAGTTTACTCAAAATGATTATAAAAAGGAGTATAAAATGGAAAATTTTAAAGAATCCGCCTCCGTATCGATTAAATTATCAGATACAGTAAAAGATGATTTAAATGAATTAATGTTACAAAGGAAAGAAAAACTAGAAAAGATAGAATCATTGGGTATCGACCCTTTTCCGCACCATTGTATTCGCACTCACAATATTGCTGATTTACTGGATCACAAAGACATGTTTATCAGCTCAGGTGAAACGGTTTATATTACAGGTAGGATAATCTCACATAGGAGACAAGGTAAAATAGGTTTTTCTCATTTGCAAGACTATAGTGGAAAAATACAAGCATTTATCCGCCAGGACAAGATAGGAGAATTAAACTACGAATTGTACAAATTGATTGATTTGGGTGATTTTATACAAGTAAAAGGGCAGGCGATATATACTCAAACAGGAGAATATTCTGTTTTAGCGGAAGAAATAGTTTTGCTTTCCAAAAATATGAAGCCGCTCCCTATAGTAAAAGAAAAAGAAATTGATGGCAAGCTAGTCAGATATGATGAGTTTACAGACATTGAGCTGAGATATAGGAAACGATACCTTGATTTGCTGCTCAATCCGAGTCATAAACAGACATTTGAAAACAGAGCTAAAATAATCACAACTATCAGAAAATTTCTTGATAATCGAGGTTTTCTTGAAGTAGAGACTCCAATATTACAGCCCCTGTATGGTGGTGCAAATGCGAGACCGTTTACGACATATCACAACACTTTAGGATATGATCTCTATCTGAGGATCGCAACAGAATTGTACCTTAAAAGATTAATTATAGGAGGTTTTGAGCGAGTATATGAGATAGGAAAAAACTTTCGAAACGAGGGTATGGACAGGACACACAATCCTGAATTTACTGCTATTGAGCTATACCAGGCATATAGTGACCTCGATGGAATGATGGAAATCACAGAATCTCTTTTCCGATGTATTGCAAATGATGTTTTTAAATCGAACATTGTAGAATATGGGGATCATTTCATCGATTTAGATAAACCTTTTAAAAAGTCAAGTATGTTAGAATTAATCAGAGATTATACAAACGAGGACTTTTCTTGTTTTGATACAGACAAGCTAAAGTCATTTTGTCAAAAAGAAGGTGTAAAGCTAGATGATCATGCAAATGCAGGCAGGATGATAGCCGCAATCTTTGATCATTTTGTAGAAGATAAACTCATCCAACCTACGTTTGTGACAGACTATCCTAAAGAAATATCTCCACTAGCAAAAAACCATCCCCAAAATCCCAATTTGGTCGAAAGATTTGAGCTGTTTATCTGTGGAAAAGAATATGGAAATGCTTTTACAGAACTCAATAGCCCGATAGAGCAAAGGAAAAGGCTTGATGCACAAGCCAAAGAAAAAGAGCTGGGAGATCACGAAGCCAATGTTGTGGATGAAGATTTTATTGAAGCGCTTGAATATGGTATGCCTCCGATGGGTGGTTTAGGGATAGGAATAGATCGTTTGATAATGTTTTTTACTAATAATAGCTCAATAAAAGAGGTCATCTTTTTTCCGCAGATGAAAATCGAACATAAATAACTGAATTTTAAAATAGATGGATATAAATGAAAATAATGAAGGAGTAAACATGAAAAATATTACTAACTCAATGCCTATCATGGCAATTCTGTTGTTTATCTTCGGACTCGGAACAGGTTGTTTGATAGCGGAAGAATTAAGTACAGAAGGAGGCAAAGACATGGGTGCAGAGATTATTAGAGTTTATGCTGAGGATATGCCAGCAGCTCGGTTTATTGGAAAAAAGTATCTCGATGAGGATCGAGTAGAAGGTACGTACGGACATCAATGGGATGAATGGCACCAACATGACTGGTTTAATGAAATCACAAAACAAACAGACAGAGACTTGAAAGAATGGTTCGCTGAGAGTGAATCCTATATTGGTTTGATGAGGTTCAAAGATGGAGAACCTTTTGAGTATTGGATAGGCATGTTTATGCCAGAGGGAACTACGGTGCCTGATGGAATGAGTTATATCGATTTCCCTACATTAAAGCTCGGCATCGGCTGGGTAAAAGGAACAATGGAAAACATTTTCTTTATGTGTGACCCAGTCTATGAAAGGCTTGTGACTGAGGGTTTCCAACCGGTTATCGATGAACAAGGCGCTTGGTGGAGTTTGGAACGATATACATGCCCTAGATTTACTGCTCCTGATGAAAATGGTCAAGTCATTTTAGATCATGGATATGTATTGCAATTTCATGTCCGTTGCCAATCTTGCTATATGATCATCGATGAGCCTGAGAAATTCGGTTCAGAAGCAGATGGGATAGCAAGCACGGATTATTGTCTTTATTGTTATCAAAATGGTAGTTTTGTAGCTGAACACACTCTTGAGGAAGCTGTTGAAGCAAATATACCGTGGTGGCGAGTAGAGGGAGATGAAAATGACGATGCTGCAAGAGAACGCATCAGAAGAGTATTTCCTACACTCAAAAGGTGGAAAAGAGAATAATGAGATTAGTGCTCAAGAAAAAATACTTAAAATTTTGGGATATTTAAAAAATTCTGAAAACTAGATCAATTAATATTTGATATTCAAGTTTTAAATTAGTTATTATGGAGGGTAAAGATGCAACTTACTATTAACGAAAGTGGTGTCAATGTAAATGGAAAAAACTGGCGAGATTTATCTTTTGGAAAAAGAATACTATACACTGTTTTGATCCCAATCGTTGTTCTTTTGGCTCTGATTGTTGCTGTTTTCGCTGTAAGTATCGCATTGGGAGCTGTTGCTTTAGTATTTCCAGTGGTTTTGGTAGCAGTCATTTTTGCTTGTATTGTAGCATTGTTGGCAATTGCTATTTGGTTACCAATTGCTATTTTTAAAAAGGGTGGTCATAAGAGGTTGTGAATAATACCCTCACTTTTGATTTTGCTGAAAATGTCGTGAACGCTTGGGATACGCATTATTGTGACACTTTGCAAAAAAGGATTTTGATGTTTGTCACACAATTTATTTAATCTCTTTGAGATATTCATAAGCGGATTACATTGATATTTTATGTCATCAATAGTGTAAGCAATGCACATTCGTTTTCATCTTTTGGCTTGTGAAGTTTATCATCATAAAATCCAAAACCTGTAGTGGTGTAGGCTATGGTGTTAAATGCGTTTCTGACGATGTATTTATGCTGATTTTTTAGCTGTTTGGGTAAGATTTTATGACACATTTGAGCTAGTTCTTCACAAATTTGTTGGCTTTCAATGGAGATCTCCTCTCTGATACCTGAGAGTATCGTTTCCAGAGTCTGAAACTGTTCTTCGGTGAATAGATAGAAATTTGGTCGATAAGAGGAACGGTTAAATGCGTTCCCTACACTTGAAAACATGCCCCAGCTAATCATTTCACCTAGTATTGCTTTCTCATCTTCGCTCAGACTTTCTATGTCAAAATCTGAATTTAATACTTTTGCTATAACAGTTCTGTATGTATCTTTGTTTAGGCTAAATATCGTGGCGATTTTACTATTTCCCGCATTATACATTCCATACCATAAAGCATAAAAATGTTCATTTCCACAAGTCATGTAACCGGTTGTTTGCCAGCCTAAAAATGGTGCATATTTTTCACCTAAAACTTGTTTTATTGTTTCAGGATTCTGTGACTGCATAAAGCCTCTGGGGATGTATCTATAGCCATCTGGGCGAATAGGATAATCTTCAAAAAGCATAGTATAATCTTTTAAATAAATGTCTTTGATCAGGACATAAATCAAAAGCCAGAGCAGCCTCTCGATCGGGTATTCAGAACCGTGAAATCCAATAGACTTTATCTTTTCTTGTTGGTCTATCAATCTTTCAATTATCTTGTCAGAAAAGGTGGTTTTATGTTTCATAAATACTCGCATTTTCTCAGTTTCAAACTCTGCTGTATATATGATAAACATGGTATTATATCGACCTTTATGCAGTTTTAAAAACTCTCTTTCCACCAGCCAATCTAGATCATCCTCCAGATAAGCCTTTGGTATACCCAAAGACTCTGTCAGTTCGTCCAAAGTTTTTGGTGTTTTATAACATTCTATACAAATATTTTGTTTAGACAAAGTCTTTCGAATAAAAACAATATCGTGATTATCATTTATTTGTCCCGTATAAGTAACCAACAATCTTTGCGGTCTGTAAACATATTTATCGCTATTTTCCATTTTTGTCACTGCCTCCTTCACTTTTTTTCTGGCATCAAAAAGCACTTTTTTTGCATTGTTTTCAGTAATCTTGAGCCTCAAGGCTATCTCTTTGATTGGCAGACTATCAATATAAAACATGATCATCGCTTCCCGATGCAGGTAGTTTAACCTCGACACACTCAGCCTCATTTTCGAGATAGTCTCTTTTTTTGCAGCGTCTTGTTCTGAATTGGTAGTTGCGTCCCCTATATTTTTAGTACGAATAAATGCATCCCCTACATCAGCCATCGATTCACACATCAGGTGAAACTTATTATCTCGTAAATGATTGCACCACACATAGTGAGCTACTTTCCAAATATAACCGTTTAAATTATCTATTTTTTCACCCTTTTCGTTCAAGCGTTTTATAGACTGATACAATTGTTTAATCACATCTTGCACCAAGTCCTCTGCCTCAGTGTGATTTCCTATTCTTTGATATGCCCACTTCAGCAAAGCTATCGCATAGTCTTTTATTATCTTGTCAAATATGTTCTCGAGGTTCATGGCATCTTGTTTCTGACTATATTATTTATAGTAACACAAATGCTAAAAAGGTTATAAAGAAAATTCATTAAATTACCCTCTTTTATAGTTTCACTTTTTTTAGTAAGTCAATTTTTCTAAAGGCACTTTTTTTGTCAATCGTTTTCTATACAACTTTACATCCATAGCTAAAAAAAGCCGTCGATCGGAGGGGCTACGCTATGGGATGATGCCAATCATCGATCGGAGGCGGGAGTGCTGACTGTCGTAGCCCTTTAGAGCTCCGCTGATGCTATAAAATATTGTAAAAAAAATCAAGAATTTTAAACAAAAATGTTGACAATAAATGCTCATAAAATATCTTGGTACTGATGTGGGTTTACTAAACTTTTTATAATAAACTCATGCATTGTTTTCTTTGGAAAAATAATATAAAATATCAGGAGATATAAATGTCGGAAACAAAAAAAGGCAATCTAAGCATTCATACGGAGAATATTTTCCCTATTATCAAAAAATGGCTCTATTCAGAACAGGATATATTTGTCAGAGAGCTCATATCAAACGCCACAGATGCAAGTAATAAGAGAAAGATTTTTGACCAAAATATCAAGGATGAGGATTTAGAGATCGAAATAAAAATCGATAAAAAGAAAAAAACGATTTCTTTTATCGATAACGGAATAGGAATGACACAACTAGAGATCGAGAAGTACATCAATCAGATAGCTTTTTCAGGAGCAGAAGACTTTGTCAGTAAATACAAAGATAAACAGAGTGTTATTATCGGTCACTTTGGACTCGGTTTTTATTCTTCATTTATGGTATCAAATAAAGTGACTATCGACTCTTTATCTTTTCAGGAGGGAGCTGTAGCTTCATTTTGGGAATGCGATGGATCAATAGAGTATTCTACTAGCATAGGAAAAAGAAAAACAGTGGGCACTACAGTCACCTTGTTCTTGAATACAGAATCTGAAGTCTATTTAGAAGAGAGTAAAATCAAGGAACTACTAGAGAAATATTGCAGTTTTATGCCATTTCCTATCAAGTATAACAAAGAAATAGTAAATCAAAAAGAAGCCCTTTGGAACAAAAAGCCGAGTGATGTTACGGAAGAGGAATACAAGGATTTTTACAAAAAAATGTTTCATGATTTTGAAGATCCGATATTTTGGATACATCTAAATGCAGATTATCCCTTTGCATTAAAAGGAATACTCTATTTCCCTAAAATGAAACAGGATATTGAATTATTAAAAGGTAAAGTTAAATTATACTGTAACAATGTTTTTGTTGCAGACAACCTGAAAGAATTTATCCCTGAATTTATGACCATGCTCAGAGGAGGAATTGATGTTCCAGATATTCCGTTAAATGTTTCACGCAGTTTTTTACAAAACGATAAACAAGTCCAGCAAATTAGAAAATACATCATAAAAAAGATAAGTGACCAGTTTGTAAACACTTTTAAGGAAGATAGAAAAAGATACGAAGAATATTGGACTGACGTTCAGAACGTGATAAAATACGGTATTTTGACAGAGGAAGATTTTGGAGATAATATGAGAGATTATATCATTTTCAAGAATTCAAATGGAAACTTTATGACTATAGGAGAATATACCGAATTAGCACCTAAAGAAGAAAATAAAACAAATATATACTATGGGGTAAGTGAAAATACCCAGGTGTCATTGCTCAATCTCTTTAAAGAACAAAATATTGAAGTATTATTCTGTGATTCGCCCCTCGACTCTCACCTCATGCAATCGCTAGAAATGAAAAAGCAAGACATAAGCTTTGTACGAATAGATTCAGAAATAAAGGATTTTTTAATTAATAAAGACAACGTTGAGATCCTTGACCAAGACAATAAGACATTTAATCAAAAACTAGAAGAAAAAATTCAAACTATTTTAGACAATGATAAAATAAAAATAGAGGTGAAGAGCCTAAAAACGAGCAAGCTGCCTGGTATGGTGATTTTTAACGAATTCATCAGAAGGTTTCAGGAAATGAGTACTTTGAGCACAGGAGGGTCGGAGAGTTTTTTCAACAACTATACTTTTGTCCTAAACTCAGAAAATCAAACTGTAAAAAAGATATATGATCTCTGCCTAGAGGCTAAAACTGAAGAAGCCAAAATTCTGATAACCTATATCCATGATCTGGCTATGCTTGAACAAAAAAGGTTTTCGGGAGAAGAGCTGAATACCTTTATAGAAAATGCAAACAAAATACTAGGCATGATCTAACGAGGTATAACAGCAGATAGGTAAGCATGGAATCATGAGACCGTATTTACGAATACTTGTAAATATAAAGTTGGTTTAATAGGGGTGTGTTGATGAAAAATCGTAAAAGTCACTATCTAATATTTTTAATATTTGTATTGTTGTTTCATTGTTTTTTACAAGCTCAAACTTATCAAGAATACAATCCCAATGACGAGCGATTCCGAATATTAGCCCTCGAAAAAGCCAAAATTCGTCTAGAGTACTCTGAAAAACAATGGCTTAATGCTAAAGAACTTTTGGAACAGAATCATATTTCTCAAGATGAGTTTATGATGTATGATTTACAATATAAAACTGACAGATTAAACTTTGACCAGTACATGTTGAGTGTAATATTTGATAACCCTTATATAAACGTTTCTAAAGCTGACAAGATTACAGATATAAATGGAGAAGTGTTTATCGATCTGAGTATAAAAAACACATCTGGAGGAAATTATGGACTCGAAGAGTCATTAATGGGCGACATGCCGGGCAGCAGATTGTCCATCACAGGTGTGTACAACCTTTATGTCTCGATAAAGGACTTAAATCGTACAATCATATCGCAGCCATATGAATATCACATATTAAAATTAGATTTTGATGAGGAATACTCTATTCGTTTTAGGCTTATCAAAGATGTCGAAAGTGCGATTATCTCAACAAACTATGGTGATAGAATAACAGAAAAACAGATTTATTTTACCAGAAAACAAGATAGTAGCCTCATCACAATAAGCCCTGATATATACGCCCAAGAAATAGAAACCGGCCAAATGGCTACATTTAGGTTATCAATGGACTATTTTGGAGACACAAGGCAAAGCTTTACCGTTGAAATGGAAAGCTTGCCTGAAGTCTTTACATGGGATGTTTTTTCTCTGCAATCTAATGTGACAATGTCTAGGCTAGTGTTTTCTCCTGCAGAAACTCGTCAAAACTATGGATTGAGAGTACGAGTTCCTGAAAGAATAGGTAATAATATAGAATTTGATAAGCCGATAGAGTTTCGATTGTTGCTAAAGAACTCTCAAAATGAAATAGCTAGTATTTCAGAATTACAAATAGTTCCGACTAGCAGGGTGAGTATGCGCTTGATAGTTAATAATTTGTATTGGAAAGGTAACGATACGCAAGAAATCAATTTTTCTCAAATCCGTCTCGAAAATGAAGGGATGCGAGCTATTACAAACGTATCTGCCGAAATATTTCTGCCAGCAAACTGGGAATATGAAATAACACCTCAAAGGATAGAAATTCTCAATCCGGGAGAAAGAGTACCACTAGAAATAAATATCAAAATGCCTACAGATGTATTGCCCGGCATTTACCAAATCAGATACAGAATGATTGGTAACAGTGTAAACCGTAATCTGCAAACGGCTGAAATTGAATTTCGTGCTGAAGTAGTTAAGAAAACAAATGTAATAGTCGTTTTGTTGTCAGTGATATTAAGCCTAGCTGTCATCATCGGAGCAATAATGTTTATTATCAAGATATCAAAAAACTAGAAAGAATTGTGCAAAACTGATCATAACATAGATTGTGCGTTAATGTTTATATTACCAACAAATACTGTAACATATGATAAAATATGAATTTGTTAGTCTAGAAGACAATCTGATAGATATTGTATTTTACAATCACCTAAAAGATAAAACAGCCATAGTTTTCCCTAATAATAGCAGCAAAAATGCGGCAATGGAGACTATACAAGGGTTGTGGCAGCTTCAAGACATTATTCTTTTAACTTTTGATGATTTGTCAAAATTTATTTCATTGTCAGAAAAGCCTATTTTACAAGATGTAAAACGCCTTTTGGCTTTTTTCAAATCATTGAGTCTACTTTTGAAAGAGAAGTATTATATCACAGATTATTTTTCTTCGATAAACTTTGCGAATATCTTTTTTAAGCTGTTTGAAGAATTAAAAGAGGAATGTGTTCTGTTAGATAAAATAGAGGACACCTTATTAAATGAAAGCATTTTTTCAGATTGGCAAATCGAGACTTGGCAAGATTTGCTGTTAATATACAATGAATACAAAGAATATTTAAAAAAAACAGATTTTACTGATGTGATATTTACTGAATATAATGTTGAGGCTATCGATATATATTTAAAAGGTTACGACAATGTAATGTTTGTAAATCAATTTTATTTTACAGAAAGTGAAAAGAGGTTGATAAAGATATTAGGGTCAACCAAAGAGGTGATACTTTTTTTTCAGATACCAGAGACAATACTTGAAAAAAGTACTCTTTCTATATCCGATTTTAATATTTCAGATTTAATCAATACAAAAAATAGCATTGAGATGCTTAAACCTACAACCGCAAATGGAAGAGGTGTGATACACTTGTATTCCTTTGATAATGACTTTTCTATGTTAAATAAAGCAGTCGAAGTGATAGAAAAAGAAAGTATAGAAAATATAGTAGATTATGATTTTTACGAACATAGCTGGTTTCGGTTTCTTTCAAATGAAAAGTTTGCATTACCACAAAGTTTTTCATTTCATAATTCTGAAATATTTTATTATTTTAACACATTATATACCTTGTTTGATTCAATGCAATATATAGAGTTAAAGAAAAAATATCTTTTCCCGTTAAACGAAGTATTTAACTTTTTAATAGGTAATGCAAAACCAGAACATGCACAAGACTCCTATCATGCATCTCTCGTAAAACTATTTACAGGTTTAGCAAGTAGGGGATATTTGTATTTTGACCCTTTAGAAGCCTCAATTTTATTAAAAGAAATATCATGTCCTAGTTTGATAAAAAAGCTATCAGAAACTTTTGACTTGATATTAAAACTATTAAAAATAAAACAGATGAATCAATTGATTAATTTGATTGATATAGAAGGTGGGATAAACATAAAAAGCATATGTAATTCAGATTCATTAACTCATACTAATATATTGGAAGTATTTTTTGAGTGTTTATCAAATCTATATAATATACAAGAGTTTGGTATTATTCATGACTGGAACGAAATATTTCCACATAATCCTAGTAGACCTATTATTATTTATCTATTAAAGTTTTTTGTCGAATTTTTAAAACCTTCACTTGTTTCCTTTAAATCACAATCACAAGGGAAAGCTAATTTTCGAACTCTTTTAGACACAAGAAACTTGATATATGATAAAGTGATTGTCTTGAATGCCATTGAGGGGGTTGTACCAAAGTCAAAGTCTATAGACTTTTTGTTTAATGAAAAACAGCGTAAAATTATAGGGCTAAAAACTTACCACGAAATCAGATTGCGAGAAAAATATTATTTTTTGAGATTGATACTGGCTTCGTCTGATAGTCATATTTTTTATATTGAAAACGATGAAGAAAACATAGAAAAAAGCTCTTTTGTTGAAGAACTAGAAATAAGTTTACCTCAGTCGATAAGGAAAAATAAATACAAAGATATAGGTTATGTGAGTTTTTATCAAAATAGTCCGGGAAACATGTCTATGCCGAGACCGACAAAAGAGTATGAGCATTTTCACTACATTCCTTCTGACTTTGAAAATGATTTCAAAGAACCTTATACCATAAAATTAAACACATATACATTGATGGAATTGATAAAAGATCCGATGTATTGGTTTTTTAACAGCAACTTAGGTTTCAACAAAATTCAATATCCAGAAAAGGATAGAATGAATAACAAGATTTTAGGTATTATTGTCCACTCTTTTATCGAACTGCTTTACAAAAAAATTGCATTAAATAAAAATCGTGTAATTTTTAAAGATTTTAAGAAGGCATTAAATAACAAAAATTTTGATGAAGTATATGAAGAATTGATATATAAAAGAAAGATGACCAAGTTTCCGCATGATTTTTCTGGTTCATATTTTAAAAACGTGTTGTATCCTTTCATAAAAGACAAAATAAAAAAGTATTTTTTAGAAAGTGAGATAGCTAATCTGAGTGACGATAGTATGATAGAAATGGAGACAACTATACCGGATACGATGTTTCTAGATACGGATTATTATAAAGTATATCTCACAGGAAAACCTGACATGGTTATTTCTTCTACGGACTTTGAAGCTAGTGAACATATATCTTTTGAAAAAAAGAAGATACAAATATCAAAATATATAATTGATTTTAAAACAGGCAAGGAGGATAAAAATCAATTGTATTTATACCAGTGGCTCATGAGTGAAAATGAAAAAATTCGCTCAGCTGCATACTCTGAAATGCCCATGGAAAGCTACGAAGAGTCAATTTTTAAGTATAGTATGAGATTTTTTTCTGTGTTTAATCCCACAATTGTCAAACCGCTTGATAACCCGATAGGGTCTATAAACGATATCAAAGAAAAGCTGAAAGAAACACTGGACATGTGCTATAAAAATGGTTATTTTTTCCCAAGATCTAGGCATGATAGAGAGACATTCAGGGATGTTAGCAGAGTGGATTTATTGAGAAATGATCAATAAAATGTATTTAAAGAGTCTTTGAGAATAGAGTAAAATATGAAGAATAGGGTTATCTCTGCTAGTGCAGGGACAGGCAAAACACATCGATTAGCGGTAGAGTATATAACCATATTAATAAAAAATTTAAACTACTCTGACTTTCATTTTGAAAGAATACTGGTCGTTACTTTCACAAGAAAAGCAGCTGCTGAAATCAGGAACAAAATATTTTCTATGCTTGATAGCATCCTATTAGAAAAAGACTTGAGTCTACTAAAGCAATTAGAAAAAAGCTCAGGAATAATATTAAACGAAGTGGTGCTCACAAAATTACAAATTATCAATAATAAAATTAAGACACAAAAAGATAAAGTCAGGATATCTACAATAGATTCTCTAATAAACCAAGTCTTTAAGACTATGATAGCACCTATTATGAAACTCAGCCATTATACTATAGAGGATAGTGCAAATCATGATGTTTGGGAACAAATTTTAAAAGAGTTTATGCAAGAAAACAATTTTGTCATTTTACAAAGACTAAACGAATTGAATCCTCAAAAAAATGTAGAATCATTAGGGAACATTTTTAGTGGTCTGATAAAAGATAGGTGGATATTCCACTTTCTTGGTGAGACACCACCCTTGCCATATTACATTTCTAAACAATACACTTCTCTTGAGGAGAAAACTAGCGGTGACCAAAAGATAATAGAAAATAAAGGTATATGTGCAAGAAAAGCTTTTCAAGATATTTTTGCTGACTACACACAACGATTATATAATTTAATTTTACAAAAACTGTCAGAAGATAAAACAAATAAAAGTTTTAATACATATTTAAACAAAATAGTAGCTGATATTTTTGGAATAGATAAATTATATGTAAATGAGCATAACTTTTTAAAACTATGTAATAATTTTACAGAGAAAAGAATGTTTGAGATGCATAAGCAAAATATCCATAATATCATTGAAAAAGATTCTATTAAACTCTATAGTGGTATTTACATCAAAAAAGAACCATTGGGTAGTGTGGATGATCTTAAAAAAGCATTTTTACATTTTGTCTATTTTGAATATGTGTGCAAAGAATATTATCAAATAAAAGATTTGTGGAAGATAATAATATCAAAATATGATAAAATCAAGCAAAAATCTGCCGTCTTGTCATATTCTGATATATCATGGTATACATATAAATTTTTATATGACCCAGAATATTCCATGATAGATAAAAATAGACTAATCGTAGAAAATCAATTTTATGAATTTCTCGCAGTACGAAATCAATACCTATTGATAGATGAATTTCAAGACACATCATTAATACAGTTTTTGATACTAGCACCTATGATGAACGAATTGTCATCGGGGGAATCTATTTATGATGATACAGCTGTCATCGTGGTTGGAGATGAAAAGCAGTCGATATATGGATGGCGGGGGGGGGTTCGAGAGCTTTTAGGATACATGAAAGGATTTTTAAGAGCAGAAGAAGAGACTTTAAAAACATGTTATCGTTCTGTACAAACAATAGTAGATTTTGTAAATCTACTGTTTTCAAGAAACATATCATCAAAAAGTGAAAACAACTTGCCTCCTGAGCAAAAAAAAAATATTGACAAATGGCAATATCCTGAAGGCATCATATCGGCAAAAAAGGATGAAATCGGATCAGTATGTAATTTGTTTTTTAAAGTAAATAATCAAACAAGAGAAGACAGTTGTTTTGAGTTTGTCGAAAAATTAGTAAAACCAGCATGGGAATCTGGAAGTCATAAGTCATTTGATTCCAAATGTGCCGAATTTAAAGCAAAATCTCGTTTTCAAAGCGAAGATGAGGTATCTTTAAAGCTGGGTGAGACTGCTATTCTCGCCAGAACAAATGAAGAGTTGGAAATAATCTCTCGGCATTTGGTCGCATGTAATATACCTTTTGTCAAAGAGTCAGCTCGCTCTATTTTTGACCATGCTATCCCTAAGGCAATACTAAATCTTATGAGATATATACAGTATTTAGATTACAATGCTCTTTTGAAGTTTTTAAGATCGGATATATTACTTTTAGATAGTATCGAACTAAAGCAAATAGCAATTTATTTTAGCAATAAATCTTTTAATAGTTCAATATTTGATGAAAATAATACGCTAAAAAATAACGCTTTTGCCAAGATCAATGATGTGTATGAAAAATATCATTCTTCTCAAGAAATAGACATTTTGTATAAAAATCCTTTTATACTATGCAAATATATTATTGACAGTTTTGATATTGCTAATGTATATAAAAATGAAGTTGATATAAAAAATTTACACACTTTTGTGTGTATAGTCTCTGATTTTTTAAATAATCCTAAAGAGTTTTCAGCAGACCTAGGTGGCTTTATCAGGTATTCTGAAGTTGAAAGAAAAAAGAGAAATCAAAAACAACTATCTACGACAGAAAATAAATCCATCAAATTGTTAACTATTCATAAAGCAAAGGGATTAGGTTTTGATACGTTATTTTTGTATTTTGAAGTACAGGCTCGTAAGACCCCTTTTACTACTCTGGATATCGATTATACTGTTGATGTCTGCAATTTTAATAGGCTCAATAGTATATTTTTGGGACTGAATTATAAACCAGTTATCAAAGAACTTTTTAGTTCTGAATATGAACAAATTCAAGAGCGTAAAGACCTCGAAGAGCTAAATAATATCTATGTGGCATTAACTAGAGCAAAAACTAATTTAGGTGTTTTTTGGGTATACAACGAGATGTGCTTTGAAAGCAAAAAAAAAAACATCAAAACAGAGCTTTTTTTCCGAGCAAAAGAAATATCAGAAATGCAGCCAAAGCTGTATGCCAATAAAGATTTCATAAGCATAGCAGAAGCTGATGAAGTCGATTTTGTGACGAATGACCTAAAGCAGTATTCTCATTATTTTGATATTGAAAATAAATCTTTAATATTACTGGAACATTTACAGAACAATTCTGAAAATTTGAATAGGATTAATGATCATTATAGTTTGCCAGTAGAGGAAAATGATATTGCCTTGAAACATATATACATCACTCGAAAAAGTAAACTTTATGGTAATGCTATTCATTCTTATTTATCATTCATAAAATATAATGAGCCCGGAGAACACAAAATAGCTTATCTACAAACTCTGAGGCTTTATGGTAACATTCTGACGATATCCGAGATTGAAGATATTATCAAAAGAATAAAAAAGTTTATCATTTTTAACAATGACTTGTTTTGTAGAGATTGGGATAGAATATTTTGTGAATACTCCATTATCAATCTAAAGAAAGATTTGTTTAGAATAGACAGATTGATGATAAACTCGTTTGAGAAAAAAATTTTAATTGTAGATTATAAAACGGGGCAAACAGCAAATGAAAAGCAAATAGAACATTACAAGTTGTTATTGCACCAATTACCTATCATATCTAAAAGACAGTTTAATATCGAGACAAGATTTGTTTCTGTCTAATGGCAAAATCCCGTAGGAGTCCACTCCGTAGCGAAGGAGCTACGAGATAATACTCGCAATGCCAAGTTGCTCATAACAACTCGTAAATATCAGTTATTAAGATCGCAAAATAAAACCGCTTAACTCTATTAAAATTTATGCTCTTCCTAAAAATTTATAAAAAACATCATTATTTATGAATGACTTTGAAATAATTCTACTTGACATAATCTATACTATTTTTTTATTGTCGTAGCAGTTAGGAGGAAGCTTGATATTAGAGAGTTATTGGAATAGGATCTCAGAGAGGTACCACCAAAAAAGAGGAATGAAATACTTGGCTGCTACAAAGACAAAAAAAGCCATGTCGCATTTTGAAAAAGCCTTATTAATAAACAATTCAATTGAAAATTATTATTTTTATTCTATTTCACTGATAGACACAAACAAGTATGTGGAAGCTATAGGGTTTTTAGAAAAAATAGTAGAAAAACATGATGATATTGTGTTGATATCTACTACGTTAATAGATTGTTATTTGTATGTCAAAGAATGGGAAAAAGCAGAAAGATTAGTTAATATATTGATGGATAAATTTCCCAATCATCACTATGTGAATAAATTATATAATATAACGCTGGATATAGTTTATCGAGAAAAATATGTTACAGCAAAAATATCATATCACAACGCTGTCGCGCTCATTGAAAAAAAGGAATTTAAAGCGGCGTTTACGGAGATCTCCTGTGCGATTGAAATAGATCCTACAAACGCTACGTATCATTTTGTAGCAGGAACAATATTGGTGTCTCAAAAAAAGAAAAAAGAGGAGATAAAAAAATATTTTGAAAAGGCTGTGTTGCTATCTCCCAAAAATGAATATTATAAAAAAAACTTGATGTATATAAAGACAAGGTATAGATGAACAAAATCATAATAGAAACAAAAAAAACAGAGGTAAGAAATGGCAGAAGACGATTCTGGTGAAAAGACAGAAGAGCCAACCGCGAAAAGGCTCAAAGAGGCACGAGAGAAAGGTAATGTGGCAAGAAGTTCAGAAGTAGATACTGGGTTTTTCTTACTGATGTTTTTATTGATACTGACTGCAGGTGGACATTTCATCATACATATCTTTAAAATTTCATTTGAATTTGCGTTTCAGAGTTTGGATATGGATATTTCAGTATTAAATATACAGAGTATCTATTTAAAATATTTTTTATATTTCTGGATTGTACTTTTACCCATAGGAGTATTATTTATATTTGGAGGCTTTATATCTATGGTCATGCAAATAGGATGGCTCATCACATTTGAAGGGATAAAACCAAAATTTGATGTATTTAAACTAGAAGGCATGAAAGAAATTTTCTCAATAGAAGGCGTTAAACGGCTTGTAAAAGGTCTAGTAAAACTAGCGATACTCATCATAATATCATGGATAGTGATCCGAAAATTTATTTTTGATATACTCGGGCTTGTTAATTTGGATATCATAGGAATATATATGTTTTTGATAAAAATGGTGGTGCGTATTATTACATCATTATTAATTTTTTATATTTTATTTGCCTCATTAGATTTTGTGTGGTCAAAATTTACTCATAACAAAAAGCTAAAAATGACAAAATCAGAAGTCAAAGACGAGTTTAAGCAAATGGAAGGTGATCCGCAAGTCCGAAGAAAAATATTGTCCCTAATGATGGAAGAATCCATGAAAAGGATGATGCAGGAAGTCCCAAAAGCTGATGTAGTGATCACGAATCCCATACATTTAGCTATTGCAATCAAGTACGATCAATCTTTGGGAGAGGCTCCTATAACAGTTGCAAAAGGTAAGCGACTAGTTGCAGAAAAAATAAAAGAAATTGCAAAAGAAAACAACATCCCGATAGTAGAAGACAAACCTCTTGCAAGGCTATTATATGAAAATTGTAAAGTAGGCAAGGAGATTGATGTCCAGTTTTATGCGGCAGTCGCAGAAATATTAGCTCATGTATATAAAATGAAAAATAAAAATATATAAGCTAAATTTTTAGTAATCTTTGTCGATAAAGAAGAGTTGAAATATAAACAAGGAGAATTGAAAGATGATAAACAAGATAAAAGTCGGTGTGTCGAGAGGGAATATATGAAAAAGTATTTTTTGATGTTATTCGTTACTACGATGTTATTCACATGTTTGACTGCAAACATAAATAACCCTTTTTACCCTACTACGACATATGGGTCAGGAAATCAGTTACATGCAATAATACGAATAAATGGTGTCTCTGTAAACAGCGAAGATCGCTTGATAGCTACCGTAGGTAATGAAATCAGAGTCAACGATACAATGAGGTTTTCAGGTGGCCAAACTCTATTAGGTGCTCAGGCGACACCTGTGTTACAAACTTTAAATGCTGGAGAAACTATCCATTATTATTTGTGGAGACAATCTGTACAAGAAATTTTTCAAACAGCCACGACATCGATGACGACTGGACCGGGAGGCTCGATAGGCACAGCTACAAACCCTATCATCATTAATTTTACGATACGAACTCTGAGTATCTCCGGTAGAATCACTCATTTGACAGAATTAACTCCTATTGGCAATGTAGAAATTTTTATATCAAATGCTTTGCCTGCATACATAAATCATTTTTTTTCTTCTTTAGAAACAAATTCTCAGGGGTATTATGCTATACCAAACTTGCCCATAGGCACATCGACTATTAGCTATCTGCCATTATCTACTACATATTATTTTCAACCAGCAAATGATACAAAAACAAATCTTACTCAATCTGTCTCTCAGCATTTTGTCGCTGTTCCTTTGCCTACATACACCGTTTCTGGGTATATTATGTTCAACGGTACGGTACCTTTGTCAGGAGTACATGTCGGCACGACAAGCACTGATGATAACGGCTTTTATTCTTTTCCGCTAACTCAAAACCATGGAATCACGCTTTCTCCGAACAAGCCAAATTGGGCGTTTAACCCACCTACGTCAGAAATCGTACTTATTTCCCAAAATGAGGTCAGAAATTTTGATGCCATACCTGCCAATTTCTTTACAATAACAGGTGTTTTAGATGTCTCTGAATTTACTATAAATATACAAAGCCAGATATCCAGCATCCCTGCATCTATGTTTTTCCCAAATTTTGAATTTGAGATCCCCAGTATAGTTCCCGGCGACAATATCACTATTGTCCCTGAAAAAGAAGGGTATTACTTTCATCCAGCATCAATCACTATTTTAAACATATTGACAAACCGAAATGTTAGCTTTGACACTCAAATAGCTATGTACGACGTATCAGGGAGCGTTATCTATGGGGACACAGGAAACCCTATGATAGGAGTGCCCATTTTTACAGGAGATATTTTATTAGCCCAAACAAACAATAATGGAAACTACTCATTTGTCGTGGAACATGGCACAGATATTACTTTTTTTCCAAAAGCTACAGGATACCAATTCGTTCCAGAGAATATCACTCTAGAAAATGTATCTAGCGATATTGAATATATCGACTTTGTTTCTAATGCAATACCTGTGTATACTTTGAGTTTTGAGGTATATAATGTCGATAATCCCGTTTCAGAAGTAGATATTTTGTGCAAAATCGATGATAATATTTTCGAAATACTTACTACTGACATAAACGGGATCGCTACTATTACCCTCAATGAAACAGACGATGTGATTACTTTTATGCCTTTAAAAGATGGATATTATTTTTATCCTTCTGAAATTGTGATAGATGGTTTAAATGCAGATGCAGAATATATTTTTAATTCTTTTGCTCTAACATTCAATGTTTCTGGGCATGTTTTACTGAATAATGTAGGTCTTTCAGGTGTAGAAATCAGTACGGTAGGTTTTGAAACTGGGCCAGTGTATACGATAGAAAATGGTAGTTATAATATACCCAATGTCCCTTTTGGAACAAACATGACCATTGTTCCTCTTTTAGAAGGCTATACTTTTATACCAGAAAACATTTCTTTGAATAATATAGTAAACGATACCTTCAATCAAAACTTTATCGCAGAGCACATCGTAATACCTCTGACAGTCATTGCCTTAGATTATTTAGAAAGCCCTATCTCTGGCATTCAAGTAAATTTTACATCATCTCAAGGAACCCATTTTGGGGGTGGCACGACTAACATCAACGGGGAGTATGTTTTTATTGCTCATTATGGAAATCTTTATACTATATCTATTTCAAATACAGGAACGCATCTATTTGATCAGACATTAATAAACACTGGTATTATTACTAGCTCTGAAACATTTTTTTTTATTTCCAGACCAAGGTATGAATTTGAATTAACATTTTTTGTGCTTAGTCAAAACATGCCACTTTCTGGTGTACATATCACATATCAGGAGACAAACGGTGATTCAGGATATGCCATGACAAACATAGATGGGATCGCCACTTTTACGCTTTTAGAAACGAGCAATTCTATCATTTTTACACCAACAAAAGCAGGGTATAATTTTACTCCTGAAGCTCATATATTAAATCATTTAACGCAAGGAACACAACTGCAATATGTATTTAATGCCACAATAGAAACTTTTAGTATCTCTGGAACAGTTTTAGAAAATGGATATGGGCTACCGGGAGTCAGAATCTTTACAATAGGGTTTGAAACATCGCCTATATTCACCGTAGAGAATGGTACATACTACATTCCAGACGTTCCCTTTGGTACTGATTTAACGATATCACCATATAGAGCGGGATTTTCTTTTGTACCAGAAAGCATTCCTATTTACAACATTAATAGTAATTTTCAGAACCAAGATTTTGTAGCAGCTGGGGTCATCATTCCTATCACTGTATCAACAAAAGATTATAACGAAATCCCTATAGCAGGGATACTGGTGAGCTTTATCTCGACACCGAACTCGCACACTGGTTTTGGCTCTACTGGAAGCAATGGGACTTTTATATTTAACGCACATTATGGTGAAAACTATGCTATTTCTATTTCAAATCTAGGGGCTCATTTGTTTATGCAGACATCACAGCTTATAAACAATGTAACAGGTGCCGAAACCATCCTTTTTCAAACAAGACCTGCAGAAGAGATCACCATTACTTTTGAAGTTCTAAGCCAAGGGGCTCCCTTATCCGAGGTAAATATTTTTTATGAAATCGAACTAGGGCATTCTGGGAACATCACTACAAATGACGATGGAATAGCTACTCTCAGCATTTTTGAAACTAATCAATCAGCCAGCTTTATCCCTGTAAAGGATGGTTATACTTTTAATCCTCCAAATATTGTCTTGCCTAGCTTAACATTAGAGACAAGTCCATCACATAGCTTTTCTGCGAATATCAAAACTTTTAGCGTAGCAGGATCTGTGTTTTTAAATGAAGAAGGTTTATCTTTGGTCAGGATAGATATTGATGGTTTTGGAATTTCACCCGTTTTTACAGAAACAGACGGAAGCTACCTGATTTCTGATATTCCTTTTGGTAGCAGCTTTTCTCTTGTTCCAAAGCGGGATGGATTTAGCTTTCTACCACCGAGCATACAAATCAATCATATTACAAACGATATCACCAATCAGAATTTCACAGCTGCGGGCATTGTGATACCGATATCTGTTTCAACCATAGATTACAATCAAGAACCTATCATGGATATTCAAATAAACTATAGTTCTTTGCAAAGTTCACACGCAGGTTTTGGAAATACAAACGTAAATGGGTCTTTTTTGTTTTATGCAAATTATGGAGAAAGCTACCATGTCTATTTAACAAATGTAGGACAACATATTTTCCTCATTTCAGCGATAAACACTGGCATACTCACTGCTGAAGATTCTTTCATTTTTTATACTAGAGCTAGAAACGAATATACTCTTTCAGGGACTATTACAGCTATAGAGAATAATACCCCTCTCAGTAACATAAATGTACGGCTGAATTATGCTGGAAATTTTGAAGATATATTCACAGATGATGATGGGGTTTACTCCAAAACAATATATGAAAATGACCATTTTGTGATAGAACCTCATCATGTGCATTATAGATTCAACCCTTTGAGTATAAATATAGAAAATGTTGGGACTGACTATCTAAATCAGAATTTCGTTGCTGAAATCATTGAATACCCTATCAGGGGTGAAATTTTATTAAATAATCAGCCGCTACCGGGCGTAGTCGTTCAAAATATAGGAAACATTGTAGATACCACCAATGAATCAGGTTACTTTGAATTTTTTGTATTACACGGAGAGACACTCGATCTCGTTTTCATACATGATGATTATACTTTTAACCCATCATCTGTGTATGTTGAAGCAGTTGAAGGTCCTGTAAACTATCTAGTCATAGAAGCGTCGTTTGTCCAGTTTACAGTTTCAGGACTAGTTTTAAATCAAAATATTCCTGTCGAGGCTGTACGAGTATTTGACACTTTTAGCAATAGGGAATTTCTCACTCAGAATGATGGTTATTTTGAGTTTCAATTTGATATCTATTCTGCACTAAACATTAAAGCTGAAAAGGCTTTTTATACAATACCTGATAGTATTTTTACGCAATCAATCACGAGTGATATACACAAAACATTTCATTCTACAGCAAATTGCACGGATGTGCTTTTTTCTACAGCTCCCGGCGTTTACTACCAGCCTATCATCGTCGAATTACAGAACGATACTGATGGTGCTGTGATATTTTTTACTTTAGACGGTTCTACACCAACAGAATCATCTTTTATTTATTCTCAACCTTTTATAGTGAACAACAATGCCGAATTGTTTATCAGAGCTAGAGCATTCAAAGCCCAATATACTCCATCAGCTATTGCTGAAGGGTATTTTAAAGTAACTGGTATTGCAGCCAGCCCAACGATACATATACCCTCTGGTCAATACTTTGAAGCATTGAATGTAGAGATTTCAGCAGAATCAGAATCAATAATTTATTATACATTAAATGGAGAATCCCCGACCGAAAACTCACTTGTCTATTCCACACCAGTATTTATCAACAAAAACACTCTATTAAAGGCAATCGCTGTAAAGGATGGTTATCTTCCTAGTAATGAAAGTGTTGCAATGTACGAAATAAGCCATATTATCGATTTTGAACTGCCCGAATTTATCGAAATCATGTCAAATGAAAGCAAAATATTGAATTTCTTGGATTATATTCATGATAGTGTAGAAGGAGAACATGTATATCATATTTCCTATTTAAGTACATTACAACACATCTCAATAGATATAAATGAGAATTTTGTCACATTCACACCATTTGAAGATTGGCTAGGGGAAGAAACTATCGAATTTGAAGTCAAGTATATAGTATCTCCTATACGAAGCGAACTATATCGTGATGTAAAGCAAACATTTAATGTCGCTACAAGTGAAATAAATGTTATTGTTTACTCAGACTTAGGTCCTCCAATAATCCACAATTTTTATCCAGAGACAGACGATGGTCATGTCACTTTTCCGCTGTATACAACTATAGGCTTTTTCGTCAATCCAGCTGTCGGGCAACCTGATTTATCCTTTGAATGGTACGTAAATGGAAAATCTCAAAATCATGACTACTCACTATTTGATTATACTCTAACCGATATTGAACAATTTGAAATATATGTTGAAGTGTCAAATAAGCTACACACGGTATCCATGATTTGGTATGTAACGGTTGAAGTCAGTGATGAAAATATACCTGAAGAATACAAATTTGATAAACTTTTGGGTAATTATCCCAATCCTTTTAATCCTGAAACGACTATAGTGTTTAATCTCGCAGAGTCCGAAATAGTAAATATATCTATCTATAATACACGTGGGCAGTTTGTCGAAGAAATCACGAATCAAAGATTTCCAAAAGGTATAAATGAAGTAATATGGAATTCGCAGGGAAATAGTTCTGGAATTTATATGGTAACATTCAAAACTGTAAATCATTATGAAATAAAGAGAATTGTACTGTTAAAATAATATTTTTTATGCTTTTTTGATAAATAGCTTGACAAAAAAAGGCGTGTTGTTTTTATTGCTCTGGTTGTCGCACTTGATGCGGTGACTGTTATTCGTCTCTCGATATGTGGCTGGATAGCTCAGCAGGTAGAGCAGAGGCCTGAAAAGCCTTGTGTCCCCAGTTCAAGTCTGGGTCTAGCCACCATTTTTTCGAAAATACCCTTTGAAATATATGATTTACTTCTGAAAACCCGTAGCGGAGCTCGGGGGAGCTACGACAAATCAGCACTCCCGCCCAGATTGATAAACTGGCACCATCCCGTAGGAGCGCACTCCGAAAACCCTATTTAATGTGCGTGGCGGAACTTTGTATCCCGTAACATATTGGTTTTTAATACGATAGCGGAACGAAAAATTGCGTTCCCTACATTAATATCATCTGGAAATGCCATAACAAAGCCTTCTTGTAAATAACAGCACGAAAATGAATATACCTTACACACGCAGAAGTCGTGTGGTGTTTAGTCGAAACGCGACATCAGCGACAAAGTGACGAAAAAGTGTCGTACCCTCTTGTGCTTTTCCCGCTTCTATCCCGCTTATTTTAGGAATCGGTACAGGGGCCGTACAGGGAGGGTATCAGAAAACCAGATTGGGTGCGGATTTCTCGATTTGAAATTGGGTGTTGATTTTTGTCGTAGCTCGGAGAGCTCCGCTACGGGATGGTGCGGGTTTCTCGATTGGAAATCGCTGCTGCAGGGGTGCTGATTTGTCGTAGCTCGGAGAGCTCCGCTACGTGATGGCGCCAATTTATCGATTGGGGGCGAGGATACAGAAATAGGAACGAATAAATGACCGCAGTCCTACAACCCCATTTCCGTAACGTAGATATCCGATCGGCACATTTTTCAGGGGTCATCTGAGTAGGATCAAGTCCCGTTTGCCCTTTAAATCGCAAATATGAGCCTCAAAAATTAGCCAATCGGAGATTGGTACTACGGAACAGACTTTTCGGACTGCGGTCATAAATGCGTTCTCTACAGAAATTGGTTATTTTTCGACTTTTCGGAGTGGACTCCTACGGAACAATTTTTTAAAAAAAGGGCGCACAAAAGGAACTAGCACAGACATCTGTGTCTACCACATGTTTTCACCCTCTCATCTTTATATGGTTGGTGTTCATTATTTACCTTGTAAACAATTTCTAAGTCCTCTAAAATAAGAGTTTCCAATTCTGTAGCCTGGTTTGAATAATATAAGGATTCAGCACCGCTCAGCAAAGATAACGACAGCATAGCTATCAAAAACAAAAATAAAAATTTCTTTTTCATTACGAACTCCTTTAAAAAAATAATATGTGCATTATTTATTATCATTAAATTTTTGTCAAGTGCTTTTTAAAATTTATTGAATATTGGTCAATTGATAGTTGTCGTAGCCCCTCCGAGCTCCGCTACGGGATGGGGCAGTTTATCGATTTGGGTCGGGGATGCTGATTGTGTCGTTGACCATCCGATCGCCGCTACGGCGCGCACTCCGAATGTAGTACCCCCCTTGCGCTTTTCCCGCATCTATCCTGCTTATTTTAGGGATCGGTACAGGAGCCGTACAGGGAAGGTATCAGAAAACGAGATTGGGTGCGGGTTTTTCGATTGGAAATTGGGTGTTTTTTATCGATCGGGGGCGGGGACGATAGCGGAACGAATAAAAGATCGCAGTCCTACAACCCCATTTCCGTAACGTAGATATGTATAGCCCGGGGACATTCTTTACACAACGTTCGGAGACATAGTTTACAACTAAGGCATAATTTTGGAGGGAAAATGCCCTTTAAATCGCAAATATGAGCCTCAAAAATTAGCCAATCGGAGATTGGTACTACGGAACGGACTTTTCGGACTGCGGTCATAAATGCGTTCCCTACAGAAATTGGTTATTTTTCGACTTTTCTGAGGGGACACCTCCGTGATGGTGCCAATTACCGATCGGAATCGGGCGATGTTATCGATTAAGGAAATGACAACTATCAAATTGTGAAAAATAGAGAAGAAAAGCTGAAAATGGCTTGACAAATTACTCTGTAATTTTTCTGTTGAAAAAGCAATGAAATGGTTTATTATTTCAAGGAGAAAAAAGATGTCATGGGGTGATGCAAAACATGTTGAATACAAAGATTACAACAACAAGCTCCGGTGGGCTAGCTATTATCATCAGATAGACGAATTGGTTTCGTTAGATCCTAGTAGCATCCTCGAAATTGGTACAGGAATGGGAGTTTTAGGTGCCATACTAAAAAATGTCATGGGTATGGCATTTGAGTCAATGGATATTTATGATGACTTCAAACCAGACCATATAGGTTCTATAACGGACATTCCCTTTCCAGATGCGTCATATGATGTAGTGTGTAGCTTTCAAGTCCTCGAGCATATCCCATATGAAGATTTTGAAAGGGCATTATCGGAAATGTTTCGGGTAGCAAAAGCGGCAGTGATTTTTTCTTTACCAAATGCTAGTAAAAAACTACGTATACATTTTTCTATCAAAAACATTAATATCGTCATTAACAGATGGTTTTCAAAAAAAGTAAAATCAAAAAATCATTTTTGGGAAATAAACCTAAAGGGTTATAAAGAAAAAATAGTAAAAAAAAAAATTATAGAAATAGCAAAAAAATGTGGATACGAAATAACAAAAGAATATCGAGTCATAGAAAATCCTTTTCATCATTTTTTTATTTTAAAGAGAAGAAATATCAGAGAATGAAAAGAGGAAATTCCTATAGTTTTTTAAAAAGGAGTGCTTAATGAATACAGATGTCAGAGTACGATTTGCTCCTAGCCCCACTGGATTGTTACATCTAGGTGGAGTCAGGACAGCCTTGTACAATTTTTTGTACGCAAAGCAAAATAACGGAGCTTTTTATTTGAGAATAGAAGATACTGATCGATCGAGATATGTAGAGGGTTCCGTAGAAAACTTAATAGATTCTTTAGTGGAGCTAGGGATAACGCCTTTTGAAAATATAAACGCAACAAAAGATCTCTCAGAAAATACACAAAAAAACTTTACAGACACATCAGTAGAGGCGAAACCAGTGGTGCCTATATTTCAATCTGACCGACTAGAGCTATATCACCGACATGTAGCTATGCTGATAGAAAAAGGGTTAGCCTATAGGTGTTTTTGTACAAAAGAGGAACTGGAATTTATGAGACAAGAGCAAGCAAAAAACGGAGAAACCACAAAATATGATGGTCGGTGTCGGGAGTATGTCCAAAAATGCAGTTTAGATGAATTAACTTTTCCTGAAAAGCAGTCAAATATGAGAAATGCTCAAAATTCAGCTTCTGTAGTTAGAATCAAAATTCCACCCAACAGAATATTTGAATTTCATGACTTGTTAAGGGGTACGATTCAGATTTCATCAGACCAAATAGAGGATCAGGTTATCCTAAAGGCAGATGGATTCCCGACATATCACTTAGCTTCCGTGATAGATGATCATTATATGAGAATTTCGCATGTTTTACGAGGTGAAGAGTGGTTATATAGTACTCCCAAGCACATGTTTCTCTACGAAGCATTTGGATGGGAGGCACCTGTATGGGTGCACCTGCCACTCCTGCTCAATACAGACAAAAGCAAGCTGAGCAAAAGACATGGAGACTTTTCTGTAGCAAACTACCTTAAAATGGGTTATTTGAAAGAAGCTATTATAAACTTTGTAGCACTACTAGGCTGGCATGCTACAAATGATCGTGAGCTGTATACTATAGAAGAGTTGATAAAAGAATTTTCTCTAGAAAGACTGACAAAATCAGGTGCAGTGTTTGACATCACAAAGCTTGATTGGATGAATGGGATATACATCAGAAGCCTGCCTTTGGAATATATATCGGAATTATGTCGACCTTTTTTTGTAAAAGAAAATATAGATATTTCGGATGAAATAAAATACCAAAAGGTGATAAACAGGGCGAGATCTCATATAGTAAAATTGCCTGAAATATTAGAGCATTCTATGATGTTTTATAAAGATGTTGAGATCTCCAAAGAAAATAGAGAAATATTGGAAAGCGATGATTCAAAAAGAGTTTTAAAATGGTTCATCGCCGAGCTAGAAAAAGACGATAGCGTAGTAAAAGAGATATCCGATATTTCTGTCCTTTTAAAACGAGCATCTTCTGAGCTGGGGCTAAAAGGCAAACAGCTCTTTTTCCCATTGAGAATAGCTTTGTTTGGAGACTGCCATGGTCCGGATATCCCGACATTGATCGATATTTATGGTGTGGGAAAAACGATTGAAATATTTAGAAAAATTTTGTGTTCATAAATAAAATCATTTGACAATTTTGATATTGAAATAATATCGGTAAAATGAGTGAAATTAATAAAAAGGATATCGTATGAGTAAAAAAGCAAAAACAGTTAAATTTAGAAAAAATTTTTGGCAGGATTGGGGCGAGGCTATTTTATGGGCTTTCGTAGTCGCCATGATCATCAGAAATTATACATTTCAAAATTTCAAAATCCCTACGTCATCGATGGAATCTACTCTGCTAGTAGGTGATTATCTCGTAGCAAACAAAATGAAGTATATGTTTACAGACCCCAAAAGAGGTGATATCGTCACCTTTAGAAACCCTGACGACCCTGAAAGACCACAGCCACAAGATAAATATATGAGGATTATAGCTCCGATATATCTATACAAAGATGCAAAGAGTGTAAAGAATTTATTTAAATGGCATGAGAAAAAAAATGTAGTAAAAAGGGTCATCGGAATGCCGGGTGACATAGTGGAGATCAAAAACAAAATAGTGCATATAAACGGCGAGCCTTTTTCAAATGATTATGAACAATACGAAGATGCTCACAACACCTATCCCAAAAATCATTTTTTTTATAAAAATAGAGACAACATGGACCCTATCGAAATACCCAAAGGTAAATACTTTGTTTTAGGAGACAATAGAGACAGGAGTTTGGACAGCAGATTTTGGGGATTTTTGGATAGAAAAGATGTCACGGGAACGCCCGCTCTGATATTTTTTTCTATGGGTAACGACTGGGAAATTCGGTGGAATAGATCATTTAAGATTATTAAATGATTTATGATAAAACATGTTTATATTCATATCCCTTTTTGCACGAAAAAATGTAGCTATTGTAGTTTTTATTCCATAGTTTATCAGGAATCTGTCGTAAAACAGTATCTAAAAAAATTACATGATGAAATAGACTTTTATCACAGTAAATACTGTATTTTACCAGAAACCATATATTTTGGAGGAGGCACTCCATCTCTTTTGAAACCTGATGATTTGTACAGTATCGTCAAAAAATTTGACACATCTCAAACTGTGGAAATCACTATAGAGGCAAATCCATCAACAGTCACCATTTCTGATCTAAAATATATGAATGAGCTAGGCATAAATAGACTCAGTTTGGGAGTTCAGTCGATGTGTGACCACGAGTTGAAGCTACTCGATAGAACACACAGAGCAAATGATGTGATTTCTTTGTACGAAAAAGGATTAAAAGATATTTTCAGTAATGTGTCTTTTGATTTTGTATATGGGCTACCTTCTCGAAAAAAGTCTTTTCAATCAATTTTATATACAGCATCAGACAGTATTTACAAATCAATAATGTGTTTCCAGCCAGAGCACATATCTGTATATTGCTTGAGCTTAGAAGAAAATGTCCCTCTATATAAACAAAAAAACAACATACCTGCTGACGAAATTGTTTCTGATATGTATTTTTGCATTCGAGACGTTTTGATTCAAAACAATTTTGAGCAGTACGAACTTTCAAGCTTTTGCCGAAACAGTAAAGTTTCACGACACAACTTGTGCTATTGGTCATCAAAATCATACGTAGGTATAGGTGCTGGATCCTCTGGGTACATAAACAACTTTAGATACAAAAATCATTATCTCAAAAATTATATGAGTAGTAGTAGCCATGAGGAGCATGCTAGTGGATATGTCAAAGATATGATTTGCCTGAGTGACACAGACATAGAAAAAGAATATATCATCACTGGTCTTAGACGAACTAGTGGTATATCAATAAAGGATTTTGATCATAGATTTGAATGTTCTTTTTTAGAAAAACACAAAGAAACTATAAATAAATTGTTAAATAAAGGGTTGATTGAGGTTTTACATGATTGTAGTCCCGAATGCCTCTATCTAGCAGAGTATGGCTATAAAGAGGGGACGTATCTTAGAATAAAAACAGAAAGCTATTTTATAGCAAACGAGGTATTATGCGAATTTTTATGATGATCTTTTTCCTTTTGGCATCTTTTTTTATGGTATTAGATGCTCAGCTTTTGATCCCTATGGATAATAATCAGACAGACCATTTAAAGGCTTATGGGATAGCTTTTGAATCCTTGAAGCATGACATTGAGGTCAGATGGTTGTTAAATTATCGAGGCGGCTCTTTTCTCATGTATGATGACACTTTTATATCCAATCTGTGTCGTATACGTGGAGTGTCTTATGAGCTGATTTCCGTAGCTGATATACAAAGCATTTTTGGCGTTATCACAGAAAACAATATGGAGATCATGGTTCTCGAAAAAGAACCCAAGATAGCTGTTTACATCCCTGATCATGCAAATCCATGGAGTGATGCAGTATCCAATGTTTTGCGATATGCAGAGATAGAGTTTGACAAAGTCTGGGATATGGAAGTCATTCGTGGAGATCTCTCAAAATATGACTGGCTTCATCTACACCATGAAGATTTTACAGGACAGTTTGGAAAGTTTTATGGTAGCTTTAGAAATGCTCAATGGTATCTCGATGAGGTGCGCATCAGCGAAAATATGGCTGCTAGATTAGGGTTCTCATCCGTTTGGCGAATGAAACATGAGGTTGCAGAAAAGATCAGACAGTTTACAGTCAATGGCGGATTTTTATTTGCAATGTGCGGTGCTACGGAATCTTTGGATATCGCATTGGCTGCTCATGGAGTAGACATCGTGGAAGATGTCTATGATGGTAGCCCCAAAGACCCAAATTTTATGCACAAGCTCGACTTTACACGATCTTTTGCATTTGAAAACTTTTCACTGATCACCAATCCCTCGATATACGCTTGGTCGAGCATTGATGCTAGCGAATATGTACAGCTACGAGGTGCAGAAGCCGATTTTTTTCAATTATTTAGTTTTTCTGCAAAGTTTGATCCCGTTCCCACTATGCTGGTCCAAAATCATACAAATATTGTCGACGGATTTATGGGACAGACTACTGCTTTTAGGATGGATTACGTAAAAAAAAGCGTTATCGTATTGGGACAAACACCAAATACTGACATAGCAAAGTATGTTCACGGAAACGTGGGGATGGGAACTTTTACCTTTTTAGGCGGACATGACCCTGAGGATTATGCTCATCGAGTCGGAGACCCATCACCAGTGGTAGCACTACATAAAAATTCACCCGGATACAGACTGATATTAAACAATGTTCTGTTTCCTGCTGCAGAAAAAAAAGAATTAAAAACATATCATAGAGGAGAAACAGATGACACCTATTCTCAGTTTCAAAGATTCACACTTGGGAGACACGTATGTCATTATCCCTAAAATCAGAGAGATATCAAAAGGCTTTGGCTCTGTAATAATCACTTTTGATAACGGCGAGAAAAGAAATATCGAGTCCAAAAACCCAGATGATTTATTAAACGAAATAGTCAAAAAGGTGGCAAATTATTATAACTGCCCCACATAACACTTGTGTTTTAAAGACAGGGGTATATGTTCATTATTTCCTTGACATGAAACGGTCTTTTAAAAATGTTGATAACATGGATATAGCGTAGAGGGTTTGTTTATGAACAAAGCAATTGTTTTGGTGAGTGGAGGTCTGGATAGTCTTGTTACAGCATGTGTCGCCTCCCGTGAAAATGACGAAATATATTTTTTACATTTAAATTATGGTCAGAGGACAGAGGAAAGGGAATTAACAGCTTTTCAAAAAATATGTGATTATTTTAAACCAAATGATCAAAAGGTGATAAATATAGGATATTTAAAGGAGTTTGGTGGAAGTTCGCTGATAGATAAAAACATTGATATTCCTATAAATACGGAACCTTTTGAAGTCCCCAATACGTATGTCCCATTTAGAAATGGTAACATGATAGCCATTGCTTGCTCGTGGGCAGAGGTTTTGAATACAAAATTACCTATTTCTCAAAAGTGCTCTTATCTCCAGAGCGACATATGTCAGTCAAAATCACTATCAGGAAATGATTATTGTATTTATACAAAAAAAGATTTTTGCCATGATAACATATTAAAAATCTATATTGGAGCAACAGAAATCGAGGGTTCAAATTATCCTGACTGCAGGCGAGATTTTTTTCAAAGCTTTGAAAAAGCTATAGATTATGGGACTAGAAATAATTTAAAAGTCAAAATTTGCACGCCACTTAATAGCTATTCAAAAGCCGATATTGTGAAGCTGGGAAAAAAAATGAACATTCCTTTTGAATATAGTTGGAGCTGCTATTCTGAAAACGATATAGCCTGTGGTCAATGTGACAGCTGTCTTATACGAATGAGAGCTTTTGAAAAAGCTGGTCTTCATGATCCCATACCATATAGGAAATAATGTGGAAACTGTTTGTAATACCATAGATGAAAAAGCTAGTGGCACATACCCTGAAAAATTTCTTTATCATATATGGGATGAGCAACACATAAAGTATAAAGAATACAAAAAAAAGATACTAAAAACAGTCTCTGGAAAAGATCTAAAAATTCATTTTCAAGGACATTTTAACACCATGTCTGGTGCTGATTTCAAAAATGCACTGGTAGAAATAGATGATACTCAATACACAGGAGATATAGAAATACATCTCTGCACAACTGATTGGTACAATCATCAACATGACCAGAACCCAGCATTCAATAGTGTAATGCTGCATATTGTTTTGAGACACAATCATCATTTAGATATCACCCTAAACGAAAAAAATGAGAGCATCGAGATATTGGAATTGCGACATATCATATCTGATGATATAGAAAAACTTTTCAAAAAATATACAGCACATGAATACCTAGTAAAAGAGAAATATTGTAACCTTTTCTCAAATATCAGACCAGAATTTTTTGAAAAATATCTCATCCGCTCAGGCCTTGAGAGACTTGAAAAGAAAATAAAAAGATTCAAGGCTGAATTGTCGTTTGTATCCATGGATCAGCTATTTTTCCAAAGCATATTAGAAGCTATGGGGTATTCAAAAAACAAACACCAATTTTACATGTTTTCAAAAGACAATAGTTGGCTAGGTTTCATGCAAAAATATGCCAATTTTTCACCCAAGACATTGCATACAAACACGGTCTCAGATGCTCGGAGCTTGCATTTTGATAGCTTTGTCGATGAGCTTGTTCAAAAAGCCTGTTTTGACTCTGAAAAATATGGATGGTATCTATTTCGAATACGCCCATGCAATCATCCCAAAACTAGACTCTTACAAATAGCTCCATTTGTATATGAGTCATTTTTTACTAGTATGACCACTGAAATTGTAAAGCTCTTTTCTTTCACAAAGACTGATTTTTCTATGTCAAATTTCAAGAAAAGACTTTACGAAAAATTTTCAATAGAAAATAAATATACAAAATATAAACTCGGAAAAGATCGCATAAATACTGTGGTCGTTAATATTTTTATCCCTATCCTCATAATATATTCAAAAATAATCGATGATGCTCAGTTAGAAACGCATTGTTATCAAATATACAATGAGTATGAAGGACTCGAAGCAAATAATATCACAAACATCATGAGAAAGTATATGTCAGAAGATCAGTTTGTATTATCAGAGAAAAAGAATATTACGCAACAAGGGGTATTGAATATTTATCACAAATTTTGCATAAACAACCTCTGCAAAATGTGCAAAGAATATATGCTGAACAATATAAATCAAAATGGATAATATATTATGATACACATATTAAACAAAGATGTCAATAAAAAGCTAAAAACTACTACTGAAACAAGAAAAAGAATCATAGATAATGTGACCAGATTGTATGTGTCATTTTTAAGACAAGACAAGGATGTTAATGGAAAAAACATACAAATTTCAAATTCATTCAGGGATAGTACAGTTTATGACAAAGATATTGATGATACTTTCTATGAGATCAATATCCTCTTTAGTCTTCTGACAAACATATTCAGAAGAGAAACCATTTCATGGGAAGTATATATCAGAGATATAGTAAACAGTAAAATACAGCTAAATCATGTCATTTCCTATCTAAATGAGCATTTGAGTTCTATCGACAAAATTAGAATATTGTTGAGTCTCATCATCATGTCTAGTTCAAGCAGCGAATTTTCTTCACAGCAAATCACAAAAATACTCGAACTAGCAAAAAGGCTTGATCTCGAAACGGATGGATTTATGGATGTTTTCAACAACCTAGAAAATAAATCCCTAGACTATGTTTCATTTAAAGGGCATATTCATATTGATGCAATAGAGACCTCTATTTTTAGTGACTATGTCCTTTTTGGAAAAGACGAAAAGTGTCAAATCAGATTTAAAGAAAAATCTATAAACAATTTTGAATTTATACTTTTCATGATAGACCAAAGCATATTTATCGGCACAAACAACAGAGTTTCATCATATATTGATGAAAAAAAACTCGCCCCTTATGAGTTATATTTAATACCTCGCCATTCTACAATAAAAATAAACGAGATACACTTTAACTACGAAATACTCGTCAGACTGTATCATAATCAAGAAAATCACGAAATTATGAACTTTAAAAAAGACAATTTTGATTTTCAAATCACAAACAACAACAACAGATTTGAGATGATTTTAAATCATGGTATCGTTTACAGAAACAAAAAGCCTATCCCTCGCAATCGCAGTATAAACCTCATGTATGATGATGTTTTTCAGATAAAAGGATTCCCTAATTTCAATGTGTTAGAATTCTTTATCGCAAACAAAGAAATAGGTGTCATAAATACAGTCCCTGATGAACTTTATATAGATTATAGTGCTGACTATTATTCTTTGAGCATGATTGAAAATGCGAATAGTATTATAATGATTGAAATCAATAACAACAAACATGTCCTTTATCCACCTATCAAAAAATCATGGGAATTATATCTAAACAACATCAAAGTCGTTGACCCGACTCTGTTTTATTTAAATACAGACATCATTACGATAAACAAAAAAAACTTCCGTGTAAATAATTTTTACGATCTAGTAGAAATCCCATTTGAGCTCGAAAATATTAATGTTCTAGATATAAAACACTATTTCAATGATGGAAATTTAGGACTAGATAGTATTTCATTTGAAATCCAAAAAGGTGATGTTTTAGGAATACTGGGCCAGTCTGGATGCGGGAAATCTAGTTTATTAAAGGCTCTTAGCGGAGAAATATTCCCTACATATGGTTCTATAATGTATGACGGTAAAAGTTATTATCAAAACATAAACTTCTTCTCAAAATTTGTAGGCTATGTACCACAAGATGATATTCTTTTCACTCATTTAACCGTTTATGAAAATTTGTACTATAGAGGAAAGCTAAGGAGTCCTAAAATCACCGATGATCATTTAGAGCAAAAAATAGATAAAATTTTAATGCTCACAAATCTGATTCACAAAAAACATACAAAAGTAGGAGACTTAAAAAATAAACTACTCAGCGGGGGAGAAAGAAAAAGATTAAACCTCGCAATAGAGCTATTGTTTGACCCGACTATAATTATTTGTGACGAGCCTACATCAGGGCTGAGCTATTCTGATGCAGAACAAATAATTGACATACTGAAAAATTTTTCTAAACAAGGCAAATTTGTCATACTGACTATTCATCAACCCAACACAAATGTTTTCCACAAATTTGACAAAGTATTAATCATGGATAAAGGAGGTAAACAAGTTTTTTTTGGTACGCCAAATGATGTATGGACTTATTTTGATATGGAATTTGAGCAAATCAGTAGTATTACTCACGAAACAGATGAAAAAAAAGAAAATCTAGAAAGCCGAAAAAATACATACTATTCCGCCGAAGTTTTAGAGAAAAAAAAGCAGGAAAAACTTCCCGAGTACGTGAGTCTCATAGTGGAATATCCGGAGTATAGAGAAAATGGAGAAATTATATATGAAAAAATAGGTAGAAATTTTATGATAAAGAGGAAGTATGCTCCCGAATACTGGCGAGATAAATACAAAAGAAAGATGCTCTTTGACCTGATTCAGTTTGATAATATGCGGGCAAAAAGCAACAATACGACTATCAAACAAAAGAAAAAAAATGATTTATTCGACATCTTGGTGTTTGATCGACAATTATTGGTATTTATCAGAAGAACCCTTGCGATGAAGCTCCGAAATCATACAAACTTGCTCATTACATTTGGGCAGGTCATTCTACTTTCCACGATTATTGCATTTATATTGAGGCTCGCTCCACATAATGAAGCTTATAGCTTTCATCAAAATATCAATCTGGGCATTTATTTATTTATCTCTGTAATAATATTTATTTTTCTAGGCATGTCGAGCAGCATGGAAGAGATTTTGTCTGAAAAAAAGAATTTTCTGAGAGAAAAAATGTTAGATATAAAAGTTTCAAATTTTTTATACTCCAAAATAGCAGTATTATGCTTGTTTGCATCTCTACAAGTCATCATATATTTAGCTATCTCTTGTAATATACTTGATATTAAAGGGATGTTTCTCATTTATTTTTTGTATCTATTCTTTGCTTCGTTGATAGGCAGCAGTTTGGGAATTTTTATTTCATCTTTTCTTTCAGATAGCAAATCTATTATCAATATTATACCCTTGATTTTAATACCTCAAATCATTTTTGGAGGTGCCATCATTGAATTTGAAAAAATGAACAAGAACATCACTTTTATCAATTCAAATCCTATACCCGAAATTGTAAAAATCATGCCTTCGTATTGGCTATTTGAAGGGTTATATACTGCACAAGCAATACTAAATCTACATGATAGAAAAATGAATCATTTAGACAAGCAGCGAAAGTGGTTGATTCAAGAAAACAAGAGCACTGCAATATTGAATAAAAAAATAGAAGAAGTGCACTTAAAATACCCTCGTACAAAATATCAAAATGAATACAATCGTATCTCAGTAAACATTATGGACGGGAAGTTTTTGAATACCCAAAAAAATGTTTTTTTGTCATCTATGAAATGGGTAGGAAAAAGGACATTTGATACCTTTACCTTTAATCTCATTATTATTATTTTATACATAGCAATAATAGTAGATGCGACCATCATAAAGTTAAAGTTTTTTTATAAAGATTGAGATGTCTTTTTCTATTCAAGAATAGAGGGAACTGTTTATGTACTCTGCATACATTTTGTGTTTTATTTTAATGTTTTTAATTTTTTGCTTGTTCAGGGGGCTAAAGAGCAAACGTGTCTATTCAGATGACACAACTCAAAAGACCACGATCTCTATCATAATATCAGCTCGAAATGAAGCTCACAATATAGAACACCTTTTATCTTCTATTCAAAAAATCAAATACTCCAAAAACAAATATGAAATTATCTTGATAGATGATAATTCGACAGATAATACCTTTCAAAAAATAATGAGCTTTAAAGAATCAGTGTCTAATGATATTCGTAACACTTTTGCTGTAAAATGTCATGTGATAAAACTCGTCAAAGATAATCCGAGCAAATTTGATACCTCGCAAAAAGAATATACCGTCTACGCAAAAGAGGGAAAAAAAAATGCAATACAAATAGGGATAGATTCTAGCCAATACGAATGGATAGCTCTTTCAGATGCGGATTGCATTTTACATACAGACTGGCTATTATCTATTGATTCCCATATTCAAGATAAACCAAAATCATCGATGTTCATAGGCTACTGCCCCGAAATGTATCATAGTCCATTTCAATATTTTAAACAAGTTGCTTTAGCAATAAACTATGCTTCAACTACTTTGGCAGGCTTTCCTGTCAGCTGTACAGGGCGAAATCTCGTATTTAATAAACAAACCTTTTATGATGTAGGAGGCTATAATGGTCTGTTTAATTACCCCGCAGGTGACGACAAATTGCTTTTAAAAAGATTTCAAAAAAACAAAAAGAAAATAGGTTATATAGCCTTCCCTTTTTTACATACACGACCTGTACATCAGTCTGAATTAAAACAACAGAATGTGAGGCGCTTTGGTAAATTTTTTATGTCGTTATTGTCATGGCAACTCGGAAAAGTTTTTATAGGTGCCTTGTTACTATTTTTACCTATTGAACTAATTTTACGCTTCCCTGAGTCTATTACCCCTATGATTGCATTTATAATCACCATAAATCTGTATATGACAGTCGGCTTCATTTTGCACAAAGAGCGAATAAAATGTGTTTATTACTTTTATAGTATTATTTTTCCCTATTATATGATGGTTCAAATGCTCTATAGTTTATTTGTAAAATGGACTTGGAAAGGAAATAGAAGTTAAAGGGAAAAAAACATATGAATATTTCGTCCATAATAAAATATTTTATATCTATCATTTCAAAGCATAAAAACTATTTCAAAATAGCACTATCTTTGATAATTCTCACTATTATATTGTTTAAAATTGACAAAAGAGAAGCTGTTTTAATGATATTAAATTTAAATTTGCCTACACTCTTTTTGCTGTTAGGAATATCGCTCCTGAAATTTTTAACGCAAGCGGTGAATTGGTACTTTTGTCTAACTATACCCATTTCATCAAGTATGGAAAAAGATAAAGTGGGTAATGAAAATAATAAATCCATGAAACATCCCTGCACATTTTTTACTATTATAAAAACTCATATGATAGGCTTGGCTCTAAGATTTCTATTGCCCGGGGGACACGGAACTTTTGGCAAGATATTGTACTTGGACCCAAACCAAAAAAAAGAGTCATTTTTTTCTATAGTGATAGAAAAGTTCTTTTTAGTATGGGTGATATTGTTTTTTGCATCTTGGGCATTTGTTATCGTAAAGCCGCTTTTCCCAAAAATCATTTTCCCTATTTCCTTTTTTATAGCCATGCTCGTTACGCTTTGCCCTTTTATAATCCCTGCTTTATTAAAAAAACATCTCAGTTATATTCAAAAAAAGAAATATTACTATGCTTTACCGAAGATCATTGCTTCTCAAATAATATATGAAGTACTTACTTTTACGCAGTATTTTATTCTTTTACAGTATTTTACTCAGATGGATCTAAATTTTATTGACATCTCAGCTTTGATCGCTATTATTTTGCTGGCAAACATCATCCCTATCACATTTAGTGGAATAGGTTTACGAGAGGCAGCTTCCGCACTGCTTTTACCTCAAGTGGGGGTAGCCGTTGAGATAGCTGTCGGGGTGTCTTTGTTAATATTTTTATTCAATGCTGTCATCCCCGCGATACCCGGTATGGTTTTTATTGTTACCCACAAAAAAACTTTTACACCATCTGTGCAATATCCAGAAAAGCAAGATTTCACAAAATCATAATCTAGGAATATAGTAGTATGGAATACCTTCAAACAATTCTTCAACAGTTTTCTTTTACATACTCTTTTTCACTTTTTTACATCATCATACCCTTGGTCTTCATCGCAGGTTTTATTGACGCTATTGCTGGAGGTGGGGGGTTGCTTTCTTTGCCTGCTTATTTAATAGCAGGTTTACCACCACACATAGCTCTGGCTAACAATAAATTTTCCTCATGCTTTGGTACTTTCTTTTCTACTTTTAGATATTATACACACGGGCTGATAGATCTAAAGGTGGCTATCATTAGTGCTATTTTTGCACTTTTAGGATCATACTTAGGAACGAAAACAGTTCTTGTTCTCGATGCTTTTTTCTTGAATTACATTTTGGTAGTACTGCTACCAGTCATTACTATTTTCACATATCTAAACAAAAATGTCGGACACGAGAACAATTCAAAAGAATACAGTCTTCAAAAAAAGATTTTTATTTCATCCCTTGCAGGCTTATTTATTGGCTTTTATGATGGTTTCTTCGGACCCGGAACAGGCTCTTTTCTGATACTAATATTTGCCACTGTATTAAAGTACGATTTTACTACAGCCAATGGAAATACAAAGATTGTAAATCTCGCATCAAACATAGCAGCCTTGACAGCGTTTATAATAGATGGGAAAGTGTTGTTTCTGATAGGAATACCCGCTGCATTGGCAGGAATAGCGGGTAACCTTTTAGGATCAAAATATGTCATTATTAAAGGAAACAGACTTATTCGACCTATGTTTTTAATCGTTTTTATTTTTCTTTTTATAAAGATAATAATAGACTTATTAAAGACAGCTAATAGTTTATATTATACAAGATAACCAGCAAGAAAATTAATAAACAGAGATTTTGATTTCCACGACATTTGTCTTGACAGAAATTAAGTATTTTGAAACAATTGCACTCATGAAAAGTAATATTATGAAGGTGAAGATAAGTAAAAACAATTTATATGACAACATAAAATCTTTACTCGTAGAGGCAAGAAAAAATGTTGTCAGAAACATAAACCATGCAATGGTTTATACTTACTTTGTAGAGACAAAAACGAAACACTCGACCACCCTGCATAGTAGGAATAGCATAACTCTGCCCTTGTAATCCTACGCCTTGTCCATATATTGCGTCAAATTTTTCATAAGCAATTCTAGCTGCTCCGCCACGTGTGCACCTGCAAGATTGCTACCAAAAACAAATATTTTGTTTGGTAATAAACTGTTTATATACGGAGGTGTAAAATTTGGTTTTTTATCGAATGATTCTGTATTCATAAATACTCCTTATTTTATATCACTACTGACCGACTAAAATCGATAACATCGTCCGATTCCGTAGCGGAGCTCGGAGGGGCTACGACAAATCAGCACCCCCGCCCCTGATCGATAAAAAGCACCCATTTTCAAATCGAGAAACCCGCGCCCAATCTAGTATTCTGAGTCCTTCCCTGTACGGTTCCTGTACCGATTCTCAAAATAAGCAGGATAGATGCGGGAATCCCGTGAGATATCATCTCTCGTACAGTCACCCTGCAGAATTAGGACGAATAAGTGCATTCCCCACGGAGTCCCCTCCGAAAAGTCGAAAAATAACCAATTTCTGTAGGGAACGCATTTATTCGTTCCTTATATATCCTTGATACATAATATGTTACTGGATACAAAATTCCGTCACGTACATTAAATAGGGTTTTCGGAGTGCGCTCCTACGGGATGCTGCCGTTTACCGATCGGGGGCGGAGTCATAAAAAAATAATAATAAAAAATAAAAATTATTGACAAAATCAGCAAATTATTTTTTGTGGAGTTATAGTATGAGCTTGATTGAATTTTTGGAGTTTATGAATAAAAAATAGGTAGGGAGTTATTGATGAAAAGAACTGTTTTTGTTTCAATGCTGCTGACCTTAATATTTGGGGTCTTGAGTGCGAGCAGTTATGTTCCGGGTAACGTAATTGTAATGCTTTACAAGGAACGCAATTTTTCGTTCCGCTATCGTATTAAAACCCAATATGTTACGGGACATAAAATTGATTCCCCTACATCAAATAGGGTTTTCGGAGGGGACACCTACGGGATGCTGCCGTTTACCGATCGGGGTCAGCGGAGTCATAAAAAAATAATAATAAAAAATAAAAATTATTGACAAAATCAGCAAATTATTTTTTGTGGAATTATAGTATGAGCTTGATTGAATTTTTGGAGTTTATGAATAAAAAATAGGTAGGGAGTTACTGATGAAAAGAATTGTTTTTGTTTCAATGCTGCTGACCTTAATATTTGGGGTCTTGAGTGCGAGCAGTTATGTTCCGGGTAACGTAATTGTAATGCTTTACGATGGAGTAAGAGATGATGCTTTATTGAGCTTCATCGCCTCTTATGAGCAGTTCAATTTTCACAAGGAAAGAGTGCTTTCCGAGAGATTGAATATTGTTCTTTTTTCTTTCGATGAAGAGTTGATTGATGAGGAGTCGTTTTTATTAACTATGAGAGCAAATCCAAATGTCGAACTGGCGGATTTGAATCATCTTTTTGAATACACTGAGAGGATACCAGATGATCCGTTGTTTGAAAATCAGTGGCCTTTGAGATTTGGGTCAGATGGAAATCCAAGTAGCGGAAGTGCTAATATCAAAGCCACGTATGCATGGGATTTGTTTGACCCTCAGGAAACTAATAACTCTAGAGAGGTTGTGGTTGCTGTACTAGATTCAGGACCATGGCTTCATCACCCTGATATAAACTGGTGGGTGAACGAAAATGAAATTTACGGAAGTGATGAAGATAACGATGGGAATGGATATCCCGGAGATTATTATGGGTGGAATGCTGTTGAAAACACTGGAGTTTTCCAAGATATGCCTTTAAACAGTCATGGAACATTCGTGAGTGGAATTGCTGGAGCTATTGGGAATAATCAAGAAGGTATATCAGGTGTAGGGTGGAATATAAAAGTAATGTCTATTTTTGTAGGACACTTCGGTCCAGATTACGCGAGTATCATTTTAGGATATGACTATGCTCTAAACAATCGTATTCTTTATAACCAAACAAATGGTTTGCAAGGAGCTTATGTGGTTGCTACAAACTCTTCATTTGGTTTATACACAACAGATTTTGAAAAGGAAATACTTGATAACATCATTAAGGCAAAGGGAGATGCCGGCATCATAACTGTAGTTGCAACTAATAACGGGGCGGCAGATATCGATGCTGAGACCACAGGATTACCTGTTTCAGAATATCTGATTAGAGTCACTAATTCAGACAAATTTGATGATATTGTAGCCTCTTGGGGCTTGCATAGTGTGCATATTGCTGCACCGGGTGAGCTTGTGTATTCGACAATCGCACCTATCTATGGATCTGATGAGTATAGCTTTGGTTCTGGCACATCTTACGCAACCCCACATGTCACGGGTTCGATAGGTCTTATGTACCAGGCTGCCTCAGACTTTTTCTTAGACAGTTGTGACATTTCACCGGGTAACACAGCGATTATGTTTAAACAGCTTTTATTAGACGCAGTAGATCAGTTAGCCGAATGTCAGCCCAATGGTCAAACCCCCGTCGCGTCAGGAGGTCGCCTAAATCTTTTTCAAGCTGTTCAAAATGTTTTAGATTCACCCATTTTTATATCTGAAAATTTCACCATATCAAATCAAGAGATTGAGCTAAAGAACAAGATTGTTCTCCAGAATAATGCTACTCTCACTTTGAACAATGTAATAATGACCTCACATGATTCAGATAGTGAGCAGTATGGATTCGAGATTCTATCAGGAACATTAGTCATTAATAACAGTGATCTAAATGTTGGGTCAGGTTTTATAAGAATTCAAAATGGCAGCTCATTAATATCACACTTATCTGTCATATCTTTGAATGAGGGAGAATTTTTACTAGACGGTGGATCTTTAGCAGAGTTTACAAACAACAGCACGTTGAACATGGAAAGTTCCACTATGATAGGGCATGCTCAGGGAAATGATTTTATGAATGGTGATTTTATATCGTTTGACAATAGTAGACTAATCCTTGATTCAAACTCCGTCATTAAGAATGGAAACAATGATAACAGATGGGATGGATTATATTTTATTGAACCATTAATTTCAGATCAAGTCTTTTTACCTAGTACCCTTAGTGGTATTATTTATGGAATCGAGAATATATCCTTGAATGGACATTCTATGAAAATTTTTGATGCAGAGATCTTTAATATTGGAAATTTTCAAGCTATTAATGGATCAACGATTGAAGCCAATAATATGACTTACCACAGTAATGATTCAGGAATTAATGTGATTGGTAGTATCAATATAAGTAACTCATTTTTGACGAATAATGTTGCTGTCCCCCAGGATGATCCCATAACAGAATTGCCTTCTGTACTAAGGGTACAAAACTCACCATCGATTAATAGACTGATTAATGTGAGCATTGTCAATAATATTGGATTCTCGGGTGTTTTTATTCATAACTCATTTGTGTTAATAAAAGATTGTAATATCTCTGAAAACTCTCTCTTTGGATTATACAGCTATAGCTTAAACCCAAATATAATATTTGATGGTACAGTATTCAGCAACAACGGAAGTGCAGAGATATACGCGAGAGGAAACTCTTTCCCTGAGTTCAGGCAGTCAAACTCGTTCCAAGCTTTTCCAGCTGTTTTAGATGACGAATATATTCAGGATAGTCTCGATCAGTATTTACTGTATGCCATCCCTCCTATTGATGATCCCATAAATTGTGAATTTCTTTTAATCGATACAGGCGATCAAAGAAGATTTTATCCGAATTTCAGCGATTTTACAGATATTGGATATGATCCCGCACGTGCCTTGTATAATACAGGCATTTCACAAATACACGACGATGAGCTTGATTTAGCTTGTGATACTATGGAATCCGTTATTAAGCTACATCCTGGAACAATTTATGCATATCACGCAATAAAGTTGTTACCATACATAATTGCAGCAATTGATGGTGACTATGATAGACTTATGTCTTTTTTAAATCATCTTGATGATGACTATTTTCAGATTGTTATAACTCAAACCATAGCTTTGACTCAAATGTATGATGAAAACTTTTTTGATGCCATCACGAGCTACCAAGCGATTATTAATGATCCTCCGAGTGCTATAGACCAGCTATTAGCAGAGCTTGACCAGGCGTATTGTTACTATAGGCTTCTGGAGTCTGGAGCTAGAAATATTAATCCCGAATCTCAAAGAAAACCGACAAATTTTAAAGAATTTCTTGATGTTCAAAACGAAATCTACAAATCTATACAGAATTTACTTGATGGTAAAGATGATAGTGAACTCCCTGAAACATTTGAATTCACTGTTTCAAACTATCCCAATCCTTTTAACCCTCAAACTACTATTTCTTTTACTTTGCCAAATGACAGTAATACTTCCTTGGTTATTTACAACATCAGAGGTCAAAGAATTCGAAGTTTGATAGATGATCTTTTAAATTCTGGGCACCACCAAATTATTTGGAATGGACTAGACGATAACGGACGCTCAGTGAGCAGTGGAGTCTATTTTTATAGTCTTCAATCTGGAGAGTTTAAAACCACACAAAAAATGCTTTTGTTAAAATAAAAGGAGGTATCAATGAAGATGATACACAAAAAAATCAGTTTAGTTTTTTTCTCTGTATTCTTGCTAGGGATAGTCTGTATGTATGGACAAGATGTCATGGGTAATTTTCCATTATTCGAAGGATTTGAAACAGGTGTCGGTAGCCTCCCTATTCCGAATGGGTGGGAACGTCGTTTACAAGATGGCTATGGTGTTGGAGGATTTTTGCCCTATGCATATCCCTTTCCACTTGAAAATTTCCCCAATAACCGAGCAATACGATTTTGGCAATATGGTCTGTTTGGTACATCCCGTGCTTGGGTTCGCACTCCTTTGATAAACCTATCCTCTTTCGGTCTAAATGATGAGATAATGTTAAGTTTTGATATCAAAGTGATAGAGCATGAGCTTACCGTAAATGATCTCTTTACTTTTAGCGTGTTCATTAGTGAATTCGAAAATGACCCTTTGACAACAGGTGTAATGCTTGACCAATTTTACCTTTCAAATGACTTCGAAACAAAAGAAGTAATGCTCACAGGTTTTCAGGGTCAAAGTGCGTATATTTACTTTCATTTAGAATGTTCTTTTTATGATGGGCACCTATCTGTCACTGTATTTTTCGACAATGTATTTGTCAGACCTGTGAATGAGAACCCAAGCGAAATTTCTAATTTCCCATACTTTGAGAGCTTTGAAAAGTTTGCCGAGATTTCACCAGGATGGTCATCTTTTACGCAAGGGGGCACTGAGCCTTGGAGCAATATATCTATCGAGGAAAACAACACCACTATAGCACGATCTGGGAATTTAGTTGCTGGAAGCCAGCTTGGAGGTGGATATCAATCAGAAAATTGGCTAATCTCACCAAAATTTGTTGTTCCTGATGTGATGGTAAATAACATATCTTTAAATTATTATGTCCAAAGTTATGCCGATGTCCTGACATTAGAAAACTATTCTCTTTTGATCTCCACTTCAAACTCGGATATTGAAAATTTTGTTGAAATCTTCAATGAAACTCTATCAAATGAAATAACAGATTGGAACAAGAGAACTTATAGTCTGGCAGATTATCAGGGGCAGGAAATATATATAGCAATCAAACATATCTCGAGTACAGCATCGGGCCTTCTATTAGTAGATGATTTTTATATAGAGCTCCTCAGCCATGTATTTCGCCCACCTAGTGAGCTTTCTGCCTTTTATGATGATGGTATGGTGTACCTTTCATGGGAAGAGCCGGGGGAAGGCAGCACAGCGACTTTGACAGGATATAATATCACAAGAAATGACGAAATGATAGCAGAAAATATACAACACCTTGAATTTATTGATGATGACATCCCTGATGGTTTGGAATTTGTATACTCAGTTTTTGCAGTATATATAGATCCCACAGGTATTTCAGAGGGAGCTGAGATCACTGTTGTAATTCCTTTTTTTGCTCCACCGGAAAACCTTGAAGCTGTCGGTAAAAATACCGAGGTTACACTTTCATGGACTGCTCCTACAACAAACAGTAATGTGACTTTGATAAAATATAGGGTTTACTGTGATGATATGGCGTTGCCAGATGAAATTGATGTAGAATCCACGACTTTTGTTGTCAGTGGGCTTGCAAACGGGATTGAATATACTTTTTACATAACAGCTCTGTATCTTGACCCTGATGGAGAATCTGAGTCGTCAAATATCGTTTTAGTCACACCTACAACTTCCGAAACGATAGAACCACCGCTCAAGACCGAATTGGTAGGAAATTATCCCAATCCATTCAATCCAGAGACTACGATAAGCTTTGGTTTAGTAAACGAATCTATGGTCACTATCTCTATTTTTAATGTACGAGGACAAAGGGTCAAGACTTTGACAAATAGCTACTTTAATGCAGGAAATCATGGCGTGGTCTGGAACGGTACAGACGAAAATGGTCGTACCGTGGGCAGTGGCATTTATTTTTATAAAATGGAAGCTGGAGATTATAATGAATGGAAAAGGATGGTGCTACTTAAATAAATTGATAGTGGTTTGATTTGTCGTATTAGGGTATTTTTAGCATATTAAATTTTGCCTTGACAAAATTTATTGCGAAAAGATAATGGTACTCTTGAAGTTTTAAATTTAAAAATATTAGTAAAGTCAATATAAAATTTGATATTTTTGAAATTTAACAAAAGATGGAGCGACAATGAAACAAAAAAGTCATATTATGGATAAAGCTGCTATAGAAAGGGCTTTAAAGAGGATAGCTCATGAGATTATTGAGCAAAACAAAGGATTAGAGCAGATATATTTAGTCGGAATCAGAACGCGTGGCGTACCTATAGCTGAAAGAATAGCTCATTATTTTAAAGAAATTGAAAATCGAGAGATTCCAGTAGGTGTATTAGATATTACTCTATACAGAGATGATTTATCGACTATTTCACATCAACCTGTGATAAAGGGTTCCAAGATTGATTTTGAAATTGATAATTTAAATATTATCTTGTTTGATGATGTTTTATATACTGGTAGAACTGTCAGAGCAGCAATCGACGCTTTGCTTGATTTTGGAAGGCCAAAACAGATTCAATTATGCGTGCTAATAGACCGAGGGCACAGGGAATTACCTATTAAAGCTGATTTTGTTGGCAAAAACGTACCGACTTCGATAGAAGAAATCATCAAAGTAACATTTGAGGAAACGGATATGGAAGACAATGTAGCTATTTTCGTGAAAGAATAGGGGTTTTTTTATGAATTTTTACGAAAAATACATGGCTGTTACAAAAAAAAATAGTACTTATGTCTGTGTAGGTCTTGACTCTGATCCTGCAAAACTACCTCTCTGTCTAAAAAGTGAAAAAAATCCTGTCCTCATATTCAACAAAAGAATCATTGATGAAACACACTCACATGTTGCTTGTTATAAACCTAATGTGGCTTTTTATATCGCTCAGGGTATAAAAGGAATCGAAACTCTAAAAGAAACGATAGATTATGTTCCAAAAGAAATCCCTGTGGTTTTTGATTTAAAAGCTGGTGATATTGGAAACACAATGGAACAGTACGCATATTCCGCATTTAGGTATTTTCAGGCAGAAGCAATGACTATAAATATTTTGATGGGCTCTGACGTTGTGGACGCTTGTTTAAAAATAGATGATTCATACTGTTTTGTTCTAACCTTGACCTCAAACCCATCCGCTGCCGATTTTTTTAAATATTGTGATTTATACAAAGAAATAGGACAAAGAGTGCATCAGATAGGAGAAAAGAGACTTGGTGCCGTAGTTGGCGCAACAAGAGTAGAAGATTTTACAAATTTGAGAGCATTAATGCCAAAAAATATTTTTTTGATACCCGGCATAGGGGCACAAGGTGGCGATTTAGAATCTGTTTGTAAATTTGCGATATATCAGCCTGATGATGCGAGGATACTAATAAACTCTTCTAGAGGCATAATTTTTTCAGACATTTCTGAAAATTTTGCAAAGATTGCTGGCAAAGAAGCCCGTATATTAAAGGAACAAATCAACAAACATCTTGCGGCTCAACTATAGCTGCCACACACTAGAAAGCTCGGAAAAAGCGAAATCTTCATTGTGTGTATTCTGTAATTGATTTTTGAGGTTCTTAATGCTAAAAAAAATATTTATGATAATTTTGATTTTTGTCACTATTTGTAGTTGTGGACAAAAAAAAAGAACCCGCTCAAAGGATCATTTAGGGCTAGTCAGAATTAATGCAGTGATGGACAATATTGTGTTAAATACTCTTTACAACATGAATATAAATTTTTCAGAAGCTGAAAGGATGTTGGTAAACGAAGAAATACACTATTCTATACCTTTGAATGAACTCAGTGAGATCGTAAAAACTGACAGATTTATTCAAGAATCATTAAAAAATACAGAGATACAGCATGTAGCTACTCTCCAAAATAACAATGTGACGATCCGTAGATCATATCAAAATACAGAAAAAAATCAAGTATATGTCGTAGAATTATATTTACGACAGTCTAGGAGCGATAAATTGCAACAAGTCATCTTGCCGAGCATTCCTACGCTAAACAAACCCATTTTGAGCATAATCATAGACGATTTTGGTGGGTTTGATGGACCTTTGCTTGATGCCTTTTGTGCACTAGATCCGGCGGTAACTTTTGCGATAATTCCAGGACTGCCATTTAGCGAGATAGCTATGAAAAAAGCCATACAAGCAGGGCATGAAATAATAGTGCACATGCCCATGGAACCCGTAGACTCAAATTCATTTCCGGGTGAAAATGCCATTTATGCTCATATGACGGAACGAGCAATTTATGAGCAAGTCAGAGATTATTTTATCGAAATTAACATGGCTGTGGGAGCAAACCAGCACATGGGTAGTAAAATAACTCAAAACAAGGATTTACTCAGAGCCACACTAAAATATATAGGTGATCGAAAATTTTTCTTTATCGATAGCAGGACGACATCACATACTGTCGCAAGGGAAATAGCAAATGAGCTCGGGATCACGTTTGCGAGTAGAGATCTTTTTTTGGACGCACCAGAAAGTACAGATGCTGTTCTACATGAGAGATTATTAGATTTAAAAAGGCTAAAAGAAACACAAAATAGGGCGTTGGTGATCACTCATTGCTTTGATAGAGGGAGATTGCAAAGATTGCAACTTTTTATAGAAGAAGCAAAAAAAATGGGTTTTGTTATTGTGCCAGCTTCAGAATATGCTGTTTTGAGTAATATACAATAAAAAAACATCAAAATTTATACAAAGATGTTAAATATTTTTTTGCATAGTCATGCAGGTTGCCGTTATGTAGTATTCATTTTAAATGAGGATTAGTATAAGGGCAAAAGGAGTCAAAATGAAAATAGTCGATTTTATAGTTCACAACACAAAGCAATTGGTGACCTTGAGAGGTTCAAACAAAGCACGTACAGGTGAGCAGATGAAAGATCTTTCCATCATAGAAAATGGTTGTATTGCTGTAAAGGATGGAAAAATATCAGATGTCGGGCTTCTAGATGAATTGAAGTCAAAATATTACCCTATGAAATGGGTTGATGCAAAAAATATGATAGTTTGCCCCGGATTTGTTGATCCGCACACGCATCCAGTATTTGTTCATACTAGAGAAAATGAATTTGAAATGAGAATCGAGGGAAAGTCCTATGTAGATATTTCAAAATCTGGAGGAGGCATATTGTCTAGTATAAACGCTGTTCGAGAGGCAGACGAGGAGTATCTATTTGAGCTCGCAAACAAGAGGATTTTAAAAATGATAAAATATGGAACGACTGCTATTGAAGCGAAAAGTGGTTATGGTTTGTCTTTGGAAAGTGAGCTAAAAATGTTGCGAGTAATAAACAGATTAAAAGATAGCCTAAATATTGAAATGGCAGTCACTTTTATGGGAGCTCATGAATTCCCTCTGGAATATCGAGAAGATAGAAATGGTTACATTGATTTATTGATAAATGAAATGATGCCAGAAATAAAAAAGCAAAACCTAGCTGAATATGTGGATATTTTTACAGAGGCACACGTGTATACTATAGCAGAATCAAGAAAAATACTAACAAAAGCAAAAGAACTCGGGTTTAAAATCAGAATGCACTCTGATGAAATAGAATCGATAGGGGGAGCGGAGCTAGCTGGTGAATTAAATGCAATTTCAGCAGACCATTTAGGAGCATGCTCTGATAGAGGAATTAAAGCTATGAAAGATGGAGGTGTCATCGCAGTCCTGCTACCCGGCACACTATTTAGTCTCGGTAAGCAAAGCTACGCAAGGGCTAGAGATATGATAAACGCTGGCTTACCTATCGCTCTTGCTACGGATTTTAATCCGGGTAGTTGCAATCTGGATAGCATGCAATTTGCGATTTCTCTCGCATGTATTCAAATGAAAATGTTACCAGCAGAAGCTCTGACAGCGGCTACTTTTAATGCCGCATGTGCAATAGAAAGAGAAGAAAAGATCGGAAGTATTGAGATAGGTAAAGATGCTGACTTTATTATCTTGGATATTCCGAGAGTGCAATATATACCTTTTCATATAGGCTCAAACTCTGTCAGTGAAGTGTTTATAAAAGGACAGAAAATATAAAATTCTCCTTTATAGCATTTAATGACAAATGGAAATGCTATAATGGTATACGAATCAATATGTAGCTACGAGTTCTCATTTACGATTGTGCTTTCTGGTAGAGCATCATCATCTATCTCACTTTCAAATCTTACTATCAGATTGTTTATCACGATCCCTTCTGGTCGCTCTATAGATATCTTATACGCTCTATAATTACCTGATTTGTCTATATGGGTGATAAAAGTGTCTCTAAACACATCCTGTAGCATATTGTATTCGTATATTTTTTCATGAAACAAGATTTCTTCTACTCTGACCCATTCTCCGTCTACATAAATTTCAGCATCAATTCCTATCTTTATCTTTGAACCACTAAAAGTTTTTACTTCAAAAAAATCCTGTAAGCCTACAAATTGTACATCCAATATTTTGTTTAATGCTAAATCAAAACCCAGCGAATAAAGTACTTTTTTTTCAGCCAACATCTTTACTATTTTTTTGATAGGTTTATAAGTAAAATACCTTTGGTCTTTTTCTTTGACCAATATCTTTGCACTTTCTTCTAAAATTCTTGTTTCTATCTGATAAATCATACCGCGTTCCTAAATTATTTCTATTTTTTTGTATCGACATATACATATGCGATGTTTAATTATATAAATGAAAACTATGAAATTAATTGAATATTTCATAGAAACATGTTGACAAAATAAATAAAAATATTTTACGGACATGTTTTCAAAAGGTGGGCTAAGATCACGCTTTGCTCACAATCAAAATTATATTATATAGGAGTTTAATTTATGAAAGGTTTAGCAATGTTAGGAATCAACAAAATAGGATGGATTGAAAAGGAAAAACCCATATGTGGTCATACAGATGCTATATGCAAGCCTTTAGCATTGGCACCATGCACGTCTGATGTTCATACTGTTTGGGAAGGTGCTATTGGCGAAAAATACAACATGATATTAGGTCATGAGGCAGTAGGTGAAGTCGTCGAAGTAGGAGCACTCGTAAAAGATTTTAAGCCCGGTGACAAGGTATTGATCCCTGCGATTACGCCTGATTGGAACTCATTAGAAGCTCAGGCAGGCTATTCGATGCATTCTACAGGAATGCTTTCAGGATGGAAATTTTCAAATATAAAAGATGGAGTATTTGCTGAGTTTTTTCATGTAAACGATGCAGATGGTAATATGGCTCTACTACCTGAAGGTATGGATATAGGAGCTGCGACCATGCTATCTGACATGGTTCCTACAGGGTTCCACGGTGTGGAATTAGCCGATGTGCAATTTGGAGACACGGTGGTAGTCATAGGTATTGGTCCTGTGGGACTGATGTCTGTGGCAGCAGCAGCACTCAGAGGAGCTTCTCAAATATATGCTATTGGCTCGAGACCTAAATGTGTCCAGCTAGCAAAAGACTATGGCGCTACACATATCATAAACTACAAAGAGGGCTGTATTGTAGAGCAAGTGCTAGAGCTCTCTAAAGGAAAAGGAGTAGACCGAGTCGTCGTCGCTGGCGGTGATAATGATGCTATAGGACAGGCTGTTCGAATGGTAAAGGCAGGCGGAAAAATAGGAAATGTAAACTATTTTGGATCAGGTGATTATATTCAAATACCTCGCGTAGAATGGGGCGTAGGGATGGGGCACAAGCTCATAACTGGAGGTCTCATGCCGGGCGGTAGACTACGTCTAGAAAAACTAGCCTCTCTCATTACTTTCAAGAGACTTGACACCAGTAAACTAATCACGCACAAGTTTCATGGTTTTGATAAATTAGAAGAAGCTTTACTGTTGATGAAAGACAAACCTGTTGATCTCGTCAAACCTGTTGTCATCATTTAGATAGTTTTGCACTGTAAAACTAAATAATACTGTTTAATCGAGGACGTTACAATATGCTAAACAGAGGCATCTAATGCAGATATTGTATATATATATCAAAAAGTTTTTTCTCTCAAAAAGACTAGAATGGTTACAATTTGATGCAATATTTATGTATCTCGGCATAATAATATCTGTAGCTGCTCTTGTGACGACTTTTATTATTTTTGAAGGATATGAGACGACTATCAGAAAGACTATACTAGGAGTAAATTCTCATGTATACATATTTAAGCCTATTTCAAGCCATCTAAATGAGATTGATTACGAAAACTTGTATAGTTTTTTAGAAAACAAGCATGAAGTAAACAAATTTTCAGGGATTTTAACAGGTCAGGCGATAGCTAGTAAAGACGATAGAGCAAAAGGTGCTGTTTACAAGAGCGTAGATTGGCAGAATAGAGGAGGAGCTTCATTATATCATGAAGCGGTAATAGATGGGACATATGAGCTTTTTGCAGAAAATGACATTGTCGTTGGAGAATATCTAGCGAGACATCTAAATGCCAACATCGGAGACGAAATCCAGATAATGAGCACGAGTCCTGCTGTTGCAGGTTTTTCTGGCATTACCTACAGGTCTAGACCGATGAAAATCGTAGGTATCTTTAATTCTGGAATGTATGAGTATGATAGTCGATACATCTTTATGAATGTCGATACAGCGAGACATTTTGAATCCAACACTGCATTATATACGATGATAGAGATCCAGCTAAAAACAGAATACATAAATTTTGCAAGAGAACTCGCGATGTCATGGGACCGCGAGCTTTTTTTTGAATATCAAATTTCGTCATGGATAGATTTTAATGGTAATTTTTTCTCTTTACTTGCTCTACAAAAATGGGTATTAACTATAATAATATCATTTTTGATCGTTGTCGCAAGTTTTAATGTTATCACCACGACCCTAGCTTCTATCCAAGATAAAAGAAAGGAAATAGGGCTTTTAAAAACTATAGGACTGTCTGGTAACAAAATAGCAATGATCTTTGCAGCTCAAATCAATCTCGTATCCTCAATCTGTATCATCGTGGGCATTTTGGTGGGGATTGCCTTTGGATATTTATTGAGTTACCAGACGATGATCGCTTTGAGAGGTGAGGTGTATTTTCTAGACAAAATATACATCTATGTAGACTTTTTAAAGATGGTGATGATATTTTTTATTGCCTTTACTATCATTAATCTCGCAGGCATTTTCCCTATAAAACAAATTAGCAAATTGAGAGAGATAGAAATATTAAGATATAGGAAATAAATCAGATGAATACTATTTTCAGGCTACAGCAAATAAAAAAAACATATAGTGACAAAAGCTATTTAATAAACGTATTAGACGATCTTGATTTTGAGATAAATAAAGCGGACATGATCGCTATCACAGGTAAATCAGGTAGCGGTAAAAGCACTTTACTGCATATCATGGGTTTGTTGGACTCTCCAGATTCAGGTAAAATCTATTTTCATGACAGAGAGATTTCGGCAAAAGATAAAAATGTAGAAGCCTTTAGAAACTCTCATATAGGTTTTGTTTTTCAATTTCATTATTTATTAGCTGATTTTACTGCTTTGGAAAATGTGGCTTTACCACTCGTAATAGCAGGAAAATCATTTTCAAAAGCAAAACAAAAAGCCATCGAATTGTTGAATGCCCTAGGGTTATCAGAGAGAATAGGGCATTATCCAAACCAGCTTTCAGGTGGAGAACAACAAAGGGTTTCTATCGCGCGAGCGATAATAAACGACCCAGAGATAATCATTGCAGATGAACCCACAGGAAACCTTGACAAAACACATGCAGATGAAATATTAAATATCTTTAAAAGTATAAACAAAGAAAAACAGCAGACTCTCATACTCGCAACTCATGATATGGAGATAGCAAATAATATGAAAGTACACTTTCATCTCGACAACAGCACTCATAAATTGGTGCAAGCTAACACGAATCCATAGCGGCGATCCAATTCCCCTCCTCGGAGGGGTGGCTGCGAAGCAGACGGGGTGGTGGTCGACAACACAATCAGCACCCCCGCCCCGCACGAATAAACTCGTCGATCGGGAGACTCCGCTACGAGATGGTGCCAATTTCCAATCGAGAAACCAGCACCCAATCTAGTATTCTGAGTCCTTCCCTGTACGGCTCCTGTACCGATCCCGCAAAATAAGCGGGATAGAAGCGGAAAAACACCTACTTCATCAAAAGCATTCTATTGATTTGTGTCGTATCTGCTGTTTTTAATCTATAAAAGTAAATTCCACTTGCGACACCTCTCTCAAGATGATCTCGCCCGTTCCATATGATATCATGAACTCCTGCTGAAAATTCATCATTGACCAGTTGTTTAACCAGCTGCCCTTTTATGTTGTATATAGAAATCTCTACATTTTGAGATTTGTGCACAGAAAATCTAATATTTGTTTCAGGGTTAAAAGGATTTGGGAAATTTCCATATAGTCTTGTTAAAGCCGGGATAGTCTCATTGCCGTCATCACCCAAAGTACCGACCAAAACAGTTACTGTTATTATAATGGTAGGGTTATTGGTGTCGTTTGACTCGATAACAATTTGTTCACTGATCAAAACATTATCGACTTCACTTTCAAAGAGAACTTCATAATCATTGTTGTCAAAAGGAGAAATATAAAAATTTGAGGCTTTGTCTAGATGGAATGGTTCAGGCAAAAGGATATTACCATAAAGAGGTAGATTTCCAAAATTTACTAAATTGAATTTTGCCGAGACTTTGTCACCTAGTTGAATGCTTCCAAAATCTATTTCTGTAATGGTCACACCAGCAACAGGACCTAGTATATTGCCCCCTCCACTCGAAGGGAATATGATGTAATCTATCCACGCACAGTCTAGCCCTTCTGAATCACTTCCATTTTTCCTATATACCCATCTAAAAAGATAGTCTCCTGCAGGAACATCGTACTCTACTTCTGTCCAGTCCGTTTCTCCTGACCAGCTATCAACGAGCATATTATTGAAATAAAACTGCAGAGGGTCGTGAGTCGCTTCTGACGAAGTTTTTACTGCAAACTTTATCTGCCCAGAAGCTTCTAAAGAATATGGTATTGACAATATTGAAGTTTGATTGTTTGAGATAGTTCCTGAGCGAGCAGAATATATTCCTTTAAATACATTTTCAGAATCTATAATCCATGGCGAAGCACTATTGTTTTGCCATTCCATATAGCTGAAATCTCCCGTTTCAAAGCTTTCTATTACACGCCCTATCGGCAAAGTAATTTCACTCTGTATTTTGTGGCTGTCAAAATTCGCAAAGTATGAAACGCTCGTCAATGCACCCTTTGGAGTCGACTCATCTACCGTTATCAAAAAATCGTACTCTACTATAGCATCTGCACCTATTGCAACAATCTCAGAATAGCTCTGATTGATTGTGACCAACGGGTTTGTACTAACTAGCATGATAGTACCGTCATACGAAGATGCCTTTCCTACGTTTTCGAAAACAATAATCATTTGTGTTGTTTCACCGGGTAAAGGATTCTCTATCGAGTCTCCCATTTCATTCAGTAAGACAAAACTTTTTTGAATAATATTTGGTGCATTTATATACAAGCTGAAAGTCATCATCCATGTGTCATTTGAGTTATCTGTCGCTTTCAATACAAAATTTGCTATCGTTTGATCTTCGACAAGTGCCTCAGTATCTACTAAAAACATTTCTTCTAGTTCATATATACCTTGTGGAGGAATATTGGCTATATGAATGTTGCTTTCTAAAATATTGATAAATTCTGAGCTTGTAGACAGCTCAAAAATCACGTCTGTTGCTGGCTGTAAGCCGATGTTTTCTACAGTAATAGAGATGTTCGACTCTCTGTCAAAGTCGACAGAATTGTTTCCTGTAGCTTGATTTGTCACATTGTTGAAAACAAGAAAAGGTAAATCAGCCGAGATAATTTGTATATCAGCGAGGACAGGTTCATGATTTTGTGCGATGATCACGAGTAAAGCTTCTCCGGGCATATAAAATGGCTCAAAATATAATGTAGCATCTCCAAAATCATCAGCAAAAGCTACACCATGTAATACACCATTCACACTGATGGCTATTCTGGCAAAAGGTGCTGTATTTGAGATATCTATTTGAGTTTGTCCCATTAGTATAGTATCTGTAAAAACAGCATTGTTTGGCGCAGGGATCCCAAGATATGGAGCCAAAGAAGGGTCACCCATTATGTGATATATTTCCCAATAATGATTTTTCATATTTGCTGCACTACTGGAGCGTTGAACCACCATGTTCCCTCCATAAACCAGAGCACCTGCGGTCGTGTGCCATTGTTCTACAGACTCTCCATTTGCGTGGAATAGCATATCATAACCACCTAGATTTGTCGGATCATATGGTAGAGGATTGCCATTTGTATTTGGCTGACGATTGCTCACTGTAAAATAAAAATCTTGATCCCAGTATGTGCTATTTGATGCTCCGATATATATTATGCCTCCACCACTAGGATGGCGTAGCCATGCTTCTGCAAAATTATGTGGTTGGTCAAATTTTCCAGAAAGACAGGTGTTTCCCATCGCAAATGAATACATCCCATGGTTGGTCAGAGCATCTATGTCTGCCACATACACATATGGGTCTGCCCAGAGGTTCCAATTTCCATGAGCAGAAAAGTTTACCCAGCCAGCACCTTCGTTTATTTTTTGTTTTACTAGATCGGATTGATACCTTGAATCTGGGTTTAGAAAAGTATTTACTGTAGTATAATTGTTGTGCGGAGTGCTACTGTTCATATAGTTCTCGCCTAAATAATTCATCTGACTATTGCAATACCATACTCCGCGAACACTGTCCCAGCCTGCTATATTTACTGATCTACCCAGGTATGATGTATCAGGCATCGTCAGATGCTGATATTCTATCGTTTTATTTATTTGTGGTAAAAGTTCATCTAGATTTCTAGCAGAAAAACGCCCATAATACATATCAGGAAAAAAGCTTGAACCTTGGAGCCTGACAAAATGTAAATCTGTGATATGATCAGACGGAGTGGTTTGACCCGGAAATGGAGCTATCTGAGGAGTGTCACCCACTAGCAACAAATATGTAGGTGCAGGGTCAGTAGGAGTCGCAGCATCCCACAAACCTTGAAGATAATTTTTGATAGAAGCATTACTGCCGCCAACAGCAGGATCAGTAGTACTAGCCAAAATGACATCATAACCCGCCTTCGTTTTCCAGTCAGCAAAAACTTGCATAGCTTCTACAAAGGCTCCAAAACTGACTATTACGTATTTCGTGGGATAACGCATCAATTCGCTTCTATTTGCGGGAGAGGTATAATTTAATAAATTTGTTTGAAACACCTTTTCAAAATCGGCTGACCATGTTTTTTGATGCATATATTCTGTCTGTGCAAAATCAGCATTTTCAAACAAAAGCTCGACTTTTAGATAGCTGTGCACTTTTATCGTGTTTTCTACTGGATTATACTGTACAGGAGTGTACGCCACCTCAAATATCCTTTGACCTCGCATAAACCCTGCCTCTGATACTCTAAAAGGTCTAAAATCCTCGTCATAATTAGGCACTCTATAGCTCTGTGTATCGTATTGAAAGACCATCTCGCTAGAATCTGCAGATTTAGAATAAGATGGTTGAGCTGGGTAAATAGGATTTAAAAACCCTAGTTCGTTCAAAGATACTTCAGAAAAACGAGTTTCTAGGTAGTTTATCCGGATTTCCGCATTTAAAGGGACAGTAATCAAGCGTCCTAAAAAAGGTAGCTCGGGCAACCCAACCTGATGGTTACCGAGAAATCCATCAATATTGAGAGTTGTAAATGTAAGGTTTTCTATCGTTTTTTCCGTAAAAACGATACCACCTACCGACCATTCTAATACTAGAGCATCTGCTCTAGATTCAAATACATGAATGCTGTTTCCAGCATTTTGAAAATGCTCTGTGTGCATCATCGCAAAAACAGAGACAACTAAACAAAGAAATAAACTTACAAATAAAAGATTTTTCATTCATACTCCTATATATTTTTATTTTTATAAACATCATGAAAATTTTGCATCATTCATATATGCTTTATTTTTAAAAAACTCTTTTTTGTCAATGCAAAAAATATCGAAAATAAAAAAAAATGTTTTCTTGAAACATTGTTATATATTTTATGATAGATGTGACAGACAATATCAAACAGAAAAATTATTTTTAGAGCGTATTACTTCTTTTTGATAATTTATTAAGTTTTTTATTACTATTTCTGCTTTATTTAACATATCATTCATCTGCTCTCTAGTAAACCAGCATTCTTCTCCCGTTCCTTGTATTTCTACATACTTACCAGACTCTGTCATCACTATATTCATGTCCACTTGGGCATTTTGATCCATTTCATGATCCATATCTACGACAACAGTATCTTTATACATACCGACACTGATAGCAGCAACCAACTCTTTCATAGGATTCTCATTGAAAATCCCTTTTTTGATATAGTTTTCAAAAGCAAAATACAATGCCACGCCAGCACCAGTGATTGAAGCAGATCGTGTGCCCCCATCTGCTTGGATTACATCACAATCTATTACTGCTGTATACCCTGGCATTTTCGTTAAATCAATCACCGCTCTCAATGAGCGACCAATCATTCTCTGTATTTCAGCAGTTCTGCCGCTTATCTTGCCCGAGATGACTTCTCTTCTATTTCGCGTTTTGGTGGCACTAGGAAGCATACTATACTCTGCAGTAACCCATCCTTTTCCTGTATCTTTTAAAAAAACAGGGACGCTATGGTCTAGTGTTACGTTACAAATGACCTTTGTATTACCAGATTCTATCAGAATAGAGCTTTCTGGATTTGAGATATAATCAGTAATTATTTTTATTTTTCGTTGCATGTGTATATATTCCCTTTTTGTTCGTTTATTTGGTAAAAATTAGGATGAAAGATCCTTTTATAAATTTACCGTATATCTGCAGTTCTCTGTTTGCCTGATGGCATCTTTCATTTCCATCGTAAATAAAAGAGCAGAAATGTCTCCTATAGACTTTTCAGTCTCAACTACCAATTGGTCCAAATGAATATCTGGAGAGTATTTCTTGATGATTTCATATAGATTCTTTTCTTCTGTTGTGAGTTCAATCTTTTTGGTAATAACCTGTGCAGAGTAGTCTATATTAAAATCAGCAACTATATCTTCTGGTGTCAGTATCATTTTTGCACCCTTTGCTATTAATGAGTTTGGACCTTGTGCTTCTGGTCTCAGAATGTCTCCTGGCAAAGCATATATTTCTTTCCCTTGGTCCAAGGCAAACTTTGCTGTTATTAGTGAGCCCGATAGCAAAGTACCCTCGATAACACATACCGCCTTTGAAAGAGCAGCTATTATTCTATTTCTTTGTGGAAAATGAAATTTTTCAAATGGTAGACATGGTAGGTTCTCAGAAATGATTAAGCCTTTTTCTTTTATCTTATACAAGAGATCTCTATTTTGAGGTGGATATATTTTATCAAGTCCACAAGCGAGCACAGCGATAGTCACTCCTCCTAAATCAACTGTTTTTTTGTGTGCAATAGCATCTATACCGAGAGCAAGCCCACTACAAATAACAAAATCATTTAAAACTAAAGAACAAACGATTTTCTCCGTAACAACGCGACCGTATTGAGTTGGTTTTCGAGTACCCACGATGCCGATGATATTGCAACATGCAAGCCTTTCAAACAATGAGGTATCGCCTATGGCTGTGATATACAAAGGAGGCTGATATATATCTTTTAGTTGTTGTGGGTATTCTGCATCAAGAAAGCTGATAAAATGAAAATATGGGGTATTTTCTAAATAGTGCATTACACTGTTCCAAAGAGGAGGATCAATGTCCTTTTGTAAAAAGCTTTTTATTTCATCTTTTACATAGCTGATATTATCCCAAATCTCATTTTTTACACCGATATATTCTTCTGGATCTCCTAAGTCATCTAGAATTTTGTGAATTGTCAAATTGCCAAAAGATTTTTGCTCTACGAGTCTATACCACGCTTTTATTTTATTTATGTTATTCATGTATTATTTTGAACAACCTCTCTTTTAATTCTATCAAGCTCCAATTTGCCACACTAGAAATAGCCATAACTTCTTTTTTTTCAATTTGAGACTTATTAATCTTTCGCATTGCAGTCTCTATTTTTTTTTTTTGCTCCTCTTTTGAAATTAAATCCAATTTGCTGAGAACTATCAAATGCCTCTTTTTGTCAAGTTTGTCATCATACAAAATTAATTCATTTTTTAATGTCAAATAATCTTTATGAGGATTTTCACTGGTAATATCTATCAAAAATAAAAGTACATTTGTTCTTTGAATATGTCTGAGAAACTGTAGTCCTAGCCCTTTACCTTCTGATGCACCTGCGATCAATCCGGGTATGTCTGCCATCACAAATGACCGAAATTCGTCTACTCGTACTACTCCCAACATCGGTTCTAGTGTCGTAAACTGATAATCAGCTATTTTTGGTTTTGCTCCAGTGATAGTAGCTAAAAGAGTTGATTTCCCGACATTTGGAAAACCTACAAGTCCTACATCAGCCATCAATTTTAACTCTATTTCCAAGTCAAATTGTTCACCTGCTTTACCCAGGGTCGCGTGTCTGGGGGCTTGATTTGTACTAGTCGTAAAGTATAGATTACCTTTGCCACCAACCCCACCCTTTGCTATGATGATTTCTTGGTTGTGTTCTGTTATTTCACAAAATATAGTTCTCTGTTCAATTTCATCTCCAAAAAAGTCAAGTGAAAAGTCGTCGTTATTTTCTGGGCCTTTTTTATTAATTTTATATATCACTGACCCCAGTGGGAATCTGATATATGTATTTTCGCCACGTGCTCCTGTTTTATTGTTACTTTGCCCTTGATTTCCACTTTCTGCCTTAAAGTTTTTCTTGAATTTAAAATTTATCAGAGTATTTATATTTTCATCCCCTACAGCAATGACGTTTCCACCATCACCACCATCGCCACCATCTGGTCCACCTTTGGGGACAAATTTTTCTCTGCGAAAGCTGATACACCCATTGCCACCCTTGCCGGCTTCTACTCGAACCCTTGCAAAATCAATAAACATACTCATGCTCCTTTTTCATAGCATTTCCATTTCCATTCTTAGCGGCAATCAACAAGCTACCAAAATCTGTAGCCTCAATCGAAGGGTTGGTGTAAAATTTGTCGATCAAAAACTGCCGCTACAAACAAAATTTTCAAAAGTCGACCCACAAGAGTCCTCGCCTACGATTTGATTATGAATACCAAGCAGAAATATTACAACAATATCGAGGACTAGCTAATGCTATTTCTACATAAAATATTATACGCCTTCCCATTCATATAGGAAAAACAGAGAGTATGCACCTATTATAGGTCATTAAAAGGGTTATCTTCGGGAACAGATTGATAATTTGTAGCGTATTTTTGCCAATCATTATCTTGCGTATAATCTTTTTTAGTTTTTTTATTTTCTGGCTTTACTTTTGGCTCCTTAAATGATTTGGTTTCCTTTGGTTCTGTTTTTTTTACTTCTAAAATTGGCAAATATAATGGTTCAAAAGACAATCGTCTAGCTTTAATATCTACGCTCGCAATTCTGACTTCTATTTCCTCGCCAACATTGTTCTGTGAAAGCCCTAGTTTTGCTCTCCTAATCTTTGACTGGGGCATTAGTCCTATCAAAGAGTTGTTGACTTTAATAAAAGCTCCGTGGTCACTAATAGAATCTATAATCCCTACTAGTTCCATGCCTTGCTCCAAACCAATCCCGTCTACATCCCAAGGGTTGACGGCTTCATCTTTTAAAGTTAGAGAAATTTTCAAATTTTTCTCATCGAGTCTTAGTATTCTGGCTTGAATTTCGTCACCGATATTTAATACTTCAGATGGTTTATTGATCTTGTTGTTTGAAATCATAGAGATCGGTATCAACCCTTCGACTCCTTTTTCTATCTCCACAAAAGAGCCAAAGCTGCCGTGTCGTAAAACTTTACAATTTACGAGATCACCTATTTTCAATTTATTTATGGCTGCTTGCATGGGATTTTCATGCAGTTCTTTGATAGACAATGATATTCTGTCGCTGTCAATTTTCATGATTTTTACATCGATTTCATCACCCACGGAGATAACTTCATTTGCGCTTTCTACATGATTCCATGAAAGCTCAGATATATGCAACAACCCTTCATAACCACCGAGGTCAATAAATGCCCCATAATTTGTTATCTTGATAACTTTTCCTTTTAAAATATCTCCCATTTTTATCTTTGAGAAAAATTTTTCTTTTTTCTCTTCTAGTTCAGAGACAAGTAAGTTTTTTCTAGATAATACGATGCTACCTTTTTCAAACTCAATAATTAAAAAATCAAAAGTATTGTTTAAATATACTTCTGGCTTTTCATTTGCGTAGACATCGATATGAGATAAAGGGCAAAAAGCTTTGAGCCCAAAGACATCGATAGAATAGCCTCCCTTTAAGGTACCTATCACCTTGCCTTTTACTGGTATCTTTTTTACAAAAGCTTCTTTTACAAGCACCTTGTTCCCGTGAGAACGATTTAAGCTTTTTGAAATAGTTATTTGATCGTCCATCATTTTAACTATAAAACCTTTGATTTCATCGCCTACTTTATAGGGCATTTCTCCGTTCTCTAAGAAATCACCTATTTCAGCATAAGCATCCTGTTTTTGCCCTATTGATATAATAATATGGGATTCATTGATGCTTGATATTGTTCCAACTACGACATCTCCTTTTTTGAATGCAGTGTTGATTTTTTTTATGCTTTCATTAAGCATATCATTGAAGTCTTCAGAGTTGTTAACCTGAGCTGTGTTTTCAGTTTCCTGACTTGTCATATTTTCTCCTGATCTATAATCTCAATACAATCTTTTTTTTCTTGCATTTATTGTAAAGAATTTTTTACCAAATACTAAAATATTTTTAATATTTTTACAAAATCTACTCAAATATTATTTCAATAGCAACGCCTTTCGTACATCATGCGATTTATTGTCTATCATCAATCTATAAAAATAAATCCCAGATGCAAAATTCTCTGCTGTCCATATCACATAGCCATTAGTTACATTCCTTTCTGATATCGGCAGAGTTTGTATTTTTTGACCTTTGATATTAAAAATGTCTATACTCATAGAATTGTATGCTTTTATTTCATTGCTGACAGTAAATGATATTTTTGTTTCAGGGTTAAAGGGATTGGGATAGTTCCCGACTAACCTAGATTTAGAATTTACTATTTCTTTGTCTAATCCACTGACAATATTTGTATTATATACAGCATTTCGCGTTCTCGAATATGCATGCATGGGGTACTCGCTGCCAGAATATTTTGTTGGTAAATCTAAGTAGGTTAAATTAAACACGTTTGACACTAGTAAATTTATCCTATCGCTCCCATCAATGTCTGCTAGAATGGGTGCGGCTCTCCAGCTTCCGTTAAAAGTAAAAGGGAATCCCGGTGCAATAGAGCCGTCGTATTTTATGGCGTATATAGTTCCATTGTTTACCAGAACCAATATCTCTTGTGTCCCATCATTATCTATATCTACCAGAATGGGATGCTGTGATACCATGTCTCCCAAAATAACTGGAAATCCATTACGAATCCTCAGCATAGAATCAAAAACAAACAAATGTCCTGAATTTGTAACAGATATGATGTCCAGATCACCCGATCTGTTGAGATCAGCAGCGATGGGAAGCATCGTGGAGATACTACTCACACGAGAAGCCCTTCTATTACCATGATAATCTATGAGGGCAAAATTATCATCTCCTGTAGCACTACCCATTGCATATAAGTAGACCTCATGATCATTTTCAACACCGACTAAACCTGACAATAAATTAATGTTTGTGTAAATGGGACTATTATTGTGCTCAACTCCATCAATTACAGTAAAAATATGTATGTTTCTACTCAATGTACTGCACAAGATATCTATACTGCCATCTTTGTTAAAATCCACAAATAGAGTCTGAGCTACAATATTGGATCCTAACTCTTTAGGGAAGCCATCTCTGTCTGATAGATCATTTTCAAACAGATACAAAAAACCTCGAGTAGTGCCTATCGCGACTTCTTCATACCCATCGTTATTTATATCAAATGCTACTGCGGTGGACATCATCGTACCTTCGACTGTTCTTTCAGCAGTTATTTTACCAAGTTTATTGATCTTATACAAAGTTTGTCTACCTGTGACTAGGATTTCGTATTCTATACCAGATTTTATTATTGTCAAAGAATTTGAGATTGTTCCGTCTAGTGTTACTGGAAAACCTTCTAAATAAACTTGTTGCGAGTTCATGGCATGAACTTTGTTGTTTGTGTCTAAAAAGATTATTTCGTTTTCTCCATTTTGGTTCAAATCGAATACAATGCATGAAACAGCATTCGCCACTAGAGTATTTAGTGGCCAGCCATCCTTGTTTCTCGAGACCACGATAGTAAATGGAATTTCAAAATCATATGTGATTCCCATCCCTGCATCGGCGTGGTATACCATTATAAATTCTGCGTGAGTTTCAATAGGTATGTCCTCTGACACATAGATTATGAACGAGTTTTCGGAAGAACATATTTGTCCATTTGGTATCTGTCCATATGATACCGTAGAATTAATAATCTGAATGTGTGGATTCGTTGTCGTGATAGACGCAGTGCTCGCTAGACCAGTTCGCCAATTTTCTCTATTTTTAAGATTTATTTTAAAAGAGAGCCTTTCTCCTGGGTTCAGAGTGTTATCGTCTCCTGAAAGCTCAATCTGTTCTATGGAGTCAAACTCGACTCTTGGCAGCTTGTCAAACATCAGAGAATTAAAAGCATTGACTCTCCCAGCACCTAATTTCCCAGCTAAATGAGGCTGGTTTAAATGGTCTATAGGATCAGCACCCATTTCTAGCCTATGGATTAATTCGTCTACAGTGAGGTCAGGATAATATGACAAGATCAATGCTGCTACTCCCGCAACTACAGGAGCGGCCATAGATGTACCTTGCAAAGAGGCATAAGTATCTTCCTCGTTACTACCATAAAAAGTAGCCAAAATACCTACTCCAGGGGATGAAATACCTACATTTTCACCATAACTCGACCAACTGGCTTTAAGGTCATTTATATCAGTAGCTGACACACTAAAAGCATCTCTGGCATTTGCAGGATATTGACTAGCATAAGTGTTGTCTCTGTTACTGTTACCAGCAGATACGACGAGCAACGCCCCATGATCTTTTGCATAGGTTGCTGCTAGATTTGCCACCTCTTCTCCAGATGTCCCACCCCAAGAACAGTTAATGATTTTAGCTCCATTATCAGCACAAAAGTAAATACCTGCGTATCCATTAAATATTGAATTTGTTGCCGCTGAAGTATACGAATGTTTTGTTGCCATTATTTTTGAAGTATATGCAGGGGCTACCACTCCAATACCATTATCACCTACCGCAGCTGCACAGCCAGAAACATGAGTACCATGTTCATTACTGGGGTGCTTTTGGAATGGATTGTTGCCTTCTTCTAGCTCCCACCAGTCGTTACCTTTGGCAAAATCCCAGCCGATAACTATCTCAGTACCGTTACCGCCGATAATTTGACCTGTTGACCAGTCTAATGTAATACCGGGATGAGCTCCTATGTTCGTCCAAATATTGGCAGCTAAATCTACGTGATTCCATTTTACCCCTGAATCCACAATGCCTATTATCACATCTTCCGAACCTGTTTCAAAAGTCCATGCTCTTTCAGCTTCTATTGCTCGCATCGCCCATTGATTTTGTAAAAGAGGGTCATTTGGTGTATAGCTTTGTCTTAAAATTGGGTCGTATTCTGCAAACAGTATTTCAGGTATTGAATGAAATCTTTCTAATAAATCATCTGTTCTACTGTGAACTAATATTTCAAGATTAAAGACATTCATGGGATATTTTCCATCTTTATTCCATGTAGTATTTTTAACGTTGTACAGTTTCTTTAATTCGACTATTTCAAATTCTGTAGATAAGTCATTAAACCAGTCAAATTGTGTTTTAATTATACCATTTTCTTTGTAGATTTCAACACCACCCGTGTTACTCCTAATAGCACTAGCGGCAAAGCAAATATTTAATCTCCCGGGATAAAAATCTCCTAACTCATCAGCAGATACACTATACAGTACCAAGCAAGTCACAAGCAGTAAAAAATATCTGATTTTGTTCATTAAAAACTCCTTTATTCAACATATTTTGATTTTGCGGAACAACGTATTTAACAGTCGATATTTTGTCAAATGTTTTTTTAGGTATCAATTATAATTGTTTTTCTTTATTGTAATAAAAAAAATGATTGACAAATTTGGGTGGTTTAAATAAACTTGCTTAGATATGAAATATTATTAGCTTCGATAAGAAAATGGAGGCTTTATGGCTGATTTGAAGTTTTTGGTGGTAGATGATTCACCAACAATGAGAAGGATTGTATTTAATACATTAAAGAGATTAGGTTATAATGATATCGAAGAGGCAGAGCATGGTGCTGAAGCCCTCGACAAATTAAAGACTATTGAGGGGATAAACTTTGTAGTCACAGACTGGAATATGCCAGTCATGGATGGGCTACAATTGGTCCAAGAAATCAGAGCAAATTCAGAATATGTAAAAATGCCTATTTTAATGGTGACTACTCGTTCTGTAAAAGATGACATTATTGATGCAATGAAAGCAGGCGTAAATAACTATATTGTAAAGCCATTTACACCTGAAGTTCTAAAAGCAAAGATAGATATGATACTATCAAAATAAGGAGAGGCACATGATCGAGAACAAGAATATTGGTGTCATTTCTATCATAGATGAGTTGTTAAAGGACATCAAAGCGTTATTAATAGAACTAGACCCTCTCTTCAGTTTTAAGTGTTTTAATTTTGGTAGCGTCAAAAAAGAGCTAGACGAATTTCTGGAAATTTCAACATTTCTTGAAGAAAAAGTAAAACTTACACACACACTAGTTCAGGGGATAATAAATTCTATTCATTCTAGTAGAAAAGAATTGAAACAATCTGTCGATGGATTATTAAAGAAAACAGGCTCACAGCTAGAAAAAATCACAGCAACGACAGAAGAGGCCACGCAAAAAATCATGGATGTTGCGACAAAGCTAGATTCTGATCAAAACGATATTATTAAAATACTAGAAGAGCTACAATCGATAGATTCTAAAGAAGAAATGAAAACCAAAATAGACATCATAAAAGAGATGATTTTTGGCAATCAGGACTCTGCATTTATGATCATAAATTATCTTCAATTTCAAGATATTACTGCTCAGCAAATAGCGGGTGCGTATTCATTATTGTCCGATACTGAAAAAACATTGCTATATGTATCAAACTTGCTAAAAGAATTTGACATGGGGGACAATTCTCCAGAATTTCTGTTACAAGATCTAGACAAAAACGCATTCAATGCCGATGCTGTGTTCAATGACAAAGCTGGTATTCAGCATGTCATAGACGATATCTTCAACACTGGAAATATTGATCTAGAAATACCAGAAGACAGTTTAGCAACTGATGCAAAATCTTTACATAGTAATGTCCCCAAAAAAGAACAAGATGACGATGAAAACTTTGATATAGATGCCCTATTTGGTAACCCAAATGAGAAAGCAAATCAAGATGATATAGATAAATTGTTTTCATAAAAAGATGATAAAAGGAGATATATGATCGTAGTAAATGATATGGAAAACGAATCACAAAGCCAGGTGCGAATCCTGCTGGTCGATGATGATGATGATCTGAGATACACTATGGCTGAATACTTAAACCAAATGGGATTTGATGTAGTACTGGCTTCGGATGGTGATGAAGCTCTTGAGTTGTTTAACAAAATGAAAATGGATGTCGTGATATCTGATGTGAGAATGCCTAGGATGAGTGGCATAAAACTCCTTAGACATGTAAAATCTCTCAGCCCCAAACTGCCTATGATATTGATGACAGGATTTGAGCTTTCGCAAAGAGACCTAGCAAATATTCGTTACAACGCTGATGCTTATGTAACAAAACCATTTTCACTGGCTTTTATGAAAAAAACAATTGACAACTTGTTAAAAAAATAATTGCTTATGATTTTAATTTAGATTGTAAAATAAAGGTAAATATTGGGGAGATAAAGGTGTGATTTTATGAGTAAAATAATATCAAATTATTCGGTAACAAAAGATGAATTAGCAAAAGATGAAACTCATCATTCTGCTACTGCGATAATCAAAATTCCTGTTTTTAGAAATGAAGAAAAAAAGATAGAGGCTTTTGATATAAAACCTCAAATAGAAGAGCCCAAAGAACCCAAAGAGCCCAAACTACAGTTGACTAGAAATAAAGAAGGTATTGTGATCGGTATAGAGGTACAGTGCTCTTGTGGAGAAACAATTTTAATAAAGATGGATTATAAATGATGAAAAAGATATTAGTAGTAGATGACGAATTGTTATTGAGAGACGTGTTGTATGAGCACCTGACTCATCAGGGCTATGAAGTATATTTAGCTGGCGATGCAATAAAGGCGTTTGAGCTAGCAGAAACTTATCATCCACAATTGGCACTGGTAGATATAAAGTTGCCCAAAGAAAGCGGTATAGAACTGACAGTAAAATTAAAAGAGCAGTACCCCGATATTTTTGTCATTATCATGACAGGGTACCCTAGCCTAGACACTGCAGCTACAGCTATGAAAAATGGAGCTTCGGAATACATCATAAAACCGTTTAGATTATTAGAACTCAATAAAATAATCAAAAAATATATAGAATAGCCTGTAGTAATTTTTCCCGACAAGGTATTACTATCAAAATATCACCAAAAAATGGAGAGATGGATGAGTGATCTTACTCAAAAACAAGACATAGAGTCTCTAACTCTGGCATTCAATGATTTTACTCAGATAATAGACAGGTTTCAAAAGACGTATGACATATTAAAAAGCAAAATAGATGGCTTAAATAGGCAGCTGGAATTGAAAAATGTAGAGCTAGAGACAAAATATGCTGAAGGCGAAAACATAAAGAATTTTTTAAAGAGCATATTAGAAAATATTTGTGATGGCGTAGTGGTGATAGATAGTAATGGTCGAATTACAAATTTTAATCGTGCAGCTGAAATGATAACAGGGTTTCATAAAGAAGAGATGGTGGGGAAAAACTATAATTTTTTTAATAAAGCAAAAAATACAGAATCTCGCTCTGCATTATATACATTGACCACAGGAAAAGAGTCTTATCATAGAAAAAAAACATTATTGACATCTGATAAACAAGAAAAAAATGTAGAATTTAGTTCCACTTTGCTAAAAGATCATGAAGGAAAAGTTCTGGGAGTGGTGGAAACGTTTAATGACATCTCTGAGATAAAACTTTTGCAAGAAAAAATTATACAAGTAGAGACCTTGGCTGCTCTAGGTGAGATGTCGGCATCCATCGCACATGAAATCCGAAATCCCCTCGCAGGGATCATGGGCTTTGCAGGCCTGCTCGACCGACAAATCAAAGAAAACGACTCCAAAAAAAGCCTTGTAAAGTCAATAATACTAGGCACTACAAAACTAAATGATATTATATCAAATTTATTAACTCTTTCGAGACCTCAGCAGCTGAATCTAACTCAAATAAACATTAACAAATTTTTAACAAACTTGATAGATTATTTCAAGGAATCTTTTGTAATATGCAACAAAAAATTATCCTTTGAACTCGAAGTAGATGACCCTGAAGTATCCATTTATCTGGATGTGCAATTGTTTCAGCAACTGATGTTAAACTTGTTACACAATTCCAGTGATGCTACAGAAAATGAAGGTAAAATTTCTATCAAAACAAAGTGTAATGTTTTTGAGCCTGTACATAGCATTTTAGAAGAGGATGAAAAAAAAGAATTGATAACTCTATTTTCGTATATAGAAATAGAGGTATCTGATACTGGAAGGGGCATCCCTGATGAAGTAATACAAAAAATATTTAATCCCTTTTTTACGACTAAAGACGATGGAAACGGTCTGGGCCTAGCTATATGTAAAAAAATAATACAACTACATAGAGGCGATATCCAAGTCAAATCTCAGATAGGTAAAGGAACCACATTTACAATGCACTTGCCTTTGTATGAACAGTTTTAATAGAATCTATTATCAAAGGAGTTTTTTATGACAAAAAGAATATTAATAGTAGATGACGAAGCACTGATAAGAGAGTATTTTACTAGCTTTTTTAAGACGACTAAAGAATATATAAGCTTTAAAATAGATCTAGCTGTAAATGGAGAAGAGGCTATCGCAAAGATAAAAAACAACCAATACGACCTTATTTTTACAGATTTAAAAATGCCTATAAAATCAGGCATCGATGTTTTGAAATTTGTAGCCACAAATTCTCCAGAAACTGATACTGTACTAATGACAGCTTTTGGTGGTCCAGAAGCTGCAGCACAGGCTATGGCATATGGGGCTTACGAATACCTTACAAAGCCTGTTTCTATAGAAGAACTAGATATGATAGTCAAAAGGATATTTGAGAGACAATCTCTTATCAGAGAAAATGACTATCTGCAAAAAAAAATTCGAGAGAATACTACTTATTCTAAAATAATAGGAAAAAGTAAGGCTCTCGAAGGGATTCTCGATCTCGTAAAAATGGTAGCACCTACAAACTCTACTGTTTTGGTGGTAGGCGAAAGTGGAACAGGTAAAGAACTGATTGCAGAGGCTGTGCATATGCTCAGTCCTCGAGTTAAAAACAATTTTGTAAAAATAAATTGTGCCGCTATACCTGAAAACTTGATTGAGTCTGAGCTTTTCGGATTTGAAAAAGGAGCTTTTACAGGTGCAATAAAGACTACTCGTGGAAAATTTGAAATAGCAGACAAAGGATCTATATTGCTCGATGAAATATCTGAAATGAATCTTGATCTACAAGCTAAACTGCTCAGAGTCATACAAGAAAAAGAAATTATTAAAATAGGTACTGAAATGCCTATAAAAGTTGATACCAGAATCATTGCTACCTCAAATAGAAATCTTGCTGATGAAGTAAAAAAAGGAAATTTCAGAGAAGATTTATTTTTTAGACTAAATATCGTTCCGATAAAATTGCCTCCTCTAAGGGATAGAATACATGATATACCCTACTTGGCCGAGCACATCCTAAAAAAAGTCTGTTTTGAATTAGGCATTCAAAAAAAGGTGCTTTCAGCAGAAAGTCTGGATATTTTTCTAAAATATGATTGGCCAGGAAATATCAGAGAATTGCAAAACGCTATAGAAAGAGCCTGTATCACCACTCAAGGTAGTACTTTAAAACCAGAAGCATTCTATTTCGTACACGAGGATCCGTATAATGGTACGAAAGGTAATTTGACCACCATTTCTGATGTAGAAAAAAAGACATGTGAAAAGTCTCCAATAGAGGATTCGCTCGATTGGGTTAACTTTGCTAATAGAAATTTTGATGACATTGAAAAAGAAATAATCCTAAAAACACTAAAAAAGACAAATAACAGCAAGGTTGAAACTGCAAACATACTGGGAATAACCACTAGGACTCTTCGAAACAAACTGATAGCATACGGCGAAGATAATTGAGGCAAAAAGCCCATAATATCATCCGGTCGCCGCTGCGTTTTTTTTTGTCAATACTTTTTTACATATCGTTTTTATTTTTTCAAATGAGTTTAGAAAAACATAAAGTGGGTCTATAAATTTTCAGAATTTATTTACACTATCCTGAATCAGAAAACACAATTTATGCATATGTGTTCCCTTTGTTTCCCGCATCTATCCTGCTTATTTTAAGGATCGGTACAGGAGCCGTACAGGGAAGGTATCAGAAGAGTAGATTGGATGCGGGTTTCTCGATTTGAAATCGCTGCTACGAGGATGCTGATTGTCGTAGCCCCTCCGAGCTCCGCTACGAGATTGTGCCAGTTTATCGATTGTGGGCGGGGATGCTGGTTTTTGTCGTAGCTCGGAGAGCTCCGCTACGGGATGGTGCCACCACCCCGTCTGCTTCGCAGCCACCCCTCCGAAGGAGGCAGTGTTCTGTTTATGTTGATTTTTTGTGTAACATATTTGTCTTTTCTTGTTTTAATATATAGAATATATTAAACACGGAGGAATTTATGCAGTGTACTCGTTGCGGAAGCAGAGAATATGTTAAAAATGGAAAATTTAATGGGCACCAACGCTATTTATGTAAAAAATGTAACCGTACTTTTAGCGACAAGGTTCGCAAATATACTTATGACGATAAAGAAAAGTGTATAGAAATGTACCTTGACAATTCTGGAATAAGAATTTGTGCAAGAAGAATGAAGTGTTCTCCTTCATTGGTTATTAGATGGATAAAGGAATTTGCTGGTAAGTTGCGAGCAAATATTGAAAGTGCGGTCGATAAGCTTCCTGACAACCAACTGCCTGACATTATTGAAATGGACGAGATTTATACTCGTGTAAAAAAAGGGCTAATAAAATCCAAGTATGGACTGCTTATTCTAGAAACAGAGGTAAAATTGTTGCGTATGTAATCGGTAACGTTATGGAAAATGCCATTACTCTTTACAATTTAACCAAAAAAGCAGTTGGTAACATAGCTCATATTTATACAGATGCGAATAGTTGCTATCGTGAATGTTTTAGTAGAATAGGTATTTCGCACCTACACACGGCTTTATCCAATAAATCAGAGACTCATATGATTGAGGCTGTTAATAGTAGCATAAGAGATAATTTAGCAAGATTTAACAGAAAAAGTAAAAGATTTAGTAAATGTTATGATATATTAGACAATACGTTGTTGCTTTTCTTTGATGCTAAAACTTACAATATAAACAATAAGTGAACATTGTCCTCCGAAGAGGGGAATTGGAGCTCCGCTACGAAGTGGACTCCGAAAACCCTATTTGATGTAGGGGGACTCAATTTTATGTTCCGTAACATATTGGTTTTTAATACGATAGCGGAACGAATAAATGCGTTCCCTACAGAATTGGTACATAATCAATATTTTTCACATTCTTTTCACATTTAATTTATATTCTCTTTACAATCTGTATGTACAATAAAATAAAAAATCTAAAGGATTAGAGTATAAAAGTCATGTTAATAAAAAAAGAAAACGTTTTTAGGTATTATTTGACAGCGGTCTCGATTTTCATCATAGTTCTCTTTGTTGCTATTTTATTAACCCTAATATATAAATCAATCCTATCTATCAATCTTTTTGGGTTCTCATTTTATACTAGTGATGAATGGAATCCATCTACTCATGATTATGGGGCTTTGGCTTTTTTGGTAGGGACACTCATCACTTCGTTTTTGGCACTTGCTATCTCTATCCCTTTTTCTCTCATGATATCTATTTTTTTGGGAGAATATTTTCGAGAAGGAATGATGTCAAATATCTTAAAAAGTATGGTTGAGTTGCTAGCAGGTATTCCATCAATAATATACGGTATCTGGGGACTTTTTGTCTTTGTTCCTTTTTTTAGAAGTATTCAGCTATTTCTTTTTGAGAAGGGTCTCTTAAATGTCCCTCCATACGGTATTGGGATGTTCACTGCAGCAGTCATTCTTTCAGTGATGATAATTCCCTATTCTGCTTCTATCGGTCGTGATGTGATAGCACTAGTGCCTAGTGATTTAAAAGAAGCTGGTTATTCTATGGGTGGTACACGTTTTGAAGTGATAAAAAAAATCATTTTACCATATTGTCGATCAGGTATTTTTGCAGGAACAATGTTATCATTGGGCAGGGCACTTGGTGAAACAATGGCAGTAACTATGGTGATAGGTAATAGGAATTTTATGCCTAAAAGCATTTTTGATCCAGCTAGCACTCTCGCAAGCGTGCTGGCGAGTGAATTTGCAGAATCTACAAATTCAATTCAATTGTCTTCTTTAATACACCTAGGGTTAGTATTGTTTCTCACAACTGCCGTAATAAATGTGATCGGTAAAGCTATAATTAAAGGAAGAAAATAAATATGCACAAATCAAACACAAAACTCCGCCTTTTAAAAGATAAGCTCTTTTTAGGAGTGGTCATAATATCATCGTTCATTATAACAATTCCTCTATTTTTGATATTATATTATATTTTGAAAAATGGTCTAGGTGTCATAAGCGTAGACTTCCTCACAAAAATGCCCAAACCTATGGGCGAAATAGGTGGGGGTGTCCTAAATGGTCTCGTGGGAACGGCAATGCTCATCATTACCTCAGCGTTTATGGCTGTGCCGATAGGTATCAGTGTGGGAATTTATTTAGCAGAATTTCAGCATCACTCTTTGACAAAATTTGTGCGTTTTTGTAGTGAAGTGCTTCAAGGCATTCCATCTATCGTTCTTGGAATTATCGCTTATATCTGGATAGTATTGCCTACGAGGAGTTTTTCTGCTATTGCCGGAGCGGTTGCACTTTCTATCATGATGTTACCTGTCATCATTCGCAGCACAGAGGAGACTTTAAAGATGGTGCCACATTCATTAAAAGAAGCTTCATTATCCCTAGGGGTACCTTATTCAGCGACTATTCTCAAAGTGGTGCTACCTTGTGCCATGAATGGCATCGTTACCAGTGTGTTGATTGGAATAGCTAGAATAGCTGGGGAGACAGCACCTCTGTTATTTACGGCTTTTGGTAGTCCTTTTTTAAGCTTTGCTTTAAATAAACCTGTGCATTCATTGCCACTTTTAATATATAAATACGCAAATAGCCCTTTTCCACAGGACAATCAATTTGCATGGGGTGTTTCAGTGATACTCTGTAGCTTTGTATTAGCATTAAACATATTAGCAAAAGGAGCTGCTAAAAAATGGAAAGTTCAGTTTTAAAAGTAGAAAATTTTTCTGCATCATACGGAGATGGAGACATGGTAAAAAATATCACTGTCGAGTTTGAAAGAAATAAAGTTCATGCCATCATGGGTCCTTCAGGCTGTGGCAAAACGACATTTATGCGTTGTATAAACCGTATGCATGAATTATCACCGAATGCCTCTGTAAAAGGAAATATTTATTTAAATGGGCAGGATATTTACAAAACAAATCCAATAGAATTACGCAGAAAGATAGGCATGGTGTTTCAAAGGCCAAATCCTTTTCCTACGATGAATATATACGAAAACGTAATTTCAGGATATACATTAAATGGCATAAAACTGAGTAAACTAGAAAAGGACCGTATTGTAGAAGAATCGTTGAAAAGTGCAGCTATTTGGGATGAGGTAAATGATGTCCTACACAGAAAGGGTACATTTCTCTCAGGTGGCCAACAACAAAGGCTTTGTATTGCCAGAGGACTAGCTATGAAACCAGATATTTTGTTGCTTGACGAGCCTACCAGTGCTCTCGACCCGAGAGCAACAAAAAAGATAGAAGAATTGATAGTAAAACTCAGCGAAAAGGTAACTATTATTTTGGTTACACACAACATAGGTCAAGCTGCCAGAGTGTCAAACTATACAGCGTTTATATATCTCGGAGAGTTGATAGAGTACGGTCATACAGAAAAGCTATTTACTGTCCCTAAAGATAAAAAAACCGAAGAATATTTGACTGGAAAATTTGGTTAATAAGGCAGAAAAGGAGAAATGTATGCTAGGAAACAAATTATTAGAACTTATGGAAAAGATTGCTTATGAATCATCCCTTGTAGAAAAAATGATAAATATGACAATAGAGGGGCTGTTAGAATCAAGCCTTGAAAAGCTAGAAAATGCTCTTGGGTACGAGTATCTTATAAATAAGCTTGAAATGGAAATAGAAGAAATGAGCATTAGCATGATTTCTCTTTATCAACCCACTGCAAAAATCCTCAGGACGATCATTTCCATCATAAAAATGAATAGTGATTTTGAAAGAATGGGAGATTTGTGTGTGAATATCATCGAAGCAGCAAAGTTTTTGGCAGTGCATCCTAATATGAAGAAATACCTCGCACTACCAAACATGGCAAAAGAAACTATAAAAATGGTAAATAATGCTCTAGTTGCTTTTATGAAAGAGGACATTTCACTAGCAAATGAAGTTTGTGTTTTTGACGATGTCATAGACACGTATTGTGAACAGATTACAAGAGAACTTATCACCTATATGCTTTCCGATCCCCAATACATAGAAAGATCTTTACAGTTATTAGTGATTGCCAAAAACTTAGAAAGAATAGCAGACCATTGCACAAACATTGCCGAATATACTATCTTTATAAAAGAAGGCAAGGTTATAAAGCATAACGCAGAAAGTGACTGATGGTGTCCACTCCGAAAACCCTACAGAAATAGGAACGAAAAAGTGCGTTCCCTACAGAAATGGGTTATTTTTCGACTTTTCGGAGGGGACACCTGATGAGATAAATAGATATCGTAACAATTTACTTTCATCTGAGTTTATGTAACAAAACGTGGCATAAGGAGAGAAAGAGAATGATAAAGGAAGATATTGATATTAAACAAAAGTGTGTAGAGCAGCGAAGTCTATTAAAATCAGATTTCTTGATGGTATTACGTGATTTCGCAAATGAAACTGATCAGAGCAGAGGCATCGACTTTCCAGATATTCAAAAAAGCTATGCGGGCGATATTATCACACTGCCCATTGTAGATTCGGAGCTATTAAAAAATAAAAGTGTCTACGACTGCATCAAGGATCGTCGTAGTAGACGAAAATTTACTAATACGAAAATTTCTTTGAATGATTTGTCTTTTTTGCTTTGGAGCACACAAGGTATACAAAAAAAACTGCAAGACAACAAAATAACTCTGCGAACTGTACCTTCTGGCGGAGCAAGGCATCCGTTTGAAACCTATCTGGCTGTCTTCAATTTAGATGGACTGCAAGAAGGGATATATCGTTATTTACCACTAGAGCATGCTTTGACTTTGTTATTTCAAGTAGAAGACATGAAAAATAAAATTGTAGAAGCGACATTGGGGCAGGTATTTACTGGCGACGCATCTGTCACTTTTATCTGGTCTGCTGTTCCATACCGTACAGAATGGCGTTATGCATTTGCAAGTGCAAAAACAATATTACTTGATTGTGGGCATGTATGTCAAAACTTATATATAGCCTGTGAAGCTCTCAATCTAGGAACTTGTGCTATCGCAGCATATGACCAAAAAAAGATTGATGAATTATTGAAACTTGATGGAGAAAACGAGTTTACCGTTTATTTAGCACCAGTAGGAGCTAGATAATATTACGTTTTTGTGGCAATCATCAGTAAGCCGTTTCCATGTTTTTTAGGTAATAATATATCAAGACACATGCATATTAACGATGGGACAAAGACCACAAGCAAATAAAATGGTAAGAGTAAAGTAAATGTCTTTGATAAATTGATCATTTTGATACTGTTTTTCATTATCAATTTCCAATGAATTTCTCCCCAAAAACCATATGTATATTGCCAGAAAACGACCTTGAATCCAGCGGCTGTTACTTTTTGCATTAGTTCGCTGGCAGAATATCCCGGTCTGACATGTTCCTTTGTTTTGCCTGATTCTGTGCAGAAATTACTAGGAGTAGATATTATAAGATATCCTTTTGTTTTTATCAAGTAGTAAAAATTCATTAACACCGACATGTCATCTTTTATATGTTCTAGTATGTCTATAGCTACGATTATATCAGCTTTTCGGATACCCTTTGCCGGCAAAAGGACGTTACTTGTACGGCTACACAAATCTCTCTTTGTGTAATAGAATCTTTTATTATTTTTTGAAGAATTAGCGTAAGATTTCAGAAAATCTATCTTTAAATCAACAGCGATCACATCCATATCAGGATATTTTTCCAAGACAAAGTCAGAGTATTGGCAAAAACCTGCACCAGCATCGTAGAAAACTCTTTTTTTTAAACCCATAGGATCAAAATATCTACAGTATTGTTTTTTAGCATTTGATTTTGAGGATACTTTTCTAGCTCGATTTTTTTTCTCACACGGGCTACAATCTGTATCTTTTATTTGTGCGTAATACTTCTTTATGCTTTTTTTTACATACCACTGCCTTAATATAAATAAATCAAGGAAAAAGTAAAATAGTTTCCTATAATGTTTATTTTTACTAATAAACTTGTTTAACAAATCTTTTATTGGATCGTATTGCATCTAGGTCTTTCGTGTAATACTCAATTCTGAACGATTAAAATATCAGTCAATTTCTCTTTTTGCAGAAACATCATGAGCGTTAATGTCAAGGTAAATATTATTTTTTTCATATTATACTCCTTGGAAATAATATCCAAACGTAAAGTGTTTTTATCCTCTCTTTTTTGTCAAGACACTTGTTTGAAATTCTCGATTTTTTTTAAATATTTTGTAGTGTTCTGCGGGTAAAATAGTTTTAATAGGGGCTTTGAGAGCTCCGCTACAGGCTAGTGCCAATTTATCGATCAGGAAAAGGTAAAAAGTGAACAGTCTCAAAAAACATGTTGACAAAAAAAGAGGGATAAAATACTTTGCAAACAATATCGAGTTATATGAACTTTTTGGAGTGGGCTAAAAAATAAAAAGGGATTCTCGATTCATTGATGCATTATTCTAATGGAGACAATTTGACAGAAGGAAACTTATTGATAAAGAGAATAAAGAGCACTAGTCCTTTTGAAGTGTTCTCGTTGCCAGTTCCGCAGTTTATAGTCGGTCCTTGTGCTATCGAAAACAAGGGACAGATTGAGGAAATTGCTCAAATCCTTGTAGCGAATAATATAAAGATTATGCGTGCAGGAGCATACAAACCGAGGACATCGCCATATAGCTTTCAGGGACTTGGCTTGGAAGGTCTAAAAATGCTTGATTATGTCAGAAAAAAATACGGTTTACTTGTAATCTCTGAGATAATAGATATTCGCGATATTGAGTATGGCTTGATTTACACTGATATTATTCAAATCGGTTCACGGAATATGTCCAATACGGCATTACTAAAAGAAATAGGGAGAGTAGATCATCCCGTATTATTAAAACGTGGCATGATGGCTACATTATCTGAATTTATGTTTGCTGCAGAATACATATTAAAATATGGTAATAGAAAGCTGATGCTTTGCGAAAGAGGAATTAGAACATTTGAAGAAAGCGTTCGAAATGTTCTTGACATTGCTGCTATCGCTTTATTGAAAAAAGAAACCTCTTTACCAGTGATTGTTGATTTGAGCCATTCACTAGGACGAAAAGATATTTTATTACCAGTTGCGAAAGCTGTCATTGCTTTAGGCGTAGATGGGATCATGCTAGAAATGCACAACACGCCCGAAAGAGCTCTTTCGGATGTAAAACAACAGCTTACTCCAAAAGAGTTTGAGCATTTTATAAAGAACATACTATAAAAAACAACCAAAACATGCGATTTGTATAAGCCGTATTTTAAAAAAAAAGTAAAAATATAAAATCCTATAAATAAAGCAGATAAAAATTTAATTTACATTTTTTTTTATGTTTTAAAAGAAAAAAATTGACAATAAAGGCTCGCAAATTATATTTAACATCGATAGCGTGGACGGTTTTGTACCTTTTTAGAATGTGTTGTAAAAATATTCAGCTAGATAGACATATCTGGCTATAAAGTATATACAAAAAAAAATCCGAAAGGGAGGATGGTGAATGCAAAAGAAACTGCTATTTTTTACAATGTGCATGTTACTTTTAAGTATTTCTCTTTTTGCACAGACAACAGGAAGGCTTTCTGGTCGTGTAGTAGATCAGGGAGGTAATCCAGTCGCATATGCCAATGTAATATTGCAAGGCACTGAGATAGGAGCAGCTACAGATGAGCTCGGTCGTTTTATTATCATTAATATTACGCCGGGTACATACACTGTGATTGTAAGCTCAGTAGGCTTTGCACGTTATGTGATGGAAAATGTTCGCGTCAGTTTAGACGAGTTTAGAACATTGCCTCCAATAACACTACAAAGGGCAACTGTTGATATGGAAGAATTTCGTGTTGTGGCAAGAGAAGAATTAATCGAAAGAGGAAGGGCTGGTTCTGGCAGTGCTATTAGCGCGGACCAAATATCAGATATTGCTGTGAGTGATATCGAGGGTCTGATAGCTTTGACTGCTGGTGTAACAAAAGCACCGGACGGATCACTAAATGTCCGTGGCGGTAGGGCTAATGAAGTAGTATTTACTATCGATGGAATGTCTGTATCGGACCCCGTTGATGGTGGGCGAGCTATGTCCATTGATATGGATGCAATAGCTGAAATGCGAGTGATGACGGGAGGCTTTACCGCAGAATTTGGTAATGCACAATCAGGTATGGTAAATATCATCACAAGAGATGGGACAGAGAATTGGGAAGGTCGAGTCGAGGCTATTACTGACCATATTTTTACAACCAGTTCAAATTATGATGAGGTAAAGTTCGCGTTAGGCGGTCCTGTACCTATTTATTTTATGAATTCAGCTCTTCGTTCAAAGCTCACTTTTTTTCTAAACGGAGCTGCAGCATGGGATGACACTAGACATCGAAGACATTATTCGAGTAACCCAAACGAAGATTTAAAATACTTGTCTGGAATACAATATGATATTTA
>Ga0099364_10000300_pt1 | contig 82944 bp, 67 predicted proteins | sample TergutTh196P3_FD_73070 | JGI IMG/M metagenome (GOLD analysis project Ga0099364, IMG submission 73070) | Microcerotermes parvus P3 segment gut microbial communities from Pointe-Noire, Republic of the Congo - Th196 P3 | ecosystem: Host-associated > Arthropoda: Insects > Digestive system > Gut ...
CCTCATCGGCTAATTCCTTTAGCTTGCGGATTTCATCGGCGATAGATGTATTGTCACTCATATAGTTATCTCCTTTCGGTTTGTTTGTGCGGGTGTTCTCTCTATGTTTTCCCAATACAAAAGGACACCTGCCTGTGTCGCCAAACACCCATGAACAAACAAATCCATGATAGGCAGATGCCCTCTTTTGAATTTGTTTGTTGACCCTTGCGGGTCGGGTATTTGGCATGGATATTGTAACACACGAGCGTAGTCGAGTGTGTTCAAAGGTTTACAACATTGTGGCAACGCCGAATGTAAATCAGGGAAACCTTATAACAGATATTTAGCCTGTGGCACGGAAAGCGTAGCAGGCTACGCCGCTATCTGGTCGTGCAGTTCAGCAAAGATGGTATCAATCTCGCTTGTGATAGCGTCACGTTCGTTATACGTCCGTCCGTACTCACAGGCGCAAGTGCCGCTCCACCATACACAGACAACAGCTTGCAAGTCTGTGTCGATATAGCAAGCGGGACCCCCAAGGGTGATGGCGATTTTGACGCTGCGGTACTCGTGCTGCGAGCCAACCCGATACTCGATGTCCAAGCAGTCCGCAAGGTATTCATAGAGCGTCAGGTATTCAAAGCAGGTTATGTATTCGCTACTGATAATCTCACTTAGCGTTCTTGCTATATGTAGCGCGTAGTCCTCATGGTCTTCAAGATGTTCGCCCTCCTGTTCGCGGCGAGTTAGGATATTGATGTTGGTTGTGGTCGAGTTCATGGTGGATACCTCCATTACAAAACAAGGCATAGACTTTATGATATACTTCACATATGAATGGCAGTACGCATTTGAAAGGAGCTTGGCATGATTGCTGTACAAGGATATTTTGAGGGTGACCGTTTCTTCCCTGAACAACAGGTGAAGATTCCACAGCGCAAGCGGGCAATCGTCACGATTTTGGACGAGCCTGTTGTGGACAGGCATGAGAGGAACAAGAAAGCGTGGATGAAGTTTCTGAAGGAAATAGCAGAGTGCGATGAGCCGCCGCCCGAAGGTATGCCAGAGCGCGTACGTTTCAACAGGGTGCTTGACTGATGATTATATACGCGCTTGACACTAATATAGTTTCGCATATTGTGAAAGGTGATGAGGGGTTGTCAACTCGCGTGGCGCAGGAGTGGGCAAGCGGAAACGCAATTGCCGTCCCGCCAGTTGTGCTGTATGAAATAAGGCGGTGGCTTCTGTTCAACAAATCAGGTAATCGGTCACAGACATTTGAAAACTTTCTTGCGGATTCTTTGACTGAGGACATGGAACTTAGCGCATTTGAAATAGCAGCGACTGAACACGCTCGTCTAAAGCGGGCAGGGTATACGCTTGACGATGCCGATTTGCTCATTGCGGGGTTTTGTTTAGATAAAGGCTATGTGTTGGTCACAAACAATACAAAGCATTACAGCCTTGTTGACGGTCTTGATATAGAGGACTGGACAGCCACGGTATAGGGCTACGACAAAACTAATGTCAAACTGCACTACGAACGGCGGTTCGTTAGTGTGGTACAAAACGTGGTAATAGGCAGGGGAATGTTGAAACTTCAACGCTTAGAGTAGCCTTGCCAAGGCGAGGGTCGCGAGTTCAAATCTCGTCTTCCGCTCCAAAAAACCGTTGGAATTGCAATGTGACCAACGGTTTTTGCTTGCATTGAAAGCGAAAGAGACGATTTCTTGAACAAACGTTCTTCTTATGTTACAATTACATTAGTTGAAAATAAGGAAAGGGATCAAATATGGCTAAAGAGAAAAACAGCATAATTACGGTACAGAACACAATAGTCAATGTCACGAAGATACGCAAGGATGACTATATTTCGTTGACAGATATTGCGAAGTATCGAGATGCTGACAACCCCAATCAAATTATTAGCTTATGGCTGAGAACATATAACACAATTTCGTTCATAGGTCTTTGGGAAACAATAAACAACCCAGAGTTTAAACCCCACATATATGAGGGGTTTAAACAAGAAGCTGCCCAGCCAACTTTTTGGATGTCTCCAAAGAAATGGATAGATGGAACAGACGCTATTGGTATGATTTCAAAATCTGGGCGGTATGGTGGCGGAACGCTTGCGCACAATGAGATTGCGTTTGAATTTGCATCGTGGATTTCGCCGGAATTCAAGCTATATCTTATTTCTGAGTTCAAACGCCTAAAAAGCGAAGAACAATTGCAACTATCGCAGGAATGGGATTTGCAGCGTACGATTTCAAAAATCAACTATCGAATTCATACAGATGCGATAAAAGAGCATATTATTCCGCCTATGGTGACAAAAGCTCAGGCTAATATCATCTATGCTTCAGAAGCGGATATTTTAAATGTTGCTTTATTTGGGTTGACTGCGGCAGAATGGCGAATGAATAACCCTGAAAAACCTGGGAATATACGTGATGGCGCAACACTCGAACAGCTTGTTGTCCTTTCCAATATGGAGAGCATCAATGCGCTTCTTATTAAGCAGGGATTGTCGCAAGGCGAGCGCCTTGTCGAACTCAATCAGGTCGCAATCACGCAATTGACATCGTTGTTTGGAAACAAACAAATCCAGCGATTAGGCAATAGTACCAAAGGAAAAAGAAAGTAAGATGATAACGATTATTTCAATCGCCAAATAAGGTATTAGACAATATATACCTAAAATATATGTTGCAAGCAGCAAACGGTGTAGAAATATCAATGATTTCAGCCCCACATCTTTTTCGGTGTAGGTTGGCAAGGGAAAGCTTGTGATTTCAACGGTCATGGGCTTTTCCCATGTCGTGGCTGACTCAAGCAACGTAAGACCAGATGCCATTTTCCATCCTAATATTTGTGGGAATGCATCAATGATGGAGTCTATCAAGGCCAACAATTGTTGCCCGGTTGGTTTGCCATTTAGAACTATTCCCTGAATATCTTGAAAAACTTTGGCTTGTGTTAACGCTATGAAGCTATCAGCATAGCTTGTATTATAGCTCTGGGGGTAGAAGCGTTACCGATTAACACTCTAATAACTATTTCCTCCAAAGTCGTGATTGCGATATAATACTGTCGTAAAATAATTGTGTTGCAAAGGCAGGGAAAAACTATGGATATAAAAGCGGCAGTTGTATATGAGAGGGGCGAGCCCTTTGTCATAAGGGATGTATGTCTTGGCGAGCCGAAGGCGACGGAGGTGTTGGTGCGAATGGTCGGCTGCGGCATCTGCCACTCGGATCTTTTTGTAAGAGACCATGGGCCGACGGAGGTTCCGGCGGTGCTTGGGCATGAGGGCGCAGGCGTGGTCGAAAGGGTGGGGAGCGCGGTGACGATGGTGGCCCCTGGCGAACATGTCGTGTTTTGCTCTTACTCTTGCGGGGTTTGCGAGGCGTGCTTGAGCGGTCATCCCGCATGGTGTGAGCGTAGCGACGATGTGAATTTTGGGAGCGTGCATGCGGACGGCACGAAGCGTCTTGCGGACAAGGACGGGGCGGAGCTGTCGACATTCTTCGGGCAGTCGAGCTTTGCGACGTATGTTGTCGCAGACCAAAGGAGCGTTGTAAGCGTAGACAAGAGCGTGGATCTTGCGATGCTTGGGCCGCTAGGCTGCGGGATACAGACGGGCGCAGGCTCCATAATAAACGTCCTTGCCCCCAAGGTGGGGGACACCATCGCGATTTTCGGGTGCGGCTCGGTGGGGCTCTCGGCGCTTATGGCCGCGAAGCTATGCGGATGCTCCACCATAATCGGTGTCGATGTGACCACGGCTCGACTCGATCTTGCGAGGGAGCTTGGCGCGACCCACACAATCAATGCGAGCGAAACAAGCGACGTGGCTGCCGAGATTATGAAGATTACGAACGGCCGCGGACTTGACTTCACATTTGAGACAACGGCGATAGAGTCCGTCCTCGGCGCGGCGGTGGATTCGCTTCGCAGGGGCGGGGCGTGCGGGATGGTCGGCACGTCGGGCGAGAGGGTGCTCGGCCTGAAAATGCAGACGATTATGGGACAGAGCAAAAAGCTTGTCGGCATTGTGCAAGGCGACTCTATACCGTGGTTGTTCATTCCAAAAATTATTGGATTATACAAGGACGGGAAATTTCCGTTCGATAAATTGATTACATATTATTCATTTGAGGACATCAACAAGGCGGCGGACGATTCGCATAGCGGCGTCGCGATAAAGCCGGTGATAAGGTTTTAGGGGCGGCGCGACGGAGGGGCAGATGGAGTACAGGCGGCTTGGAAAACTGGACAGAACGGTCAGCGTCATCGGGCTTGGGTGCGAGCATCTTGACAGGAAACCGTACGAGCAGGTCAAGGAGACGGTGGACGCGGCGCTTGCGAACGGCGTCAATATTTTGGACGTGTTTATGCCGGGCAAGGAGATACGCGAGGACATCGCCAAGGCGCTTGGGAGCAGACGCAAGGACGTGATGATACAGGGGCATATCGGCTCCACGGACATCAACCAACAATACGATATCAGCCGCGACCTGCCCACGGTGAAGAAGTATTTCGAGGACCTTTTGCGTATCTTCGGCGGGCATGTCGAGTTCGGCATGATGTTCTTCATCGACTCGGAAAAGGACTATAAAAATGTGTTCGAGACGGATTTTGCGACGTATGTGGAGCGTATGAAAAAGGAGGGCTATATCGGGAATGTCGGCTTCAGTTCGCACAGCCCTGAGAGGGCTATCAAGGCGATTGAGACCGGGCTGCCCGAAATGCTTATGTTCAGCGTCAACCCTGCGTTCGACATGGTTCCGCCCGAAGAATACACCATACGGCAGCTCGACAAGGGCTTCACCCCCGAAGCGTTTAAGGGCATCGACCCTCAGCGCGCGAAGCTTTACAAGCTATGCGAGCAGAGGCAAATCGGCATCACGGTGATGAAATCGCTCTGTTCAGGCAAGCTGCTTTCGCCTGAGCATACGCCGTTTGCAAGCCCGATGACGGTGCCGCAGTGCATACATTATGCGCTGTCGAGACCGGCGGTAAGTAGCGTGCTGCTCGGCTGCCAGACGGCGGCGGAGGTGGAGGACGCCGTCCGCTACCTTACGCTTGACGATGCGGAGCGTGACTACACGGAGGTTCTTAGCTCCGTCAAAAACGACTTCCGTGGCAGCTGCGTCTATTGCAATCATTGTCAGCCCTGCCCAGCGGAAATCGACATCGCCGCCGTCACAAAGTATCTGGACATCGCATTGCTCGACCTAGAGAATGTGCCGCCGTCCGTCCGCTCGCACTATTCGCAGCTGCCGTACAGCGGGAGCGACTGCATAGCCTGCGGGAAATGCGAGGATCGTTGCCCGTTCGGTGTGCCGATCATCCAGAATATGAATGAAGCGAAAAGGGTTTTCGGTGTGCGGGCTTAAAGGAAAAATTTTGCATAATAAGTAAATTTTGGAGGGGAATATGGACGGCTTTTCGATTGTGATGACGACGTGCGGGAGCGCGGACAAGGCAAGGCAGATATCTTCGGCGCTGCTTGACGGAGGCTTGGCGGCTTGCGTTCAGGCCATGCCGATAGAGAGCCATTATATATGGGAGGGCGAGGTGCAGAACGACGATGAGGTGCTGCTTATGATAAAGGGCAAGACCGAAAACTATGAGGGCATCGAGGCGGAGATTCTGCGTCTGCACGACTACGATCTGCCGGAGATAATCAGGGTGCCGATAGAGGGCGGGCTCGCAGGCTACCTTGCCTGGCTCGCCGCCCCTAAGTGAGGTGGTCACAAAGAAATGACGGGAAAATCATATATAGTCGAAACGAAATATGGCACCCTGCGGGGCGAGGACGCCGGAGGCGTGAGCGTCTGGCGCGGCATACCATACGCATCACCGCCCGTGGGTGACTTGCGATTCAGGAAACCTGAGCCGCCGGCGTCCTGGGAGGGCGTGCGGGACGCCTTGGCGTTCGGGCCCATATGCCCGCAGAGCGGCAGCTTCCGTAGGAGAGGACGCGCCTCAGTCACGGAGATGTCCGAGGACTGTCTGACGCTCAATATTTGGTCACCGGCGGCGGACGGGGCGAAGCGCCCGGTGCTGTTCTATATCCACGGCGGCTCGTTTTCCGACGGCGCAGGCAGCGACAAGGAGTATGACGGCACAGGCATTACGCGCGACGGCGATATCGTCTTGGTCACGATAAATTACCGCTTGGGCGCGCTCGGCTTTATGGACTTTTCGTTTCTGGATGACAGCTTTGTGCCGAATTGCGGCTTTTGGGACATACTTGCCGCCCTGCGCTGGGTGAATGAAAACATCGAAGCGTTCGGCGGTGACCCTGACAATGTGACGGTGTGCGGCCAGTCCGCCGGCGGCATCAGCGTATGCATCCTTGCGACTATGGACGAGGCGTGCGGATACTTGAAACGCGGCATCATGATGAGCGGCCTGCCGACATTGCTGCATACGAGGGAGCAGGCGCAAAAGGTCGCCCGTGGCTTTCTTGAGTTTATGGGCATATCGGACGCGGACGGATTGAGGGCGGCGTGCGACCTTGACCTTGCGGCACGTCAAAAGGAGTTTGCGCTCAATCACGCTCTCGGCGCCGCCACGTTCGCGCCGTGTGCGGACGGCGACCTTGTAGTCCGCTATCCTATCCCCGCTGCGAAAGAGGGCGAGACCTGCGGCGTCCCCATGCTTATCGGCACTACGCGGGAGGAAATGTCCATCGTGTTCAAGAAAACGCTTTCCCGCCTCGTGGATATCAGCGTGCTGAGGAAGAAGGGCGTGCAGGCGGAGCTTGAGGAAGCGAAAAAGCGTATTTCGGCGGCATACGAAAGGTATGGGAGGCGCGGGCCGGCCATCATGGTTTCGGACTATGTGTTCCGTATGCCGAGCGTCTGGTTCGCGGAGGCGCACAGCAAAAGCACATGCACATGGATGTACCGCTTCGACTACGAGACGTTCGGTATGCGGATGTCGGGCCTGCACGCCTTCCACTCAAGCGACATACCCTTCCTTTTCGGCAATTTCAAAGTCGGCTTGGCAAGGTATATGCTCGCCTTTTCGCCGGTCAAAACGGGCATTCGCAAGGTACACAAAGAGCTTCGTGGCGACTTCCTCACATTCATAAAGACAGGTGAGCTGCCCTGGGAGAAGTGCGACGGGGAGAATACGCCCGCCAAGTGCTACGCACTCCCGTCGTTTTTCGAGCAGGCCGTACACCCTGAGGTCAAGGACGCATACAACGGCAGCGAGTTCAAACGCCGCAGCCTCGCAGGGGAGAGCAACAATCTCGCGGACTGATGGCAAGCCCCACAATACCCGCAAAATAAAAATTTTTGTTGACAGGGCTACGAAAAGGTGATATTTTAATCACAATAATCATATATGATTAGTATGTATTAAGTAAAGAGAGGATGAATCTATGTCAATTAACAAGAATTTCGGGGACTTGGTAGGGAACACGCCGCTGTTGGAATTGTCGAACACTGCGGCCTCTAATCAATTATCGGCGAGGCTGATCGCAAAGCTTGAGTATTTCAATCCCGCCGGCAGCGTAAAGGACAGGATTGCGAAAGCGATGATAGAGGACGCCGAGGAAAAGGGGCTTATAGACGAAAACACGGTCATTATCGAGCCGACGAGCGGCAACACGGGCATAGGGCTCGCAGCGATCGCGGCCTCGAAAAATTACCGCCTTATACTGACCATGCCTGAGACCATGAGCGTCGAAAGACGTGATTTGCTCAAGGCATATGGGGCGGAGCTCGTACTGACCGAGGGCGCGCTCGGCATGAAGGGCGCCGTCGCCAAGGCGGAGGAATTAGTGCAGTCTACGCCGAACAGCTTTTTAGCAGGGCAGTTCGTCAACCCCGCCAACCCCGCCGTCCATTATAAGACTACGGGACCGGAGATATGGGCGCAGACAGACGGGAAGGTCGATATCTTTGTTTCGGGCATCGGGACCGGCGGCACCATCAGCGGCGCGGGCAAGTACCTTAAAGAGAAAAACCCGAACATAAAGATCATCGCGGTAGAGCCGGCGGACTCCCCGCTGCTTTCGGAAGGGAAGGCGGGCCCACATAAGATTCAGGGCATCGGGGCGGGGTTCGTGCCCGACGTGCTGGACACCAAGATATATGACGATATCATCACGGTTAGGAACGAGGACGCGTTCCAGACGGGCAGGGATATTGCGCGCAACGAAGGGGTCTTGGTGGGCATATCCTCCGGCGCGGCGGCATGGGCGGCCATCGAAGCGGCGAAGCGTCCAGAAAACGCAGGCAAAACAATTGTCGTAATCCTGCCGGACACGGGCGAGCGGTATCTCTCGACGCCGATGTTCGCGGAGACGCAGTAGGCGGAGAAGGCGATGGATGTGGATATCAAGGGAATAATTTCGGGTACGTCGTCGAAATTGCTCGCGCAGCACGGCGAGTTTTCAAAGAGCGGCAATTCTAACCCCTTCCCCTGCATGAAGAAAACCATTGGGGTATTGGAGCGTATACGGACGGCTCTTTTCCTTGACTGCTTCTGTGAAATCCCCGAAGCGGGGCTGTCGGACGCATGGCTTCAGGATATGCTTGCGGACATACACCGCGACCTGTCGGCAGAGATCGAAGCGGCGTTTCTGAAGCAGGGCACCAAACAGCCCTCAAGCGATATCTCCGCGGACCTTATAGCGCACCTTGCCGACTTGCAGCAGCTTTTGTACAAGGATGCCAAGGCGAGTTTTGACGGCGACCCTGCCGCACGGGGCGTGGACGAGGTAATTCTCACCTACCCAGGATTCTTCGCCGTGTTTGTGTATAGGATCGCGCATTTCCTGTTCCTGAAAGATGTGCCGTTCATACCGAGGATGATGAGCGAGCACGCACATAGCGCCACGGGAATAGACATACATCCCGGCGCCGAGATCGGGGAGTACTTCTTTATCGACCACGGCACGGGCGTCGTTATCGGCGAGACCACCGTTATCGGAAACAATGTGAAGCTTTACCAAGGAGTGACGCTCGGCGCCATTTCCACAAAGAGCGGGCAGAAGCTCGCCGGGCAGAAACGCCACCCCACCATAGAGGACAATGTGACGATCTATTCTGGGGCGTCAATACTTGGCGGCAAAACCGTTATCGCAAAAAATTCAATTATAGGAGGGAACGAATTTGTCAAAGGAGAATAACAATTATAGGTTCGAGACGCTTCAGGTCCATGCGGGGCAGGAGAGCCCGGACCCGTCGACCGACGCGAGGGCGGTGCCGATCTACGCCACGACATCGTACGTGTTCAAGGACTGCGACCAGGCGGCGGGCAGGTTTGCGCTCACCGAGGGCGGCAACATATACACCAGGCTTATGAATCCGACATCGGATGTTTTTGAGCAGCGCATAGCGGCGCTTGAGGGCGGCGTAGCGGCACTCGCGACGGCGTCTGGTGCGTCGGCGGTGGCATACGCCGTGCAAAACATCGCATTGGCGGGGCACAATATCGTGTCCGACAGGCGCATCTACGGCGGCACGTACAATTTGTTCGCACACACCTTTCCGGATTTCGGTATCGAAACGATTTTTGTTGACGGCGACAAGCCCGAAAATTACGAGAAGGCCATCAACGAAAACACGAGGGCGATATTTATCGAGACGCTTGGCAATCCGAACTCTACCATCGTCGACGTGGATGCGGTGGCGGAGGTCGCCCACAAGCACGGGATACCGCTTATCGTGGACAACACATTCGCGACGCCCTATCTGTTCCGTCCTTTCGAGCATGGGGCGGACATCGTGGTCCACTCGGCAACGAAGTTTATCGGCGGGCACGGGACGGCGCTCGGCGGCGTAGTGGTGGACGGCGGAAAATTCGACTGGGCGGCGAGCGACAAATTCCCCGGGCTCTCGAAGCCGAACCCGAGCTATCACGGCGTTGTGCTTACCGATGTCGTCGGGAACCTTGCGTATATCATAAAGCTACGGGTCACCTTGATGAGGGACACGGGCGCGACGGTCAGCCCGTTCCATTCGTTCCTGTTCCTGCAAGGCTTGGAGACCCTGTCGCTCAGGCTGGAGCGTCATGTGCAGAACGCGTTGCGCGTGGTCGAGTACCTGTCGGGGCATCCGCTTGTGGAGGCGGTGAACCATCCTGCGCTTGCGTCCCATCCTGACAATGGGCTTTACAAAAGGTATTTCCCGAACGGCGCCGGCTCTATCTTCACTTTCGAGATAAAGGGCGATGCGGCGAAGGCTCGGGCCTTCATCGACAAGCTGGAATTGTTTTCGTTGCTCGCAAACGTCGCGGACAGCAAATCGCTCGTGATACACCCTGCCAGCACGACGCATTCGCAGCTTTCGGAAGCCGAGTTGGCGGAGCAGGACATAAAGCCGAACACGGTGCGCCTGTCCATCGGGACGGAGCATGTCGATGACATAATAGCCGATTTGAAGCAGGCTTTTGAGGCTGTGTAATCCGGCAAAAGACAGATTTTTGTGAAAGTGCGCGAAAAAATACCAAGACATTGGTGCTAAAAATGTTATTCTGCAAGTGCGTATGACGCAAGGAACCCGGTGAAAGTCCGGGGTGGTTCATCAACCACTGTAAGAAGCTACAAAGCTTTCACGCGCATTCCGCGCGGAAAAGCCATTGGGGGTTTCCCCTGAGAAGGCGAAAGCTGAGGTTTGACGCTTCAAGCCAGTAGACTTGGCATATGCGGTAACCGCTCCTTTTGGTGAGGGCAGTGTGTTGCGGGATATGTTCCGCGCAGTGGCGTTATGAGCTAATTAATGCCTGCTGTGCGTGGAAGTGGTTTTTTCGTAATACATAACAAAGCCTTACCGTTGGACGGTAGGGCTTTTTTGATGGTGTTTTGAAAGGAGGGTACGCAATATGATGAAATCGAGGAGAGGGTCGCGCTTGTTGGCGATATTGTTGGCGTTTGTCCTGGTGGCGGGAATGGCGCCAGGGGGCGTTTTTGGCGAGGAGGTAGGGGTCGGCGAGGGCGGGCAGTCGGTCGGCGATCCTGCGACGGACGGCGTGACGGAATCGGAGCAGGATGGGTTCGGAGAGCTCGGAGAGCCTGTAGAGCCTGGAGAGCCTGGGGAGCCCGAAGTCACCGAACCGGCAGGCTTTCTGCAGCCTATGGCGGATTCGTTGCCGGACATCAGCGGGCCCGGCGACTGGCTTAGCGCGCGCGGCAACCCGCAAAACATGGGTGTGTTGAACGCGCTGACGCCCACGACGGCGACCGAAACAAACCTGAAATGGGCGAGGACTTTTGGCACAGGCGGATTCGCCGACACCCCAAACAGCCCTGTTATTATCGGCGACCATTTAATCGTGTCCGCGAACAACGTAATATGCAAACTTGACAGGGAAACAGGTAATGTCGTTGCCCAGACCACTATGGTCGCCGCGCCGAGCTTCGGGATATCGTCCCTTGCCTACGGCGCAGGCATGGTCTTTGCCCCGATAAGCAACGGGCGCATACAGGCGTTCAACGCGTCCACGTTAGAGTCGTTGTGGGTCAGCGAGCAGATAGGCGGGCAGTCCCTCAGCCCCATTGTTTACCATGACGGTTATGTATATACGGGCTTTTGGCAGAGCGAAACGGCCGACAACTACTATGTCTGCCTGTCCGTGACGGATGAGGATCCTGCCGACCCGACCGAAACGAAACTTGCCCAGTGGAAGCACCTGGCGGCGGGCGGATATTATTGGGCCGGCGGCATCGTACTGGGCGATTATATAGTATTCGGCAGCGACAACGGCGTTGGCACGGGTGAAGAAGCCGGCCTGTCTAATGTGTTCGCCCTGAACCGCATCACGGGAGATGTATCGGATGTGCTTGAAGGGGTGTTCGGCGACCAGCGCAGCGGCATTGCCTACGACGATGTGACTGGCAATCTGTTCTTTGTAAGCAAGGCCGGCTATATCAACACGGTCAAATTTGATGAAAGCACGGGAAAATTTGACAAAAGCAGCTTTAAGATGAACCGCCCGTTTAACGCGCAGGCGACGAGCACGCCCGCCGTATACGACGGCACCGTGTTCTTTGGCACGGGCGGAGGCCCGGGTTCTCCCGGCAAGATTGTGGCCGTTGAAGCCGAGACTTTGGATCTTATAGACGATGTGGACCTTATCGCATACCCACAAGGCTCGCCGCTGCTTACCACTGCCTATGAAGATGAAGACAAGCTGTTCCTCTATATTACATACAATGGGTTGCCCGGCGGCCTCGCCATGGTCGAGTTTGACACGGATACAAGGGAACTCACAAAAACGGAAATTTTCACGCCGCCCGCGGGCATGCAAAATTACGCGATATCCAGCGTGGTCTGCGACAAAGACGGCACATTGTACTTCCACAACGACTCCCGTACCATGTTTGCCATTGAGAGGAATGTGGCGTGGCTTGAGTCGCTTTCCGCGGATATCGGAACGTTTGACAGGGCTTTTGAAACAGGCGTCCTGACATATGAGCTTGTCGTCCCCATAGGGACTGAGGATGTAGGGCTAAGTTTCACCGCCTCGGTGGGCTCTACAGTCGAGGTAAACGGCACGGCAAACGTCGCAGGCGTTGCGACCATCGAGCTTGCGGACGGCACGGCGAAGGCGGTAATTAAGGTGGCCAACGGCGGCCAAAACAGGGATTATACGGTGAATATACGCGAGGCGAGCGATGAAACGGGGCTTGGCGTTTCGATCAATCTGTTGAACGCCGCGCCCGCCGACGCAAGCTTTGTGCCTTTTGACGAGGACAATAATTATAGCCACAGCCTTGTAGATGAGACGACTTTTCGCCGCGTCTGGCTAAAGCGAGCCGATGTCAGGGCGAATGTGGTTGCCACCGCTGTCAGAGGCGTGGCGGCTTCAATGGGCGGGGCTGCGCTTGCGCCAGGCACGGAATTGACAAACATGAACACCTTGACTTCGGGCGTGGGCGCGACGTATTTGCGGTACAATATCTACTTTGCGGGGAGTCTTGCGAATGCGGTAATCAAGCTTACGGTCACGGCAGAGGATGGTGTGACCACGGAGGAATTCTTTGTAACGGTCAGCAGGCCCGGCGACCCAGACCCGCCGGTGAGCGAGGTAAAAGTGTTCCTGCAGGAAGATGACAGGGGCTTTCTGATAGCGGATACTGAGTTCAGCGTCGAGGCGGATCTTTCGGAGCGCTACGGCTTTGCCGATACCTATAACGGAGAGGAAGTGACCGTGCTTGACGTGCTTGTCGCCGCGCATATCGCGATTTATGGCGACGTCGAGGCGGATATACAGGACGTGCTTGCCGTGTCCGGCGGCAACGTGACAAAACTTTTCGGGTATTCGGACGCCTCAAGCTTCACCTTTCTTGTCAACGGCGCTTTCACGAAAGACGATGACGGATGGGGCATGTTGATTGTGGACTCGACGGTAGAGGACGGCGATATAGTATCGTTTTTGCTGCGCGACGACGAATTCGGTTGGGGCGGTCTGATGAACCAGTATACATGGTTTGAGCAGGACGGGGTACCCGTCAGCTCGGTTACGGCTGATGCGGGGAGCGATTTGACGCTCAAGTTGCAGGGGGTTTGGCTGATGATGCTGTTTGAGGATGAAGAAGATCAGAAAAAGGCCGCCGGCCCGATTGAGGATGCGGATATTTATGACCTTGAAATATCTGACGGCGGCGGTTTCAAAGTCGCCACTAGAGACGACAAACTTGCCGAGACTGACGAGGACGGGGAGTTTACCGTATCGTTTGACATGCCCGGCACTTACTATATCACTGCTACCGACGGCAACAGTTATGAAACCCTGATAATCCCGTGGCTAGAGGTAGTTGTGGCAGCGGGCGAGCCAGACCCCGACCCCGATTCGATGGGCACGGATATTTCGCTGAGGCCTGTGCATACAATACTTACGAAAGACAATCCTTCAATCGTGATCGATGCGGATATTCTGCCTGATGACCTATCTGGCCTCGTGGCTATCGACTGGTTTATAGACGGCGCGGAGGCGTGGGGCGCAGGCGAAGATGAGCCACTGATCACTTTGGAGCAGTCGCCGGACAGGAGAAGTGCGACCGTGACTGTGACGGAAGAAGGGCTAAAGGCGGACGGCATATACCGCATACGCGCAAGGTATAGCACAGCACGCAGCCAGGTGTTCAGGCAGGCCACCGCGACGGTCGAAGTGCTGTCGGAAAATTCCGGCGAGGCGGCGTTTGGAATCCTCGGAACGGCGTTTACATTCAACAAGGCGATGGTGGCAGGCGTGCGTGTGCCTATCAGAATGGAAGGGATGAACACGGCGGCGAACGGCGTACAGGCAAGGCTTGTGAAGCAGGACGGGACGCCCTATGTCGAGGGCGAAAACCTTTGGAATATCAAAGCGGAGATAAGCAAGGACGATCCGCGTGTCATAGAATTGTCGGAAAAGACCCCGTTTGCGACCAAAAATGTGAAAAATGTGAGAAGCAGGCTGCAGATCCTTCCGGCGGGCGCAGACGAGGAAACGGGCTGGATTACTTCAACCAGCAGTTCGAGCGGCAACACGTTCACGCTGACGGTAAGCGAAACATGGCCGAAGGTGACGCTTAGGCTTAGCAGGGCGTTGAGCAGGGCGTTCCCGTCCGTGCCCGCCGAGCTTACGGCTGCCACGCCGGTCGGCATCGGCGAGGTGAGGGAAGTGGGTCTTGACGCTTTTGCCGCAAACACGCTTGAGTACAATGCAGCTACGTGGGAGCTAAAGCTTGCGAACGACTGGTCGGGCATGCCGAACAATGGCAAGGTCGCCTTGAGGACGTCCGGCGCAGGCTATGTGGACATAGAAGGCTATCGCCGCATGGAGGTCGGCCAAGGCACTCGCACGGCAAAAAACATGCCTACACTGAACGTGACGGTCGCTGCGGTCTCTGCGTTGCCCAAGCTCAAACTCAACAAGACTTCGTATCCCATACTGACAGACGAGCAGGTCGCGAACGCAGGCGGACACTTTGATGGGGCGGGGAGGGAAGCCGTGATGACTCTTATCTCTACCGACAAGAAAGTTCCGTTTGCGATTATTCCCGAAATTACAAAGGTGGAAATAGCCGACAAGGGAACGCGCGCAAACGGCAAGGACGAATTGACGGCGTGGCATATAGAAGGCAACAGGATCGGGCTTTCCGCCAAGGCGGGCGTAAGGGCAGGCACGGCAGCGGTAGAGGTATACTTTGAAAACGCGCCAAATCCGCGTGTATTGCAATTCCGCATTACTACGCCGCAGCTTTCCGCGCTAAAGACGACAAACAAGGCCGGTACAGTCAATATGAACAGGAATCATATATTGCTTGAAAGCACGCCGGTCTTTAGGGTTGCGGACATACCCATCGCCATGAATGTGGACAACCTTGTGCTCGACGATTGGGACATAATGTTCGCGACGCCGGTCACGGGCAGCAACTTCAGGACCTTGCCGTGGAATGGCGAACTTGACGGATTTGGGTCTTGGGACGGCGCGGTGTATGCCGAGTCTGTGGACGGCGAAAACGCATTGAGAATAATGGCAAACCAAAGCCAGCTCAACAAGTTGGTGGCTGCACACAACGCCGCTGCATCTGGCAACGAAAAGCGAAACTTGAGGTATACGTTGCGTATCGGGTCGAAGAAGCTCAACGACGCATTGGGCAGGGCGCCGGGCAAGGAATTGACATTCAACACTACGCTGAATATTGTCAAGGCGGCTCCGACGTTCACGATAAGCCTGTCGAAGGCAAGGATCGACATCTCGAACCCTGAATCCGTCCAGACGGCGACGGTGCGGCTTGTAGGCACCACGTCCCAGATAAGCGGCATCAGGCTCTTTGAACGGGAGTTTGGCAGGGATGGGAAAAAGAATGTGTTGATCAAAGCGGGCAATGACGAGAGCCTGGATTTTGTGGTTGAAAACATCAGGGGGCTGAGCTTCGACATCAAGCGCGCGCCCGACGTGTTGGTGCCGCCGACCGTGGCGAAAAGGCTCAGCGTCGAGGTGACGCTTGCCAATGGGCAGGTCCTGACATCCTATGCGGAATCGCTGACCAATATGGGAGAGCCTAGACTGGACATTGGCGGCAACCCCATATTTTCGGAGCCAAACAACAGGACGGTCAACATCAATCCGAGGCAGACGGTGGGCCGTGCGGCTTTCAGCAGAAACAATGTGACGCTTTATGGCGACAAGGCGATGCAGGGCGAGGGCATCGCGCTTGACCTTATTACGCCGGACAATGTGAAACTTGGGGCGGTCGGGATCGACCCTGCGAGTTTAAGGCCCTTTGCGATAGATGAGGACGGGCTTAGGGACGGCTTCCGACTTGAGCGAAAAGGCGAAAACGAATGGACGATTTTCTTCGCGAACGACAGGCTGCCGATACGTGGCGACAGCCGCGGAAGGCCGACCGCTGCTACGCTCGCAAACAATTACAAGATAGGGCTGCAGCTATGGGCCGAGGGGACATATGAATGGCAGATGGAGAGCGACGGCGTCACTTTGGTGAGGGACAAGAGCGGCAACCCAGTGCCGGTAGCGCTGAAAAATGCAAAAGGCAAGAATGTGTCAAAGCCGATCGTGGTAAATGTGACGGTGCGGATAGTGAGGGGATAGTGTGTTGAGGAAAATATTTGCGAAAAAATCATATGTGGCTGCGGTGGCGGTTGTGGCCGCCATCGCGGTGGTCAGCGTTTTGTATTTTGCAGCGGGCGAGGGGGGTGAGGGCGGCTCGCGCACGTTCTTTAGCTCGGTCTATATGCCCCCCGCCGCTTCGGGTTCGGTTGCAAACCCCTTTGACGCTTTTGCGAATAATGGGGTGGGCCCAGAAACGCAATTGGGGATGCCCGGAGCGTTTGGGACGCCTGGGGCGTCGAGGCAGGTTCCGGGCTCGGTTGCCTCTGACAATCAGCAGGGCGGCAGGCGGGGCGGTGGCTCGGAGTCGGGTGGCGGCGGCATGGGCGGTGTAGGGGGTATGGATGCGGGGGGCGGTCAGGGCGGTCAGCCCGATGGCGGTCAGGGCGATGGCGGCGGCAGTGGTCAGCCCAGCGGCGGAAACCCATCCGATGGAGGCGGCGGCAGTGGTCAGGACGGCGGCCCGTCAGGTCCGACAGTAACAATCTCAATCGACGCAAGCACGATGGGGCGCGGCTTTGTAATGCGGCCCCGCACAGCATCATTTACCGAGGGCGAATCCGTTTTTGACGTGTTGTTCCGCGAGTGCCGCGCAAGCGGAATACATATGGCTTCAAGATGGACGCCGCTATACAGCAGCTACTATATTGCGGGGATCGACAACTTGTACGAGTTTGACGGCGGGGACCTTTCCGGCTGGATGTACAGGGTCAACGGGTGGTTCCCCAATTATGGGGCGAGCAGCTATACCCTTGAGGACGGAGATGTTGTCGAGTGGCTTTATACCCGCGACCTCGGACGCGATATCGGCGGCGAGGGCGCGGTCGGCGGGTGACGGTCTGACTTATGCCTGAAAAAAGACGTTTATCGAGGCGCACGGTCGTGGCCGCAATAATTGTCATCCTGTGCATACCGGCGGTGATGGCGGTCAACATATTGTTTTTTGAGGACCGCAGCTACTATGCGACGTCGTTTATAATAATCGCGCTGTCGCTTGTGCCGTTTGCGCTCGTGTTTGAGGGGCGGAAGCCGCAGGCACGCGAGCTTGTGGTGATTGCGGTCATGGTGGCGGTCGCTGTGGTAGGGCGGGCGGCGTTTTTTATGCTGCCGCAGTTCAAGCCCGTGGTGGCAATAGTCATAATAGCGGGCGCGGCGCTCGGCGCGGAGAGTGGCTTTGCGGTCGGGGCGCTTACGGGGTTTGTGTCCAATTTTATCTTTGGGCAGGGGCCGTGGACACCGTGGCAGATGTTTGCTTTCGGAATAATAGGATTTTTGGCGGGGCTTATTTTTTACAGGCTTGCGGCGTCGATAGGGGCACCGAGCAGGGACGGGTCGGGTGCAGAGGGGGTTGTTGCGTACAAGTGGTACGACACAGGCCGCCTTGGGTGGAATGTGCGGGCGCGCAAACGTGTGGAATGGCTCCGTGTGTTCGTCCTATGCGTATTCGGCGGCGTCATCACCTTTGTGGTATATGGCCTGCTGCTCGACACGGCGGCGGCCATCATGTTTTCGTCAGGCGATGTCACGCTGAGCCAATTGCTGACGACGTACCTGACGGGGGCGCCTTTCAATATGGTGCATGCAGCGGCAACGGTGTTTTTTCTCGCAGTCCTCGCACGTACCATGATTGAAAAACTTGAGCGCGTCAAGAAAAAATACGGGCTGCTAGGAGCTGAGGCATGATAGGGCATATATCCGAAAACCGTAGCATTTTCGCAGGCTACCACCCGCTTGTCAACTATATGTGGTTTGCCTATGTAATATTGCTGCCGGTTTTTTTCATGCACCCCGTCATTGTCGCGATTTCGTTTGTGCCCGCCCTTGCGCATTCTATTTATCTGGGGCGCAGAAGGGCCGCCCGTTTCGGGCTGTGCTTCGTCTTGCCGCTTATGGTCATAGCCGCGCTGTTCAACCCCGCATTTAATCACCGAGGCATCACTATATTGTATTACATAAACTACAACCCAATTACGCTGGAGGCAGTTATTTATGGAATTGTCGCGGCCGGCATGATAGGTGGCGTCGTTTTCTGGTTTGTCTGCTATAACTCGATTATGACATCGGACAAGTTCATCTATTTGTTCGGGCGGATTGTGCCAGCGATGTCCATGGTCATCTCGATGGCGCTGCGGTTCGTCCCGCGCTACAGGGCGCAGATAAAACGCATAATTGCCGCGAGGCGCGGGATCGGCTTTGACGTAAGCTCCGGCAAGTTCATCGAGCGCGTGAGAAGCGGGGGCGCCATCCTTTCGGTGATGCTGACGTGGGCGCTTGAGAACGGGATCGAAACCGGCGACTCCATGCTTTCGCGCGGCTACGGGCTGCCGGGGCGTACGGCATATTCCAATTATCGCTTTGATTCGCGCGACCGGACGCTGGTACTGCTTCTGGCTGCTTTGATGTCGGTCGCGCTGTTCGTGTGCGTCACGGGGCTGATATCCGTGGTGTACTATCCGATGTTTGTTATGGAGAGCGTTTCTCCCTTTGCGGGGATTGCGTATGTCTGCCACGGCGCGGTTTGCTTGCTGCCGCTTGCGCTTGAACTTAGGGAGGACGCGATTTGGAACATGGCGCTGCACGGGTGCGGAGCGTGCGCTGGAAGGCAGGAGGGCGTGCCATGTTTGAAGTGAGGGGGCTGACGTTTGCCTACCCTGAGCGGGGGCGGGCGGCGCTTTCCGATGTGTCGCTGTCGGTGGAAGCGGGCGAGTTTGTGGTGATATGCGGCAAGTCGGGGTGCGGCAAGTCCACGCTACTGCGCCACTTAAAGACAGTGCTTACGCCGTTTGGCAGACGGGAGGGCGAGGTGTTTTTTGACGGCCGCTTGGTCGAAAGCATTTCAAAGCGCGAGCAGGCCTCACGAATAGGCTTTGTATTGCAGAGCGCCGAGAACCAGATTGTCACCGACAAGGTGTGGCATGAACTGGCGTTCGGTCTTGAAAGCCTTGGCGAGAAAACGCCTGTCATACGGCGGCGCGTTGCGGAGATGGCGTCGTTTTTCGGTATTCAGGAGTGGTACGAGAAAAGCGTGTTCGAGCTTTCGGGCGGGCAGAAGCAGATACTTGCGCTTGCGGCGGTGCTGGCCATGCAGCCAGATGTGCTGATACTCGACGAGCCGACGAGCCAGCTCGACCCGATTGCGGCAGAGGACTTTATAGAAACGCTAAAAAAGATAAATGATGAGATAGGCACGACCATTATCCTGTCCGAGCACAGGCTTGAGGGGGTGCTGCCGAGGGCCGACAGGGTGGCAGTGATGGCAGAGGGGCGGGTGCTGTGCGAGGGGGGCGCGTCCGAGGTGGCGTGGGAGTTGAAGCGTCTGGGGGATCCGATGTTGACTGCTATGCCGACGCCGGTGCGGGTGTATTTGGCGCTGGAAGCAAGCCAGGCCTTGCGACGCGTCCGCAGAGGTTCTACCGAAAGGCTCGCTCCGCCTTCGTTTGGCTCCGCCTCGCTTTCGGTAACCCCTTGCTCCGCCTCGCGCCTTCGGCGCTCGACGCGAAGTCCCGGCTTTTCTTCGGTCCGGCAAGTGCCGCAGACTGTGCGGGAGGGGCGGGTTTATCTTGAGGGGAAGTACGCTGGACGTGGCGTGGACGGTGAGCGTGGCGTTGGTGGTGATGAGCCTGCTCGCAATAATGACGGTGCCACCCGCGAGCCTATTATCGAGATGAAGGAGCTGTGGTTTCGGTATGAGCGCGATGGGCGTGACATTGTGAAAGACCTTGCGCTCAATGTATATCCGGGCGAGTTTGTGGCAGTGGTAGGCGGCAACGGCGTGGGCAAAAGCACCATGCTCGGCATCGTGGCCGGCGACAACAAATATTACCGAGGCAAGGCGCGTGTCCTCGGCTTCGACCCGAAAAAGGCTGACGGGCGGTGCCTTACCGACGCGGGCTTGGCTGTGTTGCCCCAAGACCCGCAGACATTGTTCACGCGCGCCACGGTCTTTGACAACCTTATAGATGTGGCAACGGCCCATGCGAAACGGCGCGGCGAGCCTGCGAGCCCCGAAGAAATAGAAGCGGAAGTGTGCCGCGTCTGCGAAATGACAGACATAGTGAACCTGATGGGTTTTCACCCCTTTGACGTAAGCGGCGGCGAGCAACAGCGCACCGGGCTTGCGATGGCGTTGCTTACAAAACCAAAGTTATTATTGCTCGACGAGCCAACCAAGGGGATGGACAGCTTTTTCAAGGAGAAGTTTTCCGCAATACTGAAGCGTCTTTGCTCGGACGGGATTGCCGTGCTTATGGTCTCGCATGACGTGGAGTTTTGCGCGAAATATACAGACCGCTGTGCGTTGTTTTTCAATGGCGGCATCGTCAGCGAGGGCACGCCACGCAAGTTTTTCAGCGGAAACAGCTTCTATACGACCGCCGCCAACCGCATGGCGCGGGGGTTGTTCCACGACGCGATCACCGCAGAGGAAGTCGTGGCTCTGCTTTTATAATGGACAGGGAGTATTCGGTGCATTAATATATGACTTGAGGAAATCGAATATGAACTTGTGAGAAGAAACCATGCGGCTTTTTATTGCGATAAATTTAAGTGATGGCATGAAGGACGTGCTTGATGAGACTGCGGCGGAGTTGCGTTCGGTTGCGCGGCGCGGGCGTTATACCCATCGCGAAAACCTGCATCTGACGCTTGTGTTTATCGGCGAGAGCGACCGCGTGGATGACATCCTCGATGTGATGGAGGACGTGGCGGAGGAGTTTTTCACCGAACCCATTCGGTTGGCATTGTCGGGGGCGGGGGCGTTTCGAAGGAGCGGAGGCGATTTGCACTGGGTCGGCGTGGAAAGCACGCCGGAGCTGAAAGCCCTTGCGAAGGCTCTGGCCGACGGCCTCCGCGCCGACGGGTTTGATATCGAGAGGCGCCGCTATGTGCCGCATATCACGATAGCCCGCGAGGTGGTTGTGGGTGCGGGCGGCGGTGCAGACGGCGGGGGCGGGGCTGGCGGTGCCGCTGTCAAAGTACACCTTGCCACTATGGAAGCGGACCATATATCCATTATGCGCTCAGACCACATAGGCGGCCGGCTTGTCTACACCGAAGTCGCCTCCGTGCCCTGCGGTTCACTTGCTTACGCGAAAGACCCTCTTTGAGAACTCGCTCCCTACAATCGGCACCAGTATAAAGGCTATGCAGGCAAGAAGCTGCGTGATGCTTAGCGGCACCACCGTAAAGACGTCGCCAAAAACCGGGACGTACACGACGGCAACCAATATCGCCAGCGAAAGCCCCATTGATATATTCAAGAATTTGTTTCCGAACAAAGCCCGTTTGAATCCCAAGAACGTTTCGGTCTTGGATGTGTACGCCAGCAAGAGCTCGCTCGCCACCAAGGTGAAAAAGCACATGGATATCGCCACATTGTAGTCGTGGAGATTTAGCCCGTATAGGAACGCCCCCAGCGATCCCGCGCAAAGGAAAACAGCCCTGAAAGCGACCGAGCCACGCATGGCCTTGTTTATTATCGCCTCCCCGGGGTCTCGTGGGCGACGCTGCATCACCCCAGGCTCTTTGCCCTCCATGCCAAGGGCAAAGGCGGGGAAGGCGTCCGTAAGCAGGTTCACGAACAAAAGCTGGGTCGCTACAAGCGGCACCGGTAGCCCGAAAACTATTCCTAGGAGTATCACCAATATCTCGCCGATATTGCACGCAAGCAAATAGCCCGTGACCTTTCGGATGTTTCCGTAAATCGTCCGGCCCTGCTCCACGGCGCTCACTATGCTTACGAAATTGTCGTCGGTCAATATCATGTCCGCTGCCTCTTTTGAGACGTCCGTGCCTGTGATGCCCATCGCGATGCCGATGTCCGCCTTTTTGAGAGAGGGTGCGTCGTTTACGCCGTCGCCGGTCATCGCCACGATATTGTTGTTTTCCTTGATGGCCGTCACGATGCGTACCTTGTGCTCGGGCGACACCCTTGCGAAAACATTTGCATGCTTCACATGCTCCCTAAGCTGCTCGTCGCTCATCCCGCTTATGGCGGCACCGTCCAACACCTCGTCGCCAGGTGCCATGATGCCCAAGGCCTCCGCTATGGCGGCGGCCGTCGTCTTGTGGTCGCCAGTAATCATCTTGACGTTGATGCCTGCGCCGTGGCATTGCTCGACGGCCGCCTTCACTTCCTCGCGCGGGGGGTCTATCATGCACATCATGCCCACGTAGACCAAGCCATCTTCCTTGCCGTCTATTGCGGCCTCGTTTTCGTATTCTTTGTACGCAAACCCCAGGACGCGTAAGGCCTGTTTTGCAAACGCTTCGTTTTGGGCGGTCAGCCGCTGCCGTATATCATCCGTCATGGGCACGACGTCGCCGTCTATGAATACTGAGGCGGAGCGTCCGATAATGGCGTCGGGTGCGCCCTTGGTGTTCATAATGACCTCGCCGCCCTTGATGCCGTCCTTGAGATTGTAGGTGGACATCAGCTTTCTGTCCGAGTCGAAAGGTATTTCCTGCACTCTTTCGTAAAGCCCGTTCAGCTCGTCCTTGTCCATGCCGAGCTTCGTGCCGAACACCAGCATGGCAGCCTCGGTCGGGTCGCCTATGATTTTCGCTTCGTGCCTGTCGTAGATGGAGTCGTTGCACAGTACTGAAATTTTTGCCATTAAAGGGATATTTTGGCTAACAGTTGGGGTGTCCGCTTTTGCTTCTCCGTCTGCCCAGACATCGCCACTCGCCACGACCTCGCCCTCTGCGCTATAGCCGACCCCCGTTACTTCGTATGTGGTGCTTGCATCAAAGACTTTTACGACGGTCATCTTGTTTTGGGTCATAGTGCCGGTCTTGTCCGAGCATATGACGGTGGTGCTGCCAAGAGTCTCGACCGCTCGCAGCTTCTTCACTATGGCGTTGGACTTGACCATCTTCTGCACGCCGATAGCCAGTATGACCGTGGCAACGATCGCCACGCCCTCCGGCACCGCCGCCACCGCAAGCGACACCGACACCATCAGCATTTCGATTATGTCCATGCCACGCAGGAAGCCGATGCAGAATATGAACGCGCAGGTGAGGATGCAGACGATGCCCAAGGTCTTTGCCATGGCGTTCAGCTTGTCCTGGAGCGGGGTGTTCGCCTCGTCGGTCTCGCTCAAAATGGTGGCTATCTTGCCCATTTCGGTGTCCATGCCTGTGGCGTAGACCACGCCCACGCCCCTGCCGTAAGTGACTACCGTCCCCATGGACGCTAGGTTTATCCTGTCGCCCAATGTTGTTCCGTTATCCAAGACGGCAAGGGCATCTTTCTCGACCGCCAACGACTCCCCGGTCAAGGCCGCCTCGTCCACTTTCAGGTTCATGCTCTCGACTATCCTGACGTCCGCCGGTATATAGTCGCCTGCGTCCAGGATGATGATATCGCCGACCACCACATTCTCGGAATCGACCTTTTCGACCACGCCGCCCCTTCGTACCTTAGCCTTGGGGCTGGACATATCCTTGAGCTCTTTTAGCGCGTTGTCCGCCTTGTTCTCCTGCGTGATGCCGATAATCATATTTATGACGAGTATGGCAAATATGATGATTGCGTCCTTTTCGCCATCGCCCACGAGCATGGATATGACCGCCGCAATAATAAGGATGATTACGAGAAAGTCCTTGAACTGCGCGAGTATCCTCAAAAGCAGGGACTTTTTCTTAGGGCTCCTGAGCCGGTTCGGGCCGTTCTGCTCAAGCCTTTTGGCGGCCTCGTCAGCACCAAGCCCATTGTGCATATCGGACCCCAATTCCGACAGGGTCTGCTCTATATCCTTGCTGTAAAAATCGTTTTCCACTTACGCCTTTCCCTCCTGCCCGTCCCCGCCGAGCCTGGGAAATAAAAAAGACCCATGCACGACCCAAAGGGCGTTACATGAATCTCGTTCTTTAAGGCAAACCAGGCGCACCGGCCGTGATGTTGATTTGCCACGCGGAGCCATCCCGCGCAAACTACTCCCTCATGAACTGCTATACTGTCCTCAATAATATAGCAATAACGGTGAGGTTAGTAAAGTGTTTTTTGAGGGGCTTCCAGGGCGCCATTTGTTGGGTTTTAGGCAACGCTGCTTCGAGAGGGCATCACCCCTTGTCGTTTAGCACGCTTCCTGAAATATATCCGCAGCTCGATGCCGAGTACAAACAATGTGGCGATGCCAAAGCCAAGCATAAGGATTTCATGCACCACCGCAAAATAAGCTATATACACTCTATCACTGCCTATAGAAAGATTCTCGCTTTTGCAAAGCGTCAAGGTTTTGCTTATGCTGTCAGAGGACGGCAGTTTGTTTCCGCCCCCTGCGTCCCTCCAAAACCGTCAGCATATCTGACTTCACATTTACAGCCGATTCACCCGCAAAACGGTTTAGCAGCGAAACCTCGCTCCCTTCCCTGTATAGGCTCATCGCACATTCCAGCATATGCAGCTTTTTTGCGGAGGCGGCGTATATCTTGTCGGGGGCTCTGCCGAAGTTTTTCTGCTCCACAGGCGTGTTCATGATAAAGTCCTGTGCCGTAAAGCTCTGCACATCGGAAACGGATTCTTGTATTCCCATTATTGTGCCTGTCTACCCCCGCTCTCTGGCACACCTTCTTCCAAGGCAAGTTCAATCGCCTTGAGGATCACCTTGCTACTGTTTGTCGCGCCAGAGACCGTATCGACATCCAATGTCTGATTCAATATGACATCTTCCGTGATGACCTCCGCTGACGCGCCTCTGCCATTGTGGTGCTCGTTGATTGTTATCCCAGCAATCCTATGGCCTTTCACGACAACATCGACATCGACAGAGATAAGGCCGGCATCGAAAAACCCATTATAGACACCGTCTTGAACCAATGAAATGTCCGGGGTCGCGATCACAGTGTCCGCTATGACTTTTTGGTATCTCGCCGTATCATGCAGTACTTTCCCTCCAAACCCGAGGAACACGGCGACGACAACGCATACAATTACAATTACAGCTTTCTTTTTCAAAACAATTCCCTCCTGTCAAAACGTCATACAAAACCATCAAAGCCATAATACTGCAACGTGCTCAAATGCGAATTTAAGCAAGATTGAGGGAAGGTTAAAAAGGGGTTAAAAAAGCTTTATCGGGGCATCTTTTTCAATATCAGCATTATGACGATCCCGCCGACCGCGCAGCACGAAGCTATCACAAATGCCGGGAACATAAGGCTGATATCGTCCGCAGCGATGTTTTTGTAATGCCCTGCAATCTGCGAGGACACTATCGCGGCGACGCCGAAGCCCAGCAGCACAAACCCGTAGTTGGCCGCCATATGCTTTGCGCCGAAGATGTCGGAGGTCAGCGAGGGGAAGGTGCTCAGCCCGCCGCCGTAGAAGAAGCCGATAAGCGCAATCAGGACATAAATAGCATAATCCTGTGCGACGTTCACGAAAAGCGCGAACACGGCAGAGCCCGCGAGCAATATCAATATCGTGTTGATACGGCCGAGCTTGTCCGAGACCATGCCCCAGAACAGGCGTCCGAGCGAATTAGTCATCGAAATCGCGAGGACGCCGATGGTCGCTGTCGATTCGAGTCCTTTCGCGACCGCGATGGGCTTCGCGAAACCTATCATCATAAGGCCGCCCATGCAGGCGAGCAAAAAGGCGGCTGTGATCAGGTAGTATTTCGTGGTCTTGACCATTTCCGAGGACGTGTAATTTTTGGGCTCGTTTACGCTTGCGTTCACGTCGTCGGACGCGGCGGCCTCCATACCATAGCCTTCGGGGGGATTCTTCATAAAGATGCTTCCGATGGAGCATACGACGAGAAAGACCACGCCCAGAACCATAAAAGTCTTGGGCTCGCCGATGCCTGCCCCTCCAAAAGTCACTATCAGCGACTCCACAATGGGCGTGAAAATCACTCCGCCAAAACCGAGCGTTGCCACTATTATGCCGGTTACGCGTCCCTTCTTGGTTGGATACCATTTCTGGGCGCAGGCGATGGTGGTGGAATACATAAAGCCCATGCCGATGCCGCCCATGATGCCGTAAGTGACCCATAGCAGCCAAGGGACTTCAGCCGTCACGAGCGACGCAAGGAAAAACCCGGCGGCAAGAATGAGCCCGCCGATAAACACGACGATGCGCGTGGTGTACTTGACGGCCAGCTTGCCGCCTATGACGCTCCCGATGGCGAGCAGGGCAAGCAAAAGCGAGAACGTAAGCCCCGCCGCCGCATTGTCGCCGCCAAATATGCTGTCCGCGATACCCGTCTGGAACACGCTCCAGATATATGCGATCCCGATGGTCAACTGTATTGCGATTGCCGCAAACACGACTTTCAAACCTGATTTTTTGTCCATAGTATTGTTCATAGTATTTATCTCCGCCGAGTATATTAACACACTTGCGGCAACTGGGGCAAATGGTAAAATGGGAGCATGAAAGAGCGCATCGTATTCTTGTATATCGTGACGTTGGCGGGGGTAGCCATGTCGTTTGCTCTTGGGAATAGTGTGGGTGCGGTGCAGACGGTGGTGGCGGCTCTGGCGGCGGTGGTGCTTGTGAGTGCCGCATTGCTGTTCGGGCTTTTGGGGCGGCTGTGGGTCGGTCGTGTAGGGCTGGTGCTTGCCATCGCCGTGACGTTGTGGGCTGTGGGATCTGCCGCTTTGCCGATGGCGGCCATGGCGGCATTGTGGGCTTTGCTGCCAATGCAGCGGGATGGCGGTATGGGGGAAGGGCTTGTGTCCGTTTGCGTTGTGATCGCCTGTGTGAGCGTTGCGTTGGCGCTGATATTCTGGCCGGAGCCTATGGTGGTCGTAAGCGTCGCCTTGCTGTTCGGCCTGTCGGCATATGCGCTTAGGCTGATGGGGCGGCTGGAAAGCGCGGAGCGGTCGGCGGAGGGGAATTTGGGCAGGGCAGAAGAACTGAAGGGGCTGCTTGGGAGCCGTAAGCGGATGGTGAGGACTGCGGAGCATGTTTCGAGGCTTGAGGAACGAAACAGGCTTGCGGCACGCATTCACGACGAGATAGGCCACGGCATGTCGGGGAGCATATTGCTTCTTGAGGGGGCGGAGCTTGTGATGGACAAGGAGCCGGAAAAGGCACGCGAGACCGTAAGAAAAGTTACGGAAAACCTGCGCGAGAGCGTCGAGGAAATTCGCAAGGTCCTGCGGGAGGAACGCTCGGCCTCTGCCAAGGTCAGCCTGGCGCGGATAGAGAACGAGCTGAGCGCTTTTGAGGCCGACCATCCGCAGATAAAGACCCTGCTTGAAACCGAAGGGGATATGGGCAGGGTGGACGCCACGGTCTGGACCTGCGTGCATGAAAACTTGGTTGAGGCGTTGACGAACGTGTTAAAACACTCGGCGGCAACCGCATTCAGCGTCAGCCTGAAGAACAGCGGGGCGCTTTTGCGCGTCGAGTTTGCAGACAATGGCGGGGGGGCGGAGCAAGGCGGCGTAGCGGGCGGTTTTAAGGAGCGGGACGAGACCATGGCCGGTATCGGGCTGCAGAGCATGGAGGAAAGGGCGGCGCTATGCTATGGGCGGTGCTTTTTCAGGCATGAGCCGGACGGCTTTCATATAGTGATGACTTTTCCAAGGAGAGGACAATGATAAAAGTATTGATTGCGGACGACGATCCCATCATCGTGCAGGGCGTTTCGATGATAATAGGCTCAAATGACGGCTTTGAGGTGGTGGGCGCCGCCGCCGACGGCAGGGAGGCGGTAAGGCTCGCCCGCGAGACAAGGCCGGATGTTGCGGTGCTTGATATCCGCATGCCGCTGATGAACGGAATAGAGGCGGCGGCCGTGATGCTAAAAGAAGGGCTTTGCGCCCCGTTGCTGTTGACGACATTCGACGAGCCGGAGCTTATCGCGGACGCGCTGACGGTCGGCGCACGCGGGTATATACTGAAAAATAGCAGCGCAGAAAGCATCATATCCGCCATACGCGTGGTTGCCGACGGCGGCACTGTCTTTGCGCCCGATGTCATAGGCTATATAAGGAGCATGATAAAGTCACCGCAACGGGCAGGGTCTCCGCCGCAAAAGGACGTGTTCCAAGACCTTTCCCCGCGTGAGCTTGAAGTGGCCGCCTTGGTCGCCGAAGGGCTGTCAAACACCCAGATTGCAGAGCGGCTTTTCCTTGCGGACGGCACGGTGAGGAACCATATATCGACCATCCTCGAAAAGGCAGGATTGGAGCACCGTACACAGATTGCCGTAAAATTCTTCGAACGGGGGTAGGGGGCGGCAAAGGGGATGCTTCACTGGCCGCTTACGGTTGGGTAGGGCCAGTCGGTGATGCCGCCTATGTCGTAGACGTTTGTGTAGCCTAAGCTGGCAAGGGTTTCGGCGGCGGCTGCGCTTCGGACGCCGGCTCTGCAGTAGACGAAGATGGCTTGGTCTTTGTTGGGGAGTTCGGCCTCGGCGCGGTCTGCTACCTCGTCGTGCGGGATAAGGAGCGCGTTCTCGATGCGGGCTTCTCGGTATTCGAGTTCCGTGCGGACGTCGAGGATGATGTAATCGTCCGACGCGTCCATCATTTGGCGGGCGTCATCGGCGGAGATTTTTTCATAGGTCGGGGCGGAGTGGTTGTCGGTGGCGGGGTCACCGGCGGTATCGTCGACAGAGGGGCTGCACGAAGCCAACACCGCCACTCCAATTACCAAAAAAACAATTATCGAAATTATTCGCATATTCATATTATTATTATACAGCAAGCAAAGGGGCTTGTATGTTGTATAATAGGGGCGAGGAGCGTAGAGGCATTATGCAGACATATGTTTTGTTATTCAAGTTTGGGCGGTCGACGTCGCGCAAGTACAAGGAGGCGATAGAGCTTGCGGGGCAGTTTTCGGATTTTACGGAGGCGACTGACAAGAAGCCGGTCAATACCATTTGGCTGCCGGCGGGGGAGTGGTTTATCAAGAAGCGGGAGTTCGACGATCTCTATGCGCTTGTGTGCGGGTGGAAGGGCACGAGCGTGAGCTTGGACGGCGAGGAGATAAGGCCGCATGAGTTTTTTTGGAAGTTCAATACGGTTATCAAGTGCGCGAAGGAGTACGAGGACGCGGTAGACAAGGACAATTATTGTTGCACGCATGGGACTTTTGAGGGTTGGGGGTGCAAGCAGCTTGACGACCTCGACCGGCATCTAAGCAAGCGGGCGTCGTATGCGATGAAGTATTGGTACGGCTTCGGCGAGTTTGTGAGCGAGGGCGTGTGGAAGGTCAACAAGGGGCTAATCAAGGATTATTTGAAGAAGGAGGCCGGCGACAAGAACCTGGATTATTGCAAGATTTTTTCGCTTGAGAAGGCGTGGAAAATCGTGGATGGGCTGCCGGACGAGATAGATACGCACGGGAGCGCCTGGTGGGATATCGACTATCGGGAGGATTTTGAGGGGGCGGCGATACTCAAGCGGCCTGTCGGGATAAAGCATAGGGCGGCGGGGTCGCGTGCCCGTGGCGGCGGAGTGTCGGCGGTGATGAAAGACGGGGTGCTGAACCTTGAGGCTGCCGAGGAGCGGACGCGGTATATCCCGAACGTGACGTTTGACGATGTGGGCGGCATCGACGATATCATCGGGCAGATACGCGAGGTGATAGAGCTGCCATTGAAACGGCCGGATATCTATCGGTATCTGGGCATCGAGCCGCACAAGGGGATATTGTTCTACGGGGAGCCGGGGACGGGCAAGACGCTTATCGCGAAGGCGATAGCGAACGAGACGAAGGCGCACTTCATACCGGTGAGCGGGCCGGAGGTGCTGAGTAAGTGGTATGGAGAATCGGAGTCGAATCTGCGGGATATTTTCGAGGAGGCGCGCGAGCTTCAGCCGGCAATCATCTTCTTTGACGAGATAGACTCTATGACGCAAAACCGCTCCGAGTCGGAGGGAGCGCGCGTGGATTCGCGTATAGTGAATCAATTGCTTACGCTGATGGACGGCATGGAGTCGTATGACAATGTGACGGTGCTTGCGTCGACGAACCGCCCTGAGCTGCTTGACGAGGCGTTGCTCAGGCCGGGTAGGTTTGACTACAAGATCGAGATAAAACGGCCTGATGCGGCGGGGTGTTTGCGTATACTTGAGATAGCGACGAGGAATATGCCGGTCGAGCCGGGTTTTGATTTGGGGGATATCGTGCCGGAGCTGCTTGGCAGTTCAGGGGCTGATATCGTCTTTGTCGCGAAAGAGGCGGCGATAGGGGCTTTGCGTCGGAGCACCGATGTAGAGGGGCTGATACAGAGCGCAGAGGGCGATGGGTTTAAGCTGGATGATGTCAAGGTCGAGCGCGAGGACTTTGTTCATGCGATTGATGAGCTGCGGTCGAACAAGCTAGGGATGGCGCCGACGCGGACGGTAAGCGAGCGGTGAGTGAATGCTATAATTTAGACCAGAGCAGGACGCCGCTTTTTGATGCGCTTAGGAAGTTTGTCGATTGGGATCCGGCACCTTTTTTTATTCCGGCGCATAAGATGGGCGTGGGCATAGACCCTAGGTTCAAGTCCTTTGCAGGGGAGAATATCTTTAAGCTCGACCTTTGCGAGGTGCGGTGGACGGACGATTTCCATGGCGCTGCTTCGTCTATAAAGGAGGCTCAGGAGCTTGCCGCCGATGCTTGGGGGGCGGTAAAGACCCACTTTCTTGTGAATGGGACTTCGGGCGGTATAATCGCTTCGATATGTGCGGTCTGCGGGGAGGGCGAGCCCATAATAGTGCCGCGGAATGCACATAAGTCGGCGGTCTACGGGCTTGTGGTAAGCGGCGCGAGGCCTGTCTATGTGGAGCCTGAGCTTGATGTGGGGCGTGGTTTTGTGGGTGGGCTTTCGCCTGCCGCCCTCGAACGTACGTTCTCCGAAAATGCGGGCGTGAGGGCAGTGTTCACGGTCAGCCCGACATATCATGGGGTGATGAGCGATACGGCGGCGCTTGCGGAGATCGCGCATAGTCATGGGGCTGTGCTTATCTCGGACGAGGCGCATGGGAACCATATGTATTTTAATAAGCGTTTGCCAATGGGGGCGCTCGAACTCGGCGCGGATATAGTCTGCCAGAGCACGCATAAGATGTCGGGGGCGCTTACTCAGGCGTCAATGCTGCATCTTGGGAGTGGGGCGGCACGGCGTGTGGATTTTGACAAGCTTAGCGCGAACCTTAGTATGATGCAGACCACGAGCCCGTCATATATATTGCTTGCATCGCTCGATATGGCACGGAGCTATATGGCGACGCAGGGTGAGGTTTTGCTTGATGGCGTGCTTGATTTGTTAGATAGGGCGCGGGCGGATATCGGGGCGTTGCCGGGAATTGAGGTGCTTGGGGGCGAGGCTGTCGGGGGTGCGGGTTGCCGCCCATACGTTGGGAGTGCGGGTGTGTGGGGCTATGAGCCGACGCGGTTGGTGGTGTCGGCGTGCGGGCTTGGGCTTGATGGATATGGGCTTTTTGATGTGTTGCGTGAGCGCTATGGCGTCGAATGCGAGTTTGCGGACCCGATGTGGGTGGTCTGCGTGGCGGGAATCGGGACTACGGCTAGGGATACGGAGACGTTGGTCGGGGCGTTGCGTGAGGTTTCGGGGGAACGAGGCGGGGAACAGGAAATGTGCGGTTCTGTGCGTTCGGATAAGGCAGGGGAGCAAGGTTGTGGCTCCGTGCGCCCCTCGGCGGCGGTGCTGCCGCCTATGCCGCCGCTTCGTATGACGCCTCGTGAGGCCTGGTTTGCGGACAAGGAGACCGTTCCCTTTGAGGCGGCGCGTGGGCGTACAAGTGTCGAAATGGTGGTGCCGTATCCCCCAGGGATACCGGTCTTGTGCCCAGGCGAAGTCGTTACGGACGAGGTACACGACTATCTTGCCGAGCAGAGGCGGGCAGGGCGGCATATGCATAGCGCAGCGGGCGATGGGCTTGAGACGCTCCTTGTGGTGAAGTAAAAGAGATTTAAGAGGGATTTAGGCAATGGCGCGCATGGCGGCGATGCCGATGGCGCATTCGAGACGTTTTTTTTCAAGTTCGCAGGACAGGCGGTGGGGTTTCATCATATCGCCTTCGATATGCAGGGCGTTGGCGTGGCAGCCGCCGCTGCAATAGTATTTTGCCCAACACTCGCGGCAGTCATCTTTGGAGAAGATATGCGATTTCTCGAATGCTTTGAGAAGCGGGTTGTGAAAGGCGTTGTCGTGGACACTGCCGAGCCGGAATGTATGCTCGCCTACGAATTGGTGGCAGGGGTAGATGTCCCCTTCGGGCGTGATGGCCGCGTATGTCGTGCCGGCGCCGCAGCCCGATGCCCTCTTGTACACGCATGGGCCTTGGCTGAGGTCGACGTTGAAGTGGAAGAACGAGATAGGCGTGCCTGCTGCGTCATAATCTAGGATAAGGTCCGCGAGGCGGTCGTATTCTGCAAACAATTCGGGCAGGTCGGCGTCCGTTAGCGCCCAGGGCTCGTCCCTGTCCGTTACGGCGGGTTCTATGGAAATATTTTTGAAGCCCATATCCGCAAGAAACCGAACGTCCTCGGCGAAATCTTTGTTGAGAGCCGTAAATGTGCCACGGACGTAATAGAGCGGGCTACGGCCAGGTGCGCCGTTTGCTTCGCGGGCGTTTTTGAACTGTGCCAATCTGTCGATGATATGTGCGTAAGTGCCCTCGCCGTTTACGGTCTTTCGCATACGGTCGTTGACTTCCGGCCTGCCGTCGATGGAGAGAATCACGTTGTCCATATGCTCGTTTATAAAAGCCGTGTTTTTTTCGTCGAGCAATAGGCCGTTTGTCGTAAGCGTGAAGCGTATATTTTTGCCGTAGTCTTTTTCGCGTTCGCGGCCGTAGAGGACGAGGGCTTTTACGACGTCGAAGTTCATCAGGGGCTCGCCTCCGAAGAAGTCTATTTCAAGGTTTCGGCGGTTGCCTGATTGCACGAGCAGAAAGTCGATGGCGGCCTTGCCTGTTTCGAGGGGCATCAGGGCGCGGGTGCCTGAAAAGCCGCCGGTGTCGGCGAAGCAATAGGCGCATCGCATATTGCAGTCGTGCGCGGCGTGCAGGCAAAGGGCTTTGATATGGGTGCCGCGGCCTTCGGGGGAAATGTCGCTTTCGGGGGGGGCGGGGGAGTAGAGAAGGCCGGCGGCGGTAAGGGCGTCGATTTCGTCGCGGGCCTCGCGGAGGGTTGCGGGCGGCAGGTTGTTGCCCCTACGGGCATCATCCGTGGGTGTGCCGTCGCAAAAAGAAAGGACATCAAAGACGGTATCGCTGACCGCATGGACAGCCCCGCTGTTGACATCCAGAACTATATTAAGGTCTTTGAAACGGTATAGGTGTATCACTACCTCGGATGTTTGATACGTTCCTGCTCGCACTCCTGGTTTGCGACTGTGCATGAAGTCTTGCACGCCGACTGGCATGAGGTCTGGCACTCGCCGCAGCCTTTGGCTTCAGTCTCTTTGAGCGTTCCCTTGATGATGGTCTTGATCTGATTCACGTTTTTTCCCTCGCTTCCGTTGATATTTTCCGAACTAAATAATACCACAAAAAATAAACGCCGCGACTATTTTTCTGTATTGTTCCCCGCTTATGCCCCGTATTGCTCTTTTTTCTTCGCCACCATTTCGGCGATCTCGCCGTCGTGCTCTGCCATCATGTCCTTGAAAAAGCCTTCGTAGTCGTAGACCAGTTCGTCCGCAGGCTCGGCCTCTATTTTGCGGACATAGCCTTCGATAAGGGCGAAGTTCTTTTCGTAGGCGTGCATGGAGTTTGAGCGGTGCGAGTAGGAGCCTATAGGCACGCCGAGCTCTGCGGCCACTTTTTCCTGCAAGCGAATCAAGGCGAAGGCGTTCATAAAAAAGGCCTCTGGCAAGTCGTTTGAGCGGAACAGCACGCAGCAGTCGAGCTTGCCGTCACGGATAAAATACTGGATGCTTTGCAGGCAGGCGGGGTGGCTGTTTGCGCTGTCCACCTCGAAGTCGCGCAGCGACATAATGGCGCGTCTGCTGAAAAGCTCGCGTTTCAGGTCGGCGATTACGAAGCCTAGCTGGTGGGCGTAGCGTTGATGGTAGGTGTACTCCCAAAGGTGGTCTGCCTTGCCGATAACAAAGTCGAGTATGCCGTCAAGCATCTCAAGCTCGTACTGGCGAAGCTCTTTCGGCCCGCAAATAAGCAGCTTGCTGATGCGTGGCTCGGCGGTCGGCGCCTCTACACGCACGGTCATGGTGCATTCCTTCTGCATTTGCTCGTAGTCCGGGCAGTCCGCAAGCTCGCCGAGATTGTGCAAGGTCTGCAACGCCTTGTGATATGCTTCGGGCAGGGTGCGCCCCTCGATAAAAAACTCTTTCATGCAACACTCTCCTACGTAATCCATGCTCTACACTTATTGTTGATTAATACTAACATATTTTGTTACAATTACTCGAAAACAGATGCACATTATATAGAAATTATCGAGGTAAAAAAAATGGCAGATAGAAAAATTATTATTATTGGGGCAGCGGGCAGGGATTTTCACAATTTCAACACCGTTTATCGGGACAATCCTGCGTACAAGGTGGTGGCGTTCACGGCGGCGCAGATTCCGGACATCGCAGGGCGGAAGTATCCGGCTGCGCTTGCGGGGGGGCTCTACCCCGACGGGATACCGATATACGAGCAGGGCGAGCTTGAGCGGCTTATAAAGGAGCTCGACGTGGACGAGTGCGTGTTTGCGTATAGCGACATCCCATACACTGTGGTGATGGGCGTGGGCGCAAAGGTCAATGCGGCGGGGGCGGACTTCACGCTGCTAGGCGGCAAGGGCACGATGATAAAAAGCACGAAGCCGGTGGTCGCGGTGGGGGCAATACGAACGGGCTGCGGCAAGAGCCAGACCTCGCGGCGAATCGCAGAGGTGCTGATGGCGGCCGGTCTCAAGGTGATAGCCATTCGCCACCCGATGCCCTACGGCGATCTCGAAGCCCAGAAGGTGCAGAGGTTCGCGGCGATAGAGGACCTTGCCAAGCACGATTGCACCATCGAGGAAATGGAGGAGTACGAACCGCATATAGCGCGCGGCAATGTCATCTATGCGGGCGTGGACTACGATGCGATATTGAGGGCGGCAGAGAACGACCCAGACGGCTGCGACGTGATACTGTGGGACGGCGGCAACAATGACTTCCCATTTTACGTGCCGGACTTGATGGTGACGGTGGTGGACCCGCACAGACCGGGGCACGAGTTGCTTTACTACCCAGGAGAGACGACGCTTCGCATTGCGGACGTGGTCGTTATAAACAAGATCGACAGCGCCGACCCTGCGGGGGTGGAGGCGGTCAGGCGAAATATAGCAAGCGTCAATCCTGGTGCGAAAGTGGTGGATGCCGCGTCAACCATAAGCGTTGACAAGCCCGAAGCGATAAAGGGCAAGCGGGTGCTTGTGGTGGAGGACGGCCCGACCCTGACGCACGGCGAAATGAAGATAGGCGCCGGCGTCGTGGCAGCCCAAAGGTTTGGGGCGGCCGAGATCGTGGACCCGCGGCCATACGCTGTGGGCAGGCTTGCGGACACATTCCGTACCTATCCCGACATAGGAATGCTGCTGCCTGCAATGGGCTATGGCAGCGAGCAGATGGCAGACCTCTCCGCCACGATAGAGCGGACGGACTGCGACTCCGTGGTCATAGCCACGCCGATAGACCTTGGGCGGGTGATAAAGATAGACAAGCCCAATACGCGTGTGGAGTATTGCCTCGATGAAATGGGGCATCCGAATATGGAGGACGTGCTAGCGGGCCTTATCGCAAAGGTCAAGAAGTAGTAGCTGCCTCCGCTTTTTTCTTGGCGGCCTCGTGCCGCTGACGGTCAAACTCCCGTCGTGTTTTTACGTGTTCGTAAAGCTCTTTTTCACGTTTGGTCTCCGGCACATATGCGGGCACGGGCGTCGGCAGCCCGTCTTTGTCCAACGCTACGAGCGTGAAAAATGCTTCGATGGCGCGGCCTTTGGTCTGGCTGTCGCGTATGTCCTCGGTATCGACCGTGACGCGTATCTCCACTGAGGTTTTGCCGGTGTAAGCGACGGTGCCGGTGCAGGTCACGAAATTGCCGAGGTGGATCGGCTTCAAGAATTGCAATTCGTCCACACGCGCAGTCACGCAGATGTTCTTTGCGTACTTGATGGCGGTGCATCCCGCCGTGGTGTCCATAAACCGCATTATCTCTCCGCCGTGTACGCTGCCTATCAGGTTTGCGTGATGCGGCTCCATAATCATTGTCAGTGTGACAGTCCTGTCTTTTGCGCTCATTTATCGCTCCCCTCCTATTTGTCCCCTATATCATACAGGCTATCGAGAGTCCTGCCAAGAAGCATGGTGCGATAATTCTTGTAAAATTTTATAACGATAAAAACCTTGATTTTTCAAGGACTGCAATATTCTAAAAATTTTTTTGTGACAAGATTGCAATAAAAACGGGAAAATCCGGGTCTATATATATACGGGGCATACGGCACATCAGTGCCTAAGAACCGTACAAGAACTTCGAAGTTTTGTAAGTTATAGCAGCCAGTTTTATCAAAATCGTTGTAATGTAAAAAGGAAAGAATCGAGTTATGAAAACAAATGTGGAAAACGTGGCGAATTCGAATCGCCAGATGGGGCAGGCCCATCAGAAGAAGGGGATCGCTTATCAGGTTGACGCAATGGTGAAGACGGCATGCCTGATTTGCGGGGAGCGCCTAGGGAGCTACAAGCACTACGGCAAAGACGTTTGCGCGGAGTGTGTGGATCACATACGAGTGAATTTCTAGACGGCGTGCGACGGGGCGGAGCCTTAGGCTCCGCCCCCGCCCTGACTTTTTCACGTCACCGCAATGATAAAAACCAAAAATATGAGACAAGCGTGACGAAAACTATAGCATCGCCCGCCAATAAGCGGTACAATAGCGGATAGGAAAAGTCGTGCTGCGGATTGCGTGCGGCGATGTGTATGCTTAATTGGAGATTGTAGGTGAAGATCGTTCTTGCGTCAGATCACGGCGGGTATCAACTTAAAGAAAGCGTAAAGGCGGCGCTGGCAGCGCAGGGCCACGAGATAGCCGACCTTGGCACGGACAGCGAGGCGAGCGTGGACTACCCCATTTACGGCAAGGCGGCCGCAGAGTATGTGGCGTCCGGGAAGGCGGAGCGAGGCATAGTTTTTTGCGGCACGGGCATCGGCATCAGCATCGCGGCGAACAAGGTGCATGGCATCCGTTGCGCCGTGGCCATGGATGACGAGTGCGTGCGTCTTGCGTCTGCGCACAACCATGCGAACATGCTTGCGATCGGCGGCAGGTTCGTGGATGTTGAAGATGCTCTTCGTTATATTGACATTTGGCTGGCGACGCCGTGGGATGGAGGTCGGCACGACAACCGCACGGCGATGCTGGATGATATGTGATGATGTGTAAGGTAAGGTAACGTTTAGGTAAGAGAGAGGAGCAAAAGAGAAATTATGGCCAATGTATACGTATTCGAGCACCCGCTGATTCAGCACAAGACGGCGCTTATTCGCGACAAGGACACGGGGGTAAAGGATTTCCGTCAGCTTGTCCGTGAGATCTCGCTGCTGATGGGCTACGAGGTGATGCACGACCTGCCGCTTCAGGACGTCGAAATCGAGACGCCTCTGGCAAAGACGACAGTCAAGATGCTCAGCGATAGCAGCCTTGCGCTTGTGCCGATATTGCGTGCGGGGCTCGGCATGGTCGACGGGTTCCTCGATCTTGTGCCGACGGCGCGTGTCGGGTTTGTCGGCATTTACCGCGACCCGGATTCGCACGAGCCTGTAGAATATTATTGCAAGCTACCTGACGATTTGGAGAAGCGTCAAGTGATAGTGCTCGACCCGATGCTTGCGACGGGCGGCAGCGCGGCGGCGACGGTGGACTTTATCAAGAAGCGCGGCGGCAAGCGCATCGCGTTCGTCTGCTTGATAGCGGCGCCCGAGGGCATCGAGGTGCTTAGCGAAGCGCACCCCGACGTGCCTATCTATGTCGCGGCGAAGGACAGCCACCTAAACGAGCACGCTTACATCGTGCCGGGGCTCGGCGATGCAGGCGACAGGCTGTATAGCTTGAAATAATTGAGAAGTAATCGTGAAATAATTGTCAAATAAGGGAAATTATGCCGAACAATGTAAATGTATATGATGTGATGGTCGAGCGCGGATTTATCCGCCAGACGACCCACGAGGACGAAATACGAAAGCTGCTTGGCGAGGAGTCGGTGACGTTCTACGTCGGCTTCGACCCGACGGCGGACTCTTTGCACGTCGGCCACTTCATTCAGGTGATAATAATGATGTGGATGCAGAAGTACGGCCACACGCCCATAGTGCTTGTGGGCGGCGGAACCACGATGATAGGTGACCCGTCCGGCCGCACGGATATGCGAAACATGATGACGCGCGAGACGATAATGGAGAACGGCAGGCGCTTTGTGCAGCTGTTTGAGCGGTTTCTCGAATTTGGCGAGATCGATCCTGACGGGCGGCCTGCTGAGCCGGGCAAGGCAATCCTTGTGAACAATGCCGACTGGCTGCTCGACCTCAATTATATAGACTTTATACGCGACATAGGCCGGCATTTCTCGGTGAACAATATGCTTCGTGCGGAGTGCTTCAAGTCACGTATGGAGAAGGGGCTTTCGTTCCTTGAGTTCAATTATATGCTGATGCAGAGCTATGACTTCCTCGAACTGTACAAGCGCCATGGGTGCAAGATGCAGTTCGGCGGCGACGATCAATGGTCTAATATCATAAGCGGCGTGGACCTCGTGCGTAGGGAATTGAGCGAGCAGGCGTATGGGATGACCTTTGCCCTGCTTACGACGAGCGAGGGCAAGAAGATGGGCAAGACGCAGGCCGGGGCGTTATGGCTCGACGCGTCCAAGGTAAGCCCGTATGAATTTTATCAATACTGGCGAAACGTGGAGGACGCCGACGTCCGCACCTGCCTGTCGATGCTGACTTTCTTGCCGATGGACGAGGTGGAGCGTCTGGCGTCGCTCAAGGATGCGGAGATAAACACCGCCAAAGAGGTGCTTGCCTTCGAGGTGACCAAGCTCGTGCATGGCGAGGATGAAGCGCTGAAGGCGCAGGATGCGGCGCGGGCGCTGTTTGGCGCGGCCGGCGGTTCGGGAGAGGGCGGCGATATGGAGAACGTGCCGACCACGGAGATCGAGCGCGCGCGGTTTTCCGGCGAAGGCGTAGGGCTTGTGAACCTGATGCGCGAGGTCGGGCTGATTTCGAGCAATAGCGAGGGCTTTCGCGCCATAGGGCAGGGCGGCGTTTTCCTCGGCAATGACAAGGTGCAAGACGCGAAAATGGCCGTTAAGGAAAAGGATTTTACGGACGGCGCCCTTATTGTCAGGAAGGGCAAGAAGGCGTACCATAGGGTGGTGTTGGTGTAGAGAAGTGCAGTGTTTGGCCGGCCTGAGGGCGGCCTTTCGGGCAGGGCCGGGCCCTGCGCAATGGAGATCTGTGAACCTCGTCAGGCCCGGAAGGGAGCAGCGATAAGCGGAGTCCTCCATGTGCCGCAGGCTCACCCGGTCCTGCCGGGAAGACCGCACGAGTAAATATGAGTTGAGGGAAGATGAACGAGAAGGGTTACGAGGCGATTTATAGGCGGTTTCGGCCGCAGACATTCGGCAAGGTGCTTGGGCAGGCGCATATCGTGCGTGTGCTTGAGCGGCAGATCGCAATGGACGAGACCCTGCACGCATATATGTTTGCAGGGACGCGAGGGACGGGCAAGACGACAATGGCACGGCTTTTGGCAAAGGGCGTCAACTGCCTTGCGGACGAGGGGAGGCCGTGCGGCGTATGCGAGAATTGCGAGTCCATCCGCAATGGCACATTTATAGACGTAATAGAGATTGATGCGGCCTCGAACAATGGGGTCGCGGATGTGCGCGAGCTCGTCAGCTCCGTTGTGTATCCGCCGACGGCAGGGCGGAAGCGGGTGTATATCATCGATGAGGCGCATATGCTTTCGACGGCGGCGAACAATGCGTTCCTCAAGACTTTGGAGGAGCCGCCGGAGAATACCATCTTTGTGCTTGCGACCACGGAGCCGGGCAAAATGCTTGCGACCATACGTTCGCGTTGCCTTATGTTTGAGTTCAAACGCGTGCCGGCGGCGGTCATCGCAGACGGCATGAAGGATATTTTAGGCGAGATAGGAATGGAAGCGGACGACGATGCGCTTATGCTTATCGCCGGGTGCGGGGATGGGAGCGTGCGCGATGCGCTTTCGATACTTGAGCAATGCGTGTCGCTCGGCAAGGACAAGTTCGGGCGGGGCGATGTGCTTGACGCCATAGGCGGAGCAGGTGATGAGGCTATCTCGGTTTTGGCGGGCTCGGTGTTTTCCGGCGATGCGGCCGGGGCGCTTGTGAAGTTCAACGAGGTGCTGACGGCGGGCAAGGACGTACGGCGGGTCATAGAGGAATGGATCGACTATCTGCGTAGTGCGCTGCTGATAAAGTATCTTGACAAGCCGGAGGCCGTGCTTGGGCGGTCGCTTGAGAGCATCGCGGAGATAAGGGAGCGGACGGCGGCGGTGGACGAGAAGGTCTTGGCGTCGCATATACTAAGGCTGTCGAAGGTTTATAACGAGAGCAGATGGTCGGCACGGCCAGGGATATTGGCCGAAATGATGATAATTGAGCTAAGCGAAAGTAAGGAGTAATTATGGGCAAGGGTATGAAAGCAGGCAAGAAAAGGTCTGGGGGCGGTGCGCCAGGAGGGTTCAAGGCGGGCGGCGGTGGCGGGCAGGCCGCTCAAATGAAGCAGCTTCAGGCGATGCAGGCCGAAATGGAGCGTATGCAGGAGGAGCTTGACGCCAAGGAAGTCGAAACGACTGCCGGCGGCGGCGCCGTTGCTGTTCGCGTCAACGGGAAAAAGGAGCTCGTGTCCATCAAAATCGACCCCGACGTGATGGACAAGGACGATCCCGAAATGCTTGAGGACTTGATTCTTGTCGCTGTCAATGAGGCCCTGCGGCAGATCGAGGAAATGAGCCAGGCGGGAATGAGCAAGTTGACCGGCGGGCTAGGCCTGCCAGAGGGGTTATTGTAAAGCCGTGCAGAACTACCCCGCGCCGCTTGCGAAATTGATAAATGAGCTTGCGAAGCTGCCAGGCGTCGGCGGCAAGACGGCGCAGCGGCTCGCTTTCCATATACTAGCCATGCCCGAAAGCGACGCACTTGGGATTGCCGAGGCGATTGCCGTGGCAAAGCGTGAGCTCGTCTGCTGCTCGGAATGCGGCAATCTGACGGACATAGAGCCTTGCCATATATGCGAGGACGCAGGGCGCGACCGCTCCACTTATTGCGTTGTCGAGTCGCCGCGCGATGTTGTTGTTATTGAGCGAATGAGGGAGTACAAGGGGCTGTACCATATCCTGAACGGCGTCATCGCGCCGATGTCGGGCGTGGGGCCGGAGGACATAAACCTCGAAAGCCTTATCGTGCGGCTCACCAAGAACGACGAGGCAAAAGAGGTCATTATCGCGACCAACCCCAATATCGAGGGCGAGGCGACGGCCATGTATATCGCCCGACTTATCAAGCCTGCGGGCATCAAGGTCACGCGAATCGCCCACGGCGTCCCCATTGGCGGCGACCTGGAATACACGGACGATGTTACGCTCGCAAAGGCGATAGAGGGCCGGCGGGAACTTTAGCGGGAGAATTAAGGGAAAGGACGGACATTAGCAATGGACAAAAAAACGATTGGCATTATTGTGGGGAGTTTGCGGCGCGATTCTTATAACAAAAAGGTCGCAGAGTGCCTGGCGGAATTATTGAAGGAGCGTTTTGAGACAAGGATGCTGGACATCGCCTCCCTCGCGCTGTACAACGAGGATCTGGACAACGACGCAAAGATGCCGCAGGAGTGGCGGAGTTTTCGTCAGGACGTGAAGGCGGTGGATGCGGTGCTGTTCGTCACGCCTGAGTACAATCGGTCTGTGCCGGCGGCGCTCAAGAACGCGCTTGACGTGGCCTCGCGGCCTATGACCGAGAACGCATGGAAAGGCAAGCCTGGGGCGGCGGTGAGCGTGACACAGGGGAAGATCGGCGGGTTCGGCGCGAATCACCATTTGCGTCAGGCGGCGGTCTGTCTGAACATTCATATGATGGCGCAGCCAGAGGCGTATATCGGCGGCATCGCGGAAATGATTGGCGAGAACGGCGTCCCCAGTGAGGAGTTTATGGGATTTCTGAAAAAATTCGCCAGTGCGTTCGCGAATTGGATTGACAAAAATTGATTTGGGCGAAAAATTGCCATGCAAGTGTGGTAGAATGTCCGCATAATTGAAAAGCGTTTGTGTTTCGGCTGATGCGCCTTGGAGGTAGGGTGCGGGAAGCCGGCGAAAAGGGAAGCGGGTGTGAATCCCGCACGGTACCGCCGCTGTAAACGGGGAGCGAGAGCCGACTCCTGTTATGCCGACAAGAATTGTGCAGTATTTTGTTGGCGGAGCAATGCGACAGGTGGGGCAACCACTGGCAGAAATGTTGGGAAGGTTGGCTCAAAGCTAAGAACCGTGAGTCAGAAGACCTGCATAAGCGCGCACTGCGAGCCGCCCACGGTTATGGGCGTTGTTTGGGGCGAATTTGAGAAAAGCAGAGAAAGCGGTCTGATGGGCCGCTTTTTGCGTGGCTTCGATATGGGCGCTTCGGACGGGAAGGAGAGTAATGAAGAATAGGTTTGCAAAGGTAATGATGGCGTTGGCGATGGCTGCGGTTTTGGCGCTTGGGGCGTTCGGGCTTGCGGGGTGTTCGGGGGGTGGCGCGGTAGAGCCTGTGACTACGCCCGTGCCGATATCGGCGCCCGTCGAGGATATGGGCGATGATGTTGGCGATGGGCTTGTGGTGGTGGACATGATAGGTCGAGAGGTGCGACTTTCCGGGCTGGCGGAGCGGGTTGTGGCGTTGATGCCCGCCGATGTCGAGACGCTTTACGCCATAGGCGCGGGCGATGTGCTTGTGGGCAGGGGCGAGTATTGCAATTACCCGCTTGAAGCCTTGGAAGTCCAGTCGGTGCAGTCGGGATTTGAGACGAACACCGAGCAGATAATCGCGCTTGAGCCGGACTTGCTGCTGATGACGAAGTTGGCGCAGGACGAAGGCCAGATACAGCAGTTTGAGGCGGCGGGCATAGAGGTCTTTGTGACGGACGCGCAGGATATCGAGGGGGTCTATATGGCGATAGGCCTTATCGGGCAGCTTGTCGGCAAGGAAGCGGAAGCCGAGGCCGTCGTGGGCGATATGAGGGGCGTGCTCACGGACTTGGGCGCACGATCCGCAGCAGCAGTAGAGGCGGCGGGCGGCGAGCCGGGCACTATATATTTTGAAGTCTCGCCGCTTGAGTTCGGGCTTTGGACGGCGGGCGCCGGCACATTTATGAATGAGGTTGCGGAGCTTTTGCACCTCAGAAATATTTTTTCCGACGTGTATGACTGGGCGGAGATATCGGAGGAGCAGGTGATTGAGCGTGACCCCGATTATATACTTACCGTGGGGATGTATTTCGGGGACGGCCCGACGCCGATAGAGAGCATTCTTTCCAGGCAGGGCTGGGAGAATATCGCCGCCATAAGAAACGAGGCGATCCTGAACCTGACCGAGGACGAGCTTTCGAGGCCGGGGCCGAGGCTGGCGCTCGGGGCGCAGATGCTTTATGAGTTTGTGTATGGTGGATGATAAGGGATAGTTGCATGGTGGATGATGGGAAATAGCATTGTGAGAAGCGAGACGTTCAGGGCGGCGGACTATGGGTTGTTCGCCGCGCTGACGCTCGGCATATTTGTCGTATGCGTGGCGGTGGGAAGCGTGAATGTGCCGTTGGGCCATACGGCGGGGGCGCTTTGGAATGCGGTGGCGGGGCAGCCGCAGGCGGAGGGCACGGCTGCGTCCATAATACTCACGTCGCGGCTGCCCCGCGTCATATGCGTGGCGCTCGTTGGGGCGTCGCTGTCCATCGGCGGCGGGGCTATGCAGGGCTTGTTGAAAAATCCGCTTGCGGACGGTACGACGCTAGGCGTGTCTAACGGCGCGGCGTTAGGCGCCGTCTTTGCGATGACCTTCGGCATAGCGATACCGGGCGTGCCGTTCGCGGGCACTATGGTGATGGCGATTCTATTCGCGTTTCTGTCCCTTATAATTATTCTTTCGCTCGCATACAGGCTCGATTATAGCCTGTCGACAAACACGATAATACTCCTGGGCGTGATTTATTCCATGTTCGTCGCGAGCATCGTGTCCCTTTTGACTACTTTCGCGGGGGACAAGGTGCGGAGCATCACGTTTTGGCTAATGGGGTCGCTTGCGGGCACGAGCTATGCGGACGCGGCGGTGTTGGCGGTGACCGCGCTCGTGTGCGGGATAATTTTGCTCAAATGCGCGCGGGAGCTAAACGCCTTTGCGATAGGCGAGGACAACGCTCGGCATGTGGGGGTGGACGTGCGACGCGTGCGGCTAGTGGTGCTTATCACGGTGTCGGCGCTTATCGGCGTGTGCGTGTCGGTGGGCGGGACCATAGGGTTCGTCGGGTTGGTGACGCCTCATATGGTGCGGATGGTGGTGGGGCCGAACCACAAAAGGCTTTTGCCAGGCGTGATGTTCGGCGGGGCGTGCTTCTTGATGCTTGCGGACTTGATAGCGCGGACGATACTTTCGCCTAGGGAGCTGCCCATCGGGGTGGTAACGTCGCTTATCGGGGCGGTGGTGTTTTTGGCGATTTTCTTTAGAATGAGGAAGGGGCGGTAAAGTCAATGCTTGAAGTGCGTAATCTGTCTGTGCGGTATGGCGACCTCGTGATAGTGGACGAGGTGAGCTTTGGCGTGGGCAGCGGCCAGTGGCTTATGATAGTCGGGCCGAACGGCGCAGGCAAATCGACAATAATCAACGCGATTTCCGGTGGGGCGCCGTATAGCGGCAGCATCGACTGCATGGGCAGGGACATTAAATCCTATAGGCCGCACGATATCGCGAAAATCATAGGCGTGCTTTCGCAGAGATATCAGATCAGCTACCCTTTTACGGTGGGCGAGATAGTGCGGCTTGGGCGGTACGCGCATTCAAAGGGCGTTTTTGCCGGCGGGTCGGACGAGGACGAGACGGCTGTCGAACGTGCCATCGACTTGACGGGCATGAGGCCGTTTTTGAACCAGTCGGCGCTGACGCTTTCGGGCGGTGAGCTCCAGCGGACGTTTCTGGCTCAGCTGTTCGCACAGGAGCCTAAGATATTGATACTTGACGAGCCGACCAACCACCTCGATTTGGTGTATCAAAAGCAGGTGTTCGCCTTGATAAGCGAGTGGCTGAAAACGCCGGGGCGGGCGGTGATATCCGTGGTTCACGACCTTTCGCTCGCGCGGGCGTACGGGACGGATGCGTTGCTGCTGCACGAGGGGAAGGTGGTATCGCAGGGCGCGGCACGGGAGACTCTGTCGCCGGAGAATTTGAACAGCGTCTATGATATGGACGTGTTCGAGTGGATGCGGACCATGTTGGAGCAGTGGGTTGAGAATTGAGAATGGAGAGTCAGGAGGGAAAGCTATGAGCAAGGGATTGATACATCTGTACATCGGCGATGGCAAGGGCAAGACGACGGCGGCCATCGGTCTGGCGGTGCGTGCTGCCGGCCGCGAGCGAAAGGTCGTGCTCGCGCAGTTTTTGAAAGGGCGCAAGACCGGCGAGGCGGCTATGCTCGAAGGGCTTGGCGTAAGCGTCATACGCTCGGAGAAGAATCGGAAGTTTTATTGCAATATGAACGATGATGAGCGCGTTGGCTTCCGTGAGGAACAAGTACGTCTGCTTGAGGAAGCAAAGGAAGCGGTTTTCGGGGGTACACAGGTCGATCTGTTGGTGCTTGACGAGGCGGTGGATACCTTGGATTTGAATATGCTTGACGAGGGGGCGCTAAAGGACTTTATTATGCAAAAGCCGGAGGACATGGAGCTCGTGATAACCGGCCGCTCCGCTCCACCGTGGCTTATTGAAATGGCTGACTATATTACGGAAATGAAAAAGCACAAGCACCCATATGACCGTGGCATTGACGCCCGCGAGGGCATAGAGTTTTAGCTGGCGGTACGGAAGGAAGTGTGAACGCATGGACTATAAGAAAGCAATCAATGAAATCAAGGGCGCCGACGAAGCTGCGATGGCGAGCGCGCGCGATTATTGCGATACGCTTATAAAACCGCTCGGCTCGCTCGGCAGGCTTGAGGAGCTTGCCGTACGGCTTGCGGGCATAACTGGTCAGGTGAGGAACAGATTCGACAATCGTGCAATAGTGGTGATGGCGGCGGACAACGGCGTCTGCGCGGAGGGGGTCGCGGCGGCACCGCAGGCGTTCACGCTGTTGCAGGCAATCAATATGACGCGCGGCATCTGCGGCGTTAATGTGTTCGCCAGTGCGTTCGGGGCAGAGGTCGTCGTCGTCGATATCGGCATAATGACCCCGCCCGCCACGGACGCGATAATAGACAGAAACGTGCGACGTGGCACGGACAATATGGCCGTCGGGCCTGCAATGTCAAGGGGCGAGGCGGAGGCAGCAATAGCCGCAGGCTTCGATGTCGCATCGGAGCTTTTCAAAAACGGCTGCGACATACTCGGCACTGGCGAAATGGGCATAGGCAACACGACGTCCACGAGCGCGTGCGCCATAGCCTTTCTCGGCATCGTGCCGGAGCTTGCCGTAGGGCGGGGAGCCGGCCTTACGGACGAAGCGCTTGCAAACAAGGTCGAGGTCGTCAAGCGGGCGCTTGCCGTAAACGCGCCTGACAAAGGCGACCCCGTAGATGTGCTCGCAAAGGTCGGAGGACTCGATATCGCAGGGCTCGCAGGTTGCTATATCGCAACGGCTTACCATAGAAAGCCCATTCTGATAGACGGCGCGATCTCAGTTGTCGCCGCCCTGATTGCGGCTCGGCTCTGCCCGCCCGCGAAAGACTTTATGATCGCGACGCACCGCTCGACGGAGCCGTCCTACGACGCAGCCATCGCCGAATTGGGCTTGAGCCCCTTCCTCGAAATGGAAATGCGGCTTGGCGAAGGCTCGGGCTGTGCGCTTGCTTTCCCGATAATTTCCGCCGCATGTGTTATGATAAACGAAATGGGAACTTTCGCAGATATCTCATTTGACGATTCGGTGTTGGTGGACATAAGGGAAGGGACGGAAGAATGACATCTGACATCTGGCTGATAACCGGCGGAGGGCGCAGCGGAAAGAGCGCCTATGCGGAGGGGCTTGCCGAGGGCGGCGTGCTCTATATCGCGACCGCCATAGAGACGGACGGGGAAATGGCGGAACGGATAGCCATTCACCGCGCAGCCCGTCCCCAAGACTGGATAACGTGGGAGCGACATAGCGGCTTCGAGGATATCGAACATACGTTTTCGCCAAACGACTTCGACACCATCTTGCTCGATTGCGTCGGCAATTTGCTTATGGGGATACTTTTCGAGGAGATTCCCGATGCGGACGAGTTTGCAAGCGAGGATTTTGACCGCGTCGAGCATATGTCGATGTCGGAGGCAGACAAGCTGTGCGCCTACGCCAGAAAACACGGCAAACGCCTTGTGTTCGTCACCAACGAAGTCGGCATGGGCATAATTCCTGGGACGCGTTATTCACGGTACTACCGTGACGCGCTCGGCCGCATCAACAAGCATATAGCCAAGGCTGCGGACAAGGCGGTGCTGATGGTTTCGGGCATCCCGATGACGCTTAAATGAGGTTTCAAGGATGAAATCATTTTTCCTGATGCTTGGGTTTTTCACACGCCTGCCCGTTCCTAAGATCGAGTTCACCGAGGAACGGTATCGCAGAGCTATGAAACTGATGCCGCTCGTCGGTCTTGTTGTCGGCGTTGTCATCGTGCTGATTTCATTGCTTCTTTCGGTGCTGCAAGTGCCTGGCCTGATTCGTGGCGGCGTGCTCGTCTGCGCCTATATCATCCTTACCGGAGGCCTACATTTCGACGGCCTTGCCGACACTTTCGATGGCGTTTTCAGCGCTCGCTCCCGCGAGCAGTCCCTTGAAATAATGAAGGACAGCCGCATCGGGGTGTTCGGGCTTCTTGGCATCGTGATGGTGGCGTTGCTCTATTTCGCCACGTTTATCGAGGCCCCGCTCCCCGCACTGCTTTTATTCCCCCTCTGCGGGCGCGCTTGCTGCCTGATATCGGCATCGCTCGCACCCTATGCACGCGAGGACGGCATGGGCAAAGCGACTAGCGTGGAGGGCGGCCCCGCATCCGTAACGGCGGCGATTGTCGCCATTGTCGGCGCGTCATTTTTGACAATCCCATTTGACCTATATGTTCTGCACAACAATAATTTTGCACTTTCGCTTGTTTGCTCATTGATAGCTGCCGCGGTCGCGGTATTGGTGACTGCGTGCGTAACGGCGCACTTCAAGAAAAAGCTTGGTGGCGTCACGGGTGACACTTTTGGCGCAGTTATCGAGATTTCGTCGATAGCGTATCTGCTCGTTTTCGCGATAATCTATCAGGTATTGCCGTTATGAAATCAAGGCTGATAGCGCTCGACATAGACGGCACCATACTCGACAGCCCTGCGGGCATCCCTGTGCCGGAGGAGGTTCGCGAGGCGGTGCGTGAGGCGCGGGATGCTGGTGCGCGCGTCTGCCTTTGTTCCTCGCGACCGTGCTATATGATGGAGGAGGTCACGAGCAGGCTCGATGGGATAGATGCGCTTGCGGGATGCAGCGGGGCGATGATCGAGCTTGCCGGAGCGTCGGCAGGCGATTTGTTCTATCTGGACAGGATTCCCGACGCTCTTTCGCTCGCCTGCCTTGAAACGGCAAAAAGTCTGGGTGCGTATGTATCTTTTGCAGGCAGGGAGCGGATCTATGTGCTGCAAAAGGGTGTTATAGGCCTTCTGGCCGCGAAAGACCCGACATTCACGATTATGAAAGAAAAAGCGCTTGTGAAATTGTTCAAGACCGAGCAGATTTCAAGCGCCTTTATCATCACCGACCCCGATGTGCCGGCCGAAGCCGTGACGGGGGCGCCGGTGCTGAAAGACGTCAATGTCCACCACTCAGGCCATAGCTGCTTCACCATCACAAACAAGGGGACGGACAAGGGGGCCGGAGTTCTGAGGCTTGCGGAACTCTGGGATATCCCCCAAGAAGCGATTCTTGCGGTCGGCAACGACGAGAACGACATCCCGATGCTCAAGGCTGCGGGGGTCGGGGTCGCTGTCGCAAATGCGGTTCCTAGCGTGTTCGCCGCCGCCGACTGGGTCGCACCAAGCGTCCGACAGGCGGGCGCCGCCGCCGCTATACGACGGTATGCACTATGATATGCGTCCAAGGTTTTGCTTTTATCTGCGGTTGCGTGATAAACTCTCACCATGAAATATTATTACGTTTATGAATACCCCACTGGGCCTGTCCGCATTGCGGAAGCGGACGGGAGCATAGTGGGGGTGACCTTCGCAGGTACGAACCCGCCCGGCGGCTTTGAGGAGCGTGAGTCGCCGCTGATAAAGCGGGCGGTGAAGCAGCTCGACGAATATTTTGCAGGAAAGCGCCGTGAATTCGACTTGCCGCTTGCGTTTAGCGGCACGGACTTTCAGCGAAAGGTCTGGGCGGCCTTGCTTACGATACCTTACGGCGAGACCCGCACCTACGGCGAGATAGCGGCACAGATAGGCAACCCCCAGGCCGCCCGCGCCGTCGGCATGGCAAACAACCGCAACCCCATATCCATCATCTGCCCGTGCCACAGGGTTATAGGCGCAAACGGCGCCCTCGTCGGCTATGGCGGCGGCCTCCCCGCAAAGCGGCTGTTGCTCGACCTCGAAAAGTGACGGCAGCCCCCGTCACTTGCATTATCGTAGCTAATCGCATAAAAAGACGCCGCCTCCGACCTCGCCGCAAAGCGACAATCGAACGACAGCGTCTCCCTTATTATTAAATTGTGCTATTCCCTAAAGTTATGCCCTAGAACTACGCCTCCTGTACGTCTTCGGCCTCCGGCAAGGGCTGCTGCGTCCTCTCGAACTCGTGCATCATTTCCTCGGACGGCGGCTTTGTCATAAGGCTTACAACGATGCCGAACACAAGCGAGATGGCGAAGCCCGGCGCAAGCGAGTAAAGCTCCGTGGCGTCGCCTATCGTGGTGCCGGCAAAGGGTATATAGTCCCAGACGATGACGGTCAGGCCGCCGGCGATGATGGCCGCCGCAGCACCGGCGCGGTTGATGCGCTTCCAGTAGAGCGAGAGCAGTATAAGCGCCCCGAACGCGGAGCCGAAGCCCGCCCATGCGTTGGACACGAGCGACATAACATTTGAATTGTGGTCGAGCGCGATGACAAATGCGATGACTGCGACTGCTACGACCGCGATGCGGCTGACCCATACATAGTGCTTGTCGGTGGCGTCGCGCTTGGCGGTGGTCTTGTAAATGTCGCTCGTGATGGAGGATGCCGTGACCAAGAGCTGCGAATCCGCCGTGGACATGATGGCGGCGAGGATGCCGCAGAGGAAGAACCCAGCGAGAAGCGGCAGATACGCAACGGCGTTCTCGCCCATAAAGACGCTTTGTATCATTTGGATGAATACGGTTTCGGGATTTTCCAAGCCGGGGGTGAACGCCTGTCCGACAACGCCGACGATAATGGCGAATATAAGCGTAAAGACGACCCAGACGATGGCTATAGCCGCAGACCGCTTTACGCGGCTTTCGGACTTGATTGCCATAAAGCGAATTAATATGTGCGGCATACCGAAGTAGCCGAGCCCCCACGCAAGCTGTGAAATGATAGATACTGCCGTGATGGTATTGCCTGAGCCGTCGTTGAGCGGGTCAAGCATATCAGACGGCACTATAGCTGTGACCGCGTCCATGCCTCCGAGCGCCGCAAGAGCCAAAAGCGGTACGGCGATGATGGCGGCAAGCATCAGCAGGCCTTGGATAAGGTCTGTCCAGCAGACGGCAGAAAACCCTCCCAAGAAAGTATAGATGAGGATAACAAGCACGCCGATCAGCAGAGCCACATTATAGTCGATTCCAAACAATTGCGAGAACAGCGTGCCGCCCGCCACGAAGCCCGAGGCTGTGTAGATGGCGAAGAACAGGGTTATGAAGCATGCCGCCGCCACGCGGAGTATGCGGGACGTATCGTGGAAGCGGTTCTCGAGATACTCCGGTATGGTGATGGAGTTCTTCGCCACGATGGTGTACCTGCGAAGGCGTTTTGCGACCAGCACCCAGTTGAGCGCCGTGCCTATGGCAAGCCCCACGGCGATCCAAAGCTGACCAGTGCCGAAGGCGTACACCGCCCCCGGAAGCCCCATAAGCAGCCAGCCCGACATATCGGACGCCTGCGCCGACATCGCCGCCACCCATGAGTTGAGCTTGCGACCGCCAAGAAAGTAATTTGACAGGTCGGATGAGCGCTTGAAGAAAAACGCCCCGATAAAAATCATTATTGCCGCATATATAAGAAAAGCGACAATAATCCATACACTATCTCCCATAACAAACCTCCATAACATTCATACTATTATTCCAATACCAATAGCGAGAAGTATAACAGAAAAACGCTTGCAAGACTATGTTGCGACAAAAAATGGAGTATACTTGCATTGTATTGAAAAGCAGGTAAATGGGCGTGAGCTCAAGGAGGCGGGAAATGAAATTATTGGAATCGATCAAAATCAACAATATGGAATTGCGTAACCGCATCTTTATGCCGCCGATGGAGACGCGGCTCAACACGGTAGACGGCGATGTGACAAGCGAAATGCTTGACTACTATGCGGTGCGGGCGCAGGGCGGCGCGGGGCTGGTCGTGGTGGAGAACACGTTTGTGGACGCCAAGGAGAGCCGCTCGTCGCTGATATCGTCTGGCTTGTATTCGGATCATTTGATACGCGGAAAGAATCTGCTTGCGGAGGCAATAAAAGGCCACGGCGCAGCGGCGGTAATACAGCTTTCCCACGGCGGGAGGCAGTGTACGGCGGCGGCGAACCCCTTGCAGCCGGTGGCGCCCTCCACTGTGATGTGCAATGTGACTGGGCGTATGCCGCGGGAGCTCCCAATTGCTGAGATACATGAGATAGAGGACGCTTTTGCACAGGCGGCGCGGCGTGCGAAGCAGGCCGGGTTTGACGGGGTGGAGATACATGGCGCCCACGGCTACCTTGTGTCGTCGTTCTTCTCGCCGTATACAAACCGCCGGACGGACGAATACGGCGGGAGCATGGAGAACAGGGGCAGGCTTGCGAAAGAGATACTTGAGAAAGTGCGTGCGATAGTCGGCGCTTATTTTATCGTGGGCATACGCATGAACGGCAGCGAGTTCTATCCCGATGGCGGCCTGACCGAAGCTGAGTCTCCCTTGCTTGCGAAGATGTTCGAGCCGTACGTGGACTATATAAGCGTTTCCGGCTCCACGTACGAGACCGGCGCTTTGTGGAATATCGCCGCCATGTATGTGGGCGACGGGCCGATGGTGTTTTTGGCCGATGCGATAAAAAAGGTGGTGGACGTGCCAGTAGTGGCAGTGGCGTCGCTCGATGCCGCCGCTGCGGAGCGGGTGCTTGAGGAAGGCAAGGCGGACATGGCCGCGCTCGGAAGGGCGCTTATAGCCGACCCTGAGCTTCCGAACAAGCTTGCTCAGGGGCGCGCCGAGGACATCCTGCCGTGCTGCCGTGGCAACGAGGGCTGTATCACAAGGTTTTACGATGGCAAGTCGATACGCTGCGAGCTGAACCCGGCGTGCGGGCGTGAGCGTGCGTACGGTCTTGCGGGAGCGGCGCGGAAAAAGGTGGCGGTGATAGGCGGCGGCATCGGGGGCATGGAGGCGGCGCGGGTCGCAGACCTTGCAGGGCATGGCGTGACGCTTTATGAAAAGACCGGTGAGCTAGGCGGGCACCTTATAGAGGGCAGCGTGCCGGACTTCAAGGAAAAGACGGGGCATTATCTGGAGTGGCTGAAAAGGCAGGTCGGCAAGGGCGGCGTCAAGGTCAGCCTGAACACGGAGATAGCGCCGGATGACATCGCCGGCATGAGCGTGGACGCCGTAATAATCGCGGTCGGCTCGGAATATATTTCACCGAATGCATTCGGTATCGAGCGCGCCGTCTGCGCCAAGGACGCGTTGATGGACGGCGTGGCGGCAGAAAGCGTCGCGGTGATAGGCGGCGGGCTTATAGGCTGCGAAACGGCGCTGATGCTTGCCGAGCAAGGCAAGAAGGTGACAGTGCTTGAAATGCTAGGCGATATAGTGCCTGGCCACGAGGCGAACGCAAAGGCCGGCCTCGTGCATAGAATGAAAGCGGCGGGCGTGGATGTGCGCCTGAACACAAAGGTCGCCGGCATAGGGGATGGCCATGTCGAATGCGAGGGCGGCGAACGCATCGAGTGCGGCGACGTGGTCAACGCCGCCGGCCTGAAAGCCAGGAAAGACCTAGCGGGGCAGCTGGCGGCAAAGACCGCCGCCGCAGGCAAGGAAGCCTATATCATCGGCGACTGCAAAGAGGCGCGAAAAATCTACGATGTGACGCACGAAGCATGGCAGGCCGTCCTGCGTATTGGCGAAAAACCGTTTGTCTAAGGCGAAAAACCGTAGATTCAATCAGCAGTATGTAGAATAATGTAGGAAAATATGCGATAATTGTACTCGTGGGTGTGTAACCTGCACGTTTTCGTGTGCAAAAAACGCATCCGAATCGGAGAGTGGATTTGAGCGTAAGGCGAGAGGTTTTTCATAGGTTTGTTGCATGGGGGCTAACGTTCGCCTTGGTGGCTGCGATAGCCTCTGTAGGCACGTTCGCGGAAACCGATCAGGGCGAGGTTGCTTCTGGCATTGCGATGGGCGAAGCGGAACAGTCCGACGAAGCGGAACAACCCAGCGAGCAGGGCGAAGCCGATGATGAAGGCACCGATGACATTGGCGACGACGGCGCTGACAATGAGGGCTACCCGGAAGCGATCACTCCCGCGAATGATGTCGATGACAATCCTGATCAAGAAGCATTGGATCAAATAATGGCATTGATGTCCGATGACGAGCCAGATGAGAGTGCCTACGACGGCTACATAGTTGTAGTAAAACCTGAAGAAGTTTCAGGCGATATGGCTGGGGCGGCATCGGAAGACCCGGTCGCGGGCAACCTCTTTGCTGTCGAATCGCCAGAGGAGGCGCTGGAGTTCGCCGAGCCCGAGCAGATAATAGCCATAGAGCCTAACTTTATCCTTATGCCTCTTGAATTTCCCCAGACCGCGCCAGAAGATCCCTACTATAAGGATGGTCTCCAGTGGAATCTTAGCGGAGACTTCGGCGTGGATGCGCTCGGTGCGTGGAGCCGCGAGCTATCAGGTACGGGTGTGCGCGTGGCGGTGATAGATTCTGGCATCAAGGAGCATGAAGACATGGAGCCAATCAAGGACGGGTATAGGTTTGGCAACAGCGGCACCCTGCTTGGAACTTTCGCCCAAGGCGGCTATGCGGTGGTGGACGATGATTATCTGAGTACTCACCGATCGGCGGGGCATGGCACTTTTGTCAGTTCAATGGTGTCTGCCAAGACCAACAACGGAGTGGGGATAGCGGGGCTTGCCTACGGTGCGGAGGTAGTCCCGTACAAAGTGCTGGGACGTACGCTGAACGCGAGTTTTCTAGACCTTGCGGCGGCGCTTAACCATATAGCGCAGCACAATGAGCAAAACCCTGAATCGAAAATAGAAGTTGTCAATATGAGCCTAGGGGCGGCGTCGTCGGCGAAGCCGACTTCGCTTCAGGGAAGCATCGACGCGTTGGACGAGCAAGGAGTCATCATGGTGGCTTCGGCAGGGAACGGCGCTGACAACAACACAACTAATATAATGTATCCGGCGGGCAATGACAGCGTTGTTGGCGTCGCATCAATTGATGAAGACGGAATAAGGGCGGACAATTCCCAGACAAACGACTCTGTTGATATCGCAGCGCCTGGAGTATTGATATACGGGCTTTCGTATGCAAGCCCGACGTCCTACAGGACTATGAGCGGCACATCTATGGCGGCGCCGCAGGTAGCCGCTGTTGCTGCGCTGGCCAAGGAGATGGATCCTGATATCGACCACGAGGAATTCATGGACTTGCTTGAAAGGACAAGCAAGGCGCCTACGGACGGCGATACAGGCAAGACGCCGGAGTACGGCTTCGGGCTGCTTGACGCGGCGAGCCTCGTCAAAGAATATAACCGCTACACAATAAAGCACTCATACGACGACGTGATAGACGAATCGCTGACAGTGAGAGGCTATGCAAAAACGGATGAGCAGTCGTTTACTGCATCTCTCGCAATGGCGGATGTGGGAGACCCGAAGCGCGGATATATGGTCGAGAGCTGTACGCTTAACGGGGTGCCGATTGACCTCTCGCTGACCTATGTCTTGGTTGAAGACGAGGATGTGCTTGTGGTGGACTACGTCATTGACGAAGGGCAGTTGTGCACCATCGAGTTTGAATACGAGATACATAATGACTCCCTTGACGGCACAGATGCGGAAATCACTGCGACGTATGATGACGCGGCGATAGAAAGCGGCGATGTGGTGTTCAAGGGCGGAGAGCTTGTCGTCACCGTGGAGGCTGAGGGCGCGGATGCGTACGCATACGCTTGGGCGGTAGACGGTGAGCCGGTTTCGGCTGACGGGGCAAGCTATAGCATGTTCTTAGGCGACGGGGACTATAAGTCGGTAGAGGTTTTCTGCAAAGTGCGAGGGGTGAGCTTGCCGGCTGTCATTACGGAGTCCTTGCCGGACGGCAAGGTGGGCGAGGAGTACAATGCGACGCTGGAGGCTACGGGGACAGAGCCCATAGAGTGGGGCATTGCGGGCGGCAGCGAAGCCGGTGGCCTCTGGATCGGCGGCGGCATGCCGGGCGGCCTTTCACTCAACTCGCAGACCGGTGAAATCTCCGGGATGCCGACTGCGGAAGGCATATTCAGCTTCACCGCAATGGCGGGCAATATAGCCGGCGATGACACAATGGAGCTTTCCATTAAAATCGATGCCGTTCCAGAGCCGGATATGACCGCGACTCTTAGCCTGATGCCGTCCCATGCCATAATTTTCGATATAGGCGAAACGGCGGTCTTTGAAGCGTTTTACAGCGCGGATGCATACGATCCCGAGCTGGTCAAGTGGGAAGCGGAGGGCGATGCGGGAGATTTCATCACCATAGACGATTCCGGCAAGGCCATCGCCTTGGTGCAGGCTACGATAGACGGGCTTTCCGAGGCGAGGACGGTACGGATAAGGGCTACTTACAACGAAGCGTATATCGCTACTGCGACGGTGACGCTGCTCCCGCCGGACGAGGGCGAGGATGACGGCTCTCCCGCCGTTCGGCTGCTCGCAACCAAGGCCACCATAAACCTTGCAAAAACGGAAGGGACGATGGTGCCCTTGCATATCACAAGGCGGCTAGAGCCGCCAAGCGGTGGTGGCAATGGGACTTACGATGTCGTGTTCACGGGCAAGGGCGCCGAAAGCTTTACAGGCTTTGTCCGAGACAGCAGGTTTTTGGAGATACTTGCCGCAGAGGGCACGAAGAAGGGCACGTACAAGAAAATAGGGGTTGAGATCAACGGCGTTTCCGCTGGCACGATGACGCTTGCCGTCAATGAAAAATTTCCAAAGATCAAGATAGTGACGGAGCGGCTGAACCTTTCGCGTCCAGAGGATATCGCACGGGTCACGGCAACAAGCAACGACGGCGCCATATGCACGGTCGAACGCATCGAGGTCGTGTCCTCGAACAAAGCTTCGTATGTGGCCGTGCAGGGCGTGGACGGCAGGGACGGCTTGATGCTCACCTCTACTGCGAAAAAAGGAAGCGTCAGAGTGGAGGTGACGGTCAAGGCGGCAGGCTACGAAAGGCTTTCCAAAAATGGAAGCCCGACAGAGGGCACAAGTTTCAGAGCCACGGTAAAAATAGTAAACGACGTGCCGAGGCTCAGGCTTTCGACAAGCTTATTGAGGATGGCGGGCACGGCGCCGGCAACAGTCCGACTGGAATCGGCAGTCAAAAAGAGGGCGCTCGAAAGCTGGGGCGCAATAACGGCGATAAGGCTTGCCAAAGCGGGCGAGCTTACAGCGTCGCAGACCAAGAAAGCCCTTGGCGGCATTGTTTTGGAGCGTACGGGAAAAGATGCGTTTGCCATAAACTTTGACCGTCCAGAGGATGTCAAGGCGGGTACAGTCTTTGTCGCGGTGGATATTGACGGAGGAGCGAGGCCTGTCATTCTGCCTCTTACGATGAAAACAATAAACCCTGCCAAATCCACGATGACCGCCAGCCCCAGAAGCGTCGCATGGAACAGGAACCAGCCGAATGAGACGACACCCATAGCACTCGGCTCGAACCAGAGCAATCTTGTATTTGAAGCGGGGAATATTGGGGTGGAGCTCGTCACTGGCAGCGGCAAGTCGGAAAAAGTCGGCACGCTCCCGTTGTATATAGATATAGCGGAACGCCTCGACAACCAAGTGGTGCTTAGCCTGAACAATGGCGAGCTTGAAGACCATCTTGGCAATGGCGGCACGTGGCCTAAGGGCGGGAAACACAGGCTTAGGATAGCCGACGATGCCACCGGAAAGAAGGTGCATGTGACCCTCACGATTGCCGACCGGCCTGCTTCGGCAATCATCTCCCTTAGGGGCAGGATAGATATCGCAAATCCGGATTCGGCCATAACGGCGACTGTGCGGTTGCGGAACACCACGGCGCCCGTAAGAAGCGTTGCGCTCAGCAGTAGCGACTTTGAAGCCCGGTACAGCGAGGGCAATACCTTTGCCATCATGGCAGGCCATAGGTTTGTCGTGCCGGTCAAGCAAAGCGTCACTGCCACGATCACGCTAGAGAACGACGAAGTCCTGACCCGTAACATAAACATAACTCCAAGACAGGGCACTCTCAGGGCGTGGCAGAGCAGAAGCGCCGTGACCTTGTACAAGGATAGGCCTCTGGAAGGCGAGCAAGTGGGTCTAAAGCTGAGGAAGCCGGACGGCGCAGTGCTCGGCGTGGTGCAGATACGTGAAGCGAGCCAAAAGCCCTTTGTGGGCGACGGCTTCAGGCTTGAGCGGAACGGCGCAAACGACTGGAGCATCTATTTTGCGTGGGGCGAGCCTCCGATACCCGCAAAAGGCAGTAAACTGGCTTCGCGATACACCGTCGGGATAGAACTTTGGGCTGAGGGGACTTACAGGATGGAAGGCGGACGCGCGGCCCCGCTTAGGGATGATCGGAATCGAGCAAAAACCAAACCGAGAATCGTAAACGTCCGTGTGAATATCCGGTAGCGTATAGGCCAAGGGGGGAATCTGAGGCATGAAACGGTTGCAACTCAATAAAGTTATTTCGATATTGTTGCTATCGGCGATGATGGCGATGTTTGTGCCGTTGTCGGGCATGGCGCTGATGGATGCCGGCGAAGGAATAGGGTCGGATGCCGGCGGCGAAACGGAGCACGGCGGTGGAGCGGAGCACGGCAACGAATCAGATGCGAGGCCGGATGCCCACGACTGCCTGGACGGGGATGGCGAAGCTCCGGAATGCGATTTGGAGCATGGCGAAGAAGCTGATATAGAAGCAGGCATAGAAGCGGATGTAACAGATGAAACACTCACAGACGGGGACGGTATTCTCGAACCGCCCATGGTGCAGGCTTTTGCAGGGGACTCGGAAGAAAGCGACGAGGAGCTGGCGCCGCTGGCAGACCATCCCTGGAGCGGCTCTACTCCGCCCACGGTCGCTGGCGGCGATACGGTGACGCTCGGCGGCTCGCCGTCCGGCACGCTTGACATTCCGATCGGCGCGACCGTCACCATGAACGGCGTGGCCGCAGAAACAACGGCAGGTCTTACCCTGAATATCGGCGCGGGAGCGACAGTTATATGGGACGCGATCCTTGCCGGCTCGTCGTCGGCGTACCTCGTATCCCTGACAGGAAGCGGCACGTTCGAGATGAGGGAATCGAAAATTGCGAATATGGGGACGCCGGGCGGCGGCATAAGCATAGGGGGCAATGTGGCCGTCAATATCGGCAGCGGCGCCTCGGTTTTCTCCGATGTGCGCGGCAACCCCATCCGTGTCAATGCGGGTGGCGTCACCATCACCATAGGCCCTGGCGGGCTGGTCGAGAGCCTTGGGGCGAACTCCGCCGACCCCAACGCCGCCATACAGGTCAATAATAATTTGCCGAACGTCACCATAAACGTGAACGGCGGCTCAGTGGTTTCAACGAATGAAGGCTATGCGATCAATGATGGCGCGGGGACGGCTGAGGTCGGCAACACCACCGTTATCAATGTCCGCAGCGGCGTGGTAAGCGCCGACCGAGCCTGCGCGATTCACTCCACAGGTTCGGGTTCCGTCGCGAATATAAGCGGAGGCTCGGTGTCGAACGCCGCCGCCAACAATCTCAACCCCGCAATCAACATGAACGCCGGCTCAGGCTCCGGCATCGACAATATAAATATCAGCGGCGGCACGGTGCAGTCGAGGACGGCTGCGGGGTGGGCTGTTCAGACGAAAGGCAATGTGGTGGTCAGCGGCGGCCTTGTCACCGCAGTGAACGGGCGCGCGATAAACCTCGCCGGCATGACGTCCAAGGCCACGGTCACGGACGGAAGGGTGGAGGCGACAGGCAACGGCACGGCCATAAGCACGTCGACCACAGCCCTAGGCGAAGTGGTCAATACCTCCGTGGTCGTATCGGGCGGGGCGGTCTGTTCGGAAGCCGGCCTTGCGATCAATGTCACGGGCGCGAACTCCATCGTCGAGGTGAGCGGCGGCTCGGTTTCGACTGAGGCTACGATGTCCACGGCCGCCGCCCAAAGGCACGCAATCAATGCATCGGGGGCGAACTCTTCCGTCACGGTGAGCGGCGGCGAAGTCACCGCCACCTTCGGCAGGGCAATAAACGCCGCTGCGGGCGTCACGGTAGGCGACGGGTTTGTGTTCGCATATGGCACGGGGATGGCCGATGTGGTGCAGGGCTCCCCTTTCGCCGGGCCTTCCCTGCCCGCAATAGTGGTGGCATGGAATCAGGCGGCAGGGCGAAGGACATACTTGTCGATGCCGATAAACCATCAAGACTTGGTTTTTATGCCTGAAGAGTTAAGCCTTAGCGATTTCTCGTGTTTTTGGTATAACGACCCGGCCACAGACAGCGCGGGAATCCGTTATATAGTGACCGCCCCGACTTCCAATGTGGGATTCTTCCCGATAGATATTGTGACCATAATCAGCGACTACGGCCTGATTTTCGACGCGAGCGACGGCAGGATGTATATGAACAATACCGGTTCCGGCGTGCCAGGGGGCGAGAATGGCGAGTTCACTGCAGGCAGGGGGTCTGTATGGGACGGGGCGCCGGCGATTCTTACCCTGAACGGCTTCTTCTGGGCTACTGCCGCCCCGATCGCGTTGACTATTATAAACGGCAACACGGAGATTGTGGCGACGCCCGGGACTTTCAACGGTTTTTCCGTAATCGGCTCGCAGGCGAGCGGCAATTCTGTTGGCATGTCCGCACCAGGTCTTGATATCACGATAGGGGGCGGCGGGAATATGAGCGTCAGCGCTGGAGAGGCCGCAGGCTCGTCTTTCGGGATAGATTGCGACGGCCTCATTTTCGGCGGCGGGACGCTGACTGCCCAAGGCTATACGAGGGCGTTGAATGCCGACAGCTTCGGCGACACGACCGATGCCTATAGATATTGGTGGGATACCGGGTACAACGATCCTGGCGGCACGGGGACGGTATACGCCGCCGATGCCCCGCCGCCCCTTAATACGCCATATAGCCAAGACCCGTCCCACAGGTATGTCAAGTTCACCACGGTCCCGTTTGCGGTGGTGGATGACGTGAGCGTCACAGGATTGACGGGCACCCCGCTCATTACGGTACCGCAGCCGCAGAGGGCGAGGCTGACGATAAGCGGCGACAGCGTTTCGGCGGGCGGGCTTTCCGGCGTGGATGCCGGAAGCTGGTTCGCATATCTGCCTGCGGGAGTGACGGTTACTGCAAGCGCTTCGCCTGGCGGCACCCACGTCATAGAACTTACGTTTACGGGAACGCCGCTGGAAGCATCCGTTTCAGTGTTTGACATTGTAATACCCGGAAGCGCACTTGCAGGGGGCGGAAGCCTTGCTGTGTTTTTCAACCCTGACGCGGGGTTCAATATAACGGCGATTTATGATCTGCTCGTGACTGCCGGCGACGGCGGCGCCATAGCGGACATCAGCACAAGCACAGGGAAGTACCGTGCTGCCACCGCCATAAGCGTGTCGGCAAATGCGGATGCAGGCTACCGTTTCACACAATGGACGGCAAGCGGCGTGGAATTGGGGAGCGGGGCAGCAAGAACGGCCACAGTAGCGTTCCCCATGCCTGCCGAGAGGGTGGTCCTTACGGCCAACTTTGCGCGCATAACTCCCCCGGGCGGCGGTGGCGGCGGCGGCGGCGGGCATCATATAGTTTCCGGTGCAGATGCGGCTCTGCCGCGCACTGGCGACGATAGAAACATGCAGGGCTGGGTGATGGCGCTGCTGGCATCTGTGATGGGGCTGGTCTTTGTCGGTATTTTCGTTGCTTGGAAAAAACGGTTTGACATAAACCAGGGTTTTTAGGTATACTCCCCTTTGCGTGCCTGAAAAGGCAGGCGTGGTACAGGCTGGACATCAAACCGGCCGAGGCCAAGACGTTAGCGGCTCCGGGAGACCGGATAGCGGCGCCGAAAAAGATTGGGGAGGGTGCGGACAGGTTCCGTGCGTACCGCAATCGGAGTAGGCAGAGACGGGACTCTAAAGCAGGGTTCTGCAATACGGAGGTTCAGAAAAATGAGCACAGGCAGTTTTATTGCGAAGCCTCATGAGGTTGAGCGCAAGTGGTATGTGGTGGACGCTGAGGGGAAGACCCTCGGGCGGCTTGCCAGCGAGATCGCGGCGATACTCAGGGGTAAGAAGAAGCCTATCTACACACCGCACGTCGACACGGGCGACTATGTCATCGTGATCAATGCGGAAAAAGTGGAAGTGACGGGCAAGAAGCGGCAGGAAAAAATCTACAAGCGATATACAGGGTATCCGGGCGGGCTGCGTGAGATAACTTTCGACAAGCTTTTGGCGAGAAAGCCGGAGCAGATAGTGCGGCATGCGGTCAAAGGGATGATGCCGAGCGGCAGGCTTGGCCGTCAGATGTACAAGAAACTCAAGGTTTATGTCGGGGCGGAGCATCCGCATACGGCACAGAAGCCGGAAGTCTGGAATTTTGAGGAGGGCAGATAAATGGCAGCGAAAATGCAATACCCCGCAACGGGCAGAAGGAAGTCGTCGGTCGCCAGAGTCCGCCTTATGCAGGGAACCGGCGAGATAACCATCAACGGCAGGCCTATGGACGAATATTTCGGCATGGAGCTTCTAAGGCAGGAAGTGAAGCGGCCGCTTGTTCTGACGGATACAGATGGCAAATTCGATATCATAGCGCGTGTTTCCGGCGGCGGCACCACAGGCCAGGCGGGGGCGCTCAGGCACGGTATAGCACGTGCTCTCTGCAAGGTCGATGAGGAGGCCTACAGGCGTGTGCTTAAAGATGGCGGTTACCTGACGCGTGATCCGCGCATGAAGGAGCGCAAGAAGTACGGGCTGAAGAAGGCGAGGAGAGCCAGCCAGTTCTCTAAGCGTTAAAATCGTTCGGGAGGTCTTAAATATGGCGAAGAAACAATTCAAGGCTGAGTCCAAGCGGCTTTTGGACTTGATGATCAATTCCGTCTATACGCACAAGGAGATTTTTCTGCGTGAGCTTATCAGCAATGCAAGCGACGCGATAGACAAGCTCTACTACAAGATATTGACGGAAAAGATAACGGGCGTTTCAAAAAAGGACTTTTTTGTACGGCTCGCTCTAGATGAGGACGCCCGCACCATCACCATTTCTGACAACGGAATCGGCATGACGAAGCCGGAACTCGAGGAAAACCTTGGAACCATTGCGAAAAGCGGCTCCCTATTGTTCAAGAGCGAGGAAGCCACGGAAAAGGCCGCAAGCAAGATAGACATTATCGGGCAGTTTGGCGTGGGATTTTACAGCGCGTTTATGGTTTCATCGAGGATACGCGTGGTGTCGAAAGCCTATGGCGAGGAACAGGCGTGGGTCTGGGAGTCGGACGGCGCGGACGGCTACACGATAAAGGAGAGCGACAAGGCGGAGGTCGGCACGGAAATAACCCTTTTCGTCAAGGAGGACACCGACGAGGAGAAGTACGGGGAGTTTCTGTCGGCGTGGCGCGTGAAGTCGCTGGTCAAGCGCTACTCGGACTATATCCGCTACCCGATATTGATGGTTGCGGAAAAATCCAGAATGATAGAGCCGGCAGAGGGCGCCCCTGAAGACGCGCCGCCGGAATACGAAACGTATATAGAGGAAGAAACCTTGAACTCCATGGTGCCGCTGTGGAAGCGTCAGCGCAGCAAGATAACCGAGGAGGAGTATGCGGAGTTTTACAAGGGCAAGTTCAGCGACTTCGAGGATCCGCTCAAGGTAATCCATACGGGCGTAGAGGGCGTCATCAGCTACGATGCGCTGCTGTTTATCCCGTCGCGCGCGCCCTATGGGTATTACACCAAGGATTTTGAGAAGGGCCTGCAGCTCTATTCGAGCAATGTGATGATAATGGACAAGGCAGCGGATCTGCTGCCGGACTATTTCAGCTTTGTGAAGGGTGTCGTGGACTCGCAGGATCTCTCGCTCAATATAAGCCGCGAACTGCTGCAGCACGACCGGCAGATGAAGGCCATCGCGCAGCGTTTGGAAAAGAAGATAAAGAGCGAGCTTGAAACGATGCTCGGCACAGACCGCGAAACTTACGAAAAATTTTGGGAGGCCTTTGGGCTGCAGATAAAATTTGGGCTTTATGACGGTTACGGCACGGCGAAGGAAAAGATACAAGACCTTGTGCTGTATTATTCTAGCTCGGAGAAAAAGCTTGTCACTTTCGGCGAGTACGTGTCGCGTATGCCCGAGGACCAGAAATACATCTACTATGCGACGGGCGAGAGCGTCGAGAAGATAGACAAGCTGCCTCAGACGGAGCTGCTCAAGGACAAGGGCTACGAGATACTTTACGGCGCCGACCAAGTCGACGAGTTTGCCTTGAAGATGACGCGCGAGTACGAGGGCAAGGAGTTCAAGTCTGTGTCGGAGGGCGACCTCGGGCTTGAGGAAAGCGAGGAGGACAAGAAGAAAGCCGAGAAGAAGGCGGAGAAATATGCGGACGTGCTGGCCGAGATCAAGAAGGCGCTCGGCGAGAAGGTGACGGACGTACGGCTCTCCAAGCGGCTCAAGTCCCATCCGGTGGTGCTGGTTTCCGAAGGCGGCCTTTCGCTGGAGATGGAGAAGATACTCAAGCAGATGCCTGGCGCGGAAAAGGAGCATATCAAAGCCGAGCGCGTCTTGGAGATAAACGCCGATCACAAGGTGCTGAAAGCTCTCGGCAAAATCTACGAAAGCGACAAGAAAAAGATAGCGAAATATGCGGACATACTCTACGCCCAAGCGCTTCTTATGGAGGGCATGCAGATTGATGACCCCGTTGCGTTCTGTAACGCTGTTTGCGACCTTATCGAGCCATAAGGCGACAGGCTCTTCGATTTTTTGCATGCGGCCCGTGATTTGAAAAAGTTGCGGGCCGCGCTCTATTTATTAAACAAAAATCCCAAAGAAAACCCGCTTTTCCGTTGACATCAAACTGTAAAACAATTAGACTGAATGCATTCGGTGAAAACCGAAAAAATCAATCGAAAAACTGGAAGTGAGAGGAGGAAAGCTATATGGCAACGAAGGATAGTCTTGTGACTATATTCGGCAAAGCGAACGTGCTGGACGACCCGGCTGTGCTCGCGGCGTATGCGAAAAGCCACAGCTTCGACCCCGGGTTCAAGCCTTGGTATGTGGTCAAGCCCAAGGATTCGGAGCAGGTCGAAAAGCTTGTGAAGTGGGCGAACAAGACGAAAACGCCGCTGGTGCCGGTCAGTTCGACGGGCGTGAAGCTGAGGGGGGACAGCGTGCCCAGCGTGCCCGAGGCGGTAGTCGTCGACATGTCGGGGATGAACAAGGTGCTGAATGTGAACAGGCAGCAGCGCATGGCGGTGGTGGAGCCGGGTGTGACATACGACCAGCTCAACAAGGAGCTTGCGAAGCAGAAGATGACCATCCCGGGAAGCCTCAAGGCGAAAGCCGGGCAGTCGGTGCTGACCGATGTGGTGGAAGCCGTCCCGAGGCTCAACCCGATGATACAATGGAACTTTTTCGATCCGCTTCGCTGTGCGGAGATAACGTGGGGCGACGGGCAGCGGATGTTCACGGGCGAGGCCGCAGGCGGCCCGCGAGACCTTGAAAAACAATGGAACAACCAGACATGGCAAGTTCTGTATATGGGGCCGTGGATGACCGATTACTTCAGGTTTGTCACGCAGGCGCAGGGCACCATGGGCATAGCCACGTGGGTGTCGCTGAAGACGGCTGTGAAGCCTTTGGTCCATCAGCTCTTTGTTGCCGAGGCGGACGACCTTGCAGCGCTTGAATCATTTGTCTACAAGGCCATGTGGACGCGCTTTCCGGACGAGATATTCATTCTCAACAGGGCACAGGCTGCGAATGTCATGGGCAAGACGGTGGAAGAGATAGAGATGTTGAAGGAAGTCCTTCCCCCATGGATAGTGGCGGTCGGCGTCGCGGGCAGGGAGATCGTCCCCGAGGTGCGTTTCGAGGCTAGGTCCAAAGACCTTATCGACATCGCGCAGGCGAATGGGCTCGATCTGAAAGAGGGCATCTCAAACCTCAGCGGCAGGGCGCTCTACGAAGAGGTGAGCGGTACGGACAAGGGCAAGACTTACTGGAAGGACGTATATGCTGGGAGCCACCAGAACGTTTTCTTCCTGACGCAGCTCGACAAGACGGGCATGTTCCTCAAGGCCGTCCGCGAAATTGCGGAAGACCTAGGCTACCCGACAGAGGATATCGGCGTCTATATCCAGCCCAAGCACTTGGGCAGCAGTTATCACATGGAGTTCACATTCCCCTACGATCCCGACAGCGCGAAGCAAGAAGGCCGCGTGCAGGATCTGGTGGATGCGGTCAGCGTCGCGGTTTCCGACCTTGGCGGCTATTTTTCCAGGCCATACGGCAAATGGGCGGGCATCCAGCTCAACAAGGATGCTCAGTCTGCCAGCGCCCTCAAAAAGCTGCGCGAGATCTTCGACCCCGCTGACATAATGAACCCCGGCAAGCTGCCTATTTAGCGGGAAAGGAGGATAGACATGGCAAAGAAATCACTATATGAAATGAAGCTCCCGAAAGGGTATGAGAAAAAGCTGGAAGACTTCTTCCCGATGGAACGCCGGTGCAGCAATTGCCTCGGGTGCAAGTTCGTGCCGTTCGAGAAGATCAAGAGCGACCGCTTCAGCCGCAATTGCCCGAGCGTTTGGTACTACAATTTCAATACTTACTCGGCTCGTGGACGTTTTCAGCTCGGCCAGAACATTATCGAGGACGGCTATGTAAAGTTCGAAGGACAGGCGCTTGAGGCGATATTCAATTGTCAGGCCTGCGGCGCCTGCGATGTGGGCTGCAAGATAACGCGTTTCAACCTTGAGCCGCTTGCGCACAATATCGCGCTGAAAGAGCGTGCGGTGGAGAAGGGCTTGGCCCCGGTCGAGCTTAAAGCAGCGGCGAACTCGCTGGCGAAGCAGAAGACCATGCTGCCGGATTGCAAGAAAGCGGATAGGGCGAACTGGGCTAAGGGGCTTGGACTCAAGGACGTTTCCGGCAAGGATACGGCCGAGTATGTGTTCTTCCCCGGTTGCCAATACGCATATGACGCAGACCTCAAGAAGAAGGCCAAGACCTATGTCAAGGTGCTAAAGCAAGCCGGCGTAGACCTCGGATATCTCGGGAACCTCGATATGTGCTGCGGCGGCAGAGCCAAGCAAATGGGCTTCCGTGACGACTTCGAGGCGGCGGCTAAGGGCAACGGGGCGGCATGGGCCAAGGCTGGTGTCACCAAGATTGTCACGCCTTGCTCGGACTGTTACCACGCCATCAAGCGCCAGTACGCGCTGCTTGGCATAAAGGTCGAGGTGGTTCACGCGGTCGAGCTTATCGCAGAGTTGGTGAAGGCGAAGAAGCTCAAATTCAAGAAAAGCGTGGACAAGGCTGTCACCTATCACGATCCCTGCCACCTCGGTCGCCTCGGCGAGCCGCATGAGGACTGGAACGGCACGGAAGTGAAGATACTCAACCAGATTCATACATGGGAGCCCGCCCGTCCGCGCTATGCCGGCACATACGGCATATATGATGCGCCGCGCGAGATACTGGCAGCGATTCCCGGCCTGCGGCTTATCGAGATGGAGCGTTGCCGCGAGAATAGCTGGTGCTGCGGCGCCGGCGGTGGGTGTTCCGTGTTCAACCCGGAATATTCAGACGCTATCGCATCCGAGCGCGTGACCGAAGCGCAGGCGACAGGCGCCGAAGCTATTGTGACGGCCTGCCCGTGGTGCGAAATCAACTTGAGTGGCATCGAGTCTGACAACGGCACATTCACCAATGTCGTCGACATCATCGATCTCGTCGCCAAGGCGCTGTAGGAAAGGAGGAAAGAATTATGGCATTATCAAGGGATTTTTTCAGGGCGCTGGAAGATATCGTCGGCAAACGCAATGTTTCCGAAGACCCGGCAGTGACTGAAAATTATCGCTGCATCACTGCGCAGTCCTCCGCACACTACGGCCCCGTGAACACACGGACGCCGAAGCCGCTTGCGGTCGTACTGCCCGGAAGCACGGAAGAGGTGCAGCAGGTCGTCAGGCTTTGCAACAAGTACAAGGTCGAGTTCAAGGCCGCGACCACGTTCTGGGCGGCGATGGGCTTTATCGGCAGCGACAACGCGATACAGATAGACCTTATAAGGATGCAGGGCATCGAAATCGACGAAAAGAACATGATTGCGGTGGTTGACCCGTTCGCGATCGGCGGTACGGTGCAGGTTGAGGCGATGAAGAGAGGGCTCAATTGCAATGTGGCAGGCGTCGGCTGTTCGAGTTCCACGCTGGCGGGCACCGCAGGCTGGGTCGGGTTCGGCCCCAGCTCCATATTTATGGGCATAGCCAGCGAGAATCTGCTGGGCGCGGAGTGGGTGCTTCCTGACGGCGAGATATTGCGTACAGGCACGCTCGGCGCGGAGGGTGAATGGTTTTGCGGCGAAGGCCCTGGGCCGAGCACGCGCGGCATGCTACGTGGCTGGATGGGTACGGCTGGCACCATGGGCGTTTGTACGAGGATCGCCATACGCCTGCACCCCTGGCCCGGCCCCAAGTGGATACCGGTGCGCGGCACGGCTCCGCTCTATATGGCGGACGGCCTCGACAACGTACGTGCCTATACGGTCTGCCTTCCCGACTGGGAAGCGTACGCGAAATTGTTCCAGCTTTTCTACGAAGCGGACATCTGCTACCTTGCGCACAGGCAGTTCAATATGTTCGGGCGCGACATCAAGACCGCGATGGTGGAGATATTTACGCATCCTGAGCTGCAATTCCGCGATATTCCGCGCCTTGTGGAAGACCCGTATCTCAAGGAGCAGAACGCCCAGATGAAGGTCGATGTCCAGATAGTCATGGCGGGCTTTTCGGATCGCGACCTCGACTATAAGGAGAAAGCGTTTGACGCCATCCTTGCGAAAGTCGGCGCGCATAAGTCCGAGTATTATCTGCAACAAGATATCGAGGACTTTGTAAAGCTCTATCTGCTCCGTCTTGCTCGGAAAAATTACAACTACACCCTATGTTCGTCATACGAGGGCAACTTCGGACTCCATCCCAATGTATGGAAAGCGGCACCCTTTATGGAAGAGGCCGCTGCGCTCAAACTCAAGTGGGAGCAGGAGCACACCGGCATCGCTGCGGTGGGCGGCGACTCCGATATGGGTTCCGTTTCGGGCATCGGCGGCGGCGGCACGACGGGCTGGGAGTTCTTTGTGCACTTCGACGCTTTCGATCAGGAGTCCATCAAGAATGCGGATGCCCATATCGAAGATACCCAGAGGTGGATGTTCGAGAAAGGCCTTGGTGTGGACTTCGGACGCTGGAACGCGGATTGCCGCAAGAACAGCGGTTACAGCTACACACAGGATGAGCACGACGCTATGTACAGCAAGCTCCCGCAGCCAGGGATAGCCACATATCAGTACAAGATACGCGAGGCGTTCAACCCGAACCGACTGGGTGGAAGCTACTACAAGACCATGACCCCGCCAGAGTGCAAGTAGTAGGGTCAGGAAAAGCAAAAGTTTTCAATAAGGGAGTCCCTCTTAACGGAGGGACTTCTTTGCGAGAGCGATATACTCGTCCATCTTTGCGGCGAGGTCGTATTTGCCCCGTGCGAGCACCCAGTCGAATAGCAGGCCTCTTGCCACAATAAGCAGATAATCCACAACAAGGTCTTCGGTCGTGCCATCTCCGAACATGCCGTCGGCTATTGCCGCGTTTACAAGCCTGTGAAGGCAGACGTACATATAGCGGTCTTTGTCGAGGAAGAACTCCCCTTGGGTTTTCAGGATTGTGCCTGTGGGTTCATGCCCTTGCTCCACATGGAACTTTGCGTAATAGCGGAAGAATGTGTCGATATCGGCGGCTACATCGCCGGAAAACTCCGGCGCGACCGTTTCCTCGTAGTAATAGTCTATCTGCTTGAACAGCTCCACCATGATGTCGGATTTTGAATTGAAATAATGATAAAACGCGCCGACCGAAACCCCTGCTTTCTTGCAGATCTCCTCGATTGTCACATTGTCGTAGCCATAGGCGTTTATAAGTTTTGCGGCGTTGTAAAAGAGCTTTTTGCGAGTCTTGATGGCTCTCAGCGAGCGATCAGTCAGGGGTTTTCTTGGCAATTACTTGTCCTCCATTAGCTGTTCGACCTCGGCCATTTTGCCGTCGGCCAACTCCTTTGATATAAAGACTATACCACATTCTGGGCAGCGTTTGACCTCGTGGGAGAAAGTCATGCCCATATATGCGAACACTGTGTTTTTTTGTGCGAGAGGGATGTCGCACTTGGCGCAGATCCATTCGTTTTTGGGGGGGGTGATGGGGGGGTGACCAGGGGGTTGAGGGTGACAGGTGGGGTCACTGGCGGCGGAGGTTGCTCCAGTCGCGGGGCGGTCACCGCCGGAAAAACGCATACGGTGGCTCCATGTGTCTATGATGGCGTAGGCTTGGGGTGTGTGTGCGGGAGCGGCGGCCGTGGGGGTGGCGGTCGGCGCCGTGTACTGCGCCCAGGTGGTAACGACATCGCGTATGAGGCAGCATTGCCGCAGTTCGCCGCCGTTCGGCGTTCCGTCCGGCAGGATAAAAAACTCGCCGCTTTGCTCGGCCTTGTATATCGCTTCTTTAAGGTCGTCGGCGAGTATAAGCCTGCCATCCATTTCGTGGGTGAGCGCAGGCGGGATGTCTATGCGCATGGCATCCCACAGGTTTTGGGCGGGGTCGTAGGCTTTGCCCTCGTAGAGCTCCATAAGCATGGCTTTGGTGCGTAATGCATTGTCGCGCCGTGCTTGCAGGCTTTCGCCTGCGGGGGTCTGCGGGTTTTGAGACCCGTCTGCCGATTCCGACAGCACGAGGTCAAGTATATGCGCGTGCTCCTTGCCCTCCAAGGCGAAAGACCCTGCACAGTTCACGCAATACACTAGGTAGGGCGCTTCATCTGCCGAGCGTCTGTTTTCGACTATCACGTCGTACAGCTTAGGGTTCGCCGTTCGCATATGGCCGCCAAAGCCGCAGCAGCGGTTGCGTTCGGGAAGCTCGGTGAGTTTTATGCCGGCGTTTGTGGCGAGCTTGCGTACGGCCTGCTCCATTTCGGGGAAGTCTCTTGCGGTGCATGGGTCGAATACCGCATAGGGGGTGGCGGGGTCGTTTGCCACGGCGGGCGTTGCGGGGCTGCCTTTGCGTGTTGCGGCATCCGTTTCCGCCAGCGCTTCATAAAGCGACACGATTTCGACTTCGGGCAGAAACTCTCCGAACAGACGCATACAATAGGCGCACGCAAGTATGAACACGGGCTTCCCTGCCGCTTCCCATCTTTCGCGTATATAATGAAGCTGTTTGCGGAAGATAGCGTCCTCGCCCGCCCAATACGCAGGGACGCCGCAGCAGTCGAGCAGCACGCCCGCCCCGTACGCTTCCATTAATATAGAGGTCGTTTTTTCCGTTTGTGCGGGCGAGCGGGCGCCGAGCTTGCAGCCCGGGAAGAATATATAGCGTCGGTCGCTTCGCGAAACACCGTCTGGCAGGCCGGGCGCAAAGTACGAGCCCTCCGTGCTATGCCATTCAAGATCCCTAAGCCAGAAGTCGTGGAAGCCTTTTGGGTGCTTCCCCGTTTCCGCTCGCCCTGTCCTCGCCATGTAGAACACCTTTTCTAGGTCTATGCCTACGGGGCAGACCGCCTTGCAATGCCCGCAGAGATTGCATGAATAGGTCTGGCGGGTGAGCGAGCATGCAGAGAAGGGCGGGGCTGATTTTGTGTCGGTATATGCTTCAAGGGCTATTTTCTGCGGCCTTTTGGTGTAGCGTCCCAGCATTTCGCAAGCGTCCATGCAGATACGGCAGTCGCAGCCCATGCAGCGTGAGGCTTCGGCGGAGGCCTCCTCCTTGGTATAGCCCGCCTCGGGGTCTGCCGCGACCACAATCGCCTTGCTCGGCTCGCCCTTATGGGCGACATAGTGCTTTTCCGGTTTGGGCGGCGTGTCGCTGTCTTTCGGCCATTCACCGATTTGAAGCCATGTTTCAAGGGCTTTTGATTTTTCGATGCCCGCGGCTATGGCATCCACCGCTCTGGGAGCTTCCGCAGACTCATAGCCCGCCTCCTCATCCCCCGTGGCGAAGTGTACGTAGTCAAAGCCTTCGAGCGCGGGGTCATTCTCCCCCTCTATCTCACGCCCATAGACAAAGTCCACATTGACCTGCGAGAACTGACGTTCGACTTCCTCCAGAAACTCGGCAAACTTAGGGTGCGATGCCCAGGTATAGAGCGCCTGTCCGCCACGCTCGAACACGGTCACAGGGTAGGCTTTCTGCGCCATGTTGAGGGCGAGCGAAAGACCCGACAGCCCTGCGCCGACTATCGCGATGCTTTGGTCGCGCGGCGGTATGCGGTAGGTCTCAGGGGCACGGTCCTTGGCGAATCGCACGGCGGCAGCCTCGATGGAGCGGATGTCTATAGGATTATCGCTTTCTATATGCCCGCGCTGGCATTCCGTACGGCAGGGCGCCTCGCATAGTTCGCTTACTATGGCGGGGAAAACCACGGCGTTGCGGTAGAGCTTGTACGCGAGCCCCCACTTCCCGTCGCGTGCGCGCGCCAGGAAAGTCCTTACGTCAAAGAAGAAAGGGCAGGGATGCGAACACGACGCGGGCTCCCCATGGAAGCACCGCGCCGTAATTGCTGTTGTGTCCTCTTGTCTCAACACGCCACGCGATCAGGACTAATGGCCGATATTGATCGGGTTGTCCTTGATGAATTGCAATTCTTCCTCAAACTCCGAGCCGAGGAAGTATTTTGGCGGGGTAAGGCTTTCGCCTTTCTGCACCTTTTCCCATCCGGCCTTCACCTTGTCCGGCGTAGCAGGCAGCTCGTAGACGCGGACGCCTGTGGCGTTGTTGATGCCGTTGATGACCGCCATATGTTGCGAGCATTGGAAGTCCTCGGAGCAGCCGCAAGAGCCGAACGGCCCTTCGGGGCGCGGGTTCTCGACGAAGATAAGCTGCATATCGTCCGGCGTGTCCGTCGCCGTCGGCACGCCGCAGCCGATCATATTGTCGTACTTCTTCTCGGGGTGGTAGTTCTCCGACAGGGCGAAGCCTATAGAGTGGGACAGCCCGCCGTAGCCCTGGCCCTCGACCGAGAGCATATTGCCGACGGTGCCCACGTCCGCGACCGTCGTGTACCGCAGCACTTTCGTCTTGCCTGTTTCGACGTCCACCTCGACGAGTGCGGCGTTGACCGCATACATATACGTGGGGTTCTTCTCGCCCTGGCCCGTGTTGGGGTGGAGACCTGGTGGCAGGCCGATATTGAACTGGTCGTAGTGGCCGATATACTTGGTCGGAATGTTCTCGGCCGCCATTTCGTCGTGGGTGCGGTAAGTGCCGTCCGCCTTACGCATCGCGTCCATAAGCTGGTTTGCCGCGTCGATGGTGGCTCTGCCGTTCATGTAATGGGAACGGGAGGCTGCCGAAAGGCCTGAGTCAGGGCATTTGTGGCTGTCGTTCATCACGAGCCGCATCTGGGACGCCTTGACGCCGAGCGGCTCAAGCGCCTTGACCGCAAGCGTGAGTGCGCCTATGTCGCCGCCTTGCCCGACGTCCTGCCATGTGTTGTAGTGCGTGAAAGTGCCGTCAGGGTTGAGACCGAGCGCCACTTCGCTCTTGTCGAACATTCCGATGGTGACGATAAAGCCGCCCATGCTCATGCCGACGCCAAGCTTGCGTCCGTCCTTCTTGCCGGCTTCCGCCTGCGCCTTGTACTCGTCGTAGACGGGCTTTATCTTTTCGAGCAGGTCTGGATAATAATAATCGTGGTAGGGGCAGCTGTTTATGGTGAGGTCGCCTTCGCGAGCTGCGTTCTTGTAGCGGAACTCCCACGGATCCATGCCCACGGCCTCTGCGGCCATGTCGATCAAGGCCTCTGTGGTCGTGTAGATCTGCGGCGAGCCGAAGCCCCTGTATGCGGTGTTGAAGTTGTGGTTGGACGAGCCGCCGCGGGCAAGCGCCTTGAAGTTCGGGATGTTGTAGCCGTGGAATCCGACCGACACCAAGTTGTTGAATATCTTGGAGCCGACTATGGCGTAGGCGCCGTGGTCGAGCGCGATGTCGTACTCGGCCGCGACTATCTTGCCGTCCTTGCCGACCGCTATGCGTGCGTTCGAGAACGTTGCCGAACGCTTGCCGCTGTTGTGGTTGAACTCCTTGTAAGTCATGGTCATCGTGCAGGGGCGCTTGAGCACCATCACCGCCGCAGCGACGAGCGCCATGCTGTTTGGCGTCGTGGAATAGCCGAAAGAGCCGCCTGTCGGGTTCATAACGAGGCGAAGCTTTTCTTCGTCCATGCCGAGGGCGTGCGCGATATGCTCGCGGTTCTCGCCTATGGCTTGCGACTTGCAGAGGATTGTAAGGTTGCCCTCGCTGTCATAGAAACCTTGAAGCACGTCAGGCTCTATTGGCAGATGCGGCTCGTGCTGGCTGTAAAACGAGCCTTCCGCCACGATAAGCCCGTCATCCTCAAATACCTCAAGCGTGTCCCTGCCCTTGAATACGGGTTGCTCCAAGTAAAAGTTCGGCAGATCTTTGTGGAGCTGTATGGCGTTGGGCATAAAGGACTCGACGATGTTCGCATAGGACGGCAGGGGTTCGATGTCGCACTTGACCGCAAGGGCGGCGGCACGGGCCTCTTTCTCCGTCTCGGCGCAGACCAGAGCAAGCACGTCACCCATGCGGCTGAACTTCTCGCCGCAGATGATGGGGAACTCCGTGATGCCCTTGCCCTTGGTACGCGGGATGACCGCCGGGAAGTCTATATTGTTCGTGCCGGGGATGTCCTTTGCGAGCATCACCTTCACGACGCCGGGCATCTTCTCGGCTTCGCTTATGTCGATATTCTTTATCTTGCCGTGCGTCGTCTCGCTGTACACGCCGACGAGGTGGAGCGTGCCTTCAGGCATCTTGAGCTTCACGTCATCGCCATAGTCGGTAAGGCCGGTGACCTTGCCGAGCGCGGCAGGGCGCGGATGCCTGCTGCCGTAAATCTCCTTTTCGCCCTCGAAGTCATAGGTGATGTCGGCCATGGTCTTTTCGCCGCGCATCACCGCCGCCGCTTCCATGACGGCGTCGACGATGGGTTTGTAGCCCGTGCAGCGGCAGATATTGTTGTTCTTCTTGAACCAGTCGCGTATATCCTCGCGGGTCGGCGAGGGGTTTTCCGTGAGCAGCGCGAAGGCCGACACGATAAAGCCCGGCGAGCAGAAGCCGCATTGCACGCCGCCGTATGTGATGAAGGCCTGCTGCAGAGGGTGCAGCCTGCCAGGCGCTCCGATACCTTCGATGGTGAGGATGTCGCAATGTTCGTCGACCTTTGAAATCTTGCGGGTGCAGCTGCGGACGGTCTTGCCATCCACCAGCACCGTGCATGCGCCGCAGACGCCGATATTGCAGCCGACCTTGACGCCGGTAAGGCCGATCCTGCGTAGCACCCCCGCTAGAGTGTCCTTCTCCGTGTCCACGACAGCGTAGCGCTCGACGCCGTTGATATTGAAAGTCCTTCTCTCAAGTGTCATATTTTCTCTCCTTCGTTAAATTTACCCAATTCATACCTTATATTATGCATCCCTTAAAAATCAATATCGGTGCCGTCGTAAATGCATTGCAGCACCTTCTTCATCGTATCAAGCTCAATCTTGCGCGGGTTGCTTATAAGCAGCTCGTCCTTCATGGCGTTGGCGGCTATTTCGTCCAGCTTTGCGTTCCATTCCGCTTCCGGTATGCCGTATTCCTTGAGGCTCTTCGGCGAGCCGAGGGAGCTTGCGAAAGCCCGTACCTTGCTGACAAGGCCGGCAACGAGCTCATCGTCCGTGGCGCCGCACACACCTACATACCTTGCCATCGCGACGTACTTCGCCTTGGCTTCCGGCATCGTGCTGTTGTATTGGATGACATAGGGTATGTAGATCGAGTTGGCGAGCCCGTGCGGGATATGCCCATCGTCGAACATCCCGCCTGTCTTATGCGCCATGGCGTGGCTGAGGCCGAGCATCGAGCTTGTGAACGCCATGCCTGCTAGGCACTGTGCATAGTGCATCGCCTCTCTCGCGCCGGGGTCGCCTTCGTAGGCTGCGGACAATGTGTCAAATACGATCTTGGATGCATACAGCGCGTCCGCGTCCGAGAACGGGGAGGCAAACCTTGCGACAAAAGCTTCCAAAGAATGCGAGAGCGCATCGAGCCCTGTGTGCGCCGTAAGCGTCTTTGGCATGGTGTCCGTGGTGTCTGGGTCAAGTATGGCAATGTCAGGAATGATGTCGAAGCCGGCAACGCCAAACTTGATGCCCGTCGAATAATCACATACGACGCTTGCATTCGTGACCTCGCTGCCCGTCCCGGATGTCGTCGGAATCGCGACGAAACGCGCCTTGTTCCTCAAGGGGGGCATATTGAATGGATTGATATTGAAGATGTCGGCGTCCGGATGCTCGTACAGCACCCACATGGCCTTGGCAGCGTCCATGGGAGAGCCCCCGCCGATAGGGATGATCCAGTCAGGCCCGAAGGCTTGCATCTCCGCTGCGCCTCTCTGGACGGTCTCGACGGATGGGTCTGGCTCCACGCCCTCGAAGATATAGACTTCAAGTCCGGCCTCTTTCAGATAGCCTGTCGCTTTGTCAAGCACGCCGGATTTTCTTACCGAGCTGCCGCCCATGACGATAAACGCTTTCTTCCCGTCAAGCGTCTTAAGCGCGTCCAGACAGCCGCGTCCAAAATAGATGTCCCTTGGTGTAGTGATTCTTGGCATATTTTCATCCTCCTGTATAACTCAAACACTGAACTAATTCGGTGAATATATTCTATATCATGCAGGGCGCAAGTTCAAACGGTCTTTTCAGAGCGTCTGATATATTCAAATAGATACATTTGGGCGATGCCGCTCCACGGCGCGAAGTGGTTTTGGGCATATTCGCGCATGGCGTCGTGGTCGTCTTCCGGTATGCCGTAAAGCTGATGCATGGCACGTGCCACCCATACGTCGACAGGGAAGATGTCGGCTTTCTTCATTGAAAAGAGCATTACGCAATGTGCCACTTTAGGGCCGACGCCCGGCAGGGATAGCAAGTATTCCTCGGCTCTTTCCGATGTCGCCTTGTCCGCCGTGTCCAGAAACACCCCGCCGTCTATATTTATCCGCCTCGCCGTCTCGGCGATATATTGCGCGCGGTAGCCTAGCTTGCAAAGATCAAGCTCGTCCACGGTCGCATCCGCAAGCTCGGCGATGGCAGGGAACGAATAAAGCTCCCTGTCCCCGAAGCGTCCTATCTTCTCCCCGAAGCGCTCGCACATGTCCTCGATGCAACCGCGTATGCGCGGGATGTTTGAGTTTTGCGAGATTATGAAAGAGACAAGCGTCTCCCACGGCTCCTGATTGAGCACGCGCAGCCCGCCTGCCGCCAGGATCGCCTTTTCCATCACGGAATCTTTGTCCGACAATGTACGCTTTATCTCTTTGTAGTCACGGTCAAGGTCTAGGTATTCTCGCCAGAACCTTAGCCGTAGAGCATCGCTGCCCTCATTCAGGTAATTGCTCCATATTGTGAGAGTGTCCTCTTCATTATTATATGAGATATTTGCGAAGCAGCCACGGACGACGCCGGTATAGCTTCCGTCGTGCTCGCATACGAAGCGGAAGCACTGGCCGGACTCGAAAATCTGCGCCGTGTCAAAATCGCGCACGTCCTCAAGGACAAGTTTGTTCAGCTCGCTGTTTCCGGCCATGACAGGTCCTCTATCACAATGTCCGCACCGATAACGAACATCGCGGTCATATTTTCGATGTTTTCGCGGACAGCGACTTGAAATTCGTGAGCCGCTTCAAGGATGGGGCGGCCTGCCAGCACGATGATGCCTATGTCGATGATGACCCCATCCTGTCTTTTCCGCACGAATACGGAGTGGATGCCTGCGATGTCCGCCATGCCGTCCGCAGTGATGCGTACTATGTCCCTTATTGCGATATCCGAAATCGTGAAGCTTCCGAAATAGCTGAATGTCGGTCGCACCACCGAGCGTTCCGTCGCAAGCGCACGCCCGTCGCGTATGTCCTTGAGTATTTTGAGCGGGTGCAGGAAGTATCCCGAAAAGTCGCGTTTCACTTCGAGCGTCGGCGCCGGTATTATATGCTGGCCGAGTTCGTTCCGCCGGTACTTTGCGAGCCTGCGTTCATCCTCGGTCGTGAGGCTTTCGATATACACGCGCTCATCGACAGGGCGGAGCCCCAGCCTTTCCGTGATTTGGTCCACCATGCGGTCGCTCGTCCCTATCACGAGCAGTGCTTCCGGCACGGTTTTCGCAATTGCGTCCGCAACCTCATCCCTATGGTCGTCGCTCGAAAACAATGCGGTCTTTATCGCTCCTACTTTTGTCGCCTGCCGCTTTGCCGACATGCCCGCAAGCACCGTCCCTTTCTTTATAAAGAGCCCGTCGTCTATGATGCACTCGATGCCTTCGCGCTCGCACAGCCCTATTGCCTGAAAGCTCTTGCCGGTCCCGCTCTTTCCTATCAACCCAAAAATCTTCATGCCTATATTTTCGTATAGTTTTGACAATATTGCAATCTTTCATGATATTGGGTAAAATAGCTTTTGGAATTTTAGTATTGGCATGTAGTGTTGTGCGCTTTGCGCGGAGGATGAAACAAATGACGTTTGAGAAAATCAAAGAAATAATCGCTACCAAGATTCAAGTGGACGAGGACAAGATCACCCCTGAAACGAGCCTTATGAAAGACCTTGAGGCTGACTCGCTTGACGCGGTCGAAATCATCATGGGCATCGAAGAGGAGTTCGATATCGAGATTCCTGATTCCGCGGCGGAGAGCTTTGAGTGCGTCGGCGATATCGCAAAGTTCGTGGAGTCCAAGATAAGCTAAGCGCTGCATCCTGGCAGAAAAAACAAAGCACGTGGCCTTCTTAGGCCCGTGCTTTTGCTTTGTGCGGTTGACAGTTGTGACCACGCCCTGTAATATTGTTGTAACACAAAGGGAGGCACGGAATCAGATTGTCAGCAACGAAGAAATTCATCAGTCTGGCCATCGCGGCCATTTTGGCGACAAGCGTTTTTTCGCAGCCTGTGGAGGCGCATTCCGGGCACGGGCCGGATGAAGGCGCCAGCGCCGCCGTTTCCGAGGAATGGCCTGCGGGTCCTGCGGACGAAGAAGGCGCAGGCGACGGCATGGGGGATGAAGGCGTCAACGAGTCAGGAGAGGGGCTGGACGGCGGCATGGGGGATGAAGGCGTCAACGAGTCAGGAGAGGGGCTGGATGAAGTCGACGTGGACGCAGGCGATGAACACATGTTCGACACATTTGACACCCCGCCCCTGCACGGGCTTTCCGACGAAGATTTTGTCGAGATAGACGATGCGGACGGCCTGTTGGAGATAGGCGAGGACGATGGCCCGCCGCTTTCGGGCAGGTACATACTTACGGGTGACATAGCGCTGACGGACGAGTGGACGCCCATAGGCAGCGCCGAGGAGCCGTTTACAGGCGTTTTTGACGGGGGCGGGCACAAGATAAGCGGGTTAAGGATAGAGTCGACGGAGGACGGCGTCGGCTTTTTCGGTTTTTTGGGCGATGGCGCGGAGATAAGGAACTTGAGCCTGGAGGCGGTCTTGGTCATGGGCGGCGACGGCGTCGGGGCGCTTGCGGGCATAAGCGGGGCCGCGAAGTTCGAGAACTGCTTTGTGGCTGCGGGCGAAGCCATAGAGCCGGACGGGGATTCTGGCGGTGACGGCGGTGACGGCGATGGCAACGGCGATGCGCCTCCCTCAGACGGGGGCGAGCCTGCCGCCCCCCGCGTGGAGGGCGGCTCCCGTGTCGGCGGCCTTGTCGGTTCCGTAGTCGGGCGCGCCGTGTTTGAAGGCTGCGGCGCCACGATAGACGTCCATTCGGACGACGGGTGGGCGGGCGGCCTCGTCGGATATGTCCGTGGCGCATCCCCCTCCGCCCGCGCCTTCGTCAGGAACTCGTACGCTACGGGCGACGTATGGGCGTGGAGCGGCCATGCAGGTGGGCTTGCAGGCGGCATGGAGAACGCAGGCGTCGAGAGCTCCCTCGCCTCCGGCAATGCGCGTACATTCATAGGCGGCTCAGGCGGCATAGCCTACATAGCCGCCGTGTCCTCAAGCATCAGGAACACGGTCTCCGCAAACAAGCATCTTGCCGTTTTCGCCCAGCACTCGCGATCGAACACCGTCACCACGCAGACGCCCGCATCGTCGCTCAGCGGCAACATACATTATTCATATATGGCGTACACGCCATACAACGACCTTACTGACAGGGGCGAGCCCAAGAGCATTGCTGGGCTTCGCGCGCAGGGTACGTATGCGGCGCTTGGGTGGGACTTTGAAAACGTATGGGACTGGGACGGCGTACACGGCAGCCCCCGTCTCAGGGGCAGCGCCCACCCGCCTGCCGACATCCTGGGCCTGAGCGAAGACGCGCCCCGAATGACATCGGAGCCTTTTGCGTTCCCCAGGCTGTTTGCGGGCGAGACGCTTGTGCTTGAGACAGAGGCCGAGGGGCCGGACCTTTTGTACCAGTGGTACAGGGACGGCGTCCCGCTGGAGGACAGCCCGCCGCCCCCAGAGCCCCCCGACCCTTCAGACGCCCCCCCGCCGGACGATCCAGAGGACTCTGACGCTGAGACCATATCCGGCGCAAACACCGCGATACTTACAATAGAGAACATCGAGCCGAGGCCGGCGTCGGTATACGTGCTGATGGTCGCAAACGCCTACGGCGAGACCGCCTCGAACAGGATCGTCGCAAGCGTCTCGAACGTGGCGTCGATGCCCACCATCATATTGCAGCCACGAGGCCAGGAAGCGGGCGATGGGCATAGGGCAACGTTCAGCGTCATAGCCGTGAACAACAGAGGGGAGGTCCTTTCCTACCGATGGGAGAGAGCCGATGACCCTGACGGCCCGTGGTCACCTATCCCAAGGTCCGCATCGAGCACGTACACGACGCCTGTCCTCCAGATGGCGGATGACGGCACATGGTATAGGTGCATCGTCACAAACACCTTGGGGCATACCTCGAAAACGGCCATCACGGTAGCTGCGGGGCTCAAGGTGTTCAGGTCGATAAGAAGCGTGAAAATAAGCGAGGCCTCCATCACGATGAGCGTCGGCGAGAAAATGCAGCTTGAGGCCATATGCCTGCCGGAAGCCGATGGCCGCGACGATTCGATCATCTGGAACATAGCGACGGGCAGCATGTCCGTCTCCGTCAACATCGGCACGGGCGAGGTGGAGGCGATAAGGCCCGGCACGGCCACCGTCGTTGCAATGGCGGCGTCGGACACCGACATATCGGAGATATGCTTCATAAGGGTCGTGGAAAGCGGCGGAGCCGCCCCCCTGCCGAACGAAAACGACGATGGTACGCCCAAGCTGCCTGTCAGAGCCGTGAACATACATTCGATGTCCTCGGAGGGCACGCCCTTCATGGTCCTTCCGAGCGACAGGGGCGCCTACGACAGCATAAAGGTGGTCGGCGCCACCCCCGCCCCTGCGTCAGGCATATTTGAGGTGGACGCTACGGGCGCCCCTTCGTGCCGCGTGGTCGCAAAGGGCGTCCCAAAGGGCAGGTACGCCCTTGAGCTGAGGGCGCAGAAGGGCGGCGTCGACATAGGCGGCGTATTCATGCTCACCGCAAACGTGAAGGACGCCATGCCAAAGGCGAAGGTGAGGCTCCCCTCGTTGAACACGTTCTATACGGATGCGGCAGGCTTCATAAGCATTTCAGGCACGGACATCCCTGCTGTGGAGCGAATCGAGCCTGTGGCAAGCACGAAGGCCGCAGACGGCGATATTTCTCAGAACTTCGGCGTGTACGATGACGGCGAAGGGTTTGTCCTCTATGCGAAAGAGGTGTTTGGGAGCCTGCTCAAAAACGGCAAGCCCGCCGTGAAAGGGCAGCTCCACCTTTGGTACAGGGGCTTTGACGAGCCGTACAGGGTGAACGTGACGATCCCTGCAAAGCCAAGGGCGCCCAAAGCTGGCTTTACGAAGGCAACGCGCCGTATCGACCCTGACAACGGCCTGAGCGTTGATTTCGTGTTTGCGGGCGCGGACATCCTCAATGCGGAGCCGAGGGACCCCGCCAGATTCGCCCAGAAGTTCGACAGCTACGGCTTCGACGCAGACAGCGTGACCCTGTCCATGAACCATGCCGTCGTATACAACGAAAACGAAAGGGTCAGAAACCCCATCGCGAACAAGACCCATTCCGTCCATATGAACATATGGCTCGACGGCGCACGCGAGCCGCTTGTCCGCAAAGCGGGCATCAGGGTCCTGAAGCCGAGCACCCGTCCGCGCTTCACGCTGTCATCAAAGACTGTGACGATCAACAAGCGCTGCTGACCTTCCCCCCAAGATTCATACCACTTTTTAAGATAGGATATGATAGTCGTAACCAGTTTTAAAAAGGAGGAAGCAGAATGCCAAAGAGGAACTATACGCCGGAGCAGATCATCGTGATGCTGAG
>Ga0099364_10000301_pt1 | contig 82835 bp, 69 predicted proteins | sample TergutTh196P3_FD_73070 | JGI IMG/M metagenome (GOLD analysis project Ga0099364, IMG submission 73070) | Microcerotermes parvus P3 segment gut microbial communities from Pointe-Noire, Republic of the Congo - Th196 P3 | ecosystem: Host-associated > Arthropoda: Insects > Digestive system > Gut ...
TGACTCACAAGGCGGAGGACGCAGGCGGGCTAGCGCCCGGCAAGGACGACAACGCAGCGAGGCGGAAAATAGACCGCTAAGACGTGGCAATTTTGGGGTGGTTTGACTATAAAACATGCTCCGTTACTCATTGCTCCGGATTCTGAAAAGAGAAGCCGGCTATCTGTTTTTTGCCGAAAAACAGGTTCATCTCCCATTTTGGCGGCGTTTCGAAATATTTAAGGGTAACGCCGTCCACAAGCCGGGCGGTTATCATGACGTCCTCCTGTTGAAGGCGGCTGTATTCGTAGCGCAGGTAAAAGCCTTTACCATCTTTGAAAACCAGCCTTGAGGCAACAAAGCCGCTGTCTGCAAAAACGATGGTAAGCCCGGTATCCATGCCGTCGTCGTATTCGATGTAAAATTTGGCGAGATGGTCGGCGCCGAGCAGCCTTTCGTTGTCGTATACGACATACCCGAAGCTTTCAAGCCGCTCGGGAGCTTCCCTGTAGCGGAGGATTGCCTGGCTGATATCTTCCGCGAATACGGCGCCAAGCTCCGCCGCGGTTTTGGAGTCCTCCCCGCTCATTTTGGCGGGGTTCCCGCAGGCGGAAAGGAGCAGCGTGAAAAGGGCAAGAAGAACCATGACCCGGCGTTTCGCCTTATTGTTCATGTATATCAAACCCTTTTCCGCCGTGTTTCTAAAGGCTCATACCAAGCTTAATCGCACGAATGTTGTGCTCTATCATATGGACATTCTTGGGCGGCACGCATTTTCCCATTGATTTTTCGATGGTTTGCATGTCCGCAAGACCTGTTTCCTTGATGGTTTTGCCAAGCAAAATCATATTCGCGATGCCTTCCAGATGCTCGTCGTTGCTAAGCTGCGACGCCGGGATGGAATACACCTCGATGTCGTCGCGCTCACATTTACGGTCGACAAGCGAGGAATCCACGATGACCTTCCCGCCTTTTTTGACCATGCCGATAAACTTGTCGTAGCTGGGGGCGTTCATCGCCACAAGCACGTCGGGCTCCGTCACAACCGGCGAGCCGATGGGATCGTCGGAAATGCAGACGCTGCAATTACAGGTGCCGCCGCGCATTTCAGGGCCGTAAGACGGCATCCACGAAACCTCTTTGTCGTCAAGCAAGCCCGCGTATGCCACGACCTTGCCGGTGAACAGCACTCCCTGCCCGCCAAAGCCCGCGATAATCATATTATAGCTCTTCATCTATTTGCCCTCCTCTGCGTGTTTGTCCTTGTAAACGCCGAGCGGATAATACGGCATCAGGTTTTCTTCCAGCCATGCAAGGGATTCCACCGGCGTCAGTCCCCAGTTTGTCGGGCAGTTTGAAAGGAGCTCTATGATGGAAAACCCGCGCTTGTTCACCTGGTTTTCAAACGCTTTTTTAATCGCAGCCTTCGCCTTGCGGATATTCGGTACGCTGTTTACCGCGACGCGCTGCGCAAGGGCAACGCCGTCAAGCGTGGAGAGCATTTCACAAACGCGTATTGGATATCCGGCTGTTGCAGCATCGCGTCCGTAGGGGGAAGTCTGCGTAATCTGGCCGGGCATGGTGGTGGGGGCCATTTGGCCGCCCGTCATGCCGTAGATGGCGTTGTTGACGAAGAACACGGCGATGTTCTCTCCGCGGGAGGCGGCGTGGACAATCTCGGCGGTGCCGATGGCGGCAAGGTCGCCGTCACCCTGGTATGTGAATACGATGTTGTCCGGGATGGCGCGCTTTAAGCCGGTCGCCACGGCGGGAGCGCGGCCGTGGGAGGCCTGCACCATGTCAAAGTTAAAGAATTTATACGCAAGCACCGAGCATCCGACCGGCGCGATACCGACGGCCTTGCCCTGCAGTCCCATCTCCACGATGGTCTCGGCAATCAGCTTGTGGATTGTGCCGTGGGTACAACCGGGGCAGTAGCTTGTCGCGACGTCTGTCAAGCCTGTTGTTTTCTCATATACAACCGCCATTATTTCGCACCTCCGTTCAGCTTTTCAATTTGCTCCAGCACCTCGGCGGGAGTCGGGATCATACCGCCTGTGCGGCCGAAAAATTCCACGGGCTTATCCTTTACGGCAAGACGGACGTCCTCGACCATCTGGCCCATGCTCATTTCTATCACAAGCAGGGATTTTGCGTTTTTCGCGGCGGCTTCCAGTTGCTTTTTGGGGAAGGGCCACAGCGTTACAGGACGCAGCATCCCGGCTTTTATACCTTTTTCACGGGCGGCGCTGACCGCGTTTTTCACAACACGGGAGGAGGCGCCGTAGGCTACCAGCAGGATATCGGCGTCGTCGGCTAAATACCCCTCGGCTTGTGAATGCTTCGCTTCAATCTCGGCGTAGCGCTCGAACCTTTCGCGAACCTTCGATTCCAGATCACTGGCGGCAAGATACAGCGAGTTTACGACGTTAGGCCCGCGCTTGCCTTTTGTGCCGCAGGCGGCCCATGGCTTCGCGGGGGGCGTAACCTTTTTCTCGGGGAATGAAACAGGCTCCATCATCTGGCCCAGGATGCCGTCCGCCAGAATCATCGCGGGCACGCGGTACTGATCGGACAAGTCGAAGGCGCGAAATACCGTATCGACCATTTCCTGCACGGTGTTGGGCGCGAATACCAGAATGTGCAAATCGCCGTGTCCGGGCGCTTTCGTCGCCTGAAAGTAATCCGCCTGGCTGGGCTGGATGGTGCCAAGCCCGGGGCCGCCGCGCTGGATGTTCAGAATCAGGCCGGGCAGGTCGGCGCCGCACATGTAGGAGATGCCCTCCGTTTTCAGCGAGATGCCGGGGGACGATGACGACGTTAAGGCGCGGATGCCCGCCGCCGCCGCGCCATACACCATGTTGATGGCGGCGACTTCCGATTCCGCTTGCAGATATGTACCGCCAAGCTTCGGCATACGCTTGGACATGTAGGCGTTTACTTCGTTTTGCGGGGTGATGGGATAACCGAAGAAATGCAGGCAACCGGCCTGTATAACGGCTTCGGCTAACGCTTCGTTGCCTTTCATCAATACTCTTTCAGCCACTTACATTACTCCTTTTCAATTTTAATCGCGCTGTCAGGACACATAATCGCACACATTGCACACGCGATGCATTTTTCAATATCGCTCACAAACGCCGGGTTATACCCTTTACTGTTAATTTTAGCGTGGTCAAGCTCGACGATTTTTTTCGGGCACGCAATCGTACATAGCCCGCAACCCTTGCAAATATTTTCGTCGATTGTCACTTTGTTTGCCATGAAACCTTCCTCCCTTTTTCTTATTGTGTAAACTGTACCGGGTACTTCTATGAACTGGTTGCCGTGATAATGCGGTAAGCAGTTCTTAGAGGCGCCCTATATATAATCATTTATCCCACGGGGGCTTTACATAAACCCCGACAGAAAAAATATTCTGAATGCCGGCCAACCCCTCTATAATACGCGCATCGGCGGCGGTAAACAAAAGGGGCTTTCCCGCGAGCTTCGAAACCTCGTCCGCGTACGCCTGCGATTGGATAATGTCACGGGCCGTGGTCTCCTTGCATAAATTCGAGCAGTTTACGATGTGCGTAACCGTGAGCCTCGATGCTTTTTCAATCTCCCTTAAAAGCTCCGCCGCGTCGGCCGGGTTTTCCATCAAATACCGGTACGCGTTTACCACATACAGCATGGTGTAGGGTTTTGCTTTTATCGTTTTCGCGTACCTGCCGAGCGCCATCGCGCCTGCATCGTCGCCGCCGACGTCTATGATTACCGTCCCGCCGCCCCTGACAGCCGGTTCAAGGCCGCCGGCCAGCGCCGGGATGTCAAGGTTCGAGTTCGCGTAATCGGACGCCAGAAGCTTTATGTTTTTCCGGCTTGCGATGTCTTTAAAGTCGGCTGTCCTGAAATACGGGTTTACGATATCCAAATCGCACAGCGTCACGTCTTCGCCGGCTTCACGCGCCTGAAGCGCCAGATTCAGGGCCAGATTTGTTTTGCCGCTGCCGTAATGCCCCGTTACGACGATTACTTTTTCCATTGAGCCTCCAGCTTTACGGCGTCTCTTGCGATGACAAGCTCCTCGTTTGTCGGGATAATCCATATATCGACCCTTGAATCCGCCGCGGAGATTTTATACTCCCGCCTGTTAAATTCGCGGTTCGCGCCTTCGTCGAGCTTGATGCCGAACGATTCCAGCCCGCTGCAAATGCTTGCCCGCATATAGTCTGAATTTTCTCCGATTCCGCCGGTAAAAATAATCGTATCCAGCCTGCCCATCGCAAAGGCGTAAGAGCCGATGTAGGTTTTAATCTGGTACGCCATAAAATCAAGCGCCAGCTGCGCGCGTTCGTGTCCCGCAAAGGCCGCGTCCTCGACTTCTTTTTCGTCGCCCGAAACGCCGGAAATTCCCAGCAGGCCCGACTCGCGGTGCAGCATGTCCTCTATTTCCTGATAGGTTAGATTTTCCTTTTGCATGAGGTAGCCTATGCCCGCGTGATCGACGGTTCCGGCCCTTGTGCCGCAGGCGGGGCCTTGTCCCGTCCCGATTCCAAACGTGTTTTCGGTGGCTTTCCCGTCTTTTATGGCGCAGACGGAGGAGCCTCCGCCAAGATGGCACGCGGCGATATTCCGCCCGGCAAGCTTATTGCCGGAGACGGCCTCGTACCGCTCCGCCACAAACTGGTAGGAAAGCCCGTGGTAGCCGTAGCGCCGAAAGCCGTGCCCCTCGTACAGTCTATAGGGTACGGCGTACAGGTGCGCAACCGGCGGGATTGTCGCGTTAAACGCGGTGTCAAAGCCCGCGACCATCGGGAAATCCTCGCCGAAAACGCGGCGGCAGTCCCGGATAACCCTTGCCTGCACGGGATTGTGCAGCGGCGCCAGCGGCGATTTCGCCTCAATCATTTGAATGACGCCTTCGTCTATCATAACGGAGCTGTTGTAGTCGCCGCCCATGCTGACCCTGTGCGCGACAACCTTGATGTCCTTTTCGCTTTCGATGACTTTTGTTTCCCCGGAGGCGAGCATTTCAAGCATGAGCGCAACGGCATCCGCGTGGGAGCGAATCGGCAGGGTTTTCGTTATCTTGCCCGTTTTGCCGCTCAAGTATTTCATGTCGGCGTTTTCAGCTCCCACCTTTTGGCAGTTGCCCTCGGCGATGACGGAGCTGTCGTTCATCTCGTAAAGCTTAAATTTCAACGATGTGCTTCCCGCGTTTAAAACAAGAATAATCATAAATTGCACCCCCGTCATGAATTTATTGATAGATGCATAGACAATATACTATTTTACAGCAAATCCTGCACGATTTCAAGCGGTTTTTTTATCTATTTTCCGATTGGAATCACCCTCACAGGAACATTTTCCCTTAAACATGCGGTTATTGTGTATGCCGTCCCGCGTGAGCTTAGGTCCCAAAAAGCGAGGAGGGCATCGCAATTCTGCACGATCAGCAGGTTTCGTTCAAGAGGCGCGCGGTTGCCGTATTTTTCATAATCAGGCAAAAATTTTTTAAAAGGAATTTTTTTCAGGAGCGCAAGCTCCTCGGCGTACGTGTCAATGCCCGGCGCGCCGCCGCTTATGATTTCGGCGCAGTTTTCGGGAAGATATTCCTGAATTTTGCCGACGTTAAACTTTCCGGGGCTTCTTGAACCGATTATTCCAATTCTCATCAAACGCCACGCTCCATGTTGTATTGCTATAATTTTATCATTTTATCGGGTTTTGTAAATACTAGAATGTCTTGTATGTCAAATTGCAATAATCTTACTCCGATAAAATTTTTGAAAGGTGGCAAAGTATTTAAGAACCTGTATTTTGAGTTATAAATACAGGTTCTAAAGACCCTAAAATTCAAAAATCTTAGGAGTATCAATCAAAATGAGAAAATGTTACAAAGTTTTCGCGGGAATTCTCTCGCTTTATATAGTATTAATTTTAGCCATTACGTGTCTGCCGGTTTCGGGCGCGCCAAATCCCGACGCGGCGGACAAGCCCGGGGGCCGGCACAGCCTTAAGCTGTTCGGCGGGGGACAGGCGCAAGCACAAGCGGCGTCAGCACAGGCGGCCGAGCGCAAAACCGTAATTCCGGGCGGCAGCCCGTTTGGTATTAAAATGCATACCCGAGGCGTTATCATCGTGGGTATGAGCGATATTCAAAGCGGCACGGAAAATCTAAACCCCGCAAAGGATGCGGGCCTTAAAATCGGAGACATCATCACGCATATCGACGATATCGAGATTAACCGCAACAACGAAGCGGCGCGATTTATCTCGGGTGCCGAGGGCGGCGAGATTAAGATAACGGCGATGCGCGGCGAGGCCGAAATAGACTTTTACCTCACGCCTGTAAAATCGGAATATGACGACAGCTACAAGGCCGGAATGTGGGTGCGCGACTCGTCCGCCGGCATCGGCACGCTGACGTATTACGACCCTGAAACGCTCGGTTTCGCCGGGCTGGGGCACGCGGTCTGCGATATTGATACGGGAGAAATCATGCCGTTGTTTTCAGGTGAAATCGTTGACGTAAATATTTCCGGCGTGAACGTGGGGCAAAGCGGCAGGCCGGGCGAATTAAAGGGCACCTTCGCCGGGGACGCGCCGCTGGGCCGCCTTTACCGCAACAGCGAATCCGGCATATTCGGCATACTTGATTATCCCGTCCTGGACGCAAGCCCTGTCTCGATGGCGCTAAAGCATGAGATAAAGCCCGGGCCCGCGCAAATCTTTTCAACCGTTTCGGGGCAAAAACCCCGCGCATTCGATATCGTGGTTGAAAAGATAAACTATTCCGATACCAACCCGACAAAAAATATGGTTATCCGTGTGACCGACCGCGAGCTTCTTGCGATAAGCGGCGGTATTGTACAGGGTATGAGCGGCTCGCCCATCATACAGGATGGCATGCTCGCAGGCGCTATCACCCATGTTTTTGTCAACGACCCCACACGCGGTTACGGGATTTTTGCCGAAAATATGGATAAAATCTTGAACACTGTCGAAGATGGACAACTTGTGGCATAAAACTATTGACTTTTTGTACAAAAAAGTTATAATAATATTTAAAGGGTATTATTGTGACAAGGGGTTGCAATAATTTCCAAAATATGGTAATCTTTTAACAGCAGTAGGTGTCAAATAACAGAAGAAAATGGAGTTGGTAGCAATGTCGCATATGAAGGTGTTAATATCGGATGACAGAAAAGATTATTTTGCAAAGTGCTCCGCGATTTTCAAAGCGTATGACTGCGAGGCGATTTACGCACCGAAGGATGGCGAAAAGGTATGTGGGCTGATTCGCGAACACAAGCCGGATGTTGTGCTTATGGAAGTTTTTATGCCGCATAAGGACGCGGTTGCTGTCATGAAGGAAATAAGCGGAGACCCCGCGATTCCCACCCCGCTGTTTATGCCCATAACAAGCTTTGACAGCTCCACCCTTGAACGCGAGCTGATTACGGCGGGCGCGGCGTATTTGTTTTTAAAGCCGGTTGAAATGGATCTCATGGCGGAGCGTATCATCGAAATCAACGAAAATCGCAAAAAAGCCCAATGGAACGCGCCTGCCGCCCGGACAGGCAGGCATCAGCACGATTTACAGCTTATGGTCACGGAAATCATTCATCAAATCGGTGTTCCCGCGCATATAAAGGGCTACCATTACCTCAGGGATTCGATTATTCTGGCAATTGAGCAGCCCGACATCATAAACTCGGTGACGAAGGAGCTTTACCCCGCCGTTGCGAAGAAAAGCTCCACAACGCCGTCAAGGGTTGAGCGGGCCATCCGCCATGCGATTGAAGTTGCATGGGACCGCGGTGACGTCGATATATTGAACTCCTATTTCGGCTACACCATACACAACGGGCGCGGCAAGCCGACGAACTCCGAATTCATCGCAATGATCAGCGATAAATTAAGACTAAGGCTGCGGTCTATGACAACTGCGTAAAGAAAACGGCGAGGGCGGGGAAATCATTCCCCGCCCCTTGTTTTTTATCTTCTTCTCAGCGCGCCGTCTGAAATAACCAAATCGTCGCCCAAATGGGTAGTAAAGTGTACAAACCCGTTTCTGTCAAGCCAGATGTTCGAATTCCTTATCTCCTGATACCGGTTGGTGCCGGGATCGTAGCTGTAAAGCTTAAGCTGCCTTGAATTTGCAAGGTCCGTGCCGATTTTCACCGCGTAATTCACAGACATTCCGTAACTGCCTTTCTGCGACGCCTTTATGATAACGACCCGGTTGGAAAAAAACCGCTCGAAGGTTCTTCTTGTCCTGCCTGTTGCGCCGTCGTTCGTAAAGACGCCAAGCTGCATGTCCTGCGTCAGGTTCGTGCTGTTTCTGGGGTTGATTGTCACACGGCCCTCGACGGCCTTCGGGTTTGCCGCGTTCATAGTGTCAAAATTCAAAAGCACGGTGCCGCCCAGCCGCTGCATTTCGGTGTTCGCCGATTTCAGTGTACCTGCCGCAACGCTCGAATAACCCCTGAATATTGCGTTTGTCGTCTGGCCCCTTACAGCGTTGGAGCGGACGGCGTTCGTAACGGTCGCGGCGGAAATCCTTCCGCCCGTGTTAACCGCCGGCGGGGTAGAGGCGGCGGGGGGACGTGTTTCTTCGGGGTCGCGGTCAAGCTGGCCGGAACCGGAACTGCCTGAACTGCTGTTACCGCCGGTGCCGCCGGTAACAGTGATGTCAATGCTGCCTGAATGCCTTCTGCCGGCTTCATCAAAAACCCGGACCGTTATGGTAACCTCTCCGGCACGGTAACCGGTAACCTCGCCCCATTCATCGACGTCGGCGATATCCCAGTCGCTTGAAAACCACTCGGCGCGGTCATACGTCGCGTTCGACGGGGAAACGCGCTCCTCAAGCTGAAGCGTTCTGCCCACCCTGACTGTGGTGCTCGGCGCAAAAATCCTTACGCGTGTAATCCTGACTCCGGTAGAGGCAAACGCCGTGCCCGTAAGAGACGCGGCAAACAGCAAAACCAAAACAATCGAAAGTATTCTTTTCATGCTTAAACTCCTCCTGAAAATGATTTGCTTTTCAAACTGTCTATACATACCAATTTAAATACTATCATTAAAATAATTTGCATAAATGTACAAATTATTACGGATTTATAAAGTTATTAAATGGAAGGAAAATTGGGCGGATCGGAATATTCCATATTGCAAAAAATACCGTTTAATGGTATAATTTTGATTAGAATTTTTTTGCTTGAAAACAAGCTTTCAGGCGGACGGACGGCCCCACAAAAATCGAAAGGAATGACTGTATTTTATGAAAATCACCGTTCAACCATACGGAACCATGCCAAACGGCGGCCAAGCCCTGATGTATATCCTTGAAAACAACAACAATATGCGCGTCCACATTACAAACCTTGGCGGAGTTATCACGAATATGTTCGTCCCCGGCAGAAACGGCAGCCTTGCCGATGTTGTGCTGGGGCACAAGGATTTTGAGACTTACCTTGAAAACCCCGCATATTTAAACGCGCTGATCGGCCGCAGCTCAAACCGCATTGCAAACGGTGAATTCAGTATTGGCGACAAAACCTTTTCACTTGAGCAAAACGACGGCACCAACAACCTGCACAGCGGCAAAAACGGTTTGCACTCCCGTCTTTTCCAAAGCGAGGTCAGGACAGTCGGCAGCATACCGGCACTGCTGTTAACCCATACGATGGAAAGCATGAGCGACGGCTTTCCCGGCGACCTTACGATTAACGTGGCATACGCGCTGACAGACGACAACGCCTTGATGATTGACTACCGCGCCGTAAGCGACGACGCCACCGTAATCAACCTCACGAACCACGCCTATTTTAACCTCGCAGGGCATGACAGCGGCGATATCCATAAGCACGTTTTGCAAATTGACGCGGATTATTTCCTGCCCATGGATGAAAATTGCCTGCCGAACGGCGAGATTTTAAAGGTCGAAGGCACGCCGTTTGATTTCAGGACGCCGAAGGAAATCGGCAAGGATATCTTCTCCGATTACCCGCAGACGAAGATGGTCGGCGGATACGACCACAATTTTGTGCTTGGCGGGGGGTACGATTACCGCAAGGTTGTAATGGTATCCGAGCCGGAAAGCGGGCGCGTGATGACCGTTTTCACAGACCTGCCGGGCGTACAGTTTTATTCCTCGAACATGCTGAATGAAAGCCTCACCTATAAAGACGGCGCAGCTTACAAAAAGCATCAGGCCTTCTGCCTTGAGACGCAGCTTTTCCCGAACGCGGTCAACATGCCGTGGCTTGCTTCCCCGATTTACCACGCGGGGGAGGAATACATCACCACGACAACGTACCAGTTCAGCATTCAATAAATGCGAGGCGCCCCCGGATTCATGCGGAATCCGGGGGCGTTTTTGCTTGCTTCCTGCGTGCTTTCGGTGTTGCTCAAGGCCTGCCGCACGCTTGATGCCGCCGCGATAAAGCTGTATGGTTTCTCGGTTAAGGATACGCCCGAGGCGAGTTGTCCAAAGCTGGGTTTGTCGGAAATTTGCCAAAAGTTGCGTCATTACATTATCGGTATCATGCGTTTAGAAAAATTAGGGTCTGCTGACACAAATGGAATGCACGGAATCGCTTCGCGATTGTGTGAACTGCATATGAACTATCGTTCATATTTTTTCACATCTGAGCGATTTTTGGTGCATTTCAAGGCGGAGGAGGAAGGAATACTTTGTGTATTCCGACCGGCAACAACGCGGAAAAGCACAAAAAACACCAAAAATACGGGCTGTTAGCTTTGTGTCAACAGGCCCTAGATTGGCGTACCGAATTGAAACACTGTCTTGACGGCTTCACGAATCTCCTTATAGCTGGTGCAACGGCAGAGGTTTGATTGCAGCCACTCCTCTACCTCGTATTCCTCCGCACCCGGTTTTTGTTGTGAGAGAGCGTGACAGACCATTAGAAAGCCGGAGGTACAGTAGCCGCACTGAAAAGCGCCGTTATCCACAAATGCTTTTTGAATAGGCGCCTTGCCTTCAAGTCCCTCCACGGTTTGAATCTGATGCCCAACCATCTCCACGGCCAGAACCAGGCAGGATTTTGCCGGCCATCCATCAATTGTAACGGTGCATACGCCGCAGTCGCCGTTTTTGCAGCCGGGTTTTGCGCCGGTTAGCCCCAGTTGTTCCCGCAGGACATCAAGCAGCACATCGGAGGGGCGCACTGTAACAGTCCTGTTTTCATTATTAACCGTTAGTTCCACGACAACCTTGCCCTCATACCAAATCATGCTTTGCCCTCTCCAACACCTGACGTAATGTGTTCTTCCATACGAAAATCCGGTAGTCCCCGGAGCCTTCTACATCCGCCAGAGCGGGGGCGGGAATCAAATTCACGGCTTGGTTTATGCGGCTTTCTACCGCAGCGGCTCCATCGTTTAACACCGCCTCGATTTCCGTGCTGCGGAAGGGGAACGGGCAAAGACCGGAAAAGGCAACCCGGAGCCGACCGTCAATGATGACGGCGGAGACATTCACCAGCGGATAATCTATCTTCTCATTTGTGGTTTTCTTTATATGCATAAACGGCGCCGTTAAATACGGCCTTGCAATTTTTATCCGGCAGACAAATTCGCCCGGTTCCAGCTTCATCCGTTCCTGGAAAACGGCGTGAATCGGAACTTGACGCAGGCCGCCGGGACCGTGCAGCACTATCTCGGCGTCGGTAAGCATAAGCGGCAATGACGCTTCCCTGTACCGGATAGTACCGCAAAGGTTGCCGCCCAGGGTAATGCGGCACTGATTGGTGTGGTCGGCGATCCGGCTAACAGCGGTGCCGAGTAATGCAAACAGCTTGCTCTCCCGGATGCTGTGAAGTGTAACCGCCCCGCCAATCATCAATTCCGTTTCCCCAAGCTCCAGGATACTGCACTGCGGAATCGCTTTTAAGTCAATCACCGCGCCCGGTTTGATGCTGCCTGCTCTGGACATGGATATAATCTCGCTGCCACCGCCGTAGTAGACGGGCGTTTTTCCTTCTTGATTAAGTTTTGCATATACAGCTGCCGCTTCCTCTATTGTATCCGGCCTGCAATAAATGAAATTAGAGGCGATCACGTTTTTATCTCTCCATTTCGTTTCCATAACGATTCCGGCGTTAGCGGAAGCGTATTTACCGTAAAGCCGCCCGCATTTGCCAGAGCGTTGGCCAGGGCGGCCGGGATGCCAATGATACCGTGCTCCGACATGCCGCGGGTTCCATAGGGGGCATCCTCTTGCGGCGTCTCCACAAACTCAACCCGATAGTCCGGTTCCTGTCCGATGTGCAAGAGCTTATAGGTACGAAGCGTGGGCGATTTCGGCCGGCCGTCCTGATTATAAGCAAAGCCTTCGCGGCTTGCCATACTGAGCCCCATTGCCATCCCCCCGCGGATAGACTCCCGCATGGCGGCGGGATTCATGGCCATTCCCACATCCAAAACGGTGGATGCGCTGATTATGCGGTACGTATGCTCGAGCGTATCATATTCCACCTCTACGGCTTGCGCTCCAACGGTCCAGGAGGGGCCCGTCTGCCCTTTTCCTGTTTGCGGGTCCAGCGGGGTAAGCCCCTTTAGCATATATCCCCCGCGTCCCAGAGCCGGTTCCCCGATCGAGGAGCCGTCCGGCGCCTTGTAGCCCTGTGCAATATCCTTGAACATAATTTTATTTTCAGGATGCTGCCGCGCATACACAGCGCCGCCTTTCACAATGATATCCTCCGGCAGGCAGCCGAGCGCCTGCGCGCCATTGGCGCGTAACTGGGCCAATATATCCTCAGCCGCCCGCAAAACGGCGTTGCCGGCCATATAACTGGTCATACTGGCGACCGTTTTGTAGTGCTCAGGGCTAACACGGGTATTGACGCCCATTTCCACATGTATTTGCTTGATATCCATCTTGAGCTTATCGGCCAGAATCTGCGCTAACTGGGTCTGGCTTCCGCTGCCCATCTCCACCACACCGGTATTGAGATTTAAGCTGCCGTCGGAATTGAAGGTCACTTGGGCCCCGGATATTGCATCGGTTGGTAAGTCGGCGGACTTCCACAGACAGGCGGCCCCCTTCGCGCGGATCGTATGCTCATCGACCTGCATAACGGGTTCATTCCAACTCGCCAGCGTTTTCAGCTTTTTTAAACAAGCTGAAAGGTTTCCTGTATTGCTGGGGGTTGATATGACCTGGGTGGGAGTCAGGTCGCCGGGCTGAATGGCGTTTAGCATCCGAAATTCTAGAGGGTCGATATTCATCCGCTTCGCCAGCTCATCCATAGTGCGCTCAATGCAGAAGGTGAACTCCGCATGGGCAAATCCGCGATAAGATGAAGCATACGTGTGGTTTGTATAGACACAAAGCGAGTCGCAATACAGGTTATTGACCCGGTACGGCCCTGTACAGTTGCCTGCCAGGGATTTGGACATATATGGCCCAATGTCCGCATACGCTCCGCAATCCAGCCAAAAATGCAGCTCCGCGGCCTGAAGCTTACCTGCATGGTCTGCCCCCAGCTTCACGGTTGCCTCCAAGCCCATCCGGAACGGGGCGGCAGCCATGTCTTGTTCCCTTGTAATAACAAGACGTACCGGCCGCCCGCTCACCTTGCTGGAAGCGATATATGCCAAATGCTCCAAAAAAACAGGGGCTTTCCCGCCGAACCCGCCGCCTACAAATGGAACGTTTACCTGTATGTTTCCCTCGGGAATCGAAAAGCTTTCCGACAGTTGCCTCTTGATGGCATAGGGCGACTGAGAAGCAGCCGTGATTGTCACCATGCCATCCGATGAAATTTCCGCCCGGGCTGCCCGGATCTCCATAGCAAGGTGGTCTGATGGCGGCAAGTAAAAGGTTTCCTCCACAATGAATTTGCTGGAGGACCAGCCCGCGTCCATATTCCCCTTGCGGATATGATACTGCCCGGCAATATTCGTCCCTTCCTGCGGATATACATCCTCCACCATACGTTTGTAGCTGCCAAGCTTATTATGCAAGATTGGCGAGCCGTCTTCCAAAGCTGCCCGGGGCATGAGTATATGTGGAAGGGGTTCATACTCCACTTCGATCAGCCGTACGGCGGAAAGGGCTGCAGGTTCGTCTACAGCCACAACAATCGCGACAGGTTCCCCCGCATATCGGACGACGTCCCTTGCGAGAGGCGGCCGGTCCAGCAGCAGCACGCCGCATAACATCGAAATGTCCAGCCCCGTAATCACCGCCTTCACACCCTTAACACCGAAGGCAGCGATCGTATTGATGTTCTTAATTTTTGCATGAGCATGCGGGCTGGTGAGCAACCGCGCAGTCAGATAGCCGGAAACAGGCAGGTCATCTGTGTATTTCGCCTTTCCGGTTGCTTTATCCCAAGCTTCTTTTCGCTTGATGCTAAGTCCAACCACCGTGCTCAAAAATCCTTCCTCCTTATAATAAATCGAATTGCTATGCTACATCAGTAAGTATAGCCAAATCAATCAAACTCAATGCGCAACATAAATAATATCTATAGCTAAATGCTTAGGATAGGGAGATTATTCGTTTCATATTTTTATATAGCAACGGTAAAGTGCGGCCATAAAAAAGGCCGCACTTTACTGTCTTACTTTTCCAAGGCTATATTTTGATAATACTCGACAAGTCCGCATCATAAGGCTGTCCTCAATTTTTTATATTAAAAGCAAATCTCCCTTCCCCGGCGGGTAAATAAGAAAATTCGTACCGGTTCATATATTTTAGAAATACATCATTTTCAAACACCGCATTGCTTGATTCCTCAGGCTTAACATTCCTGTTAGGATTCACGCAGAATGGCGGAGGAGAAAGCGAGAAAAACGAGAGTGAAATAAGGATAAGAAAAGAAACAAAGGAACTGACGGACATAAAAGAGCGCGCAAAATCCGGAATGTAAAAGTCCGGTATTTGCGCGCAAAATGACACTCCTTTTTTCGCGCGCTCTTTTGAAGTGCTTTTTTGTGTTCTATTTTATGCTTTCTTCTTTACTTCGCCTTTTCTAATCTCTTTTTACTTCATTTATCAAGAAAAGTAACACGAAGTGTGGAGCTATCCACGCAAAAACGCCGCCCTTGTTGTCTGCAAGAACGGCGTTAAAGCGTAGGTTAGCTCGCTATATTCGGTTTTATTTTGAGTTTTACATTGTTAAGGATTGCAAATATTTCATATATGATATTTGTTCTTGTCAGTTTATATTTCGTTTTTTATAGCGCACCTTTGAAACGGTCACACCAAATGCCTGAGCTATTGATGAGTCAGATAATTCTTCATCAATTATTAAGTGTTTTAACTGATCGCGAGATATTTTTTCCCAATCTACTTCTTTTGCATTGATAATCATAGATTATTTGCCTCCGTACATTAAGCCCCTGCGTATCCCGTCTATTCGTGGGAACTCGCGGGGGCTGATGTTTGGTTTGTATCATTGCCAGTATCGCTTACTGTAGATTGCGAAGATCTATCAACATTTCCGTTTTTCCTAAACTAGCGAATAGTTGTGACAAATCAGCTTCCAATCCATTATAATCGGCCCAACCCACCATCTCGGCCAAATATTCTTCATGGACATTTTCTATTGAATCCTTTATCGTTTGCAACGGCGATGTTGCACGCACACCGCCGACATCAATCACATCTACACACGACAAATCTCTTTGAGTGATATTGACATAGGGGGAAACAACAGACATAGGGCGTTCCCACGCCGCATACACCGTGCCAATGTAAGTACCCATGCCCAACACGGAAGAAGCGGATTCCCAAATCAAAACGGCGTCATTTGGCATGATATCCCGTACAACAATATCCAAGCTAACACTAAACATGATTCCATTGCTCCTCCCATTTGTAATTTCGATCCGAGGAATAACGTACAGTTGGGCCTATCCACGGGGTTATAAAAGAATAAACCCTTGCGTACATATCCTCGAATTCCGGCAACGCTATGTCGGTACGATATTTTGTCAGAGCGTGTTTGAGGTCATCCATTCGGTTCAAAAACCCGTCGAAAATCAAGTCTTCCTTTAGCAAGCGGTCAATATCGGGAACAAAAATACCAGCCATTAGAGATATTCTGTATATATCGATAAAATCCTTGATGCGTCTGAAACACTTCGGTGAGGCAAGCACTGTCATTTTGTCAATAAGAATTTGTTCTAACGTAACAGCGTGAAACGGGATGCCTTGCGGGGTACGGTATTGTGCGATATCAAGATTAAGAAACAATCTGTTGTCAACATCCATCGTGAAGGCAATCCGTCCATTATGGCTCACTGTATAGCCCGCTGATCGACCTGCTCCGGGTTCTCCTGTCTTCTGAATCGAGAAATTGCTGCCGAATGCCCGCATTATTTCGAATATATATCTGTCAAGCTCCGAGCCTGTTACATCTGAGGACATGTCTATATCGGACGTCATACGCATGGGGATATCATGCAAGCCAAAAATGTGGTTCAACACCGCGGCGCCTTTGAAGGCAATAGGAGCGTTTATCTTTCCTGCCTCTGTCGCAACGGTATATAAAATATTTCGTATATCCAAGGATTCTATGCTGTCACCCCTCGTAAAAGCTATTATACCCGATGTCTTTGCTTTCTGCAAGATGGAGTCTTAGAAAACCTATCTGCATGTTCCCGTTCAATCGCGGGAAATCGCGGAGACGATGTTTTGCTTATATTATTGCCAAATATGAAATATGACATTTGAAGTGGCGTTTATTTTTCATATTCGGCAATAAATTTAAAATATAAAAGGTAGGGTATAAGCGGACGCTGGCCTACGCCCGTGATACCAGTCGGAAAATCCGCGTTGTAAACAAGGCAAAGGGCGAACGTGGCGAACCGCTTGCTACCAATGTTCCCTATGGTTACAAGAAAAAACCGGATAATCCGAAACGATGGATTGTAGACGAGGAAGCGGCACAGGTAGTTAAGCATATTTTTACGCTCTGCATGGAAGGGCGCGGCCCATCTCAAATTGCAAAAGCGCTGACGGATGAAAAAGTGCTGAACCCTACCGCCTACCACTTAGCCGAGGGCCGGAATACTCCTAACCATGAAACCGCAACCCGGCATGGATGGGGGAGGCATATCCGGCGGCGCTGCTCAACGCGCTGGAAGCATAGTAAGCGCGGTTTTTTAATATTCGCGGATTGTTTACGAAAAGATTGAAATATTTGCAAAAAATGATGCGGTTTAGATGTGCATATCATCTAAACCGCATCACAATCAAAAAAATTTGGCGCGCTTGGAGGGACTCGAACCCCCGACCTACTGGTTCGTAGCCAGTCACTCTATCCGGCTGAGCTACAAGCGCGTATTTTTATGAAATGCATAAATTTTCAAGGTGGGTTAGGTATTCGCAGCCAGACACTCTATCCAGTTAAGCTAACGCCGCAAAATTAAAGCTTCATTATCATATCATCTTGGCCCATGATTGTCAAGACATAAAATTGGTTGAAAAAACCTTGTCGAAAAAGCTCGAATTGTGTATAATAATATAGAGCGGAACAAGGGGGCGAAATTATTATGAAAAAAATCTTATCGTGTTTATTGTGCGTTCTGCTCATGTCCACATTGTTTACGGCGCACGCGGAAAATATGCCCGCTTCCGGCTTTGATTTTTCGGAAAATGACAACGCCCCGTTTGTTCCGTATGTATACGCGGCGCGAACGAGCGGCGCCGCGAAACAGGCTCCGGGGCCTGCGCCGACGCCGATGCCCTCTCCAATCCCGCCACCGGTTCAAAGCGGCGAGACAGACCCGTCGAGGCCGATGATTGCCCTGACCTTCGACGATGGGCCAAGCAGGCATACGCCGCGTATTCTGGATATTCTGGAGCGCCACGGGGGCCGCGCTACCTTTTTCACCGTCGGCTACCTCTTAAGCTCCAACAAGGAGACTGTTCTCCGCGCTTCAAAAATGGGCTGTGAAATCATCGGGCACACATGGGACCACAAAGATTTAACAAAGCTTTCAGACGCGGAAATCAGAAACCAGCTTCTTACCACAAACAATACGATAGAAGCCATCACCGGCACCGCGAAGCCCATGTTCCGCCCGCCTTACGGCGCTGTGGACGCAAGGATTCAAAGGATTTCCCGTGAGCTTGGCTTTTCGATTATCACCTGGTCGCTTGACACGCTGGACTGGCAAAGCAGGAACGCGGATGCGGTTCACTCCGCCGTCATGCACGGGGTAAAAGACAGGGACATCATCCTCACCCACGATATGCACGGCACAACGGCGGATTCTATGGAAATTGTCATCCCCGACCTTATCTCGCGGGGATACCAGCTTGTAACCGTCTCGGAGCTTTTGGCTTACAAGTACGGTTCGATTGAAGCGGGCAGGATTTATACCAACTGACAGCGCCGCCGCCCCGAAACGCCTTGACATTGCCGCCGGAAAGCTGTATAGTACGATGTAGTACCGCTAACAATAAGCATGTGGGGGAGTAGCCGGCGCAAAGGCGCGGATTTGTCAACAACACTGTATCCGGGCATACCGCTTGGAACCTGGCAATCCTTAATTGGCAAGACTCACGCAGCATGGCATGTGAAGTTCACACATTATACGATCGTATAATGCAGGCCGTGCCGCGTGGGTTTTATTATGTTTAAAGAGCATTATGGGGAGGAACACGCAATGAGCACCGAATTTTATTGCAAGAGCATCGAGCAGTCCTTACAGGAATTAAAAACGGATGCAGGCAGCGGCCTGACGGTGTCCGAAGCCGGGCAAAGGCTTGAGCAAAACGGCCCGAACCGGCTTCAAAGCGCGAAAAAGAAATCCCTGCTGCTGCGGATTCTGGATCAATTTAAGGACTTCCTTGTCATTATTCTGATTTTGGCGGCGCTTATATCCATAACGGTGGGGGACGGCGTAAAAGACGCGATTATCATACTCGGTATACTGGTAGTCAATATGATAATCGGCATCGTTCAGGAAAACCAGGCCGATAACGCGTTAAAAAAGCTGAAGGATATGGCAAGCCCCAAGGCGAAGGTAAAAAGGGGCGGGCATGTCGAAAAGATTGATTCCGATTACGTGGTTGCCGGCGATATCGTAATTCTGGACGCGGGGGATTATGTACCCGCCGACGTCAGAATCATAGAAAGCATGAACCTGAAAATAGATGAAGCCGCCCTGACCGGCGAGTCCGTGCCTGTCGACAAGGACGCCGCCGCCATTTTGGATGGCAAGGTAAGCTTAGGCGACAGAATCAATCTGGCGTCCATGGGTACGGTTGTCGCGTACGGCAGGGGCGCGGGCGTTGTGTACGCCACCGGTATGGACACCGAAATGGGCAAAATCGCCACGATTTTAAACGAAACCGAAGAAGCCGTCACCCCGCTTCAGGATAAATTGAACGCTATGGCGAAAACCTTGGGCATCGTTTGCATCCTGACCTGCGCGTTCGTATTTGGCGTTGCCTTCCTGTACAACCTTCTGGGTATCGGCGACCACCGGGATATTATAGAAATGCTTATGGTCGCGGTTTCGCTGGCGGTCGCGGCCGTGCCGGAGGGCGTCGCCATTGTCGCTACGGTCATACTGGCAATCGGCGTGCAGAAGATGGTCAAATCCCATGTTATCGTCAAGAAGCTCAGGGCGGTCGAAACGCTTGGCAGTACAACCGTCATATGCTCGGATAAAACCGGAACCCTGACCCAAAACAAAATGACAGTCGTAAAGGTCTTTGACGCCGAAAATATCTATGACGTAACCGGAACCGGCTACGGCGCCGAAGGGGAAGTGCTTGCCGAAAACAAGCCCGTCACCAAAAACATCCCCCTTATGTCGGAAATCGCGGCGCTTTGCAACGACTCCATTTACGATAAAGAAAACACCTCGGTAATCGGCGACCCCACCGAAGCGGCCATGCTGGTTTTCGGCGCGAAGCTCGGCAGGGACAAGGACGAATTAAACGCGCGGTACAAGCGCGTACAGGAGATCCCCTTCGATTCGGACAGAAAGCTGATGTCCACCTACAACACAAAAGACGGCAAGGTCGTTATGCATACAAAGGGCGCGCCGGACGGAATCATAAGCCGCTCCGCCAAGGTATATCTCGATGGTGAAATCGTCCCTATGACGGAGGAGATGAAAAAACGGCTCACGGAGCAAAACGAGCGCTTCGCCGCCCAGGCGCTGCGCGTTTTAGGCTTTGCGTACAAGGAATATGAAAACGAAGCCGCCATAGACTTTAAGGAAGAAGACCTTATCTATGTCGGCATGATGTGCATGATAGACCCGCCCCGTGAAGAGGTAAAGGCATCTGTGGAGCAGTGCCACAGCGCCGGGATAAACGTAAAAATGATAACCGGCGACCACAAAATAACCGCCGGCGCCATAGCGGAAACCCTGGGCATTATGGAGGATGGCGGTGAGGCCCTGGACGGCAACGACCTGAACAACCTGAACGACGAGCAGTTAAAGGAAAAGGTAAAGACCGTGAATGTCTTTGCCAGAGTATCACCTGAACATAAGGTTCGCATTGTAACGGCCGTGAAGGAAAACAATAACATCGTCGCTATGACGGGGGACGGCGTAAACGACGCCCCGTCGCTGAAAAAAGCGGATATCGGCATCGCCATGGGCATCACGGGGACGGACGTTTCGAAGGAAGCGTCGGACATGATTCTGACTGACGATAATTTTGTCAGCATCGTCAGCGCCGTCGAGCAGGGCAGGACGATTTATAACAATATCAGAAAGGTAACGGGATATTTGTTATCCTGCAACATGGGCGAGATTTTAATTATTTTTCTGGCGATTGTTTTCGGGTTCCCCGTGCCTTTGGTGGCGACACAGCTCCTGTTTGTGAACCTGTTGACAGACGCGTTCCCCGCTTTCGCGCTCGGCATGGAGGGACAGGAGCCCGGCGTCATGGACAAGAAACCAAGGGACCCTAAGGAAGCTATCATCAACAAAAGCATGAAAGGCTCGGTTGCTTTCAAGGCGGTCTTCGTTTGCGCGGGAGCTTTCGCATCTTTCCTGTACGGGCTTAACCTTTACGATTACGCGGTAGCCATCAGCATGTGCTTCTTCACCTTGGTGGCAAGCGAGCTTTTAATTTCATATTCCTCCAGAACCGAGGCGTATATGGGTTTCAACCGGAAGCTGTTTGCGAATAGGTTTCTAAATATATCTATGGGGCTTTCTCTTTTGATACTGGTAGCCGTCATGTATATCCCGCTTTTAAACGACCTGTTTACAACAGTACCGCTAAACGCCCGTCAGGCTGCCGTGGGCTCGGCGCTTGTGCTGGTACCTATCCTTGGAAGCGAGTTTGCAAAAAAGCTTTTCGCAACCGGTAAATAGGGGTAGAAAATTTATATTTTTTACAGGAGAGTTGAAAAATGCGGGAAGATTGGTCTGGTGTATCAAGTGATAAACTCGCTGAGCTTTTCCCTATCATTCTTGAACCCCATAACGCCAAGTGGAAAGTGTATTATTTGCACGAAAAAGAATATCTGCAATCTGTTTTTGAAAACAAAATCATTAGAATAAATCACATTGGAAGTTCATCTGTTACAGGTTTGCTTACAAAACCCACTATTGACATCTTAATTGAAATTTCCGAAGAAACTGATATAGATGCAATAACGGAAAAGCTGTTAAATAAAGGATATGCCGTTAATCATGCTAGAGATGACATTATCACATATATCAAAGGTTATACGCCTCGCGGCTTTGAGGGTCAGGCGGTTCATGTTCACGTTCGGTATAGCGGTGATTGGGGCGAATTATACTTCCGTGACTATTTGACTTTGCATACAGACGTGGCGAGAGAATACGAGGCGCTTAAAATGCAGTTAAAAGATAAGTATCTGCATGATAGGGACGGCTATACGGGGGCAAAAGGGCAGTTTATCAATAAGCATACCGATAAGGCGCGTAAAGAATTCCCGAATAGATATACACCGTAGTATAAACATTATATTCGAATCAACCGCAACAAAAAAGCGAGGGTGAAACCCTCGCTTTTTTGCTCCCCGGGAACCCCTAATACCCCTTCACCTGCCGCCTTAGCCACAGGTCGGGCAGAATCACCGAGCAAAAGATGACAAGCCCGCCGACGACAAGCCGCGCCGTCAGCTTATCGTAGCCGAAGAGTACCGAGAAAAGCGCGCCGAACAGCGATTCCGTGCACATGATAATCGCCGCCGTGGAGGACGACACCTTCGTCTGCGCCTTCGTCTGCAAAAAATAGCACAGGCATGTTGACAGCGCGCCGAGATACAGCAGCGCTATCACGCCGTTTACGTTTACGAATACCGAAAAATCGTTTTCGGTCACGATAAAAAGCACCAGCCCGCAAATGGCGGAGACAAAAAATTGCATGAAAATCAGCACGCGGTAGTCCATTTTAACGGCGAGCACGCCGGTGGCGGTAATCTGTGAGGCAAACAAAAATGCCGCCAAAAGCGTCAGCAAATCGCCGTATCCAAACATAAACCCGTTTGAAAAATCGGTTGAGAGTATCCCGACGCCCACAAGGCAGGAAAACGACGCCAGAAATACGATTTTAAGCGGGCGCTGCCTGCTGACCGCCCACCACAAAAACGGCACCATCACGACATTTGCCGCCGTGATAAGCGCATTGTTCGACGGCGAGGAAAACTTCAAGCCCCATGTCTGGGCATAAAACCCCGAAAAGAGCAAAAGACCGATGATAATCCCATTTCTTATGTTGCGCGGATTTAGATTTTTGATAATCTCCTTTGAAAAAATTGCGAAAATCAGCACCGTCGCAACGAAGAACCGCCCGAACGTAATCGCCGTGGAGCTTAAATTGGAGTCGAGCGCAAACTGCGCCATGATAAACCCCATGCCCCATATCACCGCGATTGTAAAAAGCATAATCTTTGCCTGAGCGCTGGAAATGCGAACTGCCGTCTGTTTCATGTAAAGCTCCTGTATTATGTATTAGGGCCTGTTGACACCATCCGAAATGCTTGGACGCCAAGCAGATTTTGTGTCAAATAAGGCAATTTGGCGTAAAATGTGCCGGTATGTGAAAAAAACGTGAACGCGAGTTCATATGCAGTTCACACGATTGCGAAGCAATCCGGGCGTTGAGCGGTAGTGTCAACAGGCCCCGGGTACCATAAGATAGTACCACAAAGAAAGGCGGGCTTCAAGCCCGCCTGTTTGATTCGGTTCTATTCCGCCCAGCTGTCAAGATAGCGGGCCTGCTCCTCCGTCAGCACGTCGAATGAAAGCTTAAGCGATTTGAGCTTTTCGCGGGCGACGAAGTCGTCAATTTCTTCCGGCACGGGGATTACCCTGTTTTCAAGCCCGCCCTTGTGCTCCGCGATATATTTTGTCGAAAGCGCCTGAATGGCAAAGCTCATGTCCATGATTTCGGCAGGGTGCCCGTCGCCTGCCGCAATGTTGACAAGCCGCCCTTCGGCCAGCAGGTTGACGGTTTTGCCGTTCTCAAGCGTATATCCCATGATATTGTGGCGGCGTTCGCGCTTTTCCTTGCAGATATCCTCAAGGTCGCCGCGCGAAACTTCGCAGTCAAAATGCCCGGCGTTGCACAGTATCGCCTCATTTTTCATCAGCAGGAAATGCTCGCGGGTGATGACGTCCTTGCAGCCTGTCACCGTGATGAAAAAATCGCCGTGCTTCGCGGCTTCACTCATGGGCATGACGTCAAAGCCGTCCATGTAGGCTTCGATGGCCTTGATAGGGTCGATCTCGGTTACGATGACCTTCGCGCCAAGCCCTTTCGCGCGCATGGCAACGCCCCTGCCGCACCAGCCATACCCGGCGACGACAACGGTTTTGCCGCATACAATCAGGTTTGTCGTGCGGTTGATGCCGTCCCAGACCGATTGCCCCGTGCCGTAGCGGTTATCGAAAAGGTGCTTGCACATCGCGTCGTTCGCGGCAATCATCGGGAATTTGAGTACGCCCTCTTTTTCCATCGCGCGCAGGCGCACAATCCCGGTTGTGGTCTCCTCGCTCCCGCCAAGGATACCCGGAAGCAAATCCGTGCGCTTTGTATGTAACATGCCGACAAGGTCGCCGCCGTCGTCTATGATGATGTCGGGGCCGAAGGAAAGCGCCGCTTCAATGTGCGATTCATATTCCTCCGGTGTTGCGCCGTGCCACGCGTATACGTCCACGTTTTCAAACGTGTCAAGCCCCGCCGCAATCGCGTCCTGCGTAGATAGCGGGTTCGAGCCTGTGGCAGCGACTTTTGCCCCGCCGGAGGCCAGCACGGTGGCAAGGTATGCGGTCTTCGCCTCCAGATGTACCGAAACGGTCATCTTCAGCCCGGAAAACGGCTTGGTTTTGAGGAATTCCTGTTCAAGCCCGCTTAATATCGGCATATTTGATTTTACCCAATCAATTTTTTGCAGCCCCTCCGCCGCAAGCGATGAATCCCTTATGATTGACATGGTTCGCGCTCCTTTCACGGTTTTGCTGATATACTGTTTATAGTATAAGACTTATCCCGGCGGTTTGCAAGCCATTTTTCAAAAACAAAAGGGAACGGTATTTTCCGTTCCCTTATCCATAGCTTGCACCTGGTTTACCAAGCACGCATGGCACCCCTGCCGCAGCCGCCCCGGCCTCTGCCGGAAACGCGCGGGCATACGCCGCCGTTTGCCGCGCAGTAGTCGTACCTTTCAAGATACACCGCTTTGTCCCCGTCACGGAGAATCCCGTCCTCGATCGCATTGTCAAGCCTTTCCTCATAGGCCTCCCTGCTGATCAGATTACCGTTGTCGTCCCACAGCAAGCCGTAGCAGTGGGCGGCGGCGTTGCCATGCCAACGCTCGTGCCCGTAACCTCTCGCGGGGGCGGCCGAAGCCATAAGTATCGTGGCAAGGCTCAAAATCATTACCACAACTAAGGTGATGGCGATTTTTTTCATAACAATTCTCCTTTTGCAGTAAATCGATGAAGTTTTGATACTAATAATTATAGAATATAATTGTTAATAATTCAAGTCTGTTTTGAAAATATTGCCGGGATTGGTTTTCGGGATTGGTTTTACAATAAACACTTGACAAATTGCATGTACTGTTGTATTATTTAGGTAACACAGTGATACATAAGGACAGACCTTTTAAAATTTCGAGAAGATTTCCTTTATCACGGTCAGGGCGTCTGTAAACCTTTTCGCGTCTTCCTCGCTTAACGACGAGAAAAAACGTGATGCCGCGCGAAACTGGTGGTCTACCATTTCCTCCATAAAAGCCCTGCCGTTTTCCGAAAGCTCAATCATGACATAGCGCCTGTTTTTCGGGTCGGCGCCGCGCTCGACAAGCCCCTTTTCCACAAGCGAATCCACCAGCTTTGTAAGCTGCTGCCGCGTCATAATCAAATATCCCGCAAGCTCCGTCATATTGAGTTTTCCTTTTTTGTGCAGGATAAACATCGCATGAAACTGCATTCCCGAGACAAAACGCTGCTCGTCAATATTCTTACCCTGCGCAAGTTTCCGGCTTATGCGATACGCAATGATCGGCAGCTCTGAAAACTCCTCAAAATAACGGGACTCATCCATTCGACAGCCAACTTTCAATTTTAATGTAATTTCAATGTAATAACAATAAGATGTAAATGAACTTACATTATTATAGTATAGAAGATAAAATTATGCAATATAATGGTTATATTAAATAAGTGTTTACTATAGTCTATTGTTTACAATATATTCATTGTTTTTCATTGTAAACTAAGATATACTATACCGGTAATAAAAAATCTTAAGTGCGTTTCTGGAGGATTTGTTTGATGTCAGGTAATAAATTAAAAGCAATCATTGCGTGTGCTACGGTTATCGCGGTGGGGGCGGTATCAATAGGCGCGGCCGCGGTTAACGGCGGGGGCGGGGATTCTTCTCCTGAAACCGCAGCGGACGAGCGCGTAACGGTTGAAGCGAAGCGCCCCGCCATAGAGGATATTGTCGTGGAAAGCGAATTTATCGGCACGGTTGACCCGAACCGGCAGGTGACGGTGTTCCCGAAGGCCGCCGGCGAAATCCTTTCCATGAATTACGAGCAAGGCGATTATGTCGAGGAGGGCGCTGTCCTTGCCGTGATTGATTCGACGGCGCTGGCGCTTACCATCTCGCAGACGAGGGCCGCCGTCTCAACCGCGCAGCAAAGGGCGAACTATGCGCTTGCCATGGCACAGAACGATTTGGATGTGTTTGAGTTTAAGCAGGAGAATGACTTTAACGCTTCTCTAATCCAGACGGGTACGGCTGTAGAACAGGCTGAAATAGGTGTAAAGAACGCCGAGTCCGGTCTTGAAGCGGCCCATGAGCAGGTTCGTTCCGCAAGGCTTAATTATGACGCGGCAAGCCGCCAATTACGCGATTACCGCAGAGACGGCGACTACCCGCTGTCTATGGTGGGATTAGAGGGAATGGGTGATGACGACCGGGTTGAAAGGCAGTTGCGCGATGCTGTGCGTCAGGCAGACGTCGCGTTGGATCTCGCCCAGATTGGCGTTGAAAACGCGGAACGTGCGGTTGAAGCCGCGAAAGTGAACCTTGAAGCCGCGAAAGACGCTGAGCGCGTCGCCAAAGTCGGCGTGTCGGAGCAGCGCAACAAACAAAATCAGGCAATCGAAATGGCAAGGATCAACTCCAACCTGTCAGACCAGTACATAAATATCACCAGGATGGAAAACGACCTCAAGAATTACACCGTTACGGCAAACATCAGCGGGGTTATCGAATCCCGCAATCAGGACCCGCGCGACATGGCCGCGCCGCAGGTTCCGATGTTTACGATTGCAAACAAGGACTCCATGATTGTAGAGTTTAACGTCTCCGAAGCGGCGCTTTTGAATATGAATATCGGCGACAGCGTAAAAATCGAGAAAAACAATACCGTGTATACGGGCCGGATTACCGAAACGGCAATCTCTGTTGACGCGAGAAGCGGGCTTTTCACCGTAAAGGCGCGCCTTGACAGCCCGCCCGAATCGCTTCTCGGCGGCTCCGCCGTCAAGGTGTACGCCGAGACGCAAAAAGCCGCCCGCAGCATCGTCATACCGATAGACTCCGTTTATTATGAAGGCGGCGCGCCGTATGTATTCGTCGCGGAAAACGGCCTCGCGAAAAAGGTTTCTATTGAAACCGGCATCGCAAACAACCGCGATATACAGGTCCTCAGCGGGATTACGGCAAACGACCTTGTTATCGTCACATGGAATTCAAACCTGAGGGACGGCACGGGGCTTATCATAACCAAGTAGCAGAATCCGATACGGATAGATTGAGCGACTGAGAGGAAATAACGTTTGAAACTTACCGAATTAATTATACGGCGGCCCGTTTCGGCAGTCGTAATCATTCTTGCCATCGTGCTGTTTGGCTTTACGTCAATCATGGGTATGCCCCAGGAATTGACGCCTGAAATGAATTTTCCCATGCTTGTAATCTACACCACATATCCGAACGCGGCGCCAAGAGACGTGGAAAAACTGGTATCGAACCCCATTGAGGGCGCGGTGGCGAACCTGAGCGGAATTGATACGGTGTATTCGCTTTCGATGGAAAACGTGTCGCTGGTGCAAATCATGTACGAATACGGCACGAATATGGACAGAGCCTTCGCCGCCGCTTCGGAACGCCTTGACATGATTTCGGGCCAGCTGCCGGACGACGCGCGAAAGCCTATCGTGATTGAAATCGACATCAACGCGATGGACACCATGACGCTTTCGGCGCGCTCCGAGAGTGATGAAAACCTGCTGCAATACATACAAGACGAAATCGTGCCGGATTTTGAAAGCCTTTCCACCGTCGCCGAAATCAGTGTTTCAGGCGGGCGAGAGGAGTATATCCGCGTCGAGCTGCTCGAAGACAAGCTCTTGCAGTACGGCGTATCAATGAACAGGATTGCGGACGCTTTAAGAACGGCGGACTTTTCCATGCCGAGCGGCATTGCCGATTACGGCAGCCAGTCCTTAAACGTGCGGAGCTCCGCGCAGTTCCGTACCATAAACGCGCTTGAAAACCTCCCGTTGTCGCTTGGCGGCGGCAATATCATCCGCCTTTCCGACGTCGCGGTGATAAACTACGCCATTAAGGACGCCGAGAGTATCAGCCGCTACAATGGCGAGGACAATATTCAGCTCGGCATACAAAAACGCCAGCTGGCAAGCGCCGTGTCGGTTTCGCGGCAGGTCAGAAGCGTGGTTGACGCAATCAACGCGAATGACGGCCGCATCAGCATTGATATTGTAAACGACAACAGCGATGCAATCCAGGATTCAATCATGTCTGTGGGGCAGACCATTATTTTGGCGGTCGTGCTCTCTATGCTTGTCATTTTCCTGTTTTTAGGCGATATCAAGGCGTCCCTGATTGTCGGAAGCTCCATGCCCGTGTCGCTGCTTGTGACGTTTAGCCTTATGAGCCTGATGGGCTTTACCTTAAACGTCGTCACCATGAGCGCGATGGTTTTGGGCGTCGGCATGATGACGGATAACGCCATCGTCGTATTGGACGCCTGCGCCAAGGCAAGGGGCCGGGACAAAACCTTTGCCGATTCCGCGATGGAGGGTACAAAATTCGTATTAGGCGCCATCATAGGCTCTACTATTTCGACCGTTGTTGTTTTCCTGCCGCTGGCAACGCTGCAAGGGCTGTCGGGGCAGTTGTTTACGCCCCTTGGCTTTACGATTGTCTTTGCGCTTACGGCGTCGCTGTTTTCGGCAATTACGCTGATACCCCTGTTTTTCGTGCAGTTTAGGCCGCGCCAGCGCGAGCGGGCAATCGGCAACCGGATGGTACAAAAGCTGGAAAACGCCTACGCCGGGCTGCTCCGGCGGATCTTGAACCGGAAAGTGCTGGCTACGGTTGTTTCCATCCTTCTGATTGCGGGCTGCGCGGTCCTGGCCACACAAATCAACATGGAAATGATGCCTGCGACAGACCAGGGGATTGTCAGTATTTCCGTTGAGACGCGCCCCGGCTTAAACCTTGAGAGTATCGATGAAATCCTTCTTGACCTTGAGGCGCTGGTGAAAGAACATCCCGATGTTGAACGCTACACTACGCGTGCGGGCGGCGGGGGCAGTATAAACAACATGTCGGTAAGCGGCGGCGGCGCGAATGTGAACGTCTATTTAAAAGACGACCGCCGCATGTCGACGAACGAAGTCGTCGAGCTGTTCCGCGAGGAGACCAGGGACTGGCTGAACTGCGTTGTGTCGGTATCGTCCCAATCCATGACGGCCGGTATGTCAAGCGATGATATTACAATAAACTTAACGGGCAAGGACTTTGACGTATTAAGGGATTTTATCGGTGAGATTGAGGATGAGGTACGGAAAAACCCCGATGTTGTCACGGTGACGTCAAGCGTCGCGGCCCCCACCCCGCAGGCTGAAATTGTCGTTGATTCCCTGAAAGCCGCGGCGTCCGGTCTTACGCCCATGCAGGTCGTAAGCAATGTAAACGCCGTGTTAAGCGGCACCCAAGCGGCGCAGCTTTCCATGGAAAACGACAAAACCTACAATGTGCGCGTGGAATATCCCGCGGGCAAGTACACGTCTGTCGCAGACCTTTCAAACCTGATGCTTATGTCCCCCGCGGGTACGTCCGTGCCGCTCATGGACATTGCGGACATCGTGTTCACCGACGTCCCGCAAACCATCCTCCGCAAGGATAACCAATACAATGTAAGCGTAACCGTCACGCCCCGCCAGGCGGTAAGGTTTGAAACCGCCGCGGACGTGAACCAAAGGGTTGCGAACATGGCCTTTCCCCAAAACGTCGCCCTTGGTACGGATGAACAGACAGAGATGATGATGGAAGAATTCCTCTCCTTGGGCGGGGCAATCCTTGCCGGCATATGGCTGATTTTTATGGTTATGGCAATCCAGTTTGAATCTATCAAGCATGCGCTCATGGTTATGATATGTATCCCGTTCAGTATGATAGGCGCGGTCGCGCTGATGTACCTGACCGGCACGACGCTCAGTATGACCTCCCTTCTGGGCTTCCTTGTCCTTGTGGCTATCGTTGTCAACAACGGAATCCTGTATGTTGACGGTACAAACAAATACCGCAAAAGCATGGATCTTACCACCGCGCTTATATATACCGGACGCAACCGCCTGCGCCCGATTATGATGACGACGATTACAACCATTCTGTCCGTTATGCCGATGATGTTCGCTACGGGCAACGCCGCGATGATGCAAGGGCTTGCAATGGTAATCGTCGGCGGGCTTACCGTCTCAACGATTCTGACGCTTTTGCTCCTGCCCACGTTTTACCTTCTCATTGAAGGCGGCGAGGAGAAAAAGCGGAAACGCGAGGAAAAACGGCGCATCAAATGGCAAAAGGCACAGGAAAAAGAATTTGGCGCCTTCGACGAGCCTTCTCCCGCCGGAGACCCGCCCGTCATACAGGGGCCGCCGCCGGAACAAATCCCGGCCTTGCCGCCTGAGCCGCCACTTGAGCCGCCGTCTGAACAGCAGCCGGAAAAAGCACCGGAGCAAACAGAGCTTGAGCCTGCTCCGGATGAGCACGGACCGGATGAAGAAGAAAGCTGAACAAATGCGCGCCGGGATGACCGGCGCGCGTTTGTTTATTAGACAATGGCATTGTGCTGACGCTGGATTGCCGCTCATGCCGTGCTGTGAAAAAATAAATACGCAGAGCGCTAAGTTTTTCTTGACAAATCGTATTTCCTGTGCTATCTTAAATAGAAACTACTATTTGCACTACCATAAAACAGTACAAACTGAGCAGGCGATAAACCATTTTAGGTTTATGGTGCCGGGCCGCGATAACGCGGCAACAGATGAGGGATTTCACATCTGTGGGACAGTAAATGTTCCGCAGATGTGTTTTTATTTGTGGAAACATACTTAGAAGTTGTGTTCATAAGTGAGAAATGCTGGAGCGGCGAGGAAATTTAACGCGGCACGGCAGAAAATTCGCCTCCGATACGGCGCTTCGAGCTATGAACACAGCTTCTTACCACTGCTTGACAAAGTGCCGTGGGGCTATCTTGAAATGTGGAGGAGTTATTATGACAAACGGAAAACCAGAAACCGGCCTGACAACCGCAGAGGTTAAGGAACTTCAAATAAAATACGGGAAAAATGAACTGACGTCGCAAAAAAAGGAAGGCTTTGCGAAAAAAGCATTGGGTACAATTTGCGAGCCGATGTTTCTGCTCCTGATAACCGCGGCGTCAATCTATCTGATTCTTGGCGAAGTAACCGATGCACTTGTATTGTTCGTCTTTGTCATCGGTATTATCAGCATTGACGTCATTCAGGAGTGGAAAACCGACAAAACCCTGAATGCCTTAAAAGACCTCTCCGCGCCGCACATCATTGTCCTGCGTGACGGTACGGAAATCGAAATCACAAGCGCCGGCCTTGTTCCCGGCGACATCATGATGATTCACGAAGGCGTGAAAATCCCTGCGGATGGTTATGTGGTAAGGTGCAACGATTTGTGCGTAGATGAATCATCACTGACAGGGGAGGCCGAAGGGGTTTGGAAAGTCCCGACGGATGGCTCGGTAAAATCCTCCGATTATTGGCGCAACGATTATTGCTATGCCGGTACCCTTGTTACGCAGGGTTCGGCAGCCATTCGCGTCGATAAAATCGGCAGGGACACCGAATATGGTAAAATCGGAACTCATGTAGCTGAAGCGCCGGCTGACAGGACGCCGCTTCAAAAACAAATCGGCGGCATTGTAAAGTTGTGCGCCGGTATAGCCGCGGCCCTGTTTGTTTTGGTTGGCATTTTTACTTGGTTCAACATCCCCGGCCATGAATTTGGTGAACGGCTGATTGAGAGCCTGCTCTCCGGCATTACCCTTGCAATGGCCATGATACCGGAGGAATTTCCTGTTATCCTAGCCGTGTTCATGTCAATGGGAGCGTGGCGGCTGGCTAAGAAAAATTCTCTGGTGCACAAATTACCGTCGGTTGAAACGCTTGGCGCGGTATCAGTATTGTGCGTTGATAAAACCGGAACAATCACCATGAACCAAATGACCGTGCAGGATGAGTGGGTTGCAAGCGGCAATGAAGATCATTTGGTTGAAATAATGGGGCTTGCCTGCGAGACGGACGCATACGACCCGATGGAAAAAGCTATGCTTGCCCACTGTGAAGAACAGCACGGTATTACCAAAGCGCATCTTTTCGGCGGCAGGCTAATCAGCGAATATGCCTTTACGAATACCCTCAAGATGATGGGGCATATCTGGCATCATGACGGTGAAATCATCATTGCCGCGAAGGGCTCGCCGGAACGTATCCTGACTATTTGCCGTTTGTCTGACGATGAGCGGGTATTGGCAGAAGGCAAAATCCGCGAAATGAGCGAGCAAGGGCTGCGTGTTATCGCTGTGGCAATGGATAAGCCGCAAAGCGAAGCCGATATACCCGCGAATCTTCTGGATTGCTCCCTCACGCTCTGCGGGCTTGTCGGTCTTGCAGACCCGCCGAGGGATTCTGTAAAGGATGATATTACCGCTTGTAACAAGGCAGGCATCCGTGTCGTGATGATTACCGGCGACAACGGCATAACCGCCGCGTCTATCGCAAGAAAAGTCGGCATGAAGAACCATGATCATATCATTACGGGAGACATGCTTGAAAAAATGACGGACGATGAACTCCGCGAAAGCGTCAAGACGGTCAGCATATTCTCCCGCGTGATACCTGAACATAAAATGCGTATCGTAAAAGCATTCAAAGACAACGGAGAAGTAGTAGCCATGACCGGCGACGGCGTAAATGACGCGCCCGCGCTGAAGTATGCCGACATCGGTATCGCCATGGGCAAGCGCGGCAGCGAGGTGTCCCGCGAAGCCGCCGATTTGATTCTCTTAGACGATAACTTTTCCACCATTATGGACACGGTGAAAGACGGACGCCGTATTTACGATAACATCCGCAAAGCGATTGGATATGTTTTTACTATCCACATCCCGATTGCATTGGCGTCATTGCTCGCCCCGGCGCTGGGGATTGCCCCCGCGTCGCTATTGTTCCTGCCTATGATTGTCGTTTTGCTTGAACTGATTATCGACCCAACCTGTTCTATCGTGTTGGAAAGGCAGCCCGCCGAATCAAACATCATGGAGCGAAGCCCGCGTAACCCGAAGGATAAACTGCTAAATGGGGCAATATTGCTCAAAAGCATTATACAAGGCTTGGCGATTTTTGCCGTGTCCTTCGGTGTATATTATTATGTATTATTGCATAATCCGGGTGCCGCACCCGTTGCGAGGGCTATGGGGCTTGGCGTTATCATGATCTCCAATTTGTTTTTGGTTCAGTGCAACAGCTCTTACATAGACAGCATGTTTACGTCTATAAGGCGCTTGGCTAAGGATAAAGTGATGTGGATTGTAAACATTGTAATCCTGCTGGGCTTGCTCATTATGCTCTATACCCCGCTTAACGGTTTTCTAAGGCTTGCACCGCTAACAATGGGACAATTATTGACCGTAATATGCTTAGGTGCGGCATCGGTGGCGTGGTATGAAATTGTAAAGCTGGTTAAAAGGCTGAGAAGATAGGCAGCGATATTACTCCCTTTCGATACTTAACATCTAACATCCTGTCCGTGATTTCAGCATGCTCCCATAGGCGCTAAACCATGATTACCGCCACGTATCATTTGATTCATATAATATATTTATGAAGGGCTGGTCGAAAATGAAAGACAAATATCGATTCCAAGACAAGAGCTTATCCGCAAGGGAGCGCGCTGACGACCTTGTCGGCCATCTGACGGTTGACGAGAAAATCAGCATGGTACACCCGGAGCTTAACGATATCCCCCGGTTGGGAATCAAAAAATGTCCCATAGGCGTCGAAATCGCTAGGGGACTGGTCGCAAGGGAAATGAATCGGCTCGGCCCAAGATATGAAAGCACGATATTGCCACAACCTTGGGGAATGGCCGCCATGTTTGACGACGCCCTGATGGAGAAGCTTGGGGATATGGCCGGGGACGAGGTGCGGATCGGCAGCAAGAGGGAGGAGAACCCAAACAGCCTTATGCTTTACGGCCCCACGGTGGATATGGAGCGCGACCCGAGATGGGGGCGCAATGAGGAGGCTTATGGCGAAGACCCATATCTGGCAGGCAAAATGTCCGCCGCTTTTTGCAGGGGATTGATCGGGTACGACTCCAAATACATCAAGACAGCGCCCCTGCTAAAGCATTTTTACGCGAATAACAGTGAAAATGAGCGCCAGAACGCAAACGCAAATATCACGCCCAGACTGAAGCGTGAATATTATTTGAAGCCATTTGAAATGGCTGCGCGCGAAGGCGGCGCGGTAGGGCTTATGACGTCGTATAACAGCATAAATGGAATTGAGGGCATCAATAACCCCGATGTTTCGGAGATATGCAAAAAAGAATGGGGAATGATTTTTGCGGTCAGCGACGGCGGAGACTTCGGCCAGAATGTTACGGCCCACCGCACTTATGCAACCCACGCGGAGTCGATAGCGGACATCTTGGGGATCGGTGCGGATATGATGCTCGACAGCCCCGAAATGGTCGAGCCCGCCGTCCGGGAGGCACTGAAAAACGGCCTTTTGAATGAATGGCAATTAGACCTTGCCGTAAGGGATATGCTTGAAGTGCGGTTCATGCTGGGAGACTTTGACGACGGCCATCCATACGCCGATATGGATAAGTCTAAACTTGTCGGCAGCGAGCATAAGAAGCTTGCCGTACAGGCGGCAAGGGCATCCATGCTATTGCTGGAGAACAAAGGCCTGCTGCCGCTCAAAGACGATGGGAAGTGCAGGGTCGCTATCGTCGGGCCGCTGTCAAACGAGAACTATACCTGCTGGTACTGCGGTCATGCGGAAAACCAGACCCCGGTCGTGAAGGGGTTCGCCGAAAAGTTAGGCGAAAACCGCATCCTTTTTGACGAAGGCTTCGACCATGTAGTGATAAAATCCCAAAAGTCGGGTAAATACATCACCGCGGGGGAGGATACCAAACTGTCGGCAAGCGTGGATACGGCGGACGGGGCGGAGGTTTTCGAGCTAAACGACTGGGGTTATGATTCATGGACGCTGCGATCGCTAAAGACCGGGAAGTACGTCACCGAAAATCGCGGAATCAACGGGGTATTCATGCGTGAAAAAACAATTGGCTTCAACCCTCCCATGCGCTGCTGCGCGGACGAGACGTACGGCTGGTTTGTTATGGAGGTTATAAAGGCCGAAGTAAACTGTGATGGCACGGTTTACTTGAAATCGTGGCAAAACCGCGCTATTGTGGCAGACGATAACGGTGATATCGTTTCCGTTGGAGCTTTGCCCCAGGATAGGGAGGATCTGTTTATCATAGAGGTGGTATCAAACGGCAAAGAAAGGGCCGCTAGGCTGGCGGCCAAAGCGGACTATGCCATCGTGTGCGGCGGGAATCATCCCCTTATTAACGCCCGTGAGGAGCACGACAGGCCGGATATCAACCTGCCAAAATCCCAATCCTCACTGTTGGAAGCCGTCACTAACGTGAACGCCAACACCCTTTTGTACCTGATTACGGGTTACCCGTTTTCTATTGTCAGGGAAAAGGACATGGCAAAAGCCGTTTTGGCATCCACCCATCTGGGGCCGGGCCTCGGTCATGTCGCGGCCGATACGGTGTTTGGCGATAACATCCCGGCGGGGCGCACTCCTTCCACATGGTATAAATCCGTGAGGGATTTGCCCGAACTCGAAGACTACGATATCCTCAGGAACAATATGACGTATCTATATTTCCGGGGTAAGCCCCTTTATCCATTCGGATACGGGCTTAGCTATACAAGCTTTGAGTATTCCTCCGCCACCCTTGACAAAACAGGCTACGACAAGGGCGAAAGCATAAATGTGACTGTAGAGGTAAGCAATACCGGTGCCTGCGATGCTGACGAGGTCGTACAGTTGTATGTTGTACCTGCAAAATCCTGCTATAAGCGCCCTGTAAAAATGCTGAGGAGCTTCAAGCGGATTGCCGTAAGGAGCGGGAAAACCGTTAAGGTGGAGCTGACGGTGCCGTACGATGATTTGGCGTTTTGGTCTACCGGGCGGAAAGCCTTCATCGTCGATGCGGGGGAATACACATTCGAGATCGGCGCTTCCTCGGCGGATATAAGGGCGCGGCTTACAGCGTATATAGATGGCGAAAGGGTAACTGCGCGCAACGCGGGAAAACGCGTGGACGCCATAGACGCCGAGGATTACGGCAACCTTCAATTTCTCACGGATAAATCCGACGGGCATACGTATGTTGAGGGAAAGGGTTTTATGAGCTATGCGGTATATCCCGCGTTTGACCTGAAAGACGTAAATTCCTTCGAGGCGCTTATATCCTCCCCGTCCGGACAAGTGGATTTGATTATTATTGACCACAAAGCGGGGGATATCATTGGCCGTTATTCCGGGCAGGGTACGGGCGGGATTGCTAACTTTGTCCCGATAACATGCGGTATAGCTCCGCGTGATGGAATCACGGATATCAGGCTATGCTTCACCAAGCATATAGCTGTAAAATCATTCAGGTTTTACAGGCAATAATATTAGGCGCGGAAAATTGATGTATTTTGCTTTGACACGGCTGGGCAATGGGGCGAACAAGCATAATAAACCGAAGATACGGCCGGGTCAGAGAACGCTATATCCATTTTATTCAAAGGCAGCAGCCAAGTGTTTGTTGTGGATATCCCGGGACAGCTGCAAACGATTGCAGGAATGTACGGCGTTGATATTGCACAAGGTTATTTCAAGACACGGCACGTGCCCCGCTTGTTGGGGCTGTGTTTCGTTTCAACTGCCATATCCGTGCTGAACATTGCCACTTCGCGCGTTAATTGGAATCTTCAATATTTGATTGGTGATAGCGTAAGTACGGGTAAGCCTATTTAGCCATATAATCGCTTCCATCGTTGTACCAAACCTTTGAGCAATCCCCCACAAATTATCGCCGCTTTGCACTACATAGTTGAAATATGGCAGCTGCACGGGCGGCGGATAAATTTCACCGAGCGATATAAATATCCCGCGTGTAATCGCGTCGGCGTAAGCATCAAAGTTTTGGTCAAAGAGCCGGTTATCAATCTCATTTGTGATATATCCCAGTTCAAGCAGCATAGCAGGAGCCCGTGTATTTCTTAATACGGAATAATTTCCCTGTATAACGCCGTTATTGTTCTGCGCGCCGGCACTTACAATTTCTCCATGCATATTTTGCGCGTAGCTTACATTGACAGGAGCCGCACCAATTTGAACATACGTTTCCAACCCGTTAGCAGCCGGATTGATACTGGCGTTTCTATGAATGGAAATAAACATATCCGCATTATTATTATTCGATATGGCGCTTCTCTCTTCCAATGGGATAAAAACATCCGTGCTTCTGGTCATAATTACTCTTTGTCCTTGCGCCTCCAGTCTTTTCTGCACGGCAAGCGCCATATTTAGATTATCATCTTTCTCTAATCGCGAATCATTTACCGCCCCGTAGTCATGGCCGCCATGACCCGCGTCAATGACGATTGTTGATTGTATAGATGTTACCCCGGAAGGAATCCTTAGCTGCTGCCCGGTATTGATAATATCGCCGGTCAAATTGTTGAGCGATTTGATCGCCTCTACCGTAGTCCCGAACCTTTTGGCGAGCAGCCAGAGCGTGTCGCCGGGTTGAACGGTGTAGATGATGTATTGCGGAGGGGCTGCTTGAAGGTTATTAAACTGCGTTACGATAGCGTTCCAGGTAGAGGGGCCGATAATCCCGTCGGATGTGAGCCCAAACTGCCGCTGAAACGTGATTACCGCAGTTTCGGTAAGCGGGCCGAATATTCCATCCACGGTTAGGGGAGGGATAGACGGAAAAGCGCTCGACAGCGCGTTAAGATACTGCTGCATAATCCGCACGCTTTCTCCGGTGGAGCCAACTCTAAGCGGCGTGCCGGGATAAACCGGGCCGGTTGGAGGCGATGCGGTTTGAAGGTTATTATACTGTGTTACGATGGCGTTCCAGGTAACGGGGCCGATAATCCCGTCGGACGTAAACCCAAACTGCCGCTGAAACGCGATCACCGCGGTTTCGGTAAGCGGGCCGAATATTCCGTCCATGGTTAGGGGAGGGATAGACGGAAAAGCGATTGACAGCGCGTTAAGATACTGCTGCATAATCCGCACGCTTTCTCCGGCAGAGTCAACTCTAAGCGGCGTGCCGGGATAAACCGGGCCGGCTGGAGGCGATGTGATTTGAAGGTTATTGTACTGGGTTACGATGGCGTTCCAGGTAACGGGGCCGATAATCCCGTCGGGCGTAAACCCAAGCTGCCGCTGAAACGCGATCACCGCGGTTTCGGTAAGCGGGCCGAATATTCCGTCCACGATTAGGGGAGGGATAGACGGAAAAGCGCTCGACAGCGCGTTAAGATACTGCTGCATAATCCGCACGCTTTCTCCGGTGGAGTCAATTCTAAGCGGCGTGCCGGGATAAACCGGGCCGGTTGTAAGCATATGTAAAATGTCGCCGTTTGTGCCTTTGATCGTCACAGCCGAACTTTCTAACGGAATTATGCCATCTCCGATACCGGTTTTTATTGGTAAATAATCAAAGCCCATAAAAACTTCCCCCATATGATTGTTATTTCCATCATATGCCCGGGCTACATGGACGGTGAATCCGGCCTGTCAGACAGGTTATTGCTTTGTGATTATTCTGATCAGAGCTTAGAACCTCTATGCTTTAAAAAGGGCGGCTTATGCCGCCCTTTTTTGCCGTCTCTCTACATATGCCGTTTATCCCAAGAGCGGTTTTATTCATGATCCTTTTGCTTTTCACGTTTCTTCTTTCTTTGATAGGTTACGATTATGCTGAACAATAGAGGTTGCAACAATACCTCCAACCCGCTCAACTCTAAAGTGAGAGGCAAATCATCAACAGGAGCCAGATAGATAAATCCTTCAATTGAACCGGGCGCGGGCGCATAAACGCTAATGATGCCAACGATTACAAGGATAGCCCAAAGTTTAAGCCACGCCAGCCTTTTGCCGATAATGCTGTCCTTAATCCACCAAATAACAATTCCGAACAAAATGCCCCTGACTATTTGGGCAAGTATAACCGTCAGACCGCTAATCTCGTCCATACTTTTAAAACCGATGAGCTCTATATGAGCCTCATAATCGAGAATGGTCGCAAAAATCATCCCGCAAATCATGTAGGTGGCAACGTGTGCGATTGTTACCTTCGCAATAAATTTAATTGTCTCCTTTGAAATCATTATTTGACCCCTCCAATTAAGATAATGTCTATTTTCCCTGCGATTTCTCCTGCCGTCATATAGCCCCGCTGTATTGTTCTGTGTTTTTCCATAATCTAATATCTCCTACATATAAGTATAGCCTATTACCTTACGTCACAAGCAATAGGTTGTGCTGATTGTTTTGAATTTTATTTTTTAATCCTGCTTTCAGTACATGCTTAAAGGCCATCGAGGATGCTTTGAAATAACTCTAGTTAATATTAGCGGTGCAGGAGTGCGCTTCCTGCACTGCCAGCGCTTGTCTTATGGGATTATCGTGATATAATTGAGCTGCTTCAATTTTGCAAGGCTATCTTTCAGAACAGACAACATGGCTTCCGTCTTGTCGTTACTGGTTATGGCTTCGGATGCTACCCTTATTTCGACCAACATCACTTTCTCATCGCTATCATCAAGCCGCGACATTGCGCCGCCTATGGTTTTGCAAAATGCCTGCGGCGAGGATGACAGCGTATGATAAAACATAAGCGTAAGCTCGTACTTATCCATTTGCGGATATGCCGCTTTCTGTGGCAGTGCAAGATAGCTTTCGACTTGTTTACGTCGGCGTGAGCAGGAGTTTAAACGAACCATCCGTTGTGGCTTTCAGCATCGACACAGTTTTGTTTTCAGGTTTGAACAGTACATCGGCCTCATCAAAAATAATCAAATCCCATGCTTGGGCCGCGATAGCATCGGAGTGGCGCACGGCAAAGTCATATGTAACAATAATCAACCCGTCGCTGTCGGGGATTTCATCTCCGCTGTTCCATATCGTATAGGGCAGGGTGAAGCCGTTTTCAATTTTCTCTACCCACTGGTTCACAAGGTTAATGGGCAGCACTAAAAGTAGACGGTCTTTGCCTTCATACCATTTTTGCGTGGCTATCAGTAGGGCTTCATAGGTTTTACCGAGGCTGCCCTCGTCGCAGAGGATACAGCCTTTGATGTAGGGCGAACGCAATGCAAACCGTGCGGCCGCAATTTGGTACGGATAGATTTCAATATTGGAGGCGGCATAGGCCCTCGCCGGAAGTGTAGCCAGAAAACGTCCGCGCTATATACATTGCGTGGAAGGGAGAGGGTATCACAAGCTGGCCTCCTTATCAAATCCTGTCAACAAAATTTTATCATAATTTGGTAGAAAACACAATTGAAAAGCAAACCTGTATAGTTGATGAATTTGAATAACAAAAATCCGGAGGCCATCTGTCAAGATGGCCTCCAATAATTCCCTTTATCCGGTTTGTATTACTGTTGTCCTCTTGGCGTTAACGCCCCGTCGCTGATAATGATCGCACCTGCTGTATCCGTGTTGAAACGCAGATAGCCATTATTATCAATCCAATACGCGGGATTGACAACGCGCTTGCGGCTATTGGTTGCCCTGTCGTAGGAATAGAACACCAAATTATCAATATCCATTCCTTTCAAGTCAAGCTTTGCGGCCACTCTCACTGTTTGACCCCATAGGCCGGTATGGTCGAATTGGACAACTTGAATCTTGTTGCTAAACCATTTCTCGAAACGATTGCGTATCTTATCCACGTCGCTGCCCTTGACCCAAGCGGAGACCATCGTATCGCCCGTCATTTGGCCGGGTTCATTAATATACAGGCGTACTTGTATGGTATTGCCGTCCAGCGTGTCATGCTCATAGCGTCTGCCGGCCAACGCCGCCCACGCCGCCGCTCTCACGCCTTGTTTGCCGTTGTGGCGGGAGCGGACAAAAGCCTGTCCATTTTTATCCGTGCCCTGCATAAGATTGGGCACTGTGGACGTGGTAATCCATTGCACTTGCGGTGTGGTCAGGCCGCTAAAGCCGCTGCCAGAAGAACCACCTCCGCCGCCAGAAGAATCGCCCCTGCCGTCAGTTATCGGTGTTATGTTTACCTCACAGGCAGCCATAACCCCCCCGTCAACGGTGGTAACAGTTATGGTTGCGGTCCCTGCCGACACGCCGGTCACAATACCTGCGGGGGAAACGGTTGCGACCGTGGCATTGCTGCTGTTCCATGTTACGCCCTTGTTGGTTGCGTTTTCGGGGGCGACAGTCGCGGTAAGGGCTTCACTGCCGCCGACGGCAATCGTTGTGGCGACTTTATTAAGCGACACGCCGGTTACGGGAACATGCCCGGAAGCTGTTGAGAAATCCACAGAATATGTAAGCTTTGTTGCTCCATCCCCGGCGGTTACCGTAATTGATGCCTGACCGCCATCGTTCAGGGTAGTAAATGCGCCGGAGAAATCCATAGCAGCGTGTGGATTAGTAGATTCGACGACCAATATAATGTAATAGTCAGGGGATGTACCGGCGGGAAGCGCTACGTTGTATTTATGAACACCGGCAGTAAAGCCGGGTACTTTTCTGATGAGCTCGTCGCTGACGAGTTCGGATAATTCGCTGAAGAGTTCGGCGATGTCGAGCTCGAACATGTCGCTGAATAGTTCTAATAATTCGTTGGTGGACATACTGCGGAGAATGTTAAGTATGCTGTTGGGTATGCCGTCGAGTACTTCGTCGGGTAAGTTGTCGAGTATGCTGTCGGTTACGGCGCTGTCGATTACAAGATACCCTAAGAAGCTCAGGGTTGCATCGTCACTTTCATTCCTTTCGTCCCTTACCGTAACGGACAGCGGAAGGGAGAGTCGTTCTGAGTTTATAGTGCCTGATGATGTTGCTGGTGTTGCTGGTGTTGCTGGTGTGTTTGAATCAGAGTATTCAAAAGTTAACTCTACATCAGCCTCATAAGTATCCGCAGGCAAATCGAACAAGACATCGTTGATTCCAATTTGAAATACTGAATCTGTTTCTGGAATCAGCATAATTGGTTGATTGCCGCCCAATTCAAAAATACCATGTATGTCATTTATAATACTAATAGTGATAATATTGATTGGTCTATCCCAGTTATTGGAAATTTCAGCATCAACCGATAATGAAGGGTTGCCTTTGTATGTGCCATTCGGCCTTCTCACCAGTTCACCAAAATCGCCGTTGCCAGAAATAATAACAGCGCCGTGCGGAACTTCCGCAAACGCCGTCAGCGGAAACGCACCGAATACGAGCGCAAGTGTCAGCAGGAGCGCTAGAACTCGTTTTGTCTTTGCAAAATACCTCATTAAAAAATTCCTCCTGTGTTTTTATAATTTGCCAATATAGAGGGCGAAAAAATCACCCGCCATATTGGCATTTGTCGTTGTTGAATACAGATTAGGTAAGCGCCGGCTTGGAAGCCCCGTTGCCTCTCATGACTTTATTATACTGCAACTCGTTCTCCTGAAGGGCGTTGTTGGATTGCTCCCATTTACCATAAGCGTCAACAGCCTCGTCAAACGGTGTATTGAGCGGAGATACATCCGGAATGCCCTTTTCATCATTTGCGGGCGGGCGCAGGTCGGTCAGTTTTTTCTCTTCGCTGGATGTCGCCACTGTAACCATGATATCCTTAATGTTGGACTTCAAATCATCCCAATTACGGTTATATGCCTCGGCCTTTGCGGTAAGCGCATCCTTCCTGGCTTCATCTTCCGTATTGTTGATTTCCGCTAACAGCTTGATTTTTGTGTCGTTGCATATGGATTCGCTTTGCTTGATCAGATCGTCCAGCTTAATCTCGTACGTTTTCCTTGCGGCGTTTTCGGAGGATTCCAGCTGGAAGCGTTCTTCCCGAAGCCGTTTCAGTTCCAGATTGCGCTCCTTGCGCTGGCCGGTCAGCTCATTTCCGGACTGGTCTACCGGCTTGCTGGAGATTAGGCTGGGAGCAACGTTGGCCGCCATCATATCCATTACCCTTGCCAAACCCTCCGGGATGCCATGATTCGTTGCGCGGACGTCCACATGGTACTTAGCCGAATTATCGCTGCTGCGCGTGTTGTTATGATGGGCGGAAACACTGCCCTCAATTGAAACCTTAAAAGGCCCGAAGCCGACTCTGCCCGACATTGAAGAGCTCACGCTTCCGCCGGTTTCGTTTCTTGAGCTTTGCTTGACCTCCATATCGAACATGATGTTTACCTCGTCGATTTGAAGGTTGGGGATAGGCACAATGGCAAGCAGCGGCACTTCAACCCCCATTTCCTGCTTGCTTATATTGCCGTCCGGATCGGGGGTGCTGCGATGGAATTTAAAAAATACGTTGCGTGTCTTAGATTCGGAATCGAAGCCCACCGCATTGATAAATTCGGCGGTGCTTTTTGCCAGCATAACGCTCGATTCCGCGGCGGCCGTCAATGGCCCTCCGATTAGATTTGACATGTCTAAACCTTTAAATTGATCACCGATTGACATATTAAAAGCCTCCTATAGATTATTGTTGGCCTATGATCCGCGCCGGTGGCCTGCCCGGGTTGTTCGGGGAGCCGGAACTGTTCAGGGCTGACTTTGCTTTGGGAGCTTGGCAGCATGCCGGCATATATCCGTCGCCGGCATCCGGCGTTTCTTGATTATCAGGATAAAAATCCGCAAGCGATTCCGGTTCATATGGCTTTAGCCTGATTTCGCCCTTGAAATTTCCTTCACCGGACTTATTAAAATCAAGCATCAGATCCCCGCCGCTTTCTTTGTAAGCGTTACGTTCCGCCTTCGATACATGCGCTGAGAACGATACGCTCACATTACTGATACTTAGCGGAGGAGACAGAAGCATCAAAGTGTCCTTTCCATTTTCTCGCGCTCTTTTCACGGTATTTATATATTCCTTATGTATCCGCTCATTAGCGTCTGTCGCTGCCAGAGAAAGGGCCTGTACCACCGCAGATAACGACATTTTATTGCCCAGCATAATTATTTCACCTCCTTTTCATCCATCCAGGCGGGCTTACGGGAGAATCCGATATGATATACTGTCTTCTGCATAGTCAGCTCATGTTCCCCTAGCATATACCGCCCAATTGCAATATCTTTCCCTATGATAACTCCCTTAGGATAGTCATTAAGGCATTTGTTAAGCAGCTCTACCTGTTCTGCCCGGCCTTCATCGGATAATAAGACGTTGGGATTGATGCTTCCCACAGTTATATCCTTTATGTATCGGAAATCAGACAAGTCCGGCTTTTTAGTTGCTGAAGTGTTCATTTGAGCCTCCCTGTGGTTCTTCCGCCTGCCCGTCCTGCTGCTCATGCGGCAAGCCAACCTGAGACCCGCATCGCGGCGCATCGTCATCTGCGGAAGATGGCGGGGAATTTTCATTGCCGAGCGACGTCCGTGTGAACATTTGTGCTTCCGTCATATTGTCCTGCCGGGCTTCGCTGGTGTCGTCTTCGTTCCCATCTTCATGCACCTTGTTCATAACCATCTCCCGCCGCAGCTCATCCAACTGCGATTCGAGATCGGCGCTAATCTCCTGATACTTAACAATCGAGGTATATGTTTCGGGGGGATGGATTTCCTCGCCCGTGGAGCCCAGGTGATCCAGATGGGCCTGATATTCCTCGAAATCCATGCCGGTTTCAAGATTCAGGGCGTTATTTTTGATACGGATCATTTCCCTGATCTCTTCCAGCTTGGAGGTAAGCTCGGCTTCCTGTTCTTTAAGCTGAATCTGCCGCTCATATTCCTCAAGCTCCCTGCCGGTAAGCTTATTGCCGGAATCGTCCACAGGTTTGCTATGAATGCGCTTAGGGATTGCTTGGGTATTGAGGGTATCGATGAATCGGGCGAGCCCCTCCGGTATTGGGGTACTGTCTAATTCCACTTTGTAGCTGAACCGGGCCTGCCCCGAGCCTTGCCTCTGCCTTCTTGAGGATACCTGAGTGTAAATCTTCAAATCCCCTTCCACAGCCTTCATGCCTTTGATTTCCGCGTCAAACGCAATCTTGGTTTTGGAAACCTTGAGGCTACTTAGCGGGTAAATAGATAACAGGGGAATTTCCAGCCCGATGCGGTCGGCAACGGTATTATCCATGGCGTCGCTGCGAAGCTGATCGTACACCATCTGGATGGTCCGCAGGTTTACCACAGGCTTACCGGAGGAATCGATATCCATATCGCCGGTGCTGGCAAGAAAATCCACAATATTGGAGCTAAGGCGGATATTCGCGTCCGAAATCGCCCCCAGTGGCGCGTAGACGAGATCCTTTAGTTCAACCGCATTGTCAAGATGTTTTTTTCTATCCATAATTTTTTATCTCCTTTGCATAATGTTTTTAGTGATTTGATGCACCGTTGACATTGATGGATTTCCATCGCTGTAAAGAATCAAAGTACTCCAGCGCCAGCATGGTAATGTCGTCCGCCTGCGGAGCGCCTTCCGCGAAGCGACCTATATCGGCGGTTATCTCACTTACAATCCGCTGCGCACCGCAATCACCCCTTACCCCCCCGAGCAGGGACATAAGCCGCTCCTCGGAATATAGCTTTTCTTCCCTGTCCTGTGCTTCCGTGACCCCATCGGTGTATAAGAGAAGACGGTCTCCGTCTGAGAGCTCCGTCTCCTGCTGTACATAGCGCATCCCCTCGAACCCCGCCAGCACGAACCCCGGGGAAGCGTCCAACCATTCCCATTGGCCCCGCCGGTATATGGCGGGCGGGTTATGCCCCGCGTTGGCATAATGAAAGCGACCGGTATCAAGCTCTAACATACCCAGAAATACGGTTACAAATAGACCTTCCTCGTTGTTTTCGCAAAGCTGGTTGTTTGCCTCTTCCAGTGCCGCCGCAGGTTTCAAGCCCATCCGGCAGTAGTTTCCGATCAGTGTTTTCGCGATTACCATAAACAACGCGGCCGGGATACCTTTGCCGGAAACATCCCCGATAATTACAGCAAGCCTGTTGCCTTCAAGCAGGAAAAAATCATAAAAATCGCCCCCTACTTCTGTTGCGGCCAGCATAGTGGCGTACACCCCAAACTCCTCCCTCTCCGGAAAGATTTGGGGAAGCATTCCCGCTTGAATACGTGCCGCCACATCCAGCTCCGCGGCGATTCGTTCCTTATCGGCCGTGATCTCCGCGAGGTTATGGATATATTGCTTTAGATGGATAGTCATGGCTTCAAAGGCTTTATCAAGCTCCTCTAATTCGTCCCCGGTTGATATGCCGCAAGTGTAGTCCAGGTTGCCATCACCAATGCTTTTCACATTCTTGCACAATTGTAGGAGGGGCTGTGTAATCTGCTCCGACAGCTTTAAGATAATCCATACGGCAACCACGATTACGGTTGAGAACAGTACGGCAAGGGTAACCGCTGCGATGGCGGTCTGACTTGCTATCCCTGACTCAGCTTGAGTAATTATTTCGTCAATAATATTTCTAACCTGTATAGCCGGCATGGTAATATCCTCAAGCGGTATTACAAATGCCAGCGCCCAATCGGATATACCGACAGGCGTGTAAACCACCAAAATCTCTGTTCCTTCTATTTGGGAATTTTGCACCCCGCGCTCACCCGCCAAAATAGAGGTAAGGATGGATTCTCCGTTTACGCCAAACCGCGACAGCGCACACTCCCCTTGCTCTGATAATCCGGGTGCGGAAATCATGCTCCCATCGTGGCCGATGAGCATTGCGTATCCGGTTTTCCAAATAGCTGTTTGGATAATATCCCGCTTTAAGTCTTCAATCAGGATATCCATGCCTATTACGCCAGAAAGTTCGTCTATGGTCAAAGGCAGGGAAAGCGTTATTGTTAGTCCGCGACCGAATATATCCTGATAAGCGTCTGATATGTATAACCCGCCGCTTTCGATTGCCGACCGATACCAGGGAGACGTTCTGCCGTCGAACTCGTATACCCCGCCTTTCTCTTGCGCGTAAGCGTCATAGCCGATATTCAAGCCGGATTCGGTTGTAATATAAATGCTTGTGATTTGACTCCAGTTTTCCATCGCGGCGCGCAAAACCGGTTCCATGTTTCCAAAAAATCCGATTTCACCCAGCACCTCCCCGTACTCTGTCCCGGAGCTCAATTTAAGATGCAAGGTGAGATCCTTGCCGTGCCCGGCTGCTATGATTTCTTCAGTGGTCGGTATCATCCTTGCCGGCGGCCCATCCTTTTGTTTATAAAGGTGCATGCTGTAATCCCGCATGCTTTCCAGCAGAGTGATAAATCCCGACAAATGCAGGTTGATATTCCTGGCGTTTCCCGTTACCAAATCCGCTACGTTTGCCACCGCTTGCTCTAAAAGCAGGCTTTCGCTGTTCTCAGAAGCACGAACCCCGATATCGCGGCCGCTGTGTGAGGCAAGGCTGGTTAGGAAAGAGGCGTGGATTATTGAAATGATAGTGCTGAGCAGAAGGGATGTGACGCATACGGACAAAGAGACGGTTAGAATCTTTGCCTGGATACTTCCTTTTATAAAACGCATACCTTAAATGACTCCCTTTTGATATGTAAGGTTTTTATCATGCATTACCCGACATGTCGCTTTCAGGGCTTCATTGATATCGCAGCATATCACTTGGGGATGAATGGTAACCTGTAAGCTGTCAAGAGAGAGCCTTTTTGTTGGCGATTCTCCTATATGTACAGCCCCGATACGCTTGAATGCGGCCATGGACCGTTCATTGAGTAAATCGGTCTCGATAGCCGCACCGTCGCGGCTATAGCCGGTAACCCTATATATTTCCCCCAGCGTCAGCCGTATCCCTCTGTTTTGCATCAGCCTGAATTGTGTGTGAATAAGCGGCACGCTAAAGCTGGGATAAAGATGATTAGCAGCCGAAATCATTTCACCGCCCCACGCGAGCGCCCCCGACCTGTCAGCCTGCCGGATTTCATCATCAAAGTGCCGACACCAGTCAAAATACGTTATTTTATCATGTGCCGCCCTATCTGGAGATATGAATCCGATTCCAATAAACGCGATGACCTGCCCCTGTTGATTTTTCGCAACCGTGGCAATGTGCAGCGGGTTATGCAGCATTTTCTTAAGGCTTTCCGCGTCTTGTATGATAAACATCCCTCCGATGTTTTTAAAAGAACGGTCATTGTCCATCGAAAGCCTTTCGCGGAAATTTTGCGCTGTTATCCATACTTCCCGATATAGCTCCGCTACTGCGGGAATGTCCTCATTCATCAGCGGATGTAGCGAGATCTTTCCTTTAGGATAGATAACCCGGGCATATTCAGTTATAGGGATAGATACTGTATTTTTCGACATTGAAACCCGCCTCCAGTTACTATACCAGCAGCACCATGGCGAGGTGATTCGCCCCGTCTTTGCGCCAATAATAAATTTCATTTGCAATGCGCTTTGTTATATAGATCCCCAATCCGCCGATTTCTCTTTTTTCGGCAGGCAAAGAAGTATCCGGATCTCCTTGCTCAAGGGGATTGAAGTGGACGCCGGAATCTATAAACTCCAGCATTATGCCCGGCGGCTCCTGTATTATATTACATTTGATAATGGCGTGCCCTTCCCCGCCATTGTAGGCGTGATGGGCAATGTTTACGAAAACCTCCTCCGCTACAAGCATAGCGCGGGTACGCAAGTCTTTACTCATCCCCGCCATTCGCATGCACTCGTCTATAGAGCTTAGTAAGATATTAAGGTTTTCAGTCTTAGCGTTTACAAAAATCATGGTCATAGCTACCCCTCTACGGTTGAGCGGACTCAATCCGGAGCATAGAATCAAATCCGGTTATTTTGAATATCTCCATGATCTCATCAGAAGCTTGGCGGATCAACAAATCTCCCTGTATCTGGAGCATTTTCTTTTTGGCGCTGAGTATCACGCGCAGCCCCGCGCTGCTGACATACTTAAGGGGGCCAAAATCCAGCACCAGGTTTTTGACGGCTCCGCCAAGGCTGTTAGCGAGTCTTTCCTCCAATATGGGGGCGGTAAGCGTGTCAAGCTTGCCGGATAAGGTGATGGTTAGCGTGTCGCCATCCTGGTCAAGCTCAAGCTTCAACGGCGCGTCATTCCCGGTAAAGAGGACTTCATTGGCGACAAAGCGTATTGGAAGCTCTCCGTCCGTACAGCTTTCCACCACATGCTGGCAATACTGTAAGGTCTTTTCCACCTTGTCACAAAGACGGAGCAGTTCGTCATATTCCTTACGGTCGCCTGTTTCGGCGCCGATAATAAATCTGTCCCTGTCAAAGATGCTGCGGACCGAGCGGTGTTTCTGGAATTCAATGGCACTGCGGCTGTTTTTGGGGATAAAACCCGCGTATTGGAGCATAAGGTTGCGGGATGCGCTGATGTCCATTTCATCCGCCATCCGAATCACTGCGGCAAGATATGGCATGTTTATTGGTCCATCACAGATAGACAGCTTTAGATCGGTGGGGAACAGGCTGCGGTCCTCTAAATCGTATACCCTATGGGCGCGTACAATCATTGCTATGGCTTCGGCAGTGGCTTCATCAGGGATTTTCAGATAATTCCGCCAGTTATCCCTGATAAACAAAGCGCCTAAATCATGATGAAACTCCCTGATGAAATCCTGTGCGGACGCTTCTGGATTCAGCGAATCGAATTCACCGGTATCCATCATAACATGATATTTTTTTACTTCGGCCGGGCTCAGGCCCATACCTACATCGTGTAACAAGGCTGCCATGAGCAGTATATAGAGTTCCCCGGCATTCATCTGGTCGATACGGTTTGAGATCAGGTAATTGCTCAAATATGCAACCTCAATCGAATGCAGCAAGGTGTGGTCGGTATATTCAGGAAAATTAAATCGGTAGCGCACCAGCAAGGTATCCGCTTTAGCAACGCATTTGGTATATAGCTTGTGCAGCTCCGGCGAAAGCGTTTGCAGCGTATTCTCGGCCAAGAAATTAGTATCCATAATATCCTCCAAATATAGCCATTCGTTAATCACATAAAGGGATTTTCGCCAGCTCCGGTGCCGCATACAACTGTCCGTTATAAGTACCGGTGTCCACCTTGATCTCCTGATTGTCAGGAACGGTTGCCTTCCTGTACAACAGCCCGCCGGGGTCAATGGTTGTGTCCGTACCCGCGGCCTGTATGATGCTGGAATTGCTGCCCAAGGTTCTGGACGCCAGCGGCGCGGAGGTATTGGAATCAAACTCGATATGTAGGTGGGCGCCGGCAGAGTATTTGCCGGTGTTGCCATATTGGCCGAGCACGATGTCTTTGTTTATCTTTGCCCCGGCGGATATGGAAATGGAGGCAAGGTGGTAATAACGCGCTATAACGTTTAAGCTGCTTCCGGTTTTATGATTGAGTACGTCGTCATAACGCACAATAGCAACATTTCCCAGCACATTATCGAAGCCGGTGCGTATTACTTCGCCGTTCCCACTTGCGTATATGGTACTCTGTCCCGCGAATGATACCATGTCGATGCCAAAATGCGTGAATCCGAATCGAGCTTTGTATCCGGGGGTTTTGTATGAGGCGGTGATGCGGCATTTGTTGATTGGCAGAATTAGTTTTTGTGACATGTTCAGGTTTTCTCCTTTCAATTTCAGCATCCGAAGCGTGTCCGGAGGCATGTCCTTTCTGAGCCGGCTCCGCCATGTTTTCCTCAGGCAACTCCGGCACGGGTGCCTCAAACAAAAACGGGGGGGACGGTTCCGAATCCTTTGCGGCTTGTAAGCTGGCATAGCTTTCGATGCTGCTGAAGGCGCTTACAACGATATTGCTGATTAGCCTCTGGGAAAAGAGCGGACGGAGCGGCAGAGGCACCATGCGGTAAAGCCTCGTTACAACCCACGCATGTTTGCTCGTCCCTGCCTTTTCCTGATTGGCGTATTCCCCCTCGGCGGCGCTAATAAGGCTAACGACATGATCCTTTAATTTTTTTTGCACATTAACAAGTGCCGCTGCCACAGATGCGCCAGCGGTAGTTACCAACAGTATGAGGTTTGACAGGTCGATATTTGACAAAGTATTATTCAGCAAATCCATGTTCCACCTCTAACGTTGAATTAAATCGCCTCGAATATATGTCTATATATAAGGGCTGAGAGAGGGTGTTTTACAGTGTGGTTTCAAAAAAATATCACCCCGCCTTGTAATCAATTATGGCGGGGTGGTATTTTCCTGTTTAAAAGAAGTCGCTAAGTCGTAATGACAGCCCCTCATATTTCGCGATAAGAATCTCTGTCATCAGTATAAGGGCAGGTTATCTCAACGCCAGAAGAGATTCTCGGCAAAATCAACACCTGTAATCTCATTTATCCTAATGGACTTATCTTCTCTTTGTACCCTTCGGTTACTCTTACTCTTAATTCTTGTTCCAGTCAGCTCATTGCTTTGTCCCCAAGAATCGATCACATAATAATAACCAAAAGCAGTGCGATTGTAACGATCTTCAAAATCCAAATCACAACCATAGATCAATAAAGTATGATTATTATCCTCCCTCTCCCATACATGCTCATTTGTAAAATCAGGTGAATTCATATCAACATGTAAAAGGGCTGGGCAACCGTTATTTATGTTATTTAAAATGTTCCTTGGTGTTGCTTTCACGTCCCTCGTATCATACGTTTCATACGGCATGCCAGTAATACCAGTTATGGTTTTATGCGGTGCCATTACAAGGCCTTGTTATAAATCATTTACGGATAGACTCTAATTCAGCTGAAGCCTCAATTTCTTCAACGCGGCAGCTACGCTTTCCTGGGCAGATTGCCAGGATACATTCTCATGGTCGGCGATTTCCTGAAACGTATAGCTCAAGAACGTGTGCTTCACAAACCTTGCGCGTTGAGTTTCCGTTAAGCAATCCAACAATCGGGAAATCTCCGTCATTTGCAACAGCGCATCCTCAAATTCAACAGATAAATGGATTGGATTTGTCGTTTCTATGTACTGCTCCTTATCCTTCAACCGCTCGCGGTATTTGCTTTGATAGGCAAAATCATCCAGATAAATTTTTACCATCCCATTCAGCTTGTCCACCACATTGACAAACAAATCCGCGATCAACTCCTCCTCTTGCAGCTTTTCCGATAATTGGAAATTGCTGACCCTGCTGCTGATTTTGTGGAGAGCATGCGTAATGGTTCGGCGAAATGTGGGATTATATGGAACGCCGGAATATTCACTCGTGAACAGATATATCTGCTCGTACAGCTTGTCCGTCAATTCATCCAAAGTCATTGCCAGCTCATGAAATTTGTGCAAGTCAAACCCATGCCTTTTGCAGACCTTTACAACAATGTCCTGAAATACCAAGGATTTTCCGGTGTCAGCAGTCCAATTTACATATATCCGGTACTTCTTTACTCCAATAAAATAACTTATGTACATAGCTATCCCCCTTTTATTACTTTTCCGGAGAAGGAAAGGCAAAGAAGTCGTAATAGGCAGAGGATTCGTCTGGGGCAGGGATTTATGACCTGCAAAGGCGTCAATTCACTATAAAAAACTTAAAACTGATAGATTTTTAAACCTTTGCTGGGCAGTAAATATGCAAATTATTAAGCGCCTATATATATAAGGGTTGGGGGAAGGTGTTGTACAGGGCTGATTTTTAAAAATACCACCCCCGCCTTGTAATCATCATGGCGGGGGTGGTAATCTGTCACTTAGTATCTACGGTATAATAAAGTAATTGATTCTTGTTACGACTTATGTGTTCAGTCCTTTTTCTCTTAATTCCATAAATTTCAATTTTTTGTTCTATTTTTTACATTTTATTTAATTATATTATATTACAAATTAAAACGATAATCATATTCCAGAATATAATCTTACTATTAAAGATCCGGCTGGATAAATAAAGGCTTGTTTTAAACGGCGGCAATAAAACTGCATTAAACCATGGGCCTACTGACGATTCTAACATGATGAAGAAAGCAATTTTAAGGTTGGCAGCTGAAACGCAAAAAAGGTATCATCAAGTGACACCTTTTAGAAATAAGAATCCCCCGGATTAGCGCTGGAAACGATAATATCTCTGGCTAGAGCATATGTGAAGTGCAGATATGTGCATTTCATCACCGGCGTGGGCGGGGACATTATCATCAGCAGCAGGCCGCTAACGTGACAAGGATAAAATTAAAACAGCCGGATAAAGGGAATGCCGGAGACTGTTTGTTAGGATGGCCTCCGGCTTTATTAATAAGCCTGCAGGCTGGCTGTTTGACACCACGCTTACAGGCTTATTATAATCTATAATTGTATAAGCATACCCGTTAGCATAGCCGGTGGTTTTTAGTGCTAAATCATTACTACCGCCCAGTTATTTCTTCGCCAGATATTTACGCATATCAAGCGCTACGGCAGCCAGAATGATTGCGCCCGTGATGATAAGCCGCACATCCGAGGATACGCCAAGCCATTGCAAGGCGACACTGATGACCTGGAGAAGGATTACACCGGTAACGATGCCCCTTATTTTACCAACGCCGCCGGTAAAAGACACACCGCCAATAACACAAGCAGCGATAGCGTCAAGTTCCGCCATTACCCCGGTGGTGGCGCTGTTCGAGCCGACTCTGGCCGCTTCGACAAAACCGGAAAACCCGTAAAGAACACCGGCAATCATAAAGATTAGGATTGTTGTCGCCTTGACGGAAACGCCGGAGACGTTTGCGGCTTCCGGATTCGCGCCCACCGCATACATATTCTTACCCAATGTTGTTTTATTCCAGATAAACCACATGATTGCCGTGGCAATGACAGCATAAAAGACAAAGTGTGGAATTGGGGTGCCTGCAATCGTAACGGTGCCTCTGATAAATTCGCCATATTCCGACGTGAGTCCGGCAATGGGCCCGCCGCCGTTCAGACCTACATACCACAACGCTACCCCGTTTAGTATAATCATGGTCGAGAGTGTAACAATGAAAGGGTGCAGATTAAATGTTGAAACAAAAAAGCCATTGAACAAACCAATCAGGGCGCCAATTACCATTACAAGCAGCATTACGGCTATTATCGGGGGAGCGTTCAAATTCGGAAACATCTTGGCGGGAAATACGTCCAAAGGATTTTGCAAAAGCGATGCGCTGACACAAGCCGTTAATCCCATAATCCTGCCGGCTGACAGGTCTGTTCCGGTCAGCACGATAATACCGCCCACACCAAGGGCAAGAAACATGCTCGAGCTGGCGCGGTTCAGGATATCAACCATAGAGCCAAAGGATATAAACTGGTTGGAGAAGTTATTAACTATGCTGAAATACTGCACATAGATAACTAGGATAAGGATAATAATGTATATCGCGTTCTTTACAAGAAAATCGCTCCACCACATCATCTGGCCTTTACTGTCAAGATTTTTATAATTTTGCCACTGATGCCCAATCATATTTGGCAGGATTGTTTTTTTCTCCATAACTTATCCGCTCCCCTTTCATTATGCGTGCTTTGCCGCTAGAACCATGATCTCTTCCTGGCTGGTCCTGGACGAGTTTACGGTCCCTGTCAGATATCCGCCGGACATTACAAGAATCCTGTCGCAAACGCCGAGAAGCTCAGGCAGTTCGCTTGACACCATAATGACGGACTTGCCCTGCTTTGCAAGGCCTATCATGAACTGATAGATTTCATACTTGGCGCCAACATCAATGCCCCGGGTCGGCTCGTCAAACAAATATATATCAGGATTTGTCAGCACCCAACGCCCGATAATTACTTTTTGCTGATTCCCGCCGGAAAGGGTATTTATTTTGACGAACTGGCTATGTGTTTTGACTCTGAACTTATCAATAGACCACACTGTGTCGTCACTTATTTTTTTTGTGCTAAGATAAAGTTTTCTCACCATATACTTCTTCATATTAGCGATTGTTGTGTTTTCCCGTATATTGAGCACGCCGAATATCCCCGTTGTGCGGCGCTCTTCGGTAAGCAGCGCAAAACCGTTGCGCTTGGCCATGCGTGAATTTTTATTTTTGATTTCCACGCCACCCTTTATGATCCTGCCCGATTTAACTGTAGCAAGCCCGAACAGGCTTTCTAGCATTTCGGTTCTTCCCGCGCCCACAAGCCCCGCTACGCCGAGGATTTCCCCGTGAAGCAGCTCAAATGAAACATCCTTGAGATTTTGGTAAAGGGCTGTAAGCCTCTCTACCTTCAGCACTACCTCGCCCGGAGTATTATCTTTTGGGGGATAAACATTGCTCAGTTCCCGTCCAACCATTTGCGTGATGATCATATCAATGGTGAGTTCTGATGCGGGGGTAGTTGCCACAAATTTTCCATCACGCAAAACGGTGACGTCGTCTGAAATCCTCAAAATTTCGTTCATGCGGTGTGAGATATAGATAATCCCGCAACCCCTGTCCCGCAGTCTGTAGATAATGCGGAACAGATGCTCCACTTCTACGTCTGAAAGGGATGAGGTCGGCTCGTCGAGAACGAGGATTTTGCTGTTATGTGAAACAGCCTTCGCAATATCAATCATCTGGCGCTGGGATACCGAAAGGGTTTTAACAATGGCCCGAGGGTCGATGGATATACCCAAATCCTCAAAAATGGAAAGGGTGTCCCGATACATTTTTCTGTGATTGATTCCGGTCAAATCTTGCGGGAAGCGGCCAAGCCAGATATTTTCCATCACGCTGCGTGTATGAACCTGGTTAAGTTCCTGATGCACCATGGAGACGCCATGCTCCAAAGCTTGCTTGGGATTTGAAAAATTCACCTTCTTCCCGTCCAGGAAAAAATTACCGCTGTCTGTGGAGTAAATGCCGAACAAACACTTCATCAGGGTGGATTTCCCCGCGCCGTTTTCCCCCATGAGCGAATGGATGCTTCCGGCGCGCACGTCCATGCTGACATTATCAAGAGCTTTAACACCTGGAAAATTCTTGCTGATTTGCTTGATTTCCAGAAGATTTTTTTCCATACTAACCTCCCTCTAGCGAACAAAGACGGGTAACCATAAAAGCCACCTGTCTTCGTTTATGGCCTAATTGCCAGTTTTTATTTTTGGGTGCATTTACCTTTACGGATTCGTTCTATTCTACAATCGCGTGAGGTATACGCATTTTATTAACGCCATCGTCAATGTTGTGATGCCCGGTATTGGCCATCAGATTGTTGCCATTTGCGATGTTTGCACTCAGTTCGAGCACTGCTGCCGCCATACCCGCGCCGTCCTGCATTACGGTACCGGTCATTCTGCCGTCATCAATAGCGATCCTGGCAACGTCTGTGGCGTCAACGCCAAATACAGGCACAAGGGGGGCGCCGGAAGCTCCGGTGTTAAAGCCGATTTCGTTCAAAGCCTGAATGACGCCAAGCGCCGCGTCATCATTATTGGCGATAGCCAGTTCGATATCGCCCGCGGTTGGGCTGTGTGCGGACAAAGCGGTGTTCACAAGATTAAACGCTTCCGCGGCGGACCAGTTTGCGTACAGGAAGAAGTTGCTGATGCCGTCGTCATCGTACAGGGTGCTGGTTTCGTTGGCCGCTGAAGGCACAAGTGTGACGCTGGCACCCGCTTGCGCAAGCATATCGTTAGCCGTTTTTACCGAGTAGTATGTACGGTAGAGCGCTTCCAGGTTACCGTGTTCGCCACGGAGCATGATGTACTTGATTTCGCCGTCGCCGTCTACGTCAAACCGGCTCGCATTGTCACCCTGAAGGAGGAAGTTCGCGATAGCCATACCTTGGAAGACACCGGCTTCGGCTGCGTCGGTACCAATAAACACTGACTTGTCATAGGAATTGATAACATTATCGCTTACTTCACGGTTAAAAAGAATAACAGGTATATCAGCATTTTTTGCGAGATTAACAATGTTGAGGGCTACATCTTCGGCGTCGGTTGTAACGATGTTAACTACCAGCAGATCGGTCCCCTGCATTATAGCGGTTTGAATCTGCTCTATTTGCGTTGCCTGAGTGTCCATGCTGTCGTGGTGCCTTGCGTTGATATTGGGGAAATTCTCCTCTTGTTCAATCATGGAGTTACGAACACCAGCCAAAAAGGTGTCGGCAAATGTGTACCAGAACACGTCAACCGTAATAGGGCCATCCGCGGGTTGCGGCGCCGCCGGGCTGGTTGCGGAAGATGGGTTGTCCGCCGGGGCCGGGCTGGACGGAGGCGCGGAAGTTTCGGCACAGGCTGCAAGGGATAGAATCATAACTACAGTAAGTAAGGTCGCGAATAACTTTTTCATAAATAAATCCTCCTGATATAGATTAAGTATAGTTTATAGGCAGTATCAGGAAATTAAAATGTAATTTTCTGTACACATACCCTAAAATTCTCTATAAATTTAAAAAATAAAAACCGGCAGCTCAACTAAACTGTGCCGGTTGACCAATCGGTCTTCTTAACAGAAAACGCAATACGCGTCAGCCCCGCCGATTTCAACTCACCCAAGGGCTAAAAAGGTACGTTCAATTATATTTGCTCCAGTTGATGATATGGTCGCCCAGATTTTCTAATGTGATAGTATCGCCGTCAATATAAATATAATGGCCGTTAATGATGGGAAAGGGGAAATTATCGAAGCTTTTTCCGCTTATAATATAATCCGCCAGCGTAAATATGGCGCCCGCCTGCTCGACTGAGTCGTTGTTCACTGTTCCGTAAAGCAAATTTTTTTTAATAGCCTCAAGCCCAACCATAGTACCGTCCACACTCGCGATTACAAAGGGTTGCTCGTATACCGTCCGGTTCAGGGAGAATACGTCCGCGTCAAGCAAATAATCAATAGCGCCCAGCGCCATATCATCATTGTTGGAAAAGACCAGTTCGATGCTGTCGCCGTACTGTCCATACAAGTGCCGCATCGCCTCATACCCGTTGCGTCTGTTCCAATCGGCCACCTCAATTGCCAGTACATCCACCCCAAAGCCCAACTCCCGCAGACGCCCGATACAGTTGTCAGTACGCTTTTCGGCGTCCTGATGCCCCTGCTCTCCTTTCAATATGACAAGCTGTACGGCCCCATCGCTGTTCTTGTCATAACGTGAGCCGGCAAAGCTGTCCCCGAAAAGCGCGGCAACTATTTCGGCTTGCTTTTTCCCCAAGCTGTCGGCCGCGGCGCCGACGTAAAACGCGTTCCTGCCAATCAGCGCATCTTCCAATGGTTCGCGGTTGAAGAAAATGACGGGAATCCCGTTTTTTTCGCACTTTGCCACAATGGAGCCGCTTGCCAGCCGGTCTACCGCGTTGATGACAAACAGGTCAAATCCCTCGTCGATCAGCTCTACGATTTGCCGATTCTGGACCGACTGGGAATTTCCCGCGTCGCGCACTTCAAAGGTTACGCCCGAAGGCATATTTGCGATTATATGCTCCATCATCTCGGCTATAAAAGTATCGTTTTCATCATATAGGAAGAAGGCAATTTTCGCGCCGCTTTGCCGGCAGCCCGAAAGGGCACATAACATAAAACAGGCTATGAGGATATATAGAAAAGCTTTCTTTTTCATTTTCTATTCAGCGGCTCCTTTATGGTAATAGTCGTGCCTTCATCTAGCTCGCTTTCAATTTTCATCTCAGCATCCCCGCCATAGTAAAGCATAATCCTTTGGTAGATATTCTTCAGTCCCACGCTGTTGCTAACTACGCCGTCCTCAAATGATCTGTACATAGAGTCGATGGTTTCCTGCCGCATGCCGTAGCCATTATCACAAACGCGCAAAAACAGGCTTTCGTCTTGGGTATATACGCTTATCCTGATATGCCCCTTATCGATTTTATTTTTCAAGCCATGATAGATGCAGTTTTCAACAACGGGCTGCAGCACCAGCTTAATAATCGGAACGTCCAGTACGGCTTCATCAATATCAAAAGTATAATCAAAAGAGTCCGCATAGCGTATATTTTGGATCAACAAGTAGTTGCGCACATGTTCGATCTCATCTCGCACGGGAGTGACCGGGCTGTCGTTAGAAATGCCGATGCGAAAAAGCCTTGCCAGTGCCACCACAGTCTCTGCGGCTTCCTCGTTTTTTTCATTTTCTATTAACCATATAATGGAGTCCATCGTGTTGTATAAGAAATGCGGGTTTATCTGATTCTGAAGGGCCTTGAGCTCGCTTTTTCGCTGCGCGTCCTGCTCGGCGATGACACGGTCCATCAGCTCGCCGATCTTGCGCATCATCCTGTTGAAGCGCCGGCTCAGGGCTTCGACCTCCCTTGAGGCGGCAATATCAACCTCCTCCATACGGAAATAGTCGGAGCTTTCCACTTTGCACATGGCAAGCTCAAGCTGCTTCATGGGCAATATAATCGTCCGCGCCACCGCCATAAATAACAGGCTGCCTGTAATCAGGACAATACAGGAGACCAAGACCGTTGTAAACAGGAAGCCCTGCTCGATTTCCGCGAGCTTGTCTGTGTTGATAAAAACGCAAATACGCCATTTGGTGTTTGAGAGGGTATCCACATTTACCGCCATGTTGTATCCGATGAGAGTAGTGTTTTGTGTCCCCAGCACAATTTCCCTGGCTACTCCAATCCCTCCCAGCGCGGATTCCGTATCGGGAAGAGATGTATAAACTATTTCGTAGTTAGGATCGATAATGGTGATATGCCCGCCTTCGCCGAGATTGGATTTATCCACAAGATTGATAAAGCTTTGAAAGCTTATTTCAATCTTTAAAACCCCGATAGCGTCGCCGCCCCGATATCTTATTCGTTTGCTGACATTGACTTTGTATTCATCGCTGCCGGATTCGGCGTAAGGGACGGAAAAGACATGCACAGTAGGATCGTTTATAGCCTCAATAAACCAGCCTGCATTACCGCGATCCAATATTGTATCAATTACCTGTTCATTGGACGAGGTCAGGCAGCGCCCCGTTTCGTAATCATAGATAGCGATATTAATAATGTCGCTTTTTAGGCGGGTAATCCCACTAAGATATTCCCCGAACAACCGACCGCCCCGGCGCGCGGAGATATCGTAACGGTCAATGTCCGCTTGGATGCTGTTGGAGGTTGCGATAATGCTGCCAATATAGTTTTCGTAGTTATAGACGATTTGTGTGCTGAGTTCACGGGTTTGAATATTAACGGCGCTGTTAATCCCTGTTTGAAAGGTTGAAATAGTAGCAATCAAAAGCGATGCCGTCATGGTTAATACAATCGCTACACAGGCCGCGATTATAATAAAACCGACCGGCTTTGATTTAAAAAGCCAGCTCATTTTACTCATAGTTCCTAAATTCCTTCGGGGACATACCCACATGTTTTTTAAAGCAATGGCTGAAATAGTATGAATCGCTATAGCCAAGCCTCTCAGCAATATCTATGATTTTCAGCGTGGGGTTCATCAGAAGCTCCTTTGCCTTTTCCATTCTTAATCCGGTAAGCAGCTTGACAAATGAAACTCCCAGCTTTTTCTTTAGGAGCGCGCTTATGTAGCTGACCGAAAAATTAACCTCTCTGGCAAGGGATTCAAAATTGATATCCGGGTCGCAGAAATGGGCTTCCATATATGAGACAACTTTGCGCAGGCTGCGCTCCACGTTGTCTACGATTACGCCATCGTTTAACTCGCGGATGACTCGTATCAGTTCTTTTAAGTAATCGAATATCTCATCATCGGTCTTGAGTCCGAATAACTTGCGGTGCGGATTGTCCGGGCCGCCGCAGCGGGCATAGAGCCCTTCGAGGTCATCACACCCTCTAATGAGGGCATTAAGGATGCTTGTGGCCATATAGTAAACGGTTTCTCTCGAATTTCCGGCGCTTTGCCTTATCTGGTCTATTCTTTCAAGGCATTCTTTAGTGGATTGAGAGTGAAGGATATATCCTAACTCATTAAACATGCTGTCGTCTACAGAAAACTTTGAGGCCGACGGTTCGGCGTTGCCGAAAAAGAAAACCTTTTGACCACCCATAACGCTACGGTATTCCAGCGAGCGCACGGCTTCCTTGATCATTAACGCAAAGTTTTTGCTGTTATGAAAAATACTGCTCAGCCCCGCGCTTACCGGCATATCCGAGTAACGGCCGACACGTTGGACGATACGCTCAATGCGCCGTTCTAATTCCTTGACGTCGGGCGGCTCTTGGGATTTAAGTATAAGGCACAGCTTTTCATAGCGATTGAATATGTCATAATCGCAAAGATCCGAAAAATCTTCGCCAATCAATTTTCTTATAGAAGAAAGCGCAAGGTCATACCGTTCCGAGTCGCCTTCAGGGATTTCGTCAAAGTCAAACATACACATCACGAAATATGGATAGCTAAGATTTATGTTGCTGCCATGCAACTTACTTTCAAAAGAGGGCGTTACATCAGACATTTTGGATAGGCGGTAAAGGTCGTTCTCTCTGATAATAGGCAGGCTGCTCTCATAGAAAGCAGATAGCTCACTGTAATTGGACGCGGTCAAAAACTCATTATCCAGCATAGACTGCGCTTTTTCAAGCAATATACGGATACTTTCAAGAGTAATCGGTTTGCTGACAAACCCAACCACGCCAAGGTTTGCGGCTTCTTTTGCGTATTCAAACTCATTGTAACCGGTAATGATGATAATTTTTACGAGAGGGAATATTTCGCGCACCTTTTTTGACAGCTCAATCCCGCTGATATATGGGATTTTTATGTCCGTCAATATCAAATCGGGGTTGTCGGATATGATTCCGTCATAGGCATCGATTCCCGTCTCGTATTCAGCAACAATCTCAAAATTGCTCCCGGATTTTGATATCAGGTTGGTCAGCCGACCCCGGACGTCCCGCTCGTCCTCGACAATTACTAATTTATACATTGTAAGTACCGCCAGTTCTTTTATATAGTCCAATGAAACCATTGCAAGACTAATAATAGGGTTAATTATTACGCTTGTCAAATTAAAAATTTCAAAATTTTTCGGAATCCTAGCTTGAAGGAGGCAAAGAATTGGATGACAGTCAATTAGGATGTCGTGTGATGTTATCCCTAAAAAAGCTAATTGTTAAGTCGTATTTTTTATTTAAGTTTCCCCAAAACAAACTGAGCTTTCTCCGGAAAAGCGTATAACTATGCGTGTTTATTGGCAGTTGAGAATTAAAATTCCGTCAGAAAAAAGAGCAAATCCTCCGTTTTTATTGATATAATTGAGTTATCCCTAACACAGTCATATCATAAAAACGGAGGATTTGCCATGACCAATTATAGCATGCTTTTACGACCTGAAAAGAGGCGTTTTCAATTTTTGCAGCAAGCTTTCAATCAGATATTACAGACCGGTATTCATGGACATCTTCGCCTCCTGATCAATTAGATTGCAGAGAAAAGCATTGGTCAATCCCTGCGGGAACACCCCGCCATCGGCGTGACAGAGATTATATTATATACCACGCAACAGCTACCCTAACGCCGTTGTCCACGTTTTTAATTCTTTGGGGAATAATTCTGATTGTGTATTGCCCAGGCTCAACGAATCTATGATCAATGATCTCAACATTATTTACGTGGGAGTTCGAAGATGCTATAGTATTTCCAACAGCATCAATGATGGAGACATTTAAATCATCTAAATCATGAACCGAGCTAATCGGAGAATTGTCGCTCCTGCTGAATGCCATAACCACTCTTATCCTTTGTCCCGTATTACAATTCAGCGTATATACTGGTGCAGGACCCAACACGTGGTTAAAATTCCAAAAACGCGCTATATCGACGGGTCTTACAGAGTTCGGCGCATTTACAAGCCCGGCCCCGCTTTTTTTCCATAAAAAGCTCCCGGCAAGAGTATTTTCGTTATCAGATGGAGTTGAAGATGACGTTCTGATTTGATCGGGCAGCGCGCCTAATAACAACTTTGCCTTCACAGCGGTCGGATTTGTCATTAGCCAGGGATCAGCCTGCATCATTTGAGCAATGATTCCGGTAACGATGGGGGCGGCTATACTTGTACCAGTCGCCCTGTCCACATGATTGGGCTTATCCACATAATCAATTGTTCCGGGTGCTGATATATCCGGTTTGTTAGGTAAAAATCCATTATGTTTATACGAGGAAGATCTAGCCGTAGGAAATGGAGGTTGCGCCCCCTTCGTTGCGGCATTGCCTACCGTGATTACATCTAAGGCTTTTCCCGGACTGGTGACAGCATCTATATCCCTTGCATCTGATATAGGAGGAGCAAGAGGGTGAAACAGTCCTTCAACTTTTTCATTTTCATTACCCGCTGAAACTACAAAAGTAATATTCGTAGCGGCAATCAGTCTATCAATTTCCCTGTCGTAGCTGCTATATCCTTGCCCAGTATAACAGCCGCCGCTATAATTTATTATATTAACTTTTTTATCTGCTAACCTTTGAACCCCCCTATACTCATCGACGCTATTATGTATTGGAGTTTGATAAACTCTGGATAAAGGCACAACCCCCTCGTATGTTCTACCATTAACTGTCACAGGTTGTCCTATTATAATGCTTGTAACAAGCGTCGCATGGCGATGTTTTCCTAAAACCAGCTGAGCGCCATTCGCCCCGGCATCATTTGAAAAAGTAAGCAGTGCATCCGGTATTCCTTCTAATTGAGTTGCGTTAGGATCAAATTGTCCGCCCACAGCTTCCAGTATCCCTATTGTAATACCGTATCCATTATATCCACTATGTCCATTATATATATTACTTTTGGTTCCTGTGACGCGATCGGCGCCAACTTGGGTTAGTGCCGTATCCAATCCAGGCACTTGAATCAATTCAGTATATAAAGATATGTCTTCGACGATTTTCAATTTCGCATAGGCTTGTATCTCCGCTTTCGTGGCTTCCACGATTAATGTAGATGTATAATGGCTGTTATAAAGAATCTTCCGGTCTTCTCCAATGTGTTCTTTGATAAACGCATTATTTGCGGCGGAATATTTCCGTTTGGTAATTTCCCGTTTTGCAGCGATGTATTCCTGCATCCTCTCGCTGACCGCTTTATTTATCTTATAATCTTGGCGCTCTCCGGTTTGTCGGGTGATTTCCGATACGATTTTTTCGTCAAACTGTTTTTTGTCCTCATAAATCGCCGGATCAAAATTCTTTTCATGTATAAGGGCGTTCGCGATTATCTCGCTGTCAATTCCTTTCAACCAAAGGTAAACGGGAATTAAATCATCGGCGGATTTCTTTGTCATAACCTCCCGCAGCTCTGCATCGATTTTTTCTTGCGCCGCATCATTTTTTTCTTCAATTGGTTCCTGTATCGTATCTTTTACTTGATTATCCAGTAACATAAATATTTTCCTTTCTTTACTATTTGTAAAATATTCCGCCCCTTTGGGGCGGAGTATCAGGCCCAAAGAAAACAAAGGCTATTTTTCACGGGCTTTTAGAGCCTCTTTGACGTCAGCTTGCCTTTTCTGATATGCTTTATATTCTTTGCTATCCTCTGTAATTATGTCATCGCTTAATCCTTGTAAGATAATACCGCGTGTTGTTTTATGCCCGGCGCTGTCCAAACCAATCGCGTCAAGATAGCCTTCCATAGTTGATTTTAATGATTGGCCCGCTATCACAAGATCTGGCAGCTTTATACCGAGCCGGCTTGCGGCCGCAAAGGCCAAAGTAAACTCAACCGCCGCTTTTGTAAAATCTCCGCATGATTTTTCAGGAGTTGGAAAAATTCGGAATTCAATCGTTCCTTTATCAAAATATGAAATATAATTGAGTCCGAGATTTCTATTTTGATGGTTCTCAAGATTACCTACATATATAGCGCCACCGTTTAAATTAGAAAGATTTAAATACTTAAACTTATCATTTTGTTTTATGAAATCACATTTCTCTATTTTTTGATGATAACCGTTATTATGAGACTGAAACGCTTTATATAAAATATCCTGAGCTAAATAGAAATTAACAAACAAATCGGTTAATGAATCTTTATTCATACTATCGAAAATCGATCCGTCAATGTGAACATGAATGTCAGCCAATTCCTTCAAATATTCTTTTCCTTTTAAATAATCTTTTTCTTGCTCCAGCCCCAAATCATCTAAGATACGTTTTAGCCAATCTAAATCTTCATAGAGTAATTTTGGAGTGACTAATTCTCCATCAAGTTCTTTTAAAGAATCGTCTTTATCAATCCCCATTTTGCAAGGTTTTCCATCTTTCTCGAAAATAATATTGTATATTCGGGATTTTTTATCATTATCTCCCGGGCCTTCTATCGTGTTGCGATCTAATATTTTCGCAACTGATACTGCCAGTTCGGCATTTGGTTTAAGCACTTCTACCTCTACTCCAAAATTTATGGTTTTCATTATTTTCTTTACATGGTTCGATGTATATGGAGCTTTATTCTCATTCAAATAGGTTTTCATATCAGAGTAAGCCTTAAATTGTGACGTTTTTACAAGTCTGCTATACATCGCAGGATTTAAACCTTTTATCTCATCGTGCTTATCTTTTAAATAATCCATAATAATGCCATTTTTAAGTAATGATTCATAATCATCAGTAGTTAATTGGTGATCATATGTTTTAATAAATGGTATTATAAGCTCAAGATATTTTTTTTGTGCGTCACAGTATTGAGCATTCTTTTCTATCGTCATACATCTCATAATATTTACCGGCAATGGATTAGATAACTGAAAGCTATGATTAAAAAGGAAAAGAGAAAGATCATATAAATAGATTTCATTAAAAAAAGATTTTAAATATTCTATGTTTCTAGAAGATAAATCCTTAAAAAATTCTTCTGAAAACATTTGAACTATATTGAAGTCCTTATTTAGCTTTAAACTGTAATATTTATGCTTAATAGCACTATCATTATGTTTTTGATATTCTTTTGTTTTAGTAATTGCAGAACAAAACTTAAGTCTATTGGGGAGAAGGTTACGATTACGTAACTTTATAGCATTATTTTGTAATATTACATCAAAATCCTTGACAGTTAGGAACTTAGTTATTGGATTTATTATTATCAATTCTTGAAATATATATTTATTGTTCGGACAATTCTTTAAAAGCTTAACTAATAATTGATTGTTTTGTACCTTATTTGTTTTCTGTTCTTCTCCAATTTTTTCAATATTTGTTTTCTGTTCTTCTCCAATTTTTTCAATTAATTTATTTGCAAAATATACAGTATTACTTATACTGAATGCCTCTAAAACCGAATGTACATCCCCATCGGTTGCGTCTGAGAAAAAATCGAAGCAAGCAGGGAAATTATTTTCATCCATTTTAAAGTTTTTATCTGATAATTGTTCTTTTGTAAGTGCCATAGTACTTTCCTCCAATTTTAATATTCTTCAGGCTGTTGGCATCGGCTGGATTGACGGGATTGCTTCATTGTTGACTTCCCATTTTTATATTGACCTCCTTAAAAAATATCTTATAGCAAGAAAATTCGACGCCGCGGAAGCACCAACGGAGATTCGGGGCTTTTAGACCTATGAGAACAGGGCTTAAACCGAAAAGATTAAGTGCTTCTATATATAAAGGGTTAGCGGAGGGCGTTTTACAGGGTGGTTTTAAAATAATGATTGAAATAAACTACACTGGCGTCTCCAGTTTCTTCATAAGGCCGCCGCGATCCAATCAACTGTGTTTCCAGATTGGGTTTAAAATGGGGAAAATCAAATAATTATTGTATATGTTCTTCTTGTTTTATCAAATGGTGCACGGTGTTAAAAAAACGCCTCTAAAGCCCCATCTAAAAACCGATTGGTGCATTCCTCCGAAGCAAAATGCTGAATTTGTTGCCAAAATGGAGGATGTGCTTGTAGTTTACGCCCGACCATACAATCCGGATAACCCCGTTGTTTGCATGGATGAAAAACCATATCAGTTACTTGATGAGGCGCGCGAACCATTGCCCATCAAACCCGGAAGCACAGAAAAAATTGACTATGAATATGTCCGGAAGGGAACTTGCAGCATATTTCTGTTTACGGAACCGCTTGCCGGTTAGCGTCACCCCGTCGCTTTGCCGCGAAGAACCAAAAAGGATTGGGCACGGCAAAACCGGCGCCGCTAGGTCAGCGGGAACCGAAAGTCTTTGCGGGGCTACGCGCCCCGCACCCCCGGCCTCGAGCAAGGAACAGAATGGGGATGGAAATATAGTAGGCTTTGTGGTAGAATTGGGGTGCCAATTCAAATTTGAGCGAATAGCGAGACTAGTGAAAAGGAGTAATCAGAAGCATGAATATTCAATTTGAAAATAGGTATTTCGCAAGTAATCAAATGCTTTCTGAATATGTGCATAAAATTATTTGTAGAAAATTAAAACTGGCTGGTATTATCATTTCTGCCGTTAACCTAGCTTTGTTGATTTTTACACTGCATAACAATGGCGATGCACTTTCATTGGTGCTTGGTTTATGTGTTTTGACGGGGCTTTTAGTTGTGATTTTTGTTCCGATTCTAACACTGAAACAATTTAAAGAAAGCAATCGACGTATACATAACGATAAAATCTCTCAATCAGTTATAAGGTTTGGAGATAATATATCTATATCAGAAGGGACTTTTAGTTTGAGTATAGAGTACTCTCAAATATTGAAAACATATATTCTCAAACATTCATACGTGCTTATGTTCGGCAAGAATAATGGGATACTTGTTGACCCGAAACATTTTACAATAGGTAATGCTGATGATTTTATAGGTTTTATAGAATCAAAAATGAAATATTCAAAACAATCCGATTGACCAACATCTGGACATTTTGTCCAGATGTTAACGCGAGTGTTCATGCTGCTTTTTCCTTGTGATGACGCGGTTTTGCGGTTGCTGTTCGGGCGGTTGCCGCATAATATCGGCCATAACCTCTGCCATCCGTTGCGGGGCTCGTTGCTCGGCTTGATGAAAACGCATAGCGGCGGTTATACTTTGACCCTCGCCGTATTCTTTCAGCTTGGATTTTTGCGCGGCAAGCTGTTGAGATTGGGAGGCGTTGGTATCTAACAGCCTTTTGATAATCTCGCGGGATTTCAGCCCCTCTTTCGCAAGGCTGGATACCATTTTCCAGTTGCCTTGGATTACTGGTATATCGCCAAGAATCGTGCGTTTGTCGGCTATGCGGTCAATGTCGTCGGCGGTTGCGGCCAGCTTTTTTGCAGTCCATATTTTTGCGCTCGTTGTGGCGTTCGTGGATTGAAATTTCTGCGCAACGGTAGGCTTGGTTGCGGACAACGCAACGGTCAGATAATGCTTCGTGCGCAGGATCGGCGCATAGTTCAGCGCGGCCAGCCTGTCATACTCGCTTTCGGTAAGCGGATGACAAAATTTCAGCAGGTAAAAGTCATCGGTAATTTCGATTATGAATACCACCGACTGCGTCCGCTCCAGTATGTGCTTATCAAGCACGCTGATGAAGTACCTGCCCTTCGTGAGCGCCAGTCCCTGACGTTCCCTGTCAAACAGGCTGAGCGTCCGTAGCGCAAGTACAGGCGGCTTGTCGTCCATCTGCCTTACAAGGGCGTCATAAAGGCCTCTAATCAACTTATCCTTCTTCATAATAATCAGGGCGGCTTACCTGCCCGCACCTCCTTCTCGCGTGTTATCAGCTCTGTACCAATCAAGGCTGACCGGCTGCAATTGGATTCCCAGGCAGGACGCAAAAACGTCCATGAAATAGTACAGCTTGGATAACAGTTCCTCCGAATCATCAGGCGGCACGGGCAGCGTAACCGAGCCTTGCAGATAGCAAACCCCGTCGCGCCTGTCAATCCCGCCGCTGAAAAACCGTTTGTTCCGGTTTTCAAGCTGACTGTTAAAGATATGGAATTGGTTGAACCGGATGATGCCATGCCTTGGCAGCGCGGCGCGGTAGCTTTTGCCGTCAAGGGGATAATACCCGGCATACATAGCCGAGCCGCCCGACACGGTTTCCGATAAGATTACCGGAGCCCGCTTTTGACCGGGTGCCTTGTGCAGGATACGAACGCTCCGCATGGCCGTGGCGTCCAAAATATCAAAAGCCAGTTTGCGCAAAAGGGAATCGTAAAGGGAAACAAACAGCTCGTTGTTCATCTAAACAAATTGGGCGGGAAAATAACTTCCCGCCCTCTCCTTCCTGAAAGCAATAAACCGTCACCACATACCGGCAACGGCCTTTTTGATAATTTTCCGGATAGAGCCTGTCGGCCGCCCGTCATAGACGCCGCGCACCACGAACTTTACATAATCGTCCACGCCCATCATTTCCATGACATGGTTGGAGTTGATGGGGCACCTGATCTCCATCGGAACACCCGCCACGCGGACATAATAGGCGGTTTCGGAAAAGCTGCTGATAACGCCTGTGTAGGTGTTCCCGACACGCAGCTCGGTTTGCGGGGTATCCTCCGCGCCGCGGATGCTGACCTCCAGATGTATAACCTCGCCGGTTTCCGGATCGCGCTCCAGCTCGACCACCTCAACCGGCTTTTCCTCGCCGACGTTCGCGAATTCACGGATGTCGTTGACCCACAGGTTGGAGGCGGCGGCGCGCCGGATGTAGGTTTGGTATCCATACACTTCAACCAGCATGGCCGCCCGCCTTACCTCCAGAACCCTTGCGGTGGCAATGGCGCCCACATTGATACGGAAGCCGTCGCCCTGCCGGGCGCCCAGGATGGTCTGGCGGCGCATGAGCATCGCCAGACGCAAGCCGCTCCTTGACGTTCACGCCGCGCACCATGTAGTCGATTTTCGCGCCAAGCATGGAGTCAATAATCCTTGCGGCCTCGCCCGGTTCAATTTCTTTGGGGTTTAAGTCCATACCCATCTCCGCGAACGGGATCAGTACCTTGACCGTTCCCACATAAAAAACGACACGGGGCAGCGAGTTGCCGTCCGTGTCGATTCCGTCAATTGTGGTGGTCAGGATTCTGCGGGCGTTGCGGGCAGCGGTGAGGATGCTCATGTCATGCTGCCCGCGGTCGCCCTGATCGTAAATGACGCGGCCATAACTGTCGAGGCCCCGCTCGCGCCTGCGGGGAGGGTTGGTTATTTCATCAGTGCCTTCCGGTGAAAGGCTGCCGGGTTCATCGGATTGCGGTTTTTCGTCACCCGCTTCATCCGGCTCCGCGTCGCTGCCGTAGTTCTGTTCATCATCAGGAATACCCTGCGGTGGCTTCTCCTCCGGCTTTTTCCGGCGGCGCTTCGGCTTTTCCATCCCGTTTTCCGACGACTGCGCTTCATCCGGTACCCCACCTTCCTCCGCCGCGTTTTCTTCATCGAAGTGTTCCGGTTGGAAAAGTCCGTCGCCATACTGCCCGGAATCGGGGATAGCGTTTTCCATGTTTTCCGTTCCCATTCCATAGTCCATGTCCTGCATAAAAGTCGCACCTCCTGTTAGTTAAATTCCCGGTTTGTCGATCTGCTTGATGATTGGGCCGGTATAGTCGCTATCCGGCCCTTGCGATTTGTCGCCTACATTCCGCACCACCCCCTTTCCAGGCGCGCGCAATCTCTGCGGAGATTGCAGGCGATTTCGCTGTACTTCATCGCAGCGCGCCACACGGGCGGGATTGGATATCGGGCTATCATCCTCAGCCGGATATTGCGGTACTTCCTTTAACCCTTTGACATGGATTGGCTTAAACTTGCGGCTTTCTTGATTGCGGGTGTAGTCGAATTTCTCTATCTCCAATATCTGCTGGCCGCGCAGCATGAGAAGCATGTTCTTAGGCTCCATACGCAAAACTTCATCCATGGTTAGCAGCTTGCGGCGGCCTGTGCCCTCGCTGTGCCGGAAGTTCGGCTGGAGCATGGAGGGAAGGAAGATATTCCGCTGTTTCATCAAAGTATCGGCATAGATGGTCACTTCGCCGCTCCGTTCGCTGACATACTGGGCGGAAACAGGGTCATTGCAGCCCATGATGATCGTGGTATCGGCGCCGCTGAGGACTTCGCTCCACATATTGTCGGGATAGCGGTTTTGCAGCTGACCCAATGCCTGGAAGAAGAAGGATATATGAATCGCCCTGCTTCTGACGTTGCTCATTTTAATGTGGAAGCCGTTAATCGCTCCAACGACGGAGCACAGCTCGTCCAGCACCAGATTGACAGGAACAGGCAGCCGGCGTTCCGGTAAGCTGTCCGCATATTGCACAAGGCGCAGGAACAATAGGGAGAAGAACATAGCCGATACAAAGCGCATGGTATTGTCCTGGTCTGAGAGGACGAGGAAATACGCGGTCTTCTCTTTGCCAAGCGAAAGCATATCCATATCGGGATAGCACATCAGCTCGGCGATTTCATCATTCTGCAAGACAGCTAGCCTTGAACCAAGCCCGATAATCACATTGCCCTGTACATTGGGCGACGCCATGCGGAACAGGTTATAGCTTCGCAACCCCCTGGAGCCGGGTGGCAGCTCGTCAAAGAGGTCGCTTAGTTCCTCAACGCTCCGTATATCCAGCAGTGTGCGATACGCGCCCGCTATGGTCGGGAATTCGCCTGTATCCCGCTCCATCTGCAAGAAGATGAGGGCGGACAGCAGGTTCCCCTCGGCGGCGTCAAAGAAGTGATCGCCTTTTGGCCCCCCGGTGTTGGATATGACCGCCTCTACAATGTTTGACACCAATATCGGGTCTTCACGGGCGCCTTCCAGTCCGTCAAAGCGGTCGCTGCTTCGCGGGTCAACGAGATTGAGGATTTTTACCGTGTATCCCTTTTCCTCCAGATAAGCCTTCGTGTCGGAAACCAGCTCGGCCTTGGGGTCGGTACAACAAATGCTCTCGCCCTTTAGTGCGCAGGATATGATTTTGCCGCGTGCAAACGCGCGGGATTTCATTGAGCCTGACGAGCCGAGGATGGCGGTATGCTCATTCAGCATGGAGTCCGCTTTACGGCTGATTACCATACCGTCCTTAACACCGTAGATGACTTCTTTCACATTCCCTGCTTCGGCTTCTGGTGTCAGGTCAAAGTTTTTGAGGATATCTGTATCGGTCATCCATCCCGCCGTACCGTAGACGCCTTTTTCCGAATACCAAAAGTTGCGCTTCTTATCATATTTCATGCCGGTACGGTCTTCCTTGAACATGATGAACAGCAAAGTACCCATCACAGTAAATAGGAATAATCCCACGATTGCCTGCGCGCCAAACGGTGTGAACAGCATTGCCAGACCTTTCAGCGGGTTGACGCTTGGCAGGTACAGCTGCTTACCCGGCGACCAGTTATGGCGGTTATTGGAAAATTGCGCCAGTATGCCCGCTATATAAAAGAATAGGAGGCCCAGCAAGATTGCCAGCCCCCGGTATTTTGGGTTCTTTGCGTATTTCCTTATTTGTTGTACCGTGTTTTGCAGCATTTCTTTTAGCGTACTAATCATGATGTGATTACCCCCAATGTGTTTTTAGGTAGTTGTTGATAAAGCTGTCCATAAAGCTGTCGTGCAGCAATACGATTTCAGTGTTGGCTTTGCCGCCGGCATAATCCCGTACAAGCCCCAGGATAAATTGTTGCTGCCAGGGCAGGCATAGAAGCGTCACCGGCTCACGCGGGGTTTTCATCATGCCGCGCAGGACGATAGCGAGATTGGTAAGGTTCAAGTCGGCTACGATGCAGACGCGCCGCCCTTCATGCCGGTAACTCCAGCCGGTTTGCGTGATGCTGGCGTGCGCCATCGACGCAAAGTACATCAGCGATTTACGCCAGTCGGGAAAAGCCATGAGCCGCAGAAGCTCCAGCGCCTCGCTGCGAACCGGGAGATAGAACAGCGGGTTGCCGAGGTTGGCCGTTCCCAGAATCTCGCCGGGAATATCGTCCTTCGGAGGCGCAATCATCTTCTCCCGCAGGTAGATAGCAAGGCTGCTGATTGCCGCCGTCCATCCCTGCCCGAATACCAATATCCCGTTTTTGTCTTTTGGGACATATCCGGTGAACGCGCAGTTTAATAACGCCGAGAAGTTTTCCTCGCCTGTTTTGTAGAACCTCATCGCCACGTCGCGGCTGTGGTAAACGCGAAACAGGTTTGAGGTTGTTATCAGCGTGCCGCAGGCCCGAGAGTAGTTTACGCCTTTGTCGGCGGCGGTATCACGCAGGTACTTTAGCTGTATGGAATCATAATAGCAGTTGATGGGCGTGAGGTGTTTGGTGTAGACGGCCCGATTGGGAATAATCTCGCCGTACTGATGCGGCTCACGGTTATGAAGCAATGAGCGCAGGCCAGCGTATCGGAGATCAGGGGGCGGCGGCGTTTTGGCCGGCAATGATGGCTTGTCATCAGGATGGACGGCAAATCCCGCCATTGACATCATGACCGCCACATCACCGCGAAGCCTTGAACGCTCCGGATGTCGGATCAGGAGTTTGTTGAGCGCGAACAGCTCCGGCGTATAACGCTGTGGATTGTAGGCGGACAGGGTTTTACGGCCTTTGCCGAGCAGGATGTAGGATTTTGAATTGCCCGCGCCGGACAGGCTGACGTCTTTGCCGTCCACTAACTTTTTGATGTAGACGCAGGTGTTGCGGTAGCTGTATGGGAGCAAGTCAAATGTGCGCCGGGACACGCGGCCGCACTCAGCCAGGAGCCGCAGAACAGTCATGGAAATGTCCGAATTGGCAGACAGAAAAAGCACCTCCCTTTGATGGGGATTCCGCCCGGCCGCGACCGGGCAGAATCCCCATGTTGTTACATGCCCCGGACAAAAACGGCAATACAAAAGGAATTATCGCGGTTTTCGGTATCAAAAAAGCGCCTATGGTTTTGAGTCATGTTTTTTGATACGGTTTCGGCACATTTTTTGATACGGTTCCCTCTGTCGTGAAGTCAGTTTTCCCGGACATTACAAATTCCCGGAAAGCAGGAATTGTCATGATACGGACCTCGGTGTGGCTGCTTTTTCCCGGGGCAAGTAAATCCATGGAGATATGGCAAGCGGGGGAATCATCCCTCATAAAATGCCGCGCTATCACGTTGGTAACACAGCGCCGTTCCACGTTATCGTAGTCGCGCAGATGGCGAAAACCGGTATAGCGGTGGATGAACACAACAGCGCAGCGTTCATCAAAGAGGGGTCGTGGCAGCGTGTCTTCCCGTAAATGTATTCGCAAGGCGGCGTCCAGCTTTTCATGCAGGTAACAGACACCGCCTTTCAAGGGGAACGGCATGATGCCGTCCGCGATGATACGAACGTCTTTTCCGTTAATACGAACGTCGATATCCGGCGCGTCCGGCATCGGGAATTCCGGCGGGCGGTAGCCGAGGGCCTGTAATTCGTTGTGGCAATCTATTAGCGCAGCCCGCAGGTCTGCCGTCAAAAGCTCAATATGGCGGGATATTTCTGCCAGCCGGTCATACGCTTTTCCGTTTTGATCAAATAAACCGGCTATCTTCCCATTGCGGTAAGATAGATGCCGCCGTAGTTTTTTATGCAAGCTGTCCATGCACGTTTTTACATCCATCACGCGAACCTCCCTGCGAATAATACTCTATCCTGCCTTCCCCGCTCACGGTGGCGAAGGTATGGATTTTATCGTTCTTGATAAAAGGAATCTGCGATACATCCTCCACCACAACAAAGTAACGGACGTCGCCGCCGGAGCGCATATTGGCGTTACAAAGCCTTTCCTGCCCTTTTTGTACATACACGATGTCATAATCCCGGCCATCGATCTCCATTGAAATACGGCTGAATGTGCCGGTTGCATAGTGCTTATCCACCTTGCATATGTAGTCCAGCAGCACCCAAAAGCAGATGATTTGCGCCATATATTTGCCTGTGGGGGAAGCCCCCGGACCTTTGGCGTAATATTTTCTGCCGCCATGTGTTGTGAACAGCGCAAGCCCGCGTTTGTGCAGGCTTTTACCGATATAGTGGCGGCGGCGCTTGGTGAGTTGCTCCGACTTTTTCATCAGCACGAAGAGCTGGGCGCTGTCCAATATCGTGTATTCCTGTATCAGCAGGCGGCAGTAATCCAAATCAATTTGTGAGCTGTGTAGCACCCCATCCATGTAATCACCTCCGTTTTCTGGATTTGTTTGGGCACATAAATCCGGCTTTGGGGACACAAACTCGCGTCTATGTCCACGGACACTATGTTATATTTGAGTCTATGTACATAGAATCGAGTTTGGGGACATTCTGCTGGGTTTGGGGACCTAAACTAAGCTGCACCTTCTTTCCATTTTTTAATTGTTAATTTAATGAATATCTTTTTTAGTTGCCTTTTTTATCTGTGTATTTACATTAAAAATATTAAATAGAATTCCGCATAGTCATGGGATTATTACAAAATAAAGATATTTACTACTACTGATTTTCAAAACATCAGTATTTACTTTTCTATCACCTCGTTCTATAACAAAATACAAATTAAAGTTATTAATTGTAAGCCACAAAAAGAAAATGACCGGCAGATAATTATGTGATATAATGTAGAAAATGCTAGTGTGGGGTGCTATTTATGGAACATATTAGGGAAAAGATGAAAGAGTTGACCTTAATGCTCCTTTATCTATCCTCATGGGAGGAAGGGCCGGAGGATATGCGTTATCGCCGCAGTTGGAAGGGTTATGACTTCAATATTTTGAATGAGCTTGCGAAGGAAAAATTGATTTACGACAGCCGCAGGGCCAAATCGGTCGAGTTGGACGAACGCGGCGTCGAGCGCGCAAAAGCGTTGTTAATGAAATACGGCATAGTGGAATAAGTTGCCTCTGTTTCACACATTAGGATGCAGGAGGTGCCGATATGGCAAGAAATATAGATGTAAACGGTACTCAGATAACGATTATCACCATTGAGGATAAAGACTATATCTCCCTAACCAACATGCTCAAGGCGAAAGACGGCGATTTTTTTATTTCCGACTGGCTGCGTAACCGGAATACGATTGAGTTTCTGGGAATTTGGGAGCAGATACATAATCCCGCTTTTAATTATGGCGAATTCGCCACAATTAAAAGTCATGCCGGTTTGAATAGCTATAAAATCAGCGTGAAGGAATGGGTAGCAAAAACTAATGCCATCGGCCTTCGGGCCACAGCCGGACGATATGGCGGCACTTACGCCTACAAAGATATCGCTTTTGAATTTGGCATGTGGATCAGCCCAGAATTTAAGATATATCTTATTAAAGAATTTGAGCGGCTAAAATCACAAGAGCAGGCACAACTTGGATGGGATATCAAACGAAACCTCGCAAAGATCAATTACCGCATCCATACCGATGCAATCAAAGAAAATCTAATTCCGCCTCAGCTTTCCTCGCGCCAGATCAATAATGTATACGCCAGCGAAGCGGATATTCTAAATGTCGCCCTATTCGGGATGACTGCGAAAGAGTGGCGCGAAAGCCATCCCGATTCGCAAGGCAACATCCGTGACCACGCTAATGTTTCTCAGCTGGTTTGTCTGTCCAACATGGAAAACCTTAACGCCGTATTTATAGCTGAAGGGATTCCGCAAGCAAAACGGCTTTCCAAATTGAACGCAATTGCAATCAGTCAGATGAAACTACTAACCGAGGATCACAGGGTAGCGGAGTTAGAACAGGTAAAAAATAAAGACATGGACACAGCCCATACAGGCAAGCATTTAAGTACTATACAATCAAATTAACAATTTTACATAGCGTTTATTATCTTTACACTTTATTTAACAGCTTTTTTGTCTTTTGACATTATCTCATAAATCTGCCTCAGTTCCTCCGCGTCGGTCGAAATCAAGGAACGTTCGAGGTCGCTGGCGCGGAAACGGACGGCAATATTGTTGCCGTTGGATGATAACAGCCCATGCCCCCGCTCAAAGTTTTTAATCTTATGAACCTCCGTAGCGGTAAGGTTTAGTATCTCACCGGCCTTTTCCGCCTCATGGGGCTCCAGATTAAGGATAATCTTACACTTACAGGCCGCGATAATTGCTTTTCCATACTTCCCATCCTCCAAGCTGAAGAAATCGGAAATATCCTGCGTAGCGAAGATAGCCGCCGTGTTGTATGCCCTGGCAATCTTGGCAATCTCAACCACATACTCAGCGGCAAGGGAATTGGAATGGGCGCCGATTAGCTGCCAAACCTCGTCTATGGCGATTGCTTTTTGCTCGATGCGGTTCTGCCGGGCAATATCCCATACCATATCCAGCGCAACAAACATCCCCGCCGAAAGCATAATTTTATTTTTTAGGAATGTCAGGTCAAGGACGGTATAGGGGTTACTTAAATCCACATTGGTCTGCCCGTTGAACATGGAGCGGGCGGAGCCGCCCACAAAACGGTTTAGGATAATACCCATCTGCTCCGCTTTATCGTTTTCAAGCAGATGCCGGTGCAAATCCTCCAGTATCGGCATTTTCTTGAACCTGTCCGGTTTTTCCGGGTCTATGAGGGAATCGTTGTCGTTTGTGATGCCAAGCTCCGCATAGGTTTTCATCAGGGCCTCATCCAATATCTGTTCCTCCAGATTGGACATCTCCGGGTGGATGAGGCGGAAGAATATCAGCAGGTTGTCTATTTTCATGGATAGGTAACTCTGCTCCTCCACCTCGCCGTCCAGCAATTCACTAACCGAATTGTCACGCTTGCGGATTTCCAAAATGTTAATGCAATGCGGGCTGCCGGGTGACAACCGGATAAACGCTCCGCCGATGGCGTCCGCTTTTCGGCGAAACTCATGGCCTTTTGTCGGGCAGATTACATAAGTCTTGACATGTTTGCGCCGTAGCCGTGACGCAATCGTCTGGAGGGTAAACGACTTCCCGCTTCCGGTGCAGCCCATCAGGCAGATATGTGGCGCCTTGTATTTTTTAAGGTTATAGTTATCCAGAATCACAAGGCTGTTGTTGTGCTCGTTGGTGCCGATGAGGATGCCGTTATCGTCGCATATCTCAAATGCCGTGAACATATATGTGCTGGCGGCTGTACTGGTAAGGATGTTGCGCCTGCCGAGACGATATAGCTTCGCGTCCAGCTTGGCGAGGGGCAATGTGGACAGGAACGCCGCTTCCTGCATATATGAGCAGTATTTAAGGGTGATTTGTTTGGCGGTCATCATCTTTTGCACTTCGTTCACACGGTTGTCCAAATCCTTTTTTGAGAATGCTTTGACGGTGACGAGGACATTCATATAGAAAAACTCCTGTCCGTCGTTTAGGCCGCGCTGCAAATAGTATCCGGATTCCATGATGTCGCCCATTTTGTTATAATCCGCGCTGGTGCTGGAAACCTCATTGATTTTTGCTTTATTTAGCCGCAGGTTGCCGCTTACCTGCACCTGCATCCGGTCGGCGGGCATCTTGTGGAAGAATAAATCAACGTCAATCGCCTCGCCGGCGTTTATCAGCGGCGACAGCCACGCCGCGCCAACCAGTGTTTTGAATCCCGTTGACGGGATGTAGAGATAGGAGTGATATACGCCGTCAACCACAACATATCTGGAACGGGTGAAGTCGATTTCATCCGGGCAGGCATAGTCGGCGGTACACATTTCATCCGTGTTGCCGCCTTTCAGCCGGAGCTTGAAGGCCCGGTTGATTTTTTCGTCCAGCGTCACGCCGGATGTGTTATAGTGATCCAGCAGCATAAACAGCAACCCGAGCAAGAATTCGTTTTCATCCTCCTCCCGCTCAAACTCAACGGTTGAATTGCCGCAGCGGGAGAGATATGACCGGAAGCTGCGCACTGTGCTTTCTAATGAGAAACGGATATCCGCTTCGGTGGGGTTATACGCCGGAACCGGGTTATTGTACTCGAAGACAACAAAAAAACGCCGGGAAATGGCGTTGTTGGTGGCGATGCTCTGGATGTGCCCGATATAGTCCCTATCCAATTCCCGGCATTTTGGGTTTTCCTCCCGCTCCATTTCCTCTATCGTCCGGGCAAGGAATTTGCTGATGTCGGCACGGTTGGCGTTGCTTTTGAACTGCATTTTGACCGGCGCAATCCGCAAGAGCTCCGAAAATGAGAGGATGATGTCGCGCTGCTCGTCGGCGGAGCGAAGCAGGAAGTTAATGGGGTGGACCTCCACGATTTTGATGTGCCGCTTATCCTTGGTGATAATCATGCCGCCCCTGATATCCTCCACAGGGAAAAATGTCTGTGCCATGTTTTTGATTTGCCGGCTTTTGGGGGCGCTTCCCTCGTTTTCCTGCTTGCTATCCAGCTTTTTTACCATAAACAATCGGTCAAAGAGGCCATCCAGCTTGCCAGGCCTTGACTTACGTACCTTTTTATACCGGATGGCGTCCTTATCCCTCTTTTGAAACAAAGCCTTAACGCGGGCAAACCCTTTAGGTTTTGGCGGCTCCGGCTCTCCTGTGTCGATATAATACCGCAGCTTGCGGCGGGTGAACAGCCATTTAAGTACCGTTATGAGAAACTGGCTGAGGCTCTCGCCGCCTGCGCCTATCAGCCCCACAAAGAAAAGCGGAAGGGATACAAAGCACAGCAGGATTACCTTTGCCGATAGGGATACCGGCAGATAGAAGATTATGGGGTAGCCGGAGCCGATGGCAAGTACGGCGCCCTCCACAAGGTTACGGCGGCTGATGCCGTTGAAGCTGATGCCGTCCTCGCCAAAGTTGCGTGGAACGGCGAAGACGTCGAAGTTTTCTCTTTTGCCGGGCAATATGGCCACTTCCTTTGTAAGATATTTTTGATATATGACAAACAAGGTGACTAATGCGCTTGCCGTCTTGTTTTTTGTGCGGTATAATGAGAATATATTAGTGAGGTGTGTTGCGATTGGACGTCTATATTTGCGGCAAGTGTGATTTTTGCTTTAAGCGGGCAAGTGCGGTTGAGCAATGCCCGGCTTGCGGGAACGAATATCCGCTTTGTAACCGGCGAGGAAGCGGAGGAATACAGGTGTAACCGCAAAAAAGCGGATTATCACAGGATGCGCGGCGGTATATAGCAGCCCGGGCCGTATAAGAGGTGATTGATATGAGTCAAAGGTTTATTCCGCAGAAAGTAATCGAAAGGCAGGGTATTTATAATAGCTTATTCACCCAAGCGATGGACTCCGGCGAAAGGGCAGAATTAGCGAAAAGGTATGATGAATTAAGTATCGCGCTATTAAGGGAAGAAAACATCAGCAGCTTTGACAGGAAAATGGTTTTAATCGCACATTCCCCTCTGTTTGCGATATATTTTCTTATAGGCTTGGGTGTTTTATTTTTACCGTATATCATCAGCTTTTTACTATTGGGGTTTGCCGTTGAGGAACATAAGGCGCTTTTTTATGCCATAAGCCTTTGTGCGATTTTATGGATACATATTGTTGTTTTATTGTTCTCAAAAATAACGGGTATGATTGAGAAAAAGGGAGACATCTGTCTTTATGACGAGGTAACATACGCGTGTTTTCAACCTGTTATATTCTTCTTTATTGCAGGATTCCCATATAAAACATTAATATATTTTCTTTTTCTGGCCATAACGATTATTTCACAAGCAAGCCAATTGAATTTGGTGTCTATATTGGATAGAAATTGGTATGCTTTTTTTGAAATCAATCAATATGCTATTCTTCTGTTAATTGCGTCAGATAGGATATTGCAGTCAGCTTCCAAGGAAAAAGGGCGTTTGTTAGCGAAATTGAAGCTGATAAAGGATTCCTTTGCCCGTTTTAATATGCTTATTCCATTTGGCGTTTTAACGCCGCAGCAACGATATGGCGTGGAAATAAAGGATTATAATGATTTTCATGCTTTAGTTACCGTGCATCCCGACATTTTAGGCTTGAGGGCGCTTCAGGCGGCAATCAACTCTTTGAACCCTGTTTTGTTTATCGCTGTTCCTGATTATGAGCGCCAGACAATCAGCCGTTTTGTTGAAGACACAATCAGCCGTTGGAGCATGGGGCATTATACTGAAAAAATGCGGTCTTTGCTTCCGGAGGAGATGTTTAAGGAGAATTATGACAAGATGAAAAATTTATATAAATATCTGCAAAGGTCAGTCGGGGATTACGATACGCTGGCTATGCTTTTAGGAAAAGCGCTTCTTGAATCTGAAAATAATCTTGAGAAATACTATAAAGAGATAATTGATCATTTAGATGCTTTTAATAAATAATCCCTGCCTGTTACCTGCAAACAATAGAGCAGGGCGGGCGTCCGGCCCTGCTCTATCTTTCCATGTTGCGTCCGAACGCTTTATATAGAAGGCTCTTATGCAAAAATATTAGCGATACAAAGCCTCGACGTCGTCGGAATGAGCCATCAAAGCTGAAACAACCTCCTTATCAAACAGGACGCCGGCTTGCTTTTGGAGATAGGCTAGCGCGTCATTCATGCCCCAGCATTGCTTGTAAGCGCGACGGCTGACAAGGGCATCCAGTACATCTACAGCAGAAATTAATCGTATAAATGGATGTATTTCGTCAGCCGTAAGCCCTTGGTAGCCGGAGCCGTCTAGTCTTTCATGATGATTTTTCGCAGCCCAATAAGCGACAATCAAACCGCAAATTGCATCTTTGATTTTTTCACACCCCAACTGCGTATGTTTTTTGACAATATCAAATTCCTGCGATGTCAGCGCGCCGGGCTTGTTTAGGATTTCGGGGGCGATGTCAATTTTGCCGATGTCATGATACAGCGCCGCTTCTTTGATTATCTCAACTTCGGTACGGGAATATCCCATTATTTCAGCCAGTAAGGCGCTGATTTGTGAAACCTTCCGGCTATGCTCGTAATCCGTTAGTTTTATAAGCGTATGTAAGTCCAAACACATTCCTCTCTCTCAAAAATTATTAAAATGATAGTAGCAGCCTCGGGTTATGGGCCGAGCCGTTGATTTGATACCCAAAGTGCAAATGGTTGCCTGTGGATAACCCGGTACGTCCGACATATCCAATCACATCCCCCCGTCGCACCTCGTCACCGACGTTATAAGAGCCGAAGGAGGACATATGCGCGTACATAGTGGTAATCCCCCGCCGTGATAAATGACGATGTGAGGCCCGAAGGTCTTTGCGTTCGTCAATCTCAGCAGTACGATACCGTCCATCGAGCTGTAAATCGGAGTACCGCCGGCCGCCTCGAAGTCTATTCCGGTATGTATGGGGTCGGGTGCGTAATTTCGCGGGCCGAACTCGCTTGATATCCTCCATGTACCTGCGGGCAATGGTATAATCGCGGGACCACCGAAAAAGTCCTGCGAATCCTCCAGCGCTGCCAATGCCTGACGGATAGCGCTATGTGTGCCGCCGCCCGGATAAGAGCCGGAAGCGCCGCCGGTCACGCCGCCCATCGGCAGGCCGTCAACCTCGCCGAAAAAGATTTTGATGTTGTGAGCCATCTCCACGCTTTTGATATAGTCCCTGTCATCTATTAGGCCAAACCTTGAACGGAACACCTCTACGCCCATATCATAGATGTTGTAGCTGATATGGACATGCAGGATGCTTTCCTCCACCTCGTTGCCATCCTCATCATAGTAAACCTCGTATGTTACGTCGCGTTCCTCACCGGTCTTTTCGACGGCAATCGTGTCGTTCCAGAAATGAACGCTGTCAACCGCGTTCTTGAAGTGGTTAAAACTCGCCTTGCGCCAATCGTCGGCGCTGATTTCAAACATGGCGATAATCAAGGTGGAGGCTTCCATCAGCTCGGCTATGAAAGCATCCCCGGGTGGGTTAAAGGAATATGTAAGCTCAACGTGGTCGTAATCATCGAATTCGCCGCTGTCTGCGCGATTCCAAAACTCCTCCTCAATTTCATCCTTGCGTTTGCCTATTTCCTCGCCATACTTTTCTAGTACAAAACCGCTGCGCGGTGGTAAGGGAAGGCAAGGACACTGCGCCGTGGGCAACACCATCAAAACCATAGCATAAGCTCCAGCGCTGTCCTAAAATGGAAGTAGCCGCAAGGCAAAACCATT
>Ga0099364_10000269_pt1 | contig 82762 bp, 93 predicted proteins | sample TergutTh196P3_FD_73070 | JGI IMG/M metagenome (GOLD analysis project Ga0099364, IMG submission 73070) | Microcerotermes parvus P3 segment gut microbial communities from Pointe-Noire, Republic of the Congo - Th196 P3 | ecosystem: Host-associated > Arthropoda: Insects > Digestive system > Gut ...
GAGAATCAACTGTTTTTACCCTTGTGAATACGCCGGGCTGCCCGAAGATAATATCCCTGTCCTTCTTTATACCCATTGAGGCGATTCCGGCGGAGGTGTAAAGAAACTCGCCGCCGCTCATAAGGTGGCCGATAGGGTCTTTTATTGCGTCGTAGGCGTTGAAGAAGTTGCCGTTGATTGCCGCGATTGGTCTGCGCGCGTTCGTCGCGGACGAGAATGAAACGGTATTGTTCAGCTTGCGGTTCGGCATCATCACCTCGATTCCGATGTTGGGATTCTTTATGTCTACCGTTATCGTATGGACGGAGAAGCTCCTGCCTGACGCCGTCACGTTTTTGCGCTCATATTTAACGGCGTCGCGCGCGGAAGTGCCGGAGGGCGCCGGTGTCGGAGTCGGCATCGGTTCTGCCGTAGGCTGTGGTGTTCCCTCGTAGGGTCTGCTTGTGTCAATGGTAATCGCGCCGTCGTAACCGACATAAAAGTCAAGCGCTATGGCGAGATCGCGCATTTTGAAGTAGTTGTTGCCGTCGATTTCGTATGCCGTTATGTTTATCTCTTTGCCGTCGAGCGTGATTGCGTATGGGTTCAGATTCGGCGTCTTGCTACCCGTGCCTTTTGCCTGCATTTCGGAGCCGTCGGGGGTGTATGTTGCGCCGCTGGTGAGCTTTATCACGGTTGGCGTGGCGCTCGTGTCGAAAATCGCGTTGAACTGTGAGCGTGTACCCATGAATATGTACATAACGTCGCGGAGCTTGAAATAGTTCTCTTGGTTTATGGTGTATGCGTCGAACGCGACTGATTCGCCGTCAACATAGACGGTGGCGGCGTTGGGCGTCGCGGTGACTGCGGAAAAGCTGACGGGCATGACCGCAATAGCGAGTACAAGCGCCAGCGCGAGGGAGATAATACGTTTTTTCATTTGGAAAGCCCCTTCTTTCGTTGTTTTTTCTTTGTAATATTATAACAGCGGACACATTCCGGTGTCAATAGCGGATATACCACAGCCCCCGCCGCTTGTTGCGGCGGTGGTGGTGGCGTATGCTCTGTTTGTATGGTTTTTGCTAGCTGTGGATTTCAAATTTTATGTCGGGCGCCGAGCCCTCGATTTTGAATTTCACTTCGCCGTTTTCCAGACGCGCCGTTACTGTGGCGCGAAGGGCGCCCTCTTTGTCATACAGCTCCGTTGTCTGTTCGGTCACGTTATAGGCGTGGACGGTGACGTTCTCGTGATAGTCGCCGCCGGGGTCGCGGCTTATGGCGAGCAGGGTGTTTTCGGGGACGTAGACGGGCAGGGTCATATAATCGTACTTGCCGGTTATCAGCCGCCCGCCCTGTACGGCTTCGCCGGTGAAAAAGTTAGTGAACCTGCCCTCGGGCAGATAGACGCCGCAGCTGCCGTCCTCATGGAACACCGGCGCGACAAGCAGCCCGTCGCCCAGCATGTACTGTTTGTCCAAAGTATGGCAGAGCGGGTCGCCGGGGTATTCCATCACCATCGGGCGCATGACGGGGACGCCGGTACGCGACGCCTTTACGGATTGGGCGAAGAGATACGGCATAAGCGACTGTTTTATTTTAGTGAAGCGGCGGAGGACATGGACGGACTCTTCGTCGAAATTCCACGGCACCCTGTATGAGCCGCTGCCGTGCAGGCGCGAGTGGGTGGAGAACAGCCCGAACGCTATCCAGCGTTTGTAGAGGTCGGGGGTTGCGGTCGCCTCGAAGCCGCCGATGTCGTGGCTCCAGAACGCGAAACCGCACAGCGCCAGCGACAGACCGCCGCGCAGTGTTTCGGCCATCGCGGCGTAGGTCGCCTCGCAGTCGCCGCCCCAGTGGACGGGGAACTGCTGGCAGCCAGCCGTCGCGCTGCGGGCGAACACCACGGCGTTTCCTTTGCCCTTTTTGCGCTCCAGCATATCGAATACGGTTTTGTTATACAGGTAAGAGTAGTAGTTGTGCATTTTTTGCGGGTCGCTTTTGTCAAACCACACCACATCTTCGGCGGGGATGCGCTCGCCGAAATCGGTTTTGAAGCAGTCCACGCCCATGTCCGCCAGCGCTTCGAGCTTGCCGGCATACCACGCGGCGGCGGCGGGGTTGGTAAAATCGACGATACCCATTTGGGGCTGCCACATATCCCACTGCCAGACCGTGCCGTCGGTTTGCATAAGCAGATAGCCTTTTTCGGCCGCCTCGTCAAAGAGCGGGGATTTCTGCCCGATATAGGGGTTGATCCACACGCAGACGCGCAGACCTTTGGCGCGCAGGCGCTTCAGCATGACCTCCGGTTCGGGGAACATGGCCTCGTCCCACGCGAAATTGCACCACTCGTATTCCTTCATCCAAAAGCAGTCGTAATGGAATACCGAAAGGGGAATATCGCGCTCGGCCATGCCGTCGATAAAGCTGTTGACCGTCTGTTCGTCGTAGTTGGTGGTGAACGATGTGGAGAGCCACAGCCCGAACGACCACGCGGGCGGCAGCGGCGGCCTGCCGGTCAGGGCGCAGTAGTTGGCGACGGCGGCTTTAACGCTTCCGCCGCCTATTATATAGTAATTAAGCTCCTCGCCCGCGACGGAGAACTGCACGCGCGACGCCGCTTCGGAGGCGATCTCATAGCTGACGCGCTCGGGGTGGCCGGCAAAGACGCCGTAGCCGCTGCTTGAAACATAGAACGGGATGTTTTTATAGGCGATGTCCGACGCGGTGCCGCCGTCCTCGTTCCATATGTCCACGCTCTGGCCGTTTTTGACAAAGGGCGTGAAGCGCTCGCCCAGGCCATAGATGTACTCGTCAACGCCGAGGTCGAGGCGCTCGCGGAAATACGGGCCGTCCGGCGTGGTCATATACGCCGTCTGGCGGTAGGCGGACTGCGTGAGCGGATTGCCGTCATAGGCGAAGGACAGCGTGAACTGCCCTTTTTGCAGTGTTGCGGACATTTTTCCGGCGCGGACGACATAGGCTGACTCAGTTTCTTCCAGCTCAAGGGGCTGAGGGTCGGTGAAGAGGCTGAACGCCGGGGCTTTCGGCATGGCGTTTTTCCGGTGGTACAGCTTGACACCCAGAATATCGGGGCGGGGCGAGTCGAGCTCAAGCGTTATCAGCGGGCCGCCGATTGTCTGGCCCCTGTGGGTGACGGGGAAGGGGCTGATGAAAAACGTCGCTTTTTCACGGGTGACGCGCATGTCCCGAATTTCAGAGCAGCCGTATACGGTAACGCCGGGTTTGGCCACCCAGAAGCCGTCGGTGAATTTCATATGATTCAGTCCTTTACTTGTTATTTGATTTCATATTGTATCACAGGTGTGTTTATTACTCAACCGTTATTTCTCCGGGGGAGAGGGCGGCGCGCCCGCGGTATAATTATGTTTTGTCAAAGCGCTTGACAGGGGGAGGAAAAGCATGGTATATTTCTATATAAGCATCCGGGCTTTCTTGGGGACCAACCTTTAGATAGTTGTCCGGAATATTTTATGGAGGGGAATAATATGAAAAAACGTTTACTGGCAATTGCTTTGGCATTACTTATGACGCTTGTGTTCGTGCCGTTTACGGCGGCGGTGGCGGCCGGCGAGTATAAGGCGGAGTTCGGCGCGCAGTTCAACCCCGACGTCAACGCGGACGTGGGCGAGTGGCCCGACAGCTCCGCGTGGGTGACAAACTTTGATGAGGGACAGGAAGCGACGCTTACGATCGAGTTCGACGCGCCGGTGGCGTTCGGCGGGAATTACGCGGCGATCAACACGGACTTCCCGTTTGCCGAGGGGCTGAACGCGCAGATAATCTCGTTTAAGCTGGACGGCAATGAGGTGGCGATGGGCGCGGCTTATCTCAATGACGAGGGCATAGACGGCGGGCTTAGGCTTACGGTCTGCAACAAGTGGAATGATCAGATCACCGTGCAGCCGGTGGATGTTGAAACGCTCGGCGAGTTTTCTAAAATGGAATTTGTTTTTATAGTGAGCAACGAATATAAAGCGCAGTTCGGCGCGCAGTTCAACCCCGACGTTAACGGCGACGTGGGCGAATGGCCGGACAACTCCGCGTGGGTGACGAATTTCATGCCGGGGCAGCTGGCGACTCTGGCGGTTGATTTCGGAGCGCCGGTGGCGTTCGGCGGCAATTATGCGGCGATCGACACGGATTTCCCGTTTGCCGAGGGCGTGAGAGGCAAGATTCTTTCGCTGAAGCTCGACGGTGAGGAAGCGGAGATGGGCGCGGCGTTCCTTAATAACGAGGGCATAAACGGCGGGCTTAGGCTTACGATCTGCAACAAGTGGAACGGCGACATAGCGGTGCAGCCGGTGGATGTTGAAACGCTGGGCGAGTTTTCAAAGATCGAGATCACATTTGTTGTAGGCGGAGAGTTTGAGGCCAGATTTGCCGCGCAGTTCAATCCCGATGTAAACGGCGACGTGGGCGAATGGCCCGACAACTCCGCGTGGGTGACGAATTTCATGCCGGGGCAGCTGGCGACTCTGGCCGTTGATTTCGGAGCGCCGGTGGCGTTCGGCGGGAACTACGCGGCAATCGACACGGATTTCCCGTTCGGCGCGGGCGTGGCCGCGAGGATAATTTCGATGAAGCTCGACGGAAACACCGTGGAGATGGGCGACGCTTTTCTTAACAACGAAGGGATTGACGGTGGGCTTAGGCTTACGATCTGCAACAAGTGGAACGGCGACATAGCGGTGCAACCGGTGGATGTTGAAACGCTGGGCGAGTTTACCGCGCTTGAGCTTTCATTCATGGTGTTTGCGACGGGCGGCGCCGTGGAGCTGCCGCCGGAGAAGGATATTCCGGCGTTTGACCCCGACGGGGAGTATAAGGCGTTTCTTGGCGTTCAGATGGACAACTGGGTGTTCCGCGACGCGTGGGCCCATGATTTCTATGGCGAAAACGGCAAGGGCTGGGATGATCTGGGTATCGGGAACAACTTCTACGGGCTGTCCATGACTGACCCGCCGGGAACTTACAGCGGCGTGTTTACGGATGCTGTTATCGCGGGCAACGGCACTTACCGCGTCAGTCTGGCCGACTGGGATTTTGCCGGCGCCGAGGCGTTCAATCAGCTTTATGTTTCCACCAATATCCCGAACTCCGGCGATTTGACGTTTACCGACGTAAAGGTGATCATCGGCGGCAGCACGCGGCATACCTTTGCCGATGGGCTTGTCTTTGAGGATACGGATTATGTGGAGATAGGCGCGATAAATATATGGAACGCCGATCTGACGGGGCTGTTCAATGACATGGTGCCGAACGGCGGCGAGATTGCCATGGAGTTTACGGTCAGCGGCTTTGCGTATGACAATACCGCGGCTGCGCCAGCGACACCCGCGCCCGCTCCTGCGCCGACTTCGGCTCCCGCGCCTGCGAACGAGGGCGGCGGGCTTTCTGGAGGAATCATCGCGCTGATAATCGCGGGCGGTGTTTTGATCGTTGGCGCGGCGGCGTTCTTTGTAGTGAAGAAGAAAAAGAATAATTAATCGGGAAAGGAAACCCCTGATATGCCTTTACTGCGTAAATTATTGGCGGCGTCGCTCGCGCTGTTCACGGTTCTGCCGCTGGCCTCCTGTGCCGGCGGCGGGGCAGACGCCCTGTCGTCGCTTGAAATGGCGCGGCTGATGGGCAACGGCATAAACCTTGGCAACACCATGGAGGCGTGCGACAGCCGCAACCGCGTACCAAACCGCGACCCTGAGGTCTATGAAACGATGTGGGGGCAGCCCGTTACTACGCGTGAGATGATAGCGGGCATGAAGAACGCGGGGTTTAAGACGCTGCGGATACCTGTCGCGTGGACCAACGCGATGGACTTTGAGAACGGTGATTATAAGATTGACAAGGCGTATCTCGACCGTGTGGAGGAGATAATAAGCTACGCGCTGGACGAGGATATGTACGTCGTTATTAACAATCACTGGGACCACGGCTGGTGGAGCATGTTCGGGCATCCCGAGCAGGACGCGCGCGATAAGGCGATGAAGATTTTTACCGAGATGTGGACGCAGGTGGCAAGGCAGTACAGGAAATATGACCTGCGGCTTATTTTCGAGCCCGCCAACGAGGAGTGGGGCAACCGCTTTAACGACAGGACGCCGTTCAGCGACACGGGCGGCGTTCTGACGCAGGACGAGTGCTACGCGCTGCTGACTGAGCTGGCGCAAGTGTTTGTCGAGCTTGTGAGAAAGACCGGCGGGAATAACAGGGAGCGTTTTCTGCTGATCCCGGGATATAACACCGACGTTATGATGACGATGGACGAGCGCTTTCAGATGCCGGCTGATACGGCGGACGACAGGCTGCTGCTGTCGGTGCATTACTATACGCCGTGGAGCTATTGCGGCGACACCTCGGGCGTGGGGCATTGGGGGCGGCTGACCGAGGTGGAGGAGATGAACGAGCTGCTCGGAATGCTTACGAAGTACACCGATATGGGGTACGGCATCGTTTTGGGCGAGTGGGGCGTTCTTGACAACGAGGGCGACGACAGGCTTACATACTTTACAAACTTTTTGGATAACTGCGATATTTACGGGTACAGCCCGCTGCTGTGGGATACCGGCGGTTTGTTTGACAGGCAAAACGGCGTGATACGCGCGCCGGAGATAGCAGAGCTGTATAAAAGCAGGAGCGCCGAGGCGCGCGCGGAACTGACGGTTGAGGAGATAGTCGCCGCGGCCGGGGAGAACATGGCGTGGACGCTGAGGAAAGCGGCGAACAGGCAGGAGGTCGTTATATCGGCCGACGAGGCGTTTGCTTGGATTATGATGTCGAGCGGCGATTGGGCGGTGACGTACAGCGTCGGCGACAGATATGTGCCGGAGGATATAACCAAGGGCCTTGTGGCGGCGGACGTTGAGATCACCGGCGAGGGGACGTATACGGTGGCGCTGGACTTTACCGGCACGGAAGCGGGATATGCCGACGGCATCGCTTTCTCGGCGGTGGGGATAATTAACGGCGAGATACTGTTCCCCGGGTATTATATGGAGATCACGGAGCTGCTGATAAACGGAGAGCCGGCGATGTTCTCGGGGAAGCCTTATACGACTAACGACAACCCCGTTACCACAAGAGTAAACCTTTATAACGAGTGGGTAGGGGATATACCGCCTGAGGCGCGTGTTTTGGGCGGCGACCTGACGGGCGCGACGCCGGTGCCGCTGGAAAACTACAGGCTGGAGCTTATAAGGACCATCTCGGTGACGTTTGAATATACGGCGCCGTAGGAGAGTGAGAATTTTGCTGAAAACAGAGCCGTCCCGTCCGGCAAACGCGGTGATGATAGTATTCCGGCTGTTCCTTATCGCGGTGTTTATGTCGGCGTTTATTTCCAATCTGAACCCGGCGCGGGTGAGCGGCATGATAAACAGGAACGCTTCGCTGTTCACATGCGCGGTGTCGTATACGACTATCGGATCGAACTTTGTGCGCGCGCTGGACAGGGGCTGGATTACGCAGCCTGCGCTGACCGTCACATATCTCGGGGCGGTGCTGTGCGTGCTTGCGGTCGCGGCGGTCGCCGCCGCGTTTTGCCTGAGCTTGGGCAATACGAGGATGCGGCGTTTGGCTCTGATGTTCTCTGGCGGCGCGGCGGTTATCGGGACCGCGGGCACGTCGGTGCTGCTTGCCGCGTATAGCCTGTTTGACGGCGCGCCGAACCCTGAACGCGTGGATCCGGTTTTGCCGGCGGGGATATGGGTGTTTTACGGGTTTTTCGCGCTGACGCTGGTGTTTACGGCGGCGCTGATGGCCTTGCTTCCAAAGCCCGCGAAGGGAGAGCGGTATGAGCTTGCGCCGAAGTACCGGCTGTTTTTGATGGCGCTGCCGTTTTTGGTACTTGTCACGCTGTTCGCGTATCTGCCGCTCTGGGGCTGGCGTTACGCGTTTTCTGATTATAACCCGGGATTCGCGCTGACTTTTGATGATTTTGTGGGGCTTAAATGGCTCAGGTATCTTTTTTCCAACGCGGCAACGCGCGCGGATATAGTGAGGGTTATGAAGAATACCTTTGCGATGAGCGGGCTTGGGATAGCTACGGCGTGGCTGCCGATGGTGTTCGCTATTTTCCTCGCGGAGCTGCGCTCACAGCCGTTTAAGCGGGGGGTTCAGACTCTCACCACAATACCGAACTATATCAGTTGGGTGCTGGTGTACAGCGTGGCGTTTGCGATTTTCTCGACCGAGGGGTTTTTCAACTGGATGCTTGTCAATTTGGGAATTATAGAAGAGGGCACCAACCATCTGATGAGCAACGCCAATATCTGGCTTAAAATGTGGGCGTGGGGCACGTGGAAGGGGTTGGGCTGGAGCGCGATAATATATATCGCGGGTATATCCAGCATCGACCCGCAGCTGTATGAGGCGGCGACGGTGGACGGCGCCGAGCGTTACCGCAGAATGTGGCATATCACCGTGCCGGGGCTGCTGCCTACGTTCTTTGTGCTGTTGCTGCTTTCGATAGCGAACATACTGACAAACGGGCTGGAGCAGTATCTGGTCTTTGACAATCCCGCAAACCGCAGCCAGATTCAGGTGCTTGATTTGTATATTTATCATTTGGGGATAGCTTCGCCGCGCGGCAATATACCGCTGGCCACTATGATAGGCATGTTGAAAACAATCATCAGCGTAACGCTGCTGTTTGGCGCGAACAGGGCGTCGAAGTGGCTGCGCGGCGAAACAATCGTTTAAGGAGGCGAGAGTATGGAGGGCGTTAAAAACCATATAAGGCAGTCCTTGAACGACAGGGTGTTCTCGTTTGTAAACGGCTTAATTTTTACGCTGTTTACTCTGTTGTGTACGTTCCCGATCTATTATCTGTTCATTAATACGATCAGCGATAACCGGCTGGTGCAGTCGGGCAGAGTCAATCTGTACCCGCAGGGCATACATTTCGAGAATTACCGAGCGCTGCTGAACGTAAGCGATCTGTTCAACGCTGTGACGGTTTCGGCGGCGCGGACGCTGCTTGGCACGGCGCTCATGGTGCTGGCGTGCGCGCTGATGGGCTATCTCGTCACACAACAGCAGATGTTCGCGCGGAAATTTGTCTATCGCTTTATTATCGTGACGATGTATTTTAACGCCGGCCTGATACCGTGGTATCTGAACATATCTATGCTGGGGCTTACCAATAACTTTTGGGGATATATAATTCCGGCCGTTGTGCAGCCGTTTAATATCATACTGGCGAAAACATATATCGAGTCGATCCCCAAGGAGCTGGAGGAGAGCGCGTTTATCGACGGCGCGGGGTATATGACCGTATTCGCGCGAATTGTCTTCCCGCTGTGCAAACCGATTTTGGCGACGATAGCCGTTTTCGGCGCGGTGGGGCACTGGAACTCGTTTATTGACTCCATTATATTGATGGGCGGCGATCCTAAGCTATACACGCTGCAGCACAGGCTGTATATATACCTGAACACGGCGTCGAATTTAGGGCGGATCATGACGCCCGGAGGCAGTATATCAGAAGCGGATCTCGCGGCGGCAATGAACAGCCGTATTACCTCTCTGACCGTGGCCATGGTATCAATCATACCGATATTGATGGTTTATCCGTTTATGCAGAGGTATTTTCAAAAGGGTATTATGCTGGGGGCGGTTAAGGGGTAGTTAGATATGAGATATAAGTTATGAGTTATGAGTTATAAGTTATGAGAATGGGAGGTTTTATTATGAAAATCAGGAAATGTATCGCGTTGGGGATAGCTGCGGCTGTTCTTATCATGCTGTTCGCCGCGTGCGGAGGAAAGGGAAGCGCGCCGGTTGAGCTTGTCGTTTACTCGCAGGTCGCAAACTTTTCCGGCGAGATGGGCGGCTGGGGCGCCGAGATATTGCTGGAGAAGTTCAACGTTAAATTCACGATAATCAACGACGCCGTGGACGGGACTTTCCAGACGCGCATGGAGTCAGGGAATCTGGGCGACATTGTTATATTCGGCTCCGAGGCCGATGATTACAAGAACGCTTCGGCCGCGGGGATGCTCTACGACTGGGAGGAGGACGATCTGCTTCAGGAGTTCGGGCCGTACATCTACGGGCATTTTCCGTTTGCGCTGGAAAAAAACAAGGGCATTACCGGCACGCTGCACGGGTTCGGACATGAGGTGGCCGGCAGTTCCGACGACCACGCCGAGTTTTATTACTATCCTCAGATACGCTGGGATCTGTATGAGAGGCTGGGTTATCCTGAAATAAACACGCTGGAGGATTTCATACCCGTATTGGAGCAGATGGTGGCGATGGAGCCGGTGTCCAGCGTTGGGACCAAGACATATGCCGTGTCGTCGTTCCCGGACTGGGACGGCGATATGGTAATGATGGTAAAATCGACCGCCGCGCTGTACGGGTGGGAGGAGTTCCATTTCGGACTGTACGACGTAAACACGCAGACATGGGAGGATTGCCTGAAAAGGGACGGATGGTATCTGCGCTGCCTGAAGTTCTATAACTCGCTGCATCAAAAGGGGCTTTACGATCCGGATTCGATGACGCAGAACTGGAACTCTATCGTGGAGAAGTACAGGAACGGGGCCGCCATGTTCAACATATTCGAGTGGATCGCCAGTTATTTTAACACCGACGAGCATAAGGAAGCGGGCAAGATGATGATGCCGGTCGCCGCGAAGGATCAGAAAAACCTTGCGGACGGACTCAGCGTTTACGGCAAGAACCGTGTTTGGACTATCGGCGCGAACTCTAATTATCCCGAGCTGTGCATGGAAATCATCAACTGGTTTGCCACGCCGGAGGGTGTGCTCTGGTATAACTACGGGCCGCAGGGAGTCACATGGGATTATGACGAGTACGGCGAGCCGTTTATGACTGAGCTGGGGATCCAGTGTCAGGACGACAACACCACGCAAATGGCTTACGGCGATTATGAGGGGACATATCAGGACGGCGAGTTTCAGCATAATAACCTGACTTGGGCGAGGGACGCTGTGAATCCTGAATCGCCCAGTATGCAAACCTTTAACTGGCGGAACTGGCCCAGCACGATACTTACGCGGGTGGTTACGCCGGTCGAGCAGAGCTGGCGTGATTGGACGGGATATGTCAAGCGGGATGATTATCTGACCTATAACGGGCATAAATCGGTAGCCATAGCCTCGACTTACGTGCCGTCGGTACAGAACGCCGAGTTGAAAACCACATTTGAGCAGGTAAAGATGTGTATACGCGAGGGCTCATGGAAAGCCATATACGCCGCGTCCGACGCGGAATTTGACGCGATCGTGGATAAGATGATCAGCGACGCCAAGGCGTATGGCTATGACGAATGTGTCGAGTGGTGCGAGGGCGAGGCATTGCGGCGCAAAGCGGCCGAGGACGATATACTGGGCAGGTAACAGGACGCCTTGAATTACCGGTATAAAATCATAGAGCGAGGACCGTAATGTCCCCGCTTTAGGCAGCTGAGCGCAGCTTTTACATTTCTATTTGCCCGTCGAGCGGTTTGTCGGGCTCTTCAAAGCCCTGCTCTTTAAGTTTTCGGTTCAGCAGCTTTTCGACAAAAACCTTCTTGAACGTGCCGACGACCGGCACCGCGAAGAAAATGCCCCACAGCCCGAACAAGTCACCGCCCACCGTTATCGCCACAATGATGAGCAGAGGGCTTATTCCGCACGCATCGCCCAGTATCTTCGGGCCGATGACGGCGCCGTCGAGCGTTTGGACCGCGATGACGATCAGAAGACCTATCAGCATATCCATGGGGCTGAAGCCCAGCAGTATTATGGCCGTTATCACGCCGCCCACGAACGGCCCGAAGTACGGGACCATATTCGTGACGCCGGACACAAACGCGAGAAAGAAAGGCACCGGCAGCCCGAATACCGTGTAGAGGATAAGGCTTAGCAGGCCGATTATCAACGAGTCCCATGTCTTGCCGATCAGGAAACGCGAGAAATTATAGTCGGCTTCCTTGCTCAGCTCAAATGTTTTTTCGGCTCTGTTCTGGGGCCATATAGCGTATATAAGGCGCTTTATAAGCTGTATTATTTTCTCTTTATCCCACAGCGCGTAGAACGAAATGAACAGCCCGAACGCTATGTTGGCAAAGGTTCTTACCGAGCTGCTGATAACGGCGGTCAAAAGGTTTCCAAGATAATCCGCGCTGATAGTCCGGTTCAGATAATCCATAACGCTGTCGGACATGTTTCGTATCGCGCCGTCAACAAACTCACGCGCCTCCGTCGACAGCGCCCTGAAAATATTGTTCACCAGTTCCTGCACCTGTATATAATAGGTTTGGCTGGTGTTCAGGATTTGCCGGATGCTGTCTACAAGCGACGGGACGACGCCCCAGATGATAGCGGTCATGACGCCCAGCATTAGAATATATGTAAGGATTATTGACATCCAGCGCTTCAGCTTGAATGTCCGTTCCAAAAACCGCATCGGGAAATTCAGGAAATAAGCCAGCCCGAACCCGATTAAAAATCTGGTTGTTAAATAAACGGCGCCCCCAAACAGACTGCTGAAAAGGGCGACCGTTCTGTCATATTGCGTGATAAATGAGAAAACCAGTACGCCCAGCGTGAACGGGATAAGGTATTTGAGCCAGTCTTTTATTTTGAATTTAGTCATAATATCTCCGTTCACCTCAAATACTAAGCAAATCAATTTATCGCGTGTTAAATATTCAACTGGCGCGCCCGAAGGGATTCGAACCCCCAGCCCCTAGCTCCGGAGGCTAGTGCTCTATCCTTTGAGCTACGGGCGCGTGCTGGAGCTTCTGGTCAGAATCGAACTGACAACCTGCTCATTACAAGAAAAGCGAATTGAAAATACAGCGTTTTAAGCAAAAATAATAAGTCTATTATATGCTGAATTTTCAGTGTTGTTGTCTAATAGTTCTAAAAACTCAAACCTTTTGTTCAACGCCGTTGTGGTAAAACTGTGGTAAGGTTTTCTCAGAATGATTCGTTATCCAAAAGCATTTTGAGTGTATCACTCAGACGGGAATATGTCAAGCATATTTTCTAATCTGTGTTGATTAGGCGTCGTTTTATCTATCGTGTCGCACAATTGGTGTACTTTTAGTATATTTCTCTTGACTATAAAGAATTTTGCGGTATAATGGAATGTACTAAGAGTACAGGAGGGCGCACAATGGATAATCAGCAGGACACAAAGCCAAAAAAGCCGTGGTATAAAAAATGGTGGGTATGGGTTATCGCAGTATTTGTAATTGCGGGGATAGGCAATGCGCTCAATCCCGATAAGGATAACGCAAACACACCGACAGGACAAACACAGCAGAACGAAAAATCCGAAACGGCTACGTCAACGCCAACAGAGATACCAACCGAAATATCGTTAAATGAAACACCCTCCCCGTCCCCTGAAATAGCTGAGGATAACCCATACATAAAGCTGTCAGAGGAAAAGCCAGAAGATTATTTAATCTTATTAAAGATAATTGGACATTGTTATTTGACCTCAGTATTGGACGAAGAAATATACAATGGAATGATAGCAAGAGGATTATCCGATATGGTGGACGGTGTCCTTAATCATTATTATGACAACGATTCACTCATGCCGGAGTTTGAAGAATCTTTCATATCGTTCTTTGCACGTGGCAATCACGATGTAACCGATTATCCCGATGTCAGTGAGGCATTGTCACTTTCATTTGATGTGGGATGGACGCCAAAGGGTTGGACTATCACGCCTAAAGGAACACCTCAAGCAAAGACATATAAAAACGGCACATATTTAGTTGGAAATGATATTGAGAGCGGACTTTACAAGGTTATACTCACTGACAATATTATGAAAATAGGCTATGTAGAGCGGTCTAAAGGTGTCTCTATGGAGTTCGGTGATATATTAGCAAATATTATTATTACTGGTGATGGATATGTGGAAATTAAAGATACTGATGTTGCCGTCAAACTGCAAGGGGTAGAAATTAGCCCAATCAGTCTTAACAGTCTTGAAAAAAATCTAAAAAACGAGGTGTCTGATGGTATTTACTTAGTCGGATACGATATTGCCGCAGGTACATACAAAGTTGAGGTAACAGATGAAATAACTGGAATCGGATATGTCGAGAGGGCTAGAAGCGTATCAATGGGACTTGACGATATTATTGCAAACGAACTCATACAAGGGCAGGGATACGTAGAAATCAAAAATGCTGACTTTGCCGTAAAGGTACAAGGGGCTAAATTGATATTACAATAAAATCGGAGGTAAATTAAAATGAGGAGTATTCAAAAGTCGTATCTTCCCGCAATCTTTTCTCTCCTGTGGAGTTGGCTTTTACTGTTTATCCCGTCTGTCGCTATCGCCCTGCGAGTGAGTTTTGCGCGGTATGAATTTGACAGCAAAATGATGGTGATAAATACGGGAGTGCTGAAAAAGAAAACAGTTTCGATACCGTTTTATACTGTCGGCTCTGTTTCTGCTAACGGCAACATATTTAATTACGGGCGTTTAATCATCACGACTAAAGAACATAGGGCGGTATCTATACCTTATGTTCAAAATCCATCGGCGGTTGCAGAAGAACTCCAAAGAATAGTCTACGCCGCGAAAGATGAAAAAGTTAAAGCCCACGAGGTAATTTCATAATTCATAAAAAACGCGGCGCGATTTTAGGATTTCGCCGCGTTTTGCTTATTATAAATCTGTGCCAACTCTGTTGGCGGTTTACAATGAGACTATATACGTAGTATATAGGCGAGTTGTAAACGACGTTACGAACCTGCACATTCAAAAATGCAAAGATTGGTGAATATGTGTGAACACAGGTCAGGTTTAAGTCATATCAACATATTATTTCTTAGAAGTCGGGAAAAAAGACTCGGCTATTAACCGCATTGTATTTTCCCTGTCAATTTGCATATGGAGATAACACAACAAAAAAAGCTGATTCATCAGTCTGCCAAGAAGCCTTGACGTTTTGGGCAAAAACTCGCCGCTTACCATTTCTTGGATATGCGCAAATTGCAAATCGGCATGAGTTTCGTTTGATTCTGCCCCTAGTTTTTCCATAACTTCGTCAATTTTTCGGGTTTTGTATTTCTTAAATTCACGTTTATATAAACAAACAAAATCGGGATGGTATTCGGGACAGACATTTTTCTTGTAGCAAGTCTTACAAATCAATTTAGGGTTTTCTTTCATGCGTTTATATTTGGGTCTTACTAAAGGTTTATGCCCTTTGACAAATCGCCCCTTGCTATCTCTCATTGGTCTTTGGTTTCTTTCCGCGCCCGTGTTATCTTTCTTTCCACTCGGATGATTATTGACAAACATTTTATTTTCTTTCCCTTCCACGATAAAATATCCACTCCCCCCACAGAAAAATTTATGGCGCGTATCTATGGGGTCAGGTCATGCTTATTTTGACACATAGTTTGAATTAACGGTGGTAGGTCTATTGCGATACTGACAGACAATGCTTGCCTACTGCAAACGCATAAACAAATCATGCTTAATAGTGTACCCTGTCTATACAGGGAGTTGGTTTATGTGAATACTTCAAAAAATAACAGACCATACACAGTTGATAACGTGAGAATCGGCAATATCATACGTGAAGCGCGTACAAATATGCAGATGACACAAGAGCAATTATCAGAGGCGGTGGACATTACCCCCGCATTTATCGGGCATATCGAACGGGGAGACAGGTCTTTGTCCCTCACCACTCTCGCGGGCATTGCAAATATTCTTAATATTCCCATGACCTATCTTTTTTCTGATAATTACCCCACGCCGGACGAAAAAACAATAAATGACTTTACTCAGCTTATAGAGGACAGACCACAAAAAACTAAAATAGCCGTGCTTGATATTGTTCGCACAGCGCTAAATCACTTAGATTAAAATACTGTCAATTTCCGCTCGGAAATTTTCGAGCGGTATATTTTCGCTCACAGCTTTATCTCGAATTTTTGCTGACTGTGCAGACCATGACTTAAATTGTTCGGAGGTTATCATGCCGTTGCGTTTACGTGAATGGAAACGGCGATACAGCTTTCCGTATTCGGCTAGTAACGGATTTTCGGCTACTTTTGCTTGATAAACCTTGACCGCCCCGATTTGCTGACATGTTCGGGATTCCCCCTGCGGTACACGGTCGCAGTATTTCGTGTCATAGTCCCCTTTTGAAATAAAAAAGGTTCTGCAATTAAAACATTTACGGACATTTATCCCAAACTGAACCATTTTCATAAATTCAAGATAACATACCGATGAAATATCATTGACTGTAAATACCTCAAGCAAGCGGTTTTTCCCGTCCGGCATTTCAACAGCTTTATAATGTATGGACAATTTATTTTCAGGTATACTATCAGAGGATTCAGGATGGTACATACGCTTGACAGGCGGGATATAATTTTTACGCGACATTCCCTCAGAGAGCGTTTGAGGGGTTTCCAGTTGGTAGTGTTGCAAGTATAAACATTCAATCACCGCCTCTTTATATTGCGCTTGCAAATCGGCAAGCGTTTTTTTATTGCCCGAAAAATGCCTGATATATGGGTGACTTCCATAATCAACAGTAAGGTCTAGTTCTATGAACGATAATAGACAAACACCAATGGGATATATTTCCTGTTCGCTAAAATAGATTGACTTGCTTTCATTGTCAATTTTAATTTCTGTGTGTTTCACATTAAATACCGCCTTTTATTCTGCACTAGATTCTTCACATGTCTATTATATATTTCCCCGCTCGATATGTCAATAAGCGATAATATAAAAAATAAAAAAATAATTTTAGAAAAAACGCTTGACAAGGATTCTAATGCGTGTTATTATAAATCTATAATGAATAATATATATTATTCATTATAGATTTATGGAAAGAAGGTGGCGAAATGACACCAATCAAAAAAGACGGCAATAGCAAGCCGAAACTCAGGCGCAAACCTATCTATACCGATTTTGAATCCCTACCTTTGATGTTAAATGTCAACGAGACAGCGGCGGTTCTGCGAATTTCACGAGCGGGCGCGTATAACCTTATTAACTCGGGACACATTCCCAAAACCGCAATCGGCAATCGGGTCTTAGTCTCTAAAGCGGATTTAATGCAGTTGATACAGCCAAACAAGCAGTAATTCAAATGGGGGATGTTCAAAATGGCAAAAAGAGCGAACGGTGAGGGTACTATCAGAAAGCGTCCCGATGGGCTTTGGGAGGCGCGGTACACTATTGACTACAAGACAAAAAGCGTCTACGGGAAAACTCAAGAGGAAGTCATTAAAAAGCGCGGGAAAATCTTGAGCGAAATTCAAAACGGCGTATATGTCGATGGGACTGTCACGGTTGGTGCATGGCTTGATACATGGCTTAATGATTATAAAAAAGGCAACATCAAGCAAAAAACATTTCAAGGTTACGAAATCGAGGTTAGATGTCATTTGCGCCCCGCTTTTGAAAAAATCAAGCTCAAAGATTTATCAGCAGACCATGTACAGCGCCTTATTAACGAAAAAGCAAAAAAAGGAATGTCCGCAAGCAGTATCCGGCATATGAGAACAACCTTACATAATGCGCTTCAACAGGCAATGAAAAATGGGTTAGTTGTCCGTAATGTCGCGCAAGCGGTCAGAGTATCAGAACAGCAAGGGAAAAAAGAACGGCGGTTACTGACCCCGCAAGAGCAACAGGCGATAATACAGGCAATAGAGGGAGAGCGCAAAGGGTTTACAGTGTTGTTTGCAATGTTCACTGGGTTACGGTGTGGAGAGCTTTTAGGATTACGCTGGAGCGATGTTGATATGGACATGAACACAATCGCTGTTAAGCAAACAGTACAACGGCTTTACGGTGATGACGGTAAAACGCATTTAATGATTAACACGCCGAAAACAAAAACAAGCAATCGGACAATTCCCCTTTTACCTGAAATTGCGGCTAAACTAAAAACACATAGAGCGGCACAGACACAAGAGCGTTCACTTGCGGGGCAGTTGTGGGAGGATAACGACTTAATATTTTGCACAGAGTTTGGCAAACCGTATGACCCGCGCAATCTGCAAACCTTTTTAGACAGGGTTACAAATAAAAGCGGTATCCCTCACGTCAATATTCACGCTTTACGTCACGCATTCGCAACACGCGCATTAGAGCGCGGTATATCACTAAAAGTGGTATCTGAAATGTTAGGACATAGCGGCATACAGATTACAGCGGATATTTACAGTCACGTTTCGCTTGAACATATGGAGAGCGAAATTCAAAAAATGCGGGGAATAATTTAGAAAAGAGGGTTTATTCCATGATTGAAAATGTGTTAAGGGAATTTATCACAGCACATAAGAGCGCGGTATTATCAAAGCTAAAGGCAACAGACAATAATTACGAGCGGCTTGTTAAAATGCGAACACAGCACAGCATGAGTATATTTTCCTTAACGCATACAGACCCCGCATTTAACAAGCTAATACAGGACAATACGGCGTGTGTGAATGACATACATGACATTGAGGGTGACGCGCTTTATTTGCAGGGTATAAAGGACAGCATTGAGATACTTAAATTACTCGGTATACTGTGAAAGGGGGTGGTATATACCACACTGGTTTGCAGAATTTTTGTAAAAGGAGAAAAGCAAATGAACGATAAATCGTGTGCGTCTTTTAATGGGATTAAACGCTGGGAGGACATTGATTTTCGAGCGGCTAAAGCCCATGTGGAAAATCTGCAAACACGTATAGGCAATGCCTATAAGGAGGGCAAATACAATAAAGTTAAAGCCCTACAATATCTCTTGTCCCGCTCGTTCTACGCAAAAGCACTCGCAATAAAGCGAGTGACGAGGAAACGCAAAACAAAGCCGGGGGTTGATGGTATCAGATGGCTAACACCAAAAGATAAGTGGCAAGCTCTTTTAGAGTTAAACCACAAAGGCTATATTCCTCAACCCGTTAAAAGGGTGTTTATTCCAAAGCGCAACAGAGGAAAACGTCCTATTGGTATTCCCACAATGAAAGACAGGGCTATGCAAACCTTACATAAATACACATTAGAACCCATTGCAGAAATTACGGCAGACCCAAATTCATATGCTTATATTAAAGGACGCTGTACACAAGACGCGCTGGGAAAATGTGTTGAGGTGTTGCTAAATTCAAAAAGTCAGTATGTCTTAGAGGGAGATATTAAAGGTTGTTTTGATAATCTAAGCCACGAATGGATTATTAACCATATTCCTATGGTCAAATCCTTTTTGCGTAAATTTCTAAAGAGCGGTTTCGAGTATAAGGGACAAGCATTTCCAACCAAAAAGGGAATAGCGCAAGGAGCAAATATTTCCCCCGTCATCTGCAATATGGTTTTGGATGGTTTGGAAAATTATTTGCAAACTAAATTCCGCAGCGACGGAAAGCCATATTTTGCAGAGTTCCATTTTATCCGATACGCTGATGATTTTATTGTTGTCAGTGAGGATAAAGAGTTCTTAATTCACTCTCTACTTCCAGCAATAGCATTTTTTTTGAAAGAGAGAGGGTTAAATCTCTCAACGGAAAAGACAATTATTACACACATAAACGACGGGTTTAATTTTCTAGGTTGGAACATAAAAAAAACAGAAAAGGGGAAACTGCGTATTGCCCCGACAGAGGAAAACATTGAAGCTATCATTAGGAGTATGTGGAAAGCTATTAAGTATAATAACCCCTTTGTGCCATTGGAGCTAAAGTTGAAAGTTCTTAAACTGATGACACAGGGTTGGGTAAATCACCATGAAAACGCTATACGTAAAATAAAACCTCATGCGGCAACACTCGATAAAGCCGTTAGGGAAATAGAACGTATACTGAAACAACACATCAAAGATTACATCAATGGTCTAAACTAAATTTAATGAGAGCTACTACTTGACCCGCTTGTATTCGAGCGGGTCATTTTTCTATATATTTTGCTGGTTGTGGTAAACATTGTGGTAAAAGTCATTTTTGCGATTTGTTTTTGAAAAAGCAAAAGCCTTGTAATTGTTGAAATTACAAGGAATTTTCTTGGAGCTTCTGGTCAGAATCGAACTGACAACCTGCTCATTACAAGTGAGCTGCTCTACCATTGAGCCACAGAAGCGCGGTAACACATGCAAACATGATAGCACAGGCATATTTATTAGTCAAGTGTTTTTTGGCGGGCGGCTGCGGCAATATACCCCCTTCCGAAGAAGGGGGTATCCGCGTTTCAAGCGGCGGGCGGATCTTTGCTGTTTAGTAACCGCCGCCGCCGGTGGTTCCTGTGTTGCCGCGCGCAGGCGCTGCGCCGCTGCGGGGCGCGTTTCCGCGGGGAGCTGTGCGCGCGCGGTTATTCATGCCTCTGCGGGCGCGATGGCCTGCGCGGGCGCGATAACCCGTGCTGTTGCCGCCGGTGTCGCGGGGCGCCGCGTATTCGCCTTCTGTGGTATTCGGGGCGTTTGCCGTGCCGTAACCGGAGCGGTGCGCGCCGTTTGTATCATTGCCTGTGCCGGGGATATAGCCGGCGCGCGGGGTCATGCCGGAACGGGGCATCGACGGGTTGGCATGGCCATAGGGGGAAATATTGGGGGTCGGTATCCTGCCGGGCATCGTGTTGATGTTAGGCACGAGATTACGCGGCATTGTGGTCGTGCGCGGGGCGGCCGTCGCGCGGGGCGCCGCGTGATAAGGCGCGTGCGTAACGGTTGATCTCGGGGGATTCGCCGCCGGAGTCGCCGTGGGGTAAACACGGGCGGGGCCTGTGGCGCAACCGAAAAGGCTGGTCATTGCCACAAGGCAGCCCGCGATTATTGATATAGATTTTTTCATTATAAAAACCTCCGTAATATTCGGGTTGCGTGAATAGTATGAGTATTTTTATAATGAATACACTGGCAATTACAGATTATACATTAAAATTTTTACACTTATCCAAATAAATTCCATGAATTATGTCCCGTTATCTCCGCATAAATAAACTGTCCGACAGAACCTTCGTCATAGCGGCCGCCGCGAGCCAAACGGACCAAACGCCCTCCTGATGTGCGTCCTGACAGCGGCCGTTCGTTATCCGCGTCATACGCGTCGATCAGAACGCGCTGCGTCGTGCCGACAAGCGACTTGTGCTTGCGGTTCGATATGGCGTTTTGCAGCTCCAGCAGCCTGTCAAAACGTTCCTGTTTCACCTCCTTGGGCAGCTGCGGGAGATCAGCCGCGGGCGTTCCGCTTCGCGGCGAAAAAATAAATGTGAACAGTGAATCAAATTGGGCGCGCTCAACAGTCGCAAGGGTTTGTTTGAAATCCTCCTCGGTTTCCCCGGGAAAGCCCGCGATTATGTCGCTTGTGATTGTCAGATCTGGCATCAGCTCCCGCGCTTTTTCCACAAGCGAGAGATAATGCGCCGCGGTATAGCGCCTGTTCATCGCGTTCAGCACATTGTCGCTGCCCGCTTGCAGAGGGAGGTGCAGCTGGCGCGCCATCTTGGGGTTTTCAGCCATGAATCCCAGCAGCTCCGGCGAGCAGTCTTTGGGATGGCTGGTCATAAAGCGCACCCAGAAGTCGCCGTCAATGGCGCACACGCGCTCAAGCAGCCCGACAAAATTCAGGCTGCCGTGATCGTATGAGTTGACATTTTGACCCAAAAGCTGGAAATCCTTATAGCCCTTTTTGACAAGCCCTGAGATCTCAAATGCGATTTCTTCGGCGTTACGGCTCTTTTCGCGCCCGCGGACAAAGGGAACTATGCAATATGAACAATAGTTGTCGCAGCCGCTTATAATGGGTATGCTCGCTGACGGCGGGGGTTTGCGTTGAATGTTTTCAACCAGTGTTTGAAATTCCGGCGGCGGGGTCGTGCCGAACACGAGATCGACATGCGGGTACGACTGCTTTATTTTTCGCCGTATCTCATCCCGCTCCGCCATACAGCCGCACACGACCAAAACGCGCCCGGGACGCCCGCTCTTCCAGCGCTTCAGCTCGCCGATATGCCCGAACGCGCGCGACTCCGCGTGTTCGCGGACGGCGCAGGTGTTTATAAGGGTGAGGTCGGCTTCCTCGACGTCGTCGGTAAGCGTATAGCCCTGAGCCGTCAGCGCGCCGCGCAGGCGCTCGGTGTCAGCCTCATTTTGCCGGCAGCCGAATGTGCGGGTATACGCGAACTTGTGCATAAAAATAACCTTTCCGTAATTAGTGTTGTTTGTATAGAATTATACAAAATAAATCGCAGCTGTCAAGTCAATAATAGAAATAAAACACCCTGCCCTGCGGGGCGGCGGCGCGATGAGGACATCACGCCCTACAGGAAATCGTCGGGTATTTCTTTTTCTATTATCTCTATCAGTTTATGCGGTTTCATGTCCAGAGCATAGGCAATCTTAAAAAGGGTTTCAATTGTGGGAGTTCGCAGCCCACGCTCGATTTTGCTGTAATGCGTCCTGTCAAGGGCGGCTAAACCGCTCAATTCTTCTTGTGTCAACCCTTTTCGTTTTCTGCATTGCCGTATTATACGGCCTGTCAGCTCGGGACTAATCATGTAAAAATCACCTTCCTGCTATCCATAATAACAAGAAGGAATTTATTTAATGGGGCCACTTGACCCTCTGTATAAGTTATGTTATACTTCTCATATACAAAAAATCACAAAAAACAACATTGGAGGTAATGCTATGGCCGATTTTGAAAAAGCATTCGATAAATTTTTAGACGACGAAGTGCATGACGATACAAACGACGCGATATTCAGACTGACCCGGCGGGCATTCACATGCGGATGGCTTTCGGCGGGCGGCGAGGAGCCGATAGAGAAAGAGATAATCAAGCTGAATGAATATATCAAGAGATAAAAAATGGGCGGGGTGAGTACCCCGCCCGTTGACATAGTGACTTTCATTTGCTGGCGTAATAGTCATTAAAAGCCTCGATTTCATCAGGAAGCGGGTCGTCTTCTTCTATATCGTCCCATGTTTTCGGCTTTAGCAAAAATGTATCCCGCACATATCGTAAAATCTGGTTGGCCTCGTTTTCTCCTATAAAATCCAGCATGGCAGTCAGTTGACTTTTCGCGTTCATAAAACATCACCCTTTTACTTATAAACATCTCCGCGGTTGTCGATTTTTACTATATAGATTTGAGTTCCATCTTTTTCAAACAGAACACGGACATCGCCGATACGGAGGCGATAACCATTTCTAATTCCTTTAAGTTTTTTCACATCACCGGAGGGAAGAGCGCTAATTGCTTTTTTAATACGTTCGGACTTTTTTACAGGCTGCTTATCAAGAAAATCGCCGGCTTGACCGGAGTAAATAGTATTCATTATTCTGCCCCTCTGACTACATCATATACTATTCAGTCTTATATAGCAAGTATTATTTCCTTATAAAGATTACGGACTGGAATAAATCCAGCCCGCTTAATCTTTTCTTTGCTTTACTTAACGCTGTCCATGTGGATGATAAGGTCAAGCACCTTGCAGGAATAGCCCCACTCGTTGTCATACCAGGCGACCAGCTTGACAAACGTGTCGGTCAGGGCGATACCGGCTTTCGCGTCGAAGATAGACGTGCATGATTCGCCGATAAAGTCGGACGAAACGACCATTTCGTCGGTGTATTTAAGGATGCCCTTCAGCTCGCCGTCGGCGGCTTCTTTGATAGCGGCGCAGATCTCGTCGTACTTGGCGGGCTTTTTGAGGTTGACGGTGAGGTCCACCACCGATACGTTCAGCGTGGGAACGCGGAACGCCATGCCGGTCAGCTTGCCGTTAAGCTCGGGAATGACTTTCCCGACGGCCTTGGCGGCGCCCGTCGAGCTGGGGATGATGTTGCCGGAAGCCGCGCGTCCGCCGCGCCAGTCTTTTTTAGACGCGCCGTCAACGGTGAGCTGGGTTGCGGTGGTGGCGTGAACGGTGGTCATCAGGCCGTCGGCGATGCCGAATTTATCGTTGATGACCTTGGCGAGCGGCGCGAGGCAGTTGGTCGTGCAGGAGGCGTTGGAAACAAAATTCATGTCATTGGTATAGCTCTTATTATTGACGCCCATGACGAACATCGGGGTGTCGTCCTTCGAGGGGCCGGTGTAGACGACCTTTTTCGCGCCGGCGTCGAGGTGGGCCTGCGCTTTGTCCTTGGAGTGGAAGATGCCGGTCGCGTCTACGACGTACTCAACGCCGATCTTGCCCCAGGGGATATTCGCGGGCTCTCTCTCCGCGAAGAACATTATCTTCTTGCCGTTGACTGTGATGGAATTGTCGTCGTAAGAGATGTCGCCCTTGAACTGCCCGTGTACCGTGTCATAGCGCAGCATATACGCCATGTAATCAGGGCTCATAAACGGGTCGTTGATGCCGGCAAACTCGATTTTCGGATTGTCAAGTCCCGCGCGGAATACAAGGCGCCCGATACGGCCAAACCCGTTGATGCCAATTTTGATGCTCATAGATATAACCCTCCGTAAATAGATTTTTTATAACCCGTACCATTATACAACAGTGTTGTAAAATATTCAAGGATTATTTTCAAAGGTAAAATTTATTTTTACTTTTCACAATTATTGACAGCCTTCGCGGCGGACAGGCTGTAATATTATTATGTAAACTAAATCACAGGAGGGCTTGAGCATGAAGACGTTGACTTTTTGGGAAAAGAACCGCGTTATGTACATAAAGACCGGCGAAATAATCCCCAATCCGGCGCAGCCGCGCAAAACATTCGACCCCGGCGGGCTGAAAGAGCTGGCGAACAGCATACGCGAGCTTGGGGTTTTGCAGCCGATAACCGTCCGGCGCGTCAAGGGCGGATATGAGCTTGTGGCGGGGGAGAGGAGGCTTAGAGCGGCGCGTATGATCGGGCTTGCCGAGGTGCCGTGTATCGTGACTGAGGCCGACGACCAGAAATCGTCGCTGATGTCGCTGGTTGAAAATCTCCAGCGGCGCGATCTGGATTTTTTTGAGGAGGCGGAGGGCATAAAAAGGCTCATTGATATGTACGGGCTGTCACAGGAGGAGGCGTCGCGGCGTTTGGGGAAATCCCAGCCCGCCGTGGCGAACAAGCTCAGGATACTGCGGCTTGACGAGCGGACAAGAGAGCTGCTGCGCCAGAACGGGCTGACCGAACGCCACGCGCGGGCCCTGCTGCGGGTAGAGAACGCCGGCGCGCGCCGTGAGGTTTTGGATATTATTACCGAGCGGGGGCTTAACGTCGCGCAGACGGACGCTTATATAGACGAGCTGCTGACCGGAAGCTGCGCGCGCCTGATACCGCAGGCTCAGGCCGGCGAAAAAGCGCCGGATGCAGCGCGGTCAAACAGGCTGGTATATATCGTCAAGGATGTGCGGATGTTTTTGAATACGATAGAGCGCGCGGTTGAGGTCATGCGGGGCGCGGGGGTCGCGGCTGACATGGAAAAGGAGGACAGGGAGGGGGAGATAGTGCTGAAGATAAGCATACCCAAGGCAAGAGCAAAAGCGGCGGCGCTATAAGCCGTTCTCTTCGCAGTAATATTTTTTCAGCTCGGCAAGCGCTTTTTTCTCGATTCTGCTGACGTAGCTGCGGCTGATACCCAGTATTTTAGCGACCTCGCGCTGGGTTATCGGCCGGCTGCCCGAAAAGCCGTAGCGCAGCTCTATTATCTGGCGTTCGCGCCCCTCAAGCCGCGTCAGGATCTGTCTTAGCTGTTTCCGCGTTTCGATGATTTCCAGCAGCTCGGCGGGAGTTTCGTCGTCGGACACAATATCCATAAATTCCAGCGGGTTGCCGTCCTTGTCGGTGTTCAGCACGTCGTTAAGGGACTGTTCGCCGTGCCGGCGCCTTTGATTGCGGAAATACATAAATATTTCGTTCTGTATACATTTGCCGGCGTAGGTGGGCAGCTTGACGTGCTTGTCGGGGTTGTATGTGGAGATGCCTTTTATAAGCCCTATTGTTCCTATTGAGATCAAATCGTCCTGTTCCGAAGCCGTTGTGTAGTATTTTTTTATTACATGCGCGACCAGCCGCAGATTGTGTTCAATCAGCAGATCCCGCGCGGACATGTCGCCTTCCCGCATACGTCTCAGCGCCTGCTCCTCCGCCTCGGGCGACAGCGGCGGAGGGAAGGAACCGGTGCGCCCCGACAGCCTGAGCGCGACGGCAAAACTTTGCAGAAGCAGCGCAAGTCCCAGTGAAAGCATAAAAATCTCCCCCTTTAGGGGGAGTATATGCTTGTAAATATTTGTCCTACCACCCGTAAACGGACATATCAATACGGTCGTCAGGCAGGAATATCACGCCCTCGGCTTCCAGCAGCGCGCGACGCATTTCGGCGACTTCGGTGTGCGCTCCGCACGCTACGGAGCCGTCGGCCTTGACCACGCGCTGCCACGGCAAACGCTCGGGACAGCACCGCATGGCCCATCCGACTTCCCGCGCGGCGCGCGGACGGCCCAGCATACGCGCGATTTGGCTGTATGAGGTTACTTTGCCGTAGGGGATTTGCTCTACGACGGAATACACTTGTTCAAAAAAGGGGTTCATTTGTTAAGAGTCCACCTTTACAAGAACCTTCACGCTCTTATCCCCGTTTGCCAGTACGTACCTGAACGCCTCCTGATATTCGCTGAACGGAAACACCCGCGATATTAGCGGCTCGGTGTTGATTTTTCCTTCGCTCATCCACCGTATGGAGTCGTCATAATCCTTTTCCGTGTACATAAGGGATCCGATAAGGCGCAGCTCCCTGTCCTGAACATAACCCATATCAATGTTGGCCATATCCTCGTATACGCCGACTATCACTATGTCCGAGCCTTTCTTCGCCAGCCTTATCGCCTGATTGGTGGTGACGGCCAGACCAATGCACTCATAGATCACGTCGCAGCCGCGGTCGCCGAAAGCCCTTTGCATAGCCGCGCCTAAATCTGCCTTGCCGGTGTTTACCGTGTGCGGGATATTGCACCGTTTGGCAATATCCAGCCGGAAATCAGACAGGTCGGCGATCAGGACGCTGTCGGCGCCCAGGGCCATGCAGGCCTGCGCCGTCACGTTGCCGATGGTTCCCGCGCCGATCACAAGCGCGTTTTTGCCTTTGATTTCCGCAAGCTGCGCCGCGTGTACGCCGACGGCGACAGGCTCGATAGTCGTTCCGATCTCATAGCTCATAGACTGCGGCAGCTTCTTTAACAGCCCCGCCGGACACGGCAGATATTCCATAGCCCCGCCGGATGTCTGGCATCCGATAACTCTCAGGCTTTCGCATATGTTATAGCGTCCCTCGCGGCACCGCTCGCATTTGCCGCAGAACAGCTGTGGCATGACGGTCACGCGGTCGCCGACGGCTATGTCCTGTACGCCGGCGCCTATTTCCGTGACTGCGCCCGAAATTTCATGCCCCAGCGTTATCGGCAGCGGGACAAACGGGTGTTTGCCGTGATAGGCGTGTACGTCGGAGCCGCAGACGCCGATATACTTCACCTCGATAAGCGCCTCTCCGGCTTTCGGCGCGGGTTTTTCCACCTGTGAGAACTCAATGGTCGCCGGCTTTGTCAATGTGGCTTTTAACATAACTTGACCCTCCTATAGTTTATTGTGGTTTATAGCTGTCCTTTAGAGCGACGACGCGGTTGAACACAAGGCCGTCCCTGTCGCGGCAGAAATAGCCGTTGCGGACAAACTGGAAGCTCCGACCCGTTTCGGATGACAGTAAAGACGGCTCGATTTTCGCGTTATTGAGAATTATAAGTGATTCAGGGTTGATATAGTCGTCATAGGTTTTATCGTCGGGCATAGAGTTTAAGTCCTCTAACGTAAACAGCTTGTCATAAAGCCGCAGTTCGGCGTCGGCGGCGTCTTTTTGCGAGAGCCAATGTATAGTGCCCCTGACCTTGCGCCCGTCGGCGGGCATATTGTTGCGCGTTTCGAGGTCGGCGGTGCATCTGATTTCGACGATGGCGCCGTTTTCGTCTTTTACGGTTTCTTCGTGTTTAATGATATACGCGCCCATAAGGCGGACTTCGCCGCCTGGTTTTAACCTGAAGTATTTATTGGGCGCGTCTTCCATAAAGTCGTCCGATTCTATCCACAGGCTGCGCGTGAACAGCATATCGCGCGTGCCCGCTTCGGGGTTTTCGGGGTTGTTGGGAAAAGTGAAATACTCCTCTTTGCCCTCGGGATAGTTAGTGACAGTCAATTTAATCGGGCGGTATATCGCCACGCGGCGCGGCGCGGCGGCGTTCAGCTCCTCGCGCGCGCAATGCTCAAGCAGCCGCGCGTCAACGATACCGTATGCCTTGGATATACCGGCACGGCGTATGAAGTCAAAAATGGCGGACGGAGTGTAGCCGCGGCGGCGCAGCCCTGACAGCGTGGGCATACGCGGGTCGTCCCAGCCGTCCACAACGCCAGTTTCCACAAGCTTTCTAAGATAGCGCTTGCTCATAACCGTGTGGGTTACGTTAAGCCGCGCGAACTCATACTGGCGCGGAGGAAAGTCGAAGCCTATTTTTTCCACAACCCAGTTATAAAGCGGGCGGTTGTTCTCGAACTCAATAGAGCAGAGTGAGTGGGTTATCCCCTCAAGCGCGTCCTGAATGGGGTGGGCATAGTCATACAGGGGATATATGCACCACTTGTCGCCCTGACGGTGGTGCGGCACACGCAAAATGCGATAAATAGCGGGGTCGCGCATACAGATGTTGGGTGAGCCCATGTCGATTTTCGCGCGCAGGGTTTTCGCGCCGTCAGGAAATTCACCGTTTTTCATGCGTATAAACAGCTCGCGGTTTTCCTCGGGCGTGCGGTAACGGTACGGGCTTTCGCGCCCGGGCTGTGTGAGCGTCCCGCGATACTCGCGCATTTCGTCGGAGGTCAGGTCGCAGACAAACGCGTCGCCCTGATCAATGAGCTTGAGGGCGAACTCACAGCATTTGTCAAAATAGTCCGAGCCGTAATGGATGCCGCCGGAGGGCTTTTCGCCGATGAGCCACGTTACGTCCTCTTCAATAGAGCGCACGAACGAATCGTCCTCTTTGGCTGGGTTTGTGTCGTCGTAACGGAGGTTGAACCTGCCGCCGTAGCGCTTCGCTATAGAGTAGTTTATATATATGGCCTTGGCGGAGCCGATGTGCAGGCAGCCGTTAGGCTCGGGAGGGAAGCGGGTATGCACGCGGTCATTCCGTCCGGCGGCAAGGTCGGCCTCAATTACGTCGATTATAAAATGCGAGTCGTGTGAAAAATCCATCAATACTGCCTCCGTGTATTCCGTATGGCACCCATTCTATCAGAATACACCGGCGTTGGCAATGTTTTATTTTAGATAACAGGTAAAATATATGCCGTGCCGGACTCCCTCCGCGCCGAACGTCCCGATGTAAAGCGTCGCGGCATAGAACAGAACGCTGATAAACAGGATAACCCCTATGAATAATATGCTCAGCACATCATATCTGATCTTTGTGTCGTCGCCCTTTTTTATAAAGAGGTACAGCAGCACCTCCAGCCCGAGGCAGATCATAACAACGGGCCAAAACGTCAGGATCGCGTCAAGCACATCGACCTTGGTGATAAGCGACACGAGCATCAGCACTCCTGACGCCACAAGGATTAGCCCCATGGAAATCGAGCCTATGCGCCAGCGGTTCATAAACATGGCGCTACTCCTTTCCGCCGTCTTCGGCATCGGGCGTTTCCTTGATTTTCTTGCCTCTGAGAAGCCTGAAGCCGGCGACGATCAGCACGAGTGAAATAACCGCCGGGGTCAGGCTGGTGTTGACAATATACCTGATTTCATAAGCAGTGAGTTCCTCTATAAAATAATGCAAATGATCCAGCAGCTTAAATATAATGCCGGAAAAACCTATAAACAGAAACGCGGCGGCGACCCATTTGGCAATGGTGCGGTTTAGCTTGCCGGAGGGCACGGCGATTTTCTCGGGCCAAAAGAAGCCGTCGTCCTCCGGTGAATCTATTTCCAGTTTCCTCATCCGCGAAAGGCTGTGCATGGAATCGAACATCTGATAAAACCAGATGATGGGGATAAGCAGCCCAAAGGCCGCTCCAAGCCAGTCAAACCGAAGATAAGAGGTGGAAAAGTATACCAGAATACCAGAGGCGGCGGTCATAAGCATTATTTGCAGACCTTTTTTCATGTAGCCCAGATACATCAGGCCGCACCCGGGTATACAGGCGAGCAGGAAGGTTGTAACTGCGTTTTTTTTCATTTTAATATTCCTCCGTTTAATTGATAGATGTTATCGCGCTCAGTATTTCGCCGAGTTTTACGGGGCCGGTCAGGAAAAAGTCGCTGTTCTGCCAGTTGAAGCCGCACGCGGTCAGGACGATTATCGCGGCGGCGCTGAAAAAGCATACGGCGGCGCACAGCTTTCTGCTCAGCATAGGGACGGTTACGATTATAGTCTTGCTGTTCAGCTTTTGCATTACGGAAGCCGCGACGCCGTCCGGCGCGGCGAGGACGGACTGTTCGGACGCCGCTATGAACCGCTCCAGCAGGGCGCCGTCTTTCAGCATGGCGTTTTCCAGCTCAAGCTCTGTCTGACTGTCCGCGAGCCCTGATAAGTATAAGCCTATGTCATATGTCATCTTCGCCCCACCTTTCTCTGATAAGTTTTCTCGCGCGATATAAACGCGTTTCGACCGTTTTTTCGGGTATGCCGCTTTGCCGCGCGATCTCCTTGACGCCGAGCCGGTCATAGTAAAACGCGCTGACGACCGACGAATATTTTTCAGGGATGAACGCCAGAATATTGTTCAGCTTTTCCGCCCGGTCCTTTTGTTCCAGCAACTCCTCGACGCTGTCGCCGCCGCGCGCCGTGTTCTCGTGCGCGTCCAGAGGTTCGACTTTTTGTTTTACCTGTTTTCGCTTGAGATCGACGGATTTGTTGACGGCGATACGGCAGAGCCATGATTTAAGATTTTCGCCGCGAAAACCGGAGAGGGAGCAATACGCGGTCAGAAATGTTTCCTGCGCCAGATTTTCAGCGTCGCCGCCGTCGCGTATGATATTGAAGCAAACCGTGTAGATAAGGTCCTGATATTTCAGGACGATCTGCTCGAACAGCTCGCGCCTGCCGCTTTTTATCCGGTTTATCAGCTCGTACTCATGCTCCATTGCTCCCCTCCTTTATGCGAAATAGCGCGCTTATGTTTATTAAGACGACGGGAACGGGAAAATCACTTCAAAATATATTGAAATGTTGTCTGTTATAGTGTATAATGACGGCATACGGTAAAGCAAGGGGGAGAGTTAAATTGTTTTCAAATCCCATTAATTTTAAGAAAGACTTTGTCAAGCGTATTTCCACCAAGTTCGGAAAATCATTGACAGAGGCTTCTCTCAGCGACTATTACGCCACTTTGGCGGCTATGCTGAAGGACTACATAAACCCGCATTGGGCCACGTCGAACAATGAGCAGCTTGTCCATAACGACAGGGTAGTTTACTATTTTTCGCTGGAATTTCTGGTTGGTAAATTTTTGGAAAACAACCTTGTATATCTCGGGCTGCGCGACATATGCGAGGAGGGCCTTAAACAGCTGGGCATAAAGCTCTCCGACCTTATCGACATCGAGCCGGAGGCCGGTTTGGGCAACGGCGGGCTCGGGCGTCTGGCGGCGTGCTTTTTGGATTCCATGGCGAGCATGGGCATACCGGGCCACGGCTGCGGCATCCGTTATAAATACGGGCTGTTTCAGCAGAAGATTATCGACGGCTATCAGGTCGAGCTGCCGGACAACTGGCTCCGCGAGGTAAACCCGTGGGAGATACGCAAGCCTGATAAAGCCGTTATCGTCCGTTTCGGCGGCCATGTCCGCACGGAGATCGACGAACACGGCAGAGCCGGATTTATCCATGAAAATTTCACGCCCGTGCGCGCGGTCCCCTATGACATGCCCATACTGGGCTATAAAAACGGCGCCGTTAACACATTAAGGCTTTGGAGCGCCGAGGCCGTCGAGCAGGTTTTTGACTTCGCGTCGTTTTCGCGCGGCGATTACTCCAACGCAATGTCGAACAGATACGCGGTCGAGGCTATATCCGAGGTGCTGTACCCCGACGACTCCAACTACCGAAACCGCGTCCTGCGCCTGAAGCAGCAGTATTTCTTTGTGTCGGCGGGACTTCAGAGCATAATACGGCGCTTCCGTATAAAGCACGATTCGCTGGAGGATTTGGAGAACAAGATCGTGGTGCAGATAAACGATACGCATCCGGCGCTTGCCGTACCGGAGCTTATGCGGATACTGCTTGACGATTACAATTACCCGTGGGACGACGCTTGGAGAATGACAACCCATATTATCGCGTATACGAACCACACGATTATGCCGGAGGCGCTTGAGAAGTGGCCCGTGGATACGTTCAGGGAGCTGATGCCGCGCGTTTACATGATTGTTGAGGAGATAAACCGCCGTTTCTGTCAGGAGCTTTATGACAGATACCCCGGCGACGACAACCGCGTCGCACGCATGGCGATAATAGGCGACGGGAATATACGCATGGCGCACCTCGCGGTCGTGGGCTCGTTCAGCGTCAACGGCGTGGCGGCGGTACACACGGAGCTTCTGAAAAATTCGGTTATGCGCGATTTTTATGAGTTTTATCCGCACAAGTTCAATAATAAAACCAACGGCATAACGCACCGCCGCTGGCTGCTGAAAGTTAACCCCGAGCTTTCGGACCTTATAACGGACGCCATAGGCACAAGCTGGATACGCGACCCGCTGCAGCTGAGGTTTTTAGTGAAATACGAACACGACGGCGTGTTTACCGAGCGGCTTGACGCCATTAAGAGGCATAACAAGCTGCGCCTGTGCGATTACATCAAGCGCACAAACGGCGCGGTCGTTGATCCCGATTCGATATTCGACGTTCAGGTTAAGCGCATACACGCGTATAAACGCCAGCTGCTTAACGCGCTGCATATCCTTTACACGTACAACAGGCTGGCCGAGGACCCCGGGATTGATATTGCGCCGCGCACTTATATCATCGCGGGCAAGGCCGCCCCCAGCTATTACTTCGCCAAAAACGTCATTAAGTTTATTTGCGAGCTGGCCGCGCTGATAAATAAAAACCCCGATGTTTCCAGAAAGCTCAAGCTGGTGTTTATGGAGAACTACGGCATCGAGTCCGCCGAGTTGATATTCCCTGCCTCTGATTTCAGCGAGCAGATTTCCACCGCGTCGAAGGAGGCGTCGGGGACTTCTAATATGAAGTTCATGCTTAACGGCGCGATAACCATCGGGACAAACGACGGCGCGAATATAGAGATACGCGATCAGGTGGGCGACGATAATTTTATACTGTTCGGACTGAGCGTTGACGAGGTTTTAGAGCATTATAAAAGCGGCGTGTACCGCGCCGCCGATTATGCCGCCGCTCGCCCCGAGCTGTCGCGGATTCTGGCGCAGCTAAGCGACGGTTCGGTATTCGATCATCTGCCGCGTGACGAGTTCTCAGGCATATTGCGCGCGCTTATCGACTATAACGACGAATTCTTCATTCTGCGCGACTTTGACGACTATGCCCGCGCGCAAAAAAAATCCGATGAGATTTACCGCGACACGCCGCGCAGGCTTGCGATGTCCGTGCGCAACATAGCAATGGCTGGCGTGTTCAGCTCCGACAACACGATAGCGCAATACGCGAAAGAAATTTGGAGGGTCTGACCCTATGGTATGGACGGTAAAGCCGTTTGACAAGCTGACGGCAGCGGAGGTGTACCGTATACTTAAAGCGCGCTGCGAGGTGTTTATTGTTGAGCAGAACTGCCCGTACTTGGACCCCGATGATTTGGACTATATATCCGCGCACATATTCGCGGAGGAGGACGGAGAGGTCGCCGCGTACTGCCGCATTACCCCAGAAGGCTCGCGCTTTCCCGAAAGGTCTATAGGGCGGGTCATAACTTCCGCAAAACACCGGCGCACCGGGCTGGGGCGGGAGCTTATGCGCCGCGCGATAGATGCCGTTGTCTTGGAAACGGGCGGTGCCGACATAAGAATCTCGGCGCAAGCGTATCTCAGGGGGTTTTACGAGAGCTTCGGGTTCCGCGTTGTGTCGGGAGAATATATGGAGGACGACATCCCGCATTTTGAGATGCTTAGGGTTAACCGATAAATAAACGGCGCGGCATGGAAGCCGCGCCCTTGCATATTTAGCCTCTGTACTGTTTTTCAGCCTGCGGGCCGGAAATCGCTAATTAGGTCCGCCGCCGTTTATTTTTGATAAAACAGCCACCACTGCGAATCAAACCCATCAACTGATACTTCTCTCCCGATATCCAATTCCTTCAACCATGGGCGTATAACAGGCAGAAAGTCTTGCCATAATTCCTGATTGTAGCCCAAATCCAAATCATATTGGAACATATAATGCGACATGATAATATATCCGCCGGGCTTTAACACGGATAAGCAATTTTTGATTAATGAAAGAAAATCATTCTTAACAGATTGCTCAAGCGTAGCGTCAGCATATTCTTTGTTTATAATTTGAATCATTTTTGGCAATATTTCAAACCAATCGCTATGCGCTGTGTCTATTCCCCGCTTCTCGCATAAAATCGTCTGGATAACATCATTCACGCTATGCTCAAATGCGATTGCGTCTACGGAATTTGGGTTGAGATGATTTAGTATATTGCTGGCGTCATCTTCTATAACGTCAATAACGATGGGTAAATCCGCGGTATGCCGCCTCAACCCTTCGGTCAATTTTTTATTCATATTAGCGGTTATATACCTTGAATCTTTGTTAAAAAAGGTCAAAGCGTTAGGAATATTAACAGATGAACCGGACCCGACCTCAAGGACAGCCGCTTCATCACATGGGAGACATTTTTTGAAAGCGTCAAGCCATTTCAATCTAAAATATACCGAACAAACAACAGTGAAGTCTTCTTCACACAGGGGCTTTGAGCAAATCCTTTTTATCTTCTGCTCCTTGATTTCATCCGGCATATTTAACCAGTCTTTTAGCTCCCAAGGGAGCAAGATGGAAGTCAAGTCATTTCGCGTCAGAGCTTCCTTAACGCTTTCATAATTATCCAAATGTTTCATTTTTCTCCCCACTAATATCGCTTTTTGCTTGGGATTATCTTCCAGATACAGACGGCAATAATGAAATCAACACAGCTGTGTATAACCGTGCCGGCGCCGACCAGCAAAAGGACAGACTGAATAAAGCCGCTGTCATAATATCTCGGTGACAGCGCTTCCGTTCCGAAATAAAACGCCGTCACGACAACCACCTCGCACACCGCGTGCAGCAACCCGACGGTGGTCGCAAACACCGCGGTTTTTTTGACGGACGCCAGAATGCCGGGCATTTTTGTTATTATGTAAGCTCCGGCGACAGCGAACACTACATGGGAGAGAGCCCTTAATACGATGACAGGCGGGAACCCGCCGAGCAAAAAGCCCAGCGTGGTCCCCAGCGCGACGGCGGCCGCAACGGGCACGGATATGAACATGGCTATAAATATCGCTATGTGGCTGCCCAGCGTAAACGACGCGGGGGGTATGACCACCTTCAGCGGCGAAAACATGGGGATGGCGATGCCGATCGCGCACAGCAGAGCGGATATAACAAGATTTTGGGTCCGGCGATTGGACAATGCAGTCAACTCCTTAAAAACAGTCTGGGATAATATTATACACTGTTTTCAGTCGTTGTCAAAGGGAATCTCCGCGGCTGTATCCGCGCTTATCTCATTGCCTGTTTCGCTGCCCATCAGATATTTCGCAAACGGCGACGTGCTGGGGATTACCAGCGTCGTGGACGCGCCTATGGTTTCGCGGTATGTCAGCAGCATATTATAGAACGTGAAGAACTCAGGGTCCCTGCCATAGGTCTCGTTGAATATCCTCGCCGCCTCGGCGTCGCCCTCGCCCATCAGTATCTCCGCCTGACGTCTGGCCTGGCTGGTTATAACCGTAACCTGACGGTCCGTATCGGATTTTATCTTAATGGCCTCCTCGTCGCCCTCGCTGCGGTACTGCTCGGCTATGCGTTCGCGCTCGGTGTTCATGCGGTTATATATGCTCTGGTAAATATCTGAAGGGAGATCGGTGCGCCTGATTTTTATATCGACCACCGTGACGCCGAACGTTTTTGACTGGACGGTAACTTCCTCGGCAAGCTCGTCAAGCATTTTCATAACGGCTTCCTTATCGGCGATAAGGACATGCGAGTCCATTTTACCCACCTTATCTCTCATGCGCGCGTAAACGATATTGTCGATTCTGTCAGTCGCGTTGGACATAGTTCTCACCGCCGTGAAAAACAGCACCGGATTTTCAATACGCCACTGGGCGTTGTTGTCAAACGTAAGCTCTTTTTTATCCGCTGTGATAACGCCGCGGGCGGGGGTGTCATAGGTCGTCAGCTTGTTCGAGTATTTTATCACGTTGTCGATAAACGGGACCTTCAGCTTCAATCCCGTTCCGACGAAAACCTTGACATAGCCGTATCCCTCATAATCAAGCTGCGAATAGATTTCCGACATTTCAGGCATATCCTCGCGGATATAAACCGACTCTATGCGCCCGAAACGCTGGACTATCGCCGACTCGCCCTCGTGGACGATAAAGAAAGCGTTCAGCACAGTAATCAGGGCGGCAAACGCGATTACTCCCAGTATTATTTTAACGGTCAGCTTCATTATCGCGTCACCCCCATCATGCCGTCAAGCGGCAGAAATTGAAGCGTATTATTATTCCCGTCAACAATATAGATGTGACTGACTTTGGGCAGAACATCACTCAGCATCTCAAGATACATACGCGTATGCACTATATCCGGCCTTACTCTGTACTCGGCTTCTATCGCGGCATAACGCGCGACCGTTCCCTCCGCCTCGTTAATGCGCCGCGCCTTATACGCCTCGGCGTCGTTTATCAGTCTGGCGGCTTCGCCGCGCGCTATGGGCAGGCGTTCGTTCTCATATTTGCTGGCCTCGTTTATTTTCGCGTTCTTATCCTCTCTCGCGGCGGAGACGTCCAAAAACGCGTCCCTCACCTGATCGGGCGGTATGGCGTCCTGAAGCTCGACCGCCGAGATGATAACGCCCAGCTCATACTTATCGGCTATCTGCTGCAAGTCCAGCAGCACCTCGTTCTGTATGGCGTCCTTCCTGTCGGTCAGAATGTCGTCCAGCGGATGGGAGGCGACGACGCGCCTGTACGCCGACTCGGAGATTATGCGCAGAACGCGCTCGGGGTCGCTGACCTTAAACAGATAGTTATAGCTGTTCCTCACGCGGTACAGTATCGCCCAGTCCGCGAGGACAAGATTCTCGTCGCCGGTGATCATAGACGCCTCGTTGTACACGATGTTGTATGTATCGGCGCCGATTGAGGTCGATTGATACCCGAACTCCAAACGCCTGATGTCCGCGACATCGACAATATGCCGCGCCTCTATAATCGGCAGCTTGAATTGCAGCCCCGTCTCCGTCACGGTATTCTGATATTGCCCGAACCGCGTGATGACCGCCTCGTTGCCCGAGTTCAGCATGTAAATGCTGTCGAATGCCAGAATGATCAGGATTATAAGAATAATCACGGCGGGGAGATGTTTTCTCAGCTTGCTGCGGGCCGGTTTGTCCACCGGCTTCATGTCAATCGGAGGCTTCCCGTTGGCGCCCCACGGAGTATCACTCATAATTACGCGCCCTCCTTTTTTATTTTCTATTATTTAGCGCATTGAATTATATTCTAACCTTTATCATTTGAAAAGTCAATATTTATCGAGGTTTGTTTACAGACTGTTAATAGAGAAAATTATGCCGTATAAAAATGAGTTGACATATCACGGCATATCTGCTATACTAACTAAAAATCGTTAGGAAAGGTACAGCGCCGTGAACGGAAAAACAAACCATTATACCGGTACCGGTACGAAGTCTGCGCATCCGTTTTGGATACACAGGCTTAGTCCTTTTTGATTTTTATAAGCGTTAAGCGTCGGGGCGTCGGATTATAGAAACCATCAAGCGGCTAAGGAATTATTAAAACCTTAGCCGCTTTCGCATATTATTAAGAATGGAGGTTTAACGGGTGATCAATGAGTTTAAGAAGTTCATTGCGAGGGGTAACGTGATCGACCTTGCCGTAGGCGTGATAATCGGCGGCGCGTTCGGCAAGATAGTAACGTCGGTGGTCAGCGATATTATTATGCCGCTGCTCGGACTTGTCACGGTACGGTCAAACTTTGGGAATATGTTCATATTCTTGAAGAAACCGCCTGACGGAGCGATAATTACCACTGTCGAGGAAGCTATAGCCGCCAATATCCCAACGCTCAACTACGGCCTTTTAATTTCCAACATGATCGACTTTCTGATAATCGCCGCAGTCGTGTTCTTTCTCGTAAGAGCGATAAACAGGCTGTCCGAGGCTAAAAACATTCTGCCGGTCATCGGCAGAAAGCCGCCGCCGGAGCCGCCGGATACCAAGGAGTGTCCTTATTGCATGTCAATTATAAATATAAAGGCTGCGAGGTGTCCTCATTGCACTTCGGAGTTAGGAGGGAAAGAGAATGAATGAAGCTGTCAAAATCGTGCGCGACTTCTACGACGAATCCGTCGAGTACGAATGGAACCGCATAGCGGGCAGACCGGAGTTCCTGCTGACCTGCCGTATGCTGGACCGCTACATAAAGCCGGGCGACACGGTACTCGACATCGGCGGCGGGCCGGGGCGCTATTCGCTGTATCTCGCGGAAAAGGGCTGCGACGTGACGCTGTTCGATTTGTCGGCCGGAAACACCGCGTTTGCGGAAACACAGGCCGCCGAACAGGGACTTCCCATAAAAACCGTCACGGGCGACGCGCGTGAGGCGGACAAACTGGCGGCAGGGCCGTTTGACCATGTGCTGCTGATGGGGCCGCTCTACCACTTGCTGGAGGAACCCGACCGAATCAAGGCGGTCGAGGCGGCGCTGCGGCTGCTCAAGCCGGGCGGACTGCTGTTCGCGGCGTTTATCCAAATGAGCGGCGGGCTGGTGTTTGTGCTTAGAGAGATGCCGGAGCAAATCATCGTGCCGGACGAGGAGCGCTTCCTCACGCCGCTTGTCGAGGGCAAAAGCTATGGCGGCGCATCGTTTACACAGGCGTTTTTTATCAACCAAAACGAGGTGCTGCCGTTTATGGAGCGCTTTCCGCTGGAAAAGCTGCATCTGTTCGGGCAGGAGGGCGTACTCGCCCCGAATGAGCATAATTTTATGAACCAGCCGCCGGAAGTCGCGTCGGCATTGCTCGACCTCGCGGAAAAGCTGTGTGAAAAAGAGGAGTATCTGAGCTGGGCGGAGCATTTGATGTATGTCGGCAGAAAAGAAGGCAAAATTCAAGAGCGCGTGGAGGATGAGGTCCAAAAGGAGATCGAGTATTACAACGCCCTGCCGTTTGTGTTCGACGGGTTTATCGACGTGCCCGAGCTGAACGACGGCGTTATCCATCTCGTCTGCACGGATAAAAAACCGGCAAACCCCGCAAAGAAATGGGTCCCCGGCTATGATTTTATTGTCTGCAAGGGCAGCGAAAGGGTCGGGTACATAGGTCTGCGTATCGGATACGAGGGCGGAATTCACGGCGACAGCCTATATTACGGCGGCCAAATCGGTTACGGCATCGACGAAAAACACCGCGGTAACGGCTATGCCGTCCGCGCGTGCCGGCTGCTGGCGCCGGTGGCAAAGGCCCACGGCATGACAAAGCTGCTTATAACGAACGACTATAACAACGCGGCATCGAGGCGCGTATGTGAAAAGCTGGGGGCGCGGCTTGTGCGCGCCGCTAGGCTGCCGGAGTGGGACGCTTTATACAAAGAGGGTCACAGATTTGAAAATATTTACGAATGGAGCGTTGGATAAAATGGAGAGCAAGCCACTGAACCGTGAAATAACAGAGCTGCTAAACCAACACGGCTGCAACATAGCCGGCTTCGCCGACCTGCGCGGGCTGCCCAAGGAAATACGCTGGAACTTCGATTACGGCATAGTTTTGGCGCTGTCATATTCCAGAGAGGCGATGTCGGAGCATAAAAACGGCTCGATGCGGCGTTATTATGACGAATGGAAGCCTATGAACCCGCGCCTTGACGAGCTTGCCCTGCTTACGGAGAGATACCTTGCGGCAAAGGGTTATAAGGCGCTGGCGCAGCTTCCGTCGGCTATGGTGTCGGACGGGGATTGGCGCACAGTTTTGCCGCACAAGACTGTGGCGACGCTCGCGGGATTGGGCTGGATCGGCAAGTGCGCGATGCTGGTAACGCGCGAGGTCGGTTCGGCGCTGCGGCTGAGGGTCATACTTACCAACGCGCCGCTGGAATGCGGGACGCCTGTAACAAAATCCCTGTGCGGACCGGATTGCGCCGCCTGTGTTGAGGCCTGCCCCGGCGGCGCGCCGCTCGGCGGACTGTGGGAAACCGGCGCGGACAGAAACAGCTTCTTCAACGCCCATGCCTGCCGCGCGGCCGCGCGCGCGCGGGCAAAAGAAACGCTGGGCATAGACGAAACCCTGTGCGGGCTGTGCATATCCAGCTGCCCCTTTACAAAAAGAGGGCTGGGATATGAGTAAAATAACCGTCAGGCGCGCGGAGCCCGGCGACGGCGTCGCGGTAGTCAGGCTGCTGCGGCAAATAGCCGACCTGCACCATGAGGGCAGGCCGGACATGTTCAAAACAAACAGACAGAAATATAACGAAGAGGAATACGCGGCCATACTGAAAGACAAAGACAGGCCCGTGTTCGTCGCCGTCGACGAAACCGGCGATGTGCTGGGGCATTGCTTCTTAAAGGTCGAGCGTTATGAGGGACATTCCGTTTTCATTGATCACAGCACGCTCTTTATCGACGATATTTGCGTGGATAATAACTGCCGCGGACAGGGGATCGGACACATGCTTTTCGCGGAGGCTAAGGCATACGCGGAGCAAATCGGGGTTTATAACATTGAATTAAACGTGTGGGAGTTCAACGATGGCGCCGTGCGATTCTATGAGAGCCACGGCTTTAAGACACGGAGCCGGATAATGGAACTGATTCTGTGACACTACCCTCTTACGAACTTTTCGATTTTCTTTAGCTGCGCCGCCGGAGTCAGCTCAAGCACCCGTTCTGTGATTTTTTCAGCGGCTTCGGCGGGAGCTAACGCCGCCGCGCTCTCGAACACGTCAGGCGGCCAAAACACCTCCGGCGTGCAGAACACCGTGGACGACCAGCCGTATTCCCCGCCTCTTTGCGACAGCTTCTGCTGTCTGCCGCACATGGTCAGGAAGAGCTTCATTTGAAGCTCTGTCAGCGCGCCGTCAAATTTTGCTTTGTCCTCGCGCCCGAATCCGGCAGCCAGCTTTATTTCATGCAGCGGCAGACTGCCGCTTTCATAAACGGCGTCATAGATACGTTTGGCGTAATGGCTGACCGTGCCGTCCGAATACTCGTCCTGAAACGTCCTGCCGCCGCGCCGCGCCGCCAGAAAGTACGGATACCACTCCTTTGTGATGTATCCGGCTTTTTTGAAGAACACCTTGCCGTAAGCTATATCGTCGCGCTCGTCCAAAACGCGCATACGCCACTCCCAAGGGTCGGTGTCGGGATCGCCGGTGTGCCATACGATGCCAGTTTCCTCCTCCGCGCCCCAGCCGTAACGGAACAGGGCGAACACGCCGTCGTCCTTGCCGCCGACCGCGCCGGAGAATCCGGCTTCAAGCAAGGCGGCGATGAAGTCATTGTAGCTTCGGATTATCATACGCTTATCCTCCCCTTTTTGCCATCACACATGTAAAGGTATGCTTTCAATATAACGCCTTTCCACGCCCGCCGACTCACCATACGCAATCATAGAGTCCCATGTTTCGTCCCTGTACGGCGAAATATGAAAAGATTTTCCCCGTAAAACGACGATGAGTTGCTCGTCATTAAAGGCGTGGATATACCATGTCGGCTTTACTTGCTGTTCCAGCACCGGCAGCAAACCGGAAATATCGCCGTCCGGCACATGATACTCGTTTGTGTGCCAGACGGGGACAGGATCATCCGGCACCTCCTCAATTCTCCGGCTGACAAAAAAAGGCTTCAGCAACTCTAAGGTTTCGCGGTCTTCCAAACTTTCCTCAATAACCCCTAACCGGAACATCCTTTATCCCTCCTAAGAAAATTAAAACTCGCCTTCCGCTATAAACGGCTTGCCGTCTACATATTTCCATTGGCGGACGCTCCTGACCGTCACCTTGACCACAACCTCGTCCTCCAAAGCGGACCAGCGCTTAAACGTGTCGGGGTGTTTTTCCTTTATAAGCCGCTTAAACAGCGCGTTTTCAGCGCTCAGCGGATGGCCCAGCTCGGCCGCCGTCCCCTCTATGTCATATGGCCCGACCGTCATCGCCACATTCGGGTTTTCTCTGATTTGCCGCATTTTCAGGGAATCCGCGCCGGTCTGAAAATATATGTCCGGGCCGTCGCTGACATGGCTCATGGTCCTAATCGTCACCCGGCCGTCGGCGCAGGTGGCAAGCACCAGCGTCTTTTCTCTCTCAAACGTTTTGATAACGTCCGCTTTATCAATGGAGCAAGTTCCGATTTCGTTATTCATTTCAACTCGTGTCTCCTATATTATTTCATATTTATCGTTGTGTATCAGCACGGCGTTGTTCGTCAGATCAATTTGCGAAACGGCGTTGTCGTCAAAAACGCCCGGAGCCGTTCCCGTTTCCATATGCACCCGCAGCGCGGCTTTCAAATATCCCAGATTATCGGGCAGATTACCGGCGGCGACTATACTGCCCGCGCTGATGCCGACATAAACGCCGCCGCCGCTCACATAGTCCTTTAGCGGTATGTTAAAGCCCGTGGCATTGATCCTCTCAAGCAGATATTGTGGGCTTCCGCCCGTGAAATATATTGTGTCGAACGCCGCCAGCTCCTCCGCCGTCATTGAGCGGTGCAAATCAAAGACTGTTATATTTGCCGGAAGAACGCCTATGTCCAGCAAACAGTCCATGCACTTAGGCAGGACCGCTATCGCGTCGGGGAAAATCGCGGCGGCGGGAATGAACAGCGCCTTTATCTCTTTCGGGTCTTTGCCGGTAAAATCAAGAAACGCGTCTTTAATCCTTTGCGTCGCAAACCCCTCTGAGGTCAGCAGTATTTTTCGTGTGCAAGACATAGTTTTATCCCCTATTCATCAAAGATTTTTACGGGGTTCAGCACACAGACCGCCGATCTTTTCCCCGTGCCGTCCGCCGGATTCTTCGGGGAGTGGATGTTGAACATAAACCCGTCCCCGCCGCAGATTTTATCTATCTCATGCAAACCCGCTTCCGCCGCCGCGTGCAGCACCTTGCCGATCACCAGTGACGTGGTCCCCGCGCCGGACAAATCCTCGGTTGAGTGCAGCGCGCACTCAAAGGTCAAAAACGCCTCTTTAACGCGCGGCGCTTTCACGGTTTTCGCCGGCTCGGGCGTGAACCCTCCGGCGGACAGCTCGTCGTCACCGTCGCCGTTATGGTTTATCGTGGCTATGGCGTTGTCGTAGTATTTCTGACTGATAAAATTCACGCAAAACTCTCTCTCGCGCAGCACGTTCCGGTATGTGTGGGTGTGCATCCCCAGCCCCGGCATCACCGCGAAAAAACCGCCGCCGTCGCCGGAAAACCCGCTCCAGGCATGGAAATTCGCGTTAGGCTTGCCGTTTTCCTTCAGCGTCGTTATGAGAAACAGCGCGTGCGGGATCCCGCTCAGGTACTCGAAATGCGAGAAAAACTGATACTGCCCCGGCCAGACCTCCTTGAGATTCGCGGGCTTTGCATTGCCTATCTCAATTTTCATACCGACCCCTCCGCCTCTTCATAGCCCTCGAACAGCAGGCAAAGACTATACTTTTCCGTATGGAATTTCAAAACGCAGAAATTGGGGTCGTCGGGTCCGCTGAAATGGTTTTCCATCCCCTTATACCAATTCTCCCGCTTGGATTCCGCGTCGGTCAGAATTTCCATGCGTCCCCTCAGCGTAATGCCGTACATTTCGTCGTCGAAGCAGACGGCGGCGCGGTTGTCGCGCTCGATACGCTTCGCCTTGTTGCTTCCCAGACCCGTTCCGAAGGTGATCCATTTAAGCCCCTCCGCTCTCGCGGCCGTGACGACCGACGCGGTCAGCCTCCCGTCCAGGTCCTCCTGCGCGAGTACGCAGTATTCTCCGTTATAGCCCTTGTGTGCCGTCCGCCCCTGAATGATTTCCGCGGCTTTCTCAATCGTGTTTCCCATGATAATAACTCCTTTCAAATTTCAGACAAAAATACACCAATGTACGCCGAACCTGTCAGTCACATCAGCCATCAGCGGGCTCCAGTCCACAGGCCCGCAGTAATTGATTTTTCCGCCGCAGCTGAGTTCTTCAATGATTTTGCGCACCATCTCCTCCTTACCCTCGCCGAAGTGCAGGCAGAACTGCATTGCGTTCCCTGTCACAACCTCGCTCTCAAGGGTTTCGCAAATTGCGAACACCTGCCCGAACACATCAAGCTCCGCGTGGGCGACCGCCCCGTTTTCGTGGCGATGGTCGCAAAGCAGCTTCGCGTTAAAAGCGTTTACATAGAACGGAACAGCGTCGGCGCTGTCTTTAATATAAACCTGCATCATAGATCTGTGCATTTTTAACCACATCCTCTCTTTTTTACAAATAATATCACATCTAACAGGGCGGCAGTATGTCATGTTCAATTATAAAGTGAAATTATTTTTTCGGCGGCGGCCTTAATATCCTCCGCGATATAATCCGGCTCCAGCACCTTGACCTTGCCGCCGAACCCGAGCAGCCAGTTCACCATAAACTCGCGGGTTGTAAAGCCGATCTCCAGCCGGAGCATACCGCCGTCCGTTTCGGTATAGCAATCCAAGCCATAGATTTCTATAAGCTGATATTTCACCGACGGGTCGAACAGCGCGACAAGCTTGATGTCGTCCGTGAACCGCGCGTTGAAATCCCGTTTCTCCGGCGGTATCTCGCGCGGCGTGTATGCTTCGCCGCACAGCGCAAGATTCCACAGCCGCGCCAGCTTGAACAGCCGCCAGTCCTGGCGCTCGGGGCAGAACCCGAACACATACCACGCCGTCCACTGGAAAATAACAAAATACGGCTCGATACGGCGGCGGACTTCCCCTTTTTCATAGTAATAGTCAAACTCAATAAGCCGCGTTTCCAAAACGGCGCTTTTAATCAGCTCAATCTTGGCGGTAAGCTGTCCCTTGTAATGTGAGGCAAGGTCGATGATTACCGGCTCGCGCAGCGATACCACGGCGTCGGCGTTGGCGTGGAGCTTATCAAGGGTGCGCTTGATGTTCGGCTGCTCCGACACACTGCCGATACCCTTCAGCGCGGCGATTATGCCGGACAGCTCGGCGGCGGTCAAAACGCTTTTGTCCAGCTTGAACCCCTCGGCAATGGCGATGCCGCCGCCGTTGCCCTGATGGGTGACGACCGGTATGCCCGCCTGACAGAGCGCGTCGATGTCGCGCCCGATAGTGCGGCGGTTGACCTCGAACCTCTCAGCCAGCTCCGGCGCGGTCACGCGGTCGTTTTGCAGCAGAATCGTAATAATACCAAGCAAACGGTCAATTTTCATGTTCATCAGCCCCCACCAAAACATTATACCACACAAACACGGCGGCAGTACGCCGTGTTTGAAAAAATACCGCAAAGAGTTGACAACCGCTATACGGTAAGCTATACTGTAATCATATAAAACGGAAGGGGCATTGGCACCTCATGGGTATTATTCGGATCCGCAAATAACGCGCACAGGAAGATCAAATAGCAGGCAACCGCCTCTGGTCTTTGTTTGTGCGCCTTTTTGTGCCCGAACAACGGAGGTGCTTTTTCATGTCCAAACAGCGCAATTATCAGGGCAATTCAACGCCCGTTTCCGTTTCACAAAATTTTCTGACAAGCCGGCAAACCATCCGCCGCCTAATCCGTATCGCGGAGCTGAAGCAAACCGACCATGTGGTCGAGATCGGCGCGGGACGCGGCCACATCACGCGTGAGCTTGCGCGAATCTGCGGGCGCGTAAGCGCGTATGAGATAGACCGCGCGCTGGCCGGACGGCTGTACTCTGAATTTGAAAATTCAAACGTGCGCGTTTACGGCCGGGACTTTCTTGCGTCTGCCCTGCCGAAAAACGCGCCGTATAAGGTATTCGCCAGTATCCCCTTTTGCCGCACCACGGAGATAATCCGCAAACTTACGGCTGCCGCGCCGCCGGAAGAGGCGTGGCTGGTCGTGGAAAAAGGCGCGGCAAAAAGGTTTATGGGCATACCCCGCGAGTCGCGCGCTTCTCTGTTGCTGAAACCGTTTTTTGATATGGAGATACGATACCATTTCAGGAGGGACGACTTCCACCCTGCGCCGTCGGTCGATGCGGTAATGCTGTGCCTGAAGCGCAAATCCGTGCCTGACGTGACCGCCGCCGAACGGCGCGCGTATGAGGCTTTCATAGGGAAACGCTTCGGACGGCTTCCGCGCGTTTCGGGAGAAATGCTGTATGTCCAGTGGCTTTGCCTTTTCCGACGCTCGCGCGGCAGCTTCAAGGCTTGAATTTTGCCTGATTATTATAAATCGCCGCAAAGCAGATCAAGGCCGACACAATAAATCCGATACCGCCGGCCGCTCCGATTAAATCGGGGCCTATAAACATATTGGCTTCCTTGCTCATAAACAAAGCTGACGGCGCCCATAAGTCTATCCCGTTAACGGCGGCGTGAAAGAATACGCTTGCCCAAATAGATTTTGTTTTGAAGAATAAAAACGATTCTATAGTGCCTAATACTACACACAAGACGATCATTGCCGCAGCGCCCAAAGCTATGTTGGACGCGCCGTAATTGAATCCCGCCGCAATGACCGGCGCGTGCCATAACCCCCATATAACCCCGTTTAACAGCACGGCTTTGGGGACGGACGTTTTTTCGCACAGCTTTGGCAGCAGATACCCTCTCCACGCAAATTCCTCGCCGAAACAGCCAAGCAGTCCCATGATTGGATTTATTATTATCGCAAGAGGTATTGCGGTCAGCAGCAGTCTGTAATACTCGCTTAGGGTCGATATGCCCGCTTCCGCGGCAAATTTTGAGTTTAACGGATCCATCTGGCTCGGGTTCAGTACAAAGAACAACGCGGCGCCTGAATAAGCGATAAAAGGGGTTAGAAAATATGCCGCCAAATACCATTTAATGTTCCCTTTGATTTTTGGCTTTATGAATAATTTTCCAAACCCCTCTTTTGTCAGCAGTCTTGTCAGCAGCACGCTGACCATCGGCGTAAGCATTAAAAGCGTTAATAAAATATTATTCCGGCTTTGATAATACAACCGGCTGAAGATAAGCAGAAATATGAGGGTTATACCGCCGAATACAAGAAGCCTTTTATTTGTCAAATCCTTCATTTCTACAGCCCTCTCTTATCCGCGGCCCTTCTTTCTCCGCGTCAGCCCCACGGCCAGCAGCGCGCCGCCAACGACACAGCCTGTGAGAAGGATCAGCAGATGGACATTGGGGTCTATAGTCGCGTTATTCCAGACAAACAGGTTTGCGCCGCTCCATCTATACGGAGGTGCCATTGCCGCATTGCCCGCCAATATCCAGTCGATGCCGAATATACCAAAAGTGAGAAACACGCCGCCGAAGATCGTTGACAGTCCGGCCCTCACAAACGCGTTGGCCTTAATATAGCGTATCATCAGGAACAGCCCCCACGGGAACAGCACATACAAAGACGTAATCAACAGCGCGGGCCGCCAGTAATCCGCGAAACCGCCGCCGACGTACAAACCGCTGACGAATATCACCGCGAACAAAAGCAGCGTGTCAAGCGTCATAGCCACAAGCCCTTTATGGCGCGCCGCGAAGCCTTTCAGCGGCATCTGCGACAGCACATATGGCGCGAACAGGACACAAAGCCCGAGCAGTACGGGGATAACCGCGACAAAGAACCAGCCGCCGCCGGAATATATTGCGCAGGTCATAAGCAGCAGAATCAAACTCCCCGTGAAACTTCCCAGCGTCCACAACCCTCTCCGCTCCTCAAAGACCAGCGGGACGACAGTGACCGACGCCGCGACCATCAGCGAGGTCAGCACGATAAAAAACCAATCCAGCGCGTGTCCGGTGGCAAGATTGACTATCAAGCTGACGAGAATGGGAACAGCCATAACCGACGCGATACTTATTCCCGTGATAAACGATTTGCGCTTTACCGCCTTCGCGTGATGCCCGACTACATTATCCCTCTCGCTTTTCAGCCGGTCGTCAACGGTACTGCTTTTAATTTTCTCCAATACGCCCTTGCAGGACTCACATTCAGTCAAATGTTCCCCCACAAGCCGCCTGCTGCTTTCACTGCAAACCCCGTCATGGTAAAGGGGCAGCAAATCCCTTGCTACTTCGCATGAAACCTTCATAATTAATCCATCCTTTCCTGAATCTTCAGCCGGGCGCGATGATATGTGACGCGCGACCAATTTTCCGTTTTGCCGAACAGCAAGCCAATCTTTTGGAATGACAGCTCGCCGAACACCCTAAGCTGAAACACTTCCTTATAAGGCTCTTCCAGCCCGTGCAGCGCCTGATGTATACGAAACGCCGATTCCTCGTCGAGAAAGGCGTTCTCGATATTGGTATCGGAAACAGCCTCCCGCGCCGGTTCGATAAACCTTTGGCGCGCCCTCAGCTCATCCGCGAACAGATTTTTAGCTATAGCGCACAGCCAGGTAAACTCAGAGGAGCCGCCGCGCCGTTTTTTACCGGCGGTCATTGCCTTAAAGAAGGTTTTTTGCGTTATTTCCTCGGAAACATGCCGGTTTTTAGCCAGCGTCATCACAAAAGAGTATACTTGCATGTAATAGGCGTTATAGAGCTGCTCAAACTCCGCGTCCACATCATCACCTCCTCTCTGTCCGATTTCAACGGTTAGACGGAGAAACTCCGCTTTCGTTACAAAGAAACACAAAAAAATTTTAGCACATTTTCCCGGCGTTTGCCACCGGATAAAAAAACAGCTTGACAACAAGCGCCGAATCATGATACTTGTTTATTGGGGAGATGAGCGAATGGCGGTAACAATACATGAGGTGGCGCGCAAAGCGGGGACGACCATCGGCACCGTTTCAAAGGCGATGAACAACTCGCACACCATATCGGGCGAAATGACCGCGCATATCAAAGCCGTGGCCGAGCAGCTGGGCTACCGGCCCAACGCGCGCGCGCAGATGCTGGCAAGGCAGGTCAACAGCGAGGTAGTGTTTTTGGCTCATTTGCCAAGGGATATTGCGTTCCGAATCCCGCATATGTTTGAAATACTCGTCGGCGCGGAATCAATACTGGCCTCTAAAGGATACGCGCTGAAGCTGCGCGGGTGCGACCCCGATACCGTCTGCATACTGACAAAGGATATAATGGAAAGAAAACAGGCCGACGGCCTGCTGCTGCACGCATCCGTCGCCACTCGGGAGCTGGCCGTACTGCTGACGCGCATGGAAATCCCCCACATAGTAATAGGAAAACCCGGTTTCCCGAATACAATGTGCTGGATCGACAACAACAATCAGCTTGCCGGAGAAGTGGCGGCGGGACATCTGCTGGGCTTGGGCCACCGCTCAATCGCGTACATCGGCGGGCAGGAAAACGATAAAATCTCGCAGGACCGTCTGGACGGCGCCGTGAACCGGCTGAGAGAGCATAAGCTGGAACTCGATACGTCGTTTATATATAAGGATGAATCGACCGTTCAGAACGGCGCCGGTATGGCCGAGGCGCTTATCGGCGGCGGCCGTCTGCCCGACGCGGTCATCTGCGCCAACAATCTGCTGGCCTACGGCTGCCTGCGCGCGCTGCAAAGGCACGGTATCACCGTGCCTCAAGACATCTCGCTTATAACCTTTGACGATTATCCGTTCGCGCCGCTGGTGTCGCCCGCGCTGACGACCGTAATTATAGATGTATACGAAATGGGCGTGTCCGCGGGAAAGCTGCTTGCAAGCAAAATAAAAAAGCCCGAGCTTCACGTACAGACATTCACAACAATGCCGCGCCTGATCGAACGCGACAGCACCGCGAGAAAATAAACAAACCGGAACACCGGCAAACAGTGTCGTTTTCCCATTTGCGAAAACGTTTTCGTAATATTTGCTTGACAATCGCGCGCCGACTGTCTAAGATTAAATTACAGAATGATGTGGTGTCCGCATTCAATAAAAGCCGCGGTATTTAGAAGGATGTTGTCGAGATGAAAAAGACTGTCAGCACTGCCCTCGGCGCTGCTCATCTTACTCTCCTTAATGATTGCCGCTCCGCTAAGCGCCGTCGCCGCCCCACTCCCTTCTGTTATTGACTCCAATGCTATCATGCATGTTCTCAGAAACATAGTACCCGCGGGGGCGTAGTAATAAAATGTTGTTATTTATATAGAGCCATCATAACACACCCCCGAGCCGCGCAAAAATATATGGTGTCCGGCCTGACGGCAGGCGGAATGAAAGGTTGACAATATGAAAAGAGAAGCTGTACTGCACATCCCGATGTCCCAATACGCCCACGCGATAAGCGAGAAGCGTATGGCGTTCCGCCTGCGCGCGGCGAAAGGAGATCTCAGCTCCTGCGCGCTTTACTACGGCGACCGCGCCTGCCGCCAAGACCCCGTGCTGTTCACCCGCGCCGAGATGGAGGTGAAGTACACGGACCTGCTGTTCGACTGGTGGGAGATAGAGTTTGAAACGCCGTATACCCGCGTGTGCTATTACTTTGAGTTTAACGGCGGGGAGACGCTGTATTACGCCGGCATGTACGCCGACGCGTTGCCGCCGTGCCGTTCGGAGCTGTACCAGATCCCGTACATTCACCGCGCCGATATTGCCAGAGCGCCCGAATGGACAAAGGACGCCGTGATCTACAACATCTTCCCCGACAGCTTTGCCACGGGCCGCCGTTATGTCAGCGGAACCCCCTCCGAGAAACGGTGGAACGGCGAGGTGACGCGCGGAAAGCTCGGCGGCGCCATACGGGGGATAACGGAGAACGCGGACTACATCAAGGAGCTTGGAATCAACTGCGTGTACATAAACCCGCTGTTCGCCGCCGGCCAGTATCACAAATATGACCTGCTGGACTACTTCAACGTGGACCCGTGCTTCGGCACCAACGCCGACTTCGCCGAGATGGTGGACACCCTGCACGAAAACGGGATCCGCGTTATCATCGACGCTGTGTTCAACCACTGCGGGTGGCGCTTCTTCGCGTTTGACGACGTCGTTAAAAACGGCGCCGGCTCCAAGTACGCGGACTGGTTTTACCGGCTGGAGCATCCGGTGACGCGCCCCGATACGGGCGACGTAACCCCGCCGTACGAGTGCTTCGCGTATGAGAGGCTGATGCCGAAAATGAACACGGCCAACCCTGAGGTCGCGGCCTATTTCTGCGACGTGTGCCGGCATTGGCTGCGCGAGTATAAAATCGACGGCTGGAGGCTTGACGTCGCCGACGAAACGAACGACGGATTCTGGCGCATGTTCAGGAGAGCCGCCGAGGAGGTCAACCCCGACGCCCTGCTGATCGGCGAGATATGGGGGAACGCGGACCACTGGCTCGACGGCACCATGTTCCACTCGACAATGAACTATGACCTCCGCAAGCACTGCCGCGACTTCTTCGCGCAAGACGTCATCGGCGCCAAGGAGTTCAGCGCGCGCGTGACCGATATGCTGACACGGTACAGAACGAACCTGACCTACGCCCAGCTCAACCTTTTGGACAGCCACGACGTAAGCCGGTTCCTCTCGCTGTGCGGCGGGGACAAGCGGCGGCTGAAGCTGGCCGTGCTGTTCCAGATGTGCTTCGTCGGTATCCCCGGCGTTTACTACGGCGACGAACAGGGCCTCTCCGGCGTGCTGGAGGACGAATACCGCCGGCCTATGATATGGGACGGCGATCAGGACCTGTTCAGGTTCTATCAGGAGGCGATAGCGCTGCGGAAGGAAAACGCGGCGCTCACCCGCGGCGGCTTTGAGTCGCTGTTCGCCGAGGGGAAGCTGTTTGTGTTCCGCCGCGCGTATGAGGGCAAGGCCGTGACGGTTGCCCTGAACGCGGGCGCGGCGCCGGCCGCGTATGAAGGAGAGGAGATAGAGCCGTTCGGATACAGGCTGTTTATGTAGGGGACGACGCCCTCGGCGTCCCGTTCGCTCCCCAACGTCCCCGTCCGTCCGCAACGCCGCCCATTGTTTCACGTGAAACATTTGATGTGCGACATTTAGCGACATCGGCATGAAAAGGGGCGGCAGATTGCCGCCCCTTTCCCGTCTGCGCATGTAGGGGACGACGCCCTCGGCGTCCCGTCCGTTCCCTAACGTCCCGTCCGTCCGCAACGCCGCCCATTGTTTCACGTGAAACATTTGATGTGCGACATTTAGTGACATCGGGGGTCGCGGAGGCCTTTACGGGAGGGTTATCTCGTCGAGCCGGCCGAAGGTATAGCCCTCTTCCTTCCACTTGGTCAGCAGCTCGTCCAGTATCTCGGCGTTTGTTTTCGACGTGCTGTGCAGCAGGACTATCGCGCCCGGGTGGGTCCTCGGCAGCAGCTTGTCAAACGCCTGCTGCTTGGTCGGCTGTTTGTCGCGCGCCCAGTCCGCGTAGGCAAGGCTCCAGAACACCGTCTTGTAGCCCAGCTGTTTGGCCTGCTCAAGGTTTTGCTCGCTGTATTTGCCCTGCGGCGGGCGGTAGAACTTCGGCAGCTCCTGTCCGGTGGTTTCCTTATAGAGGGACTCCAGCGCTTCCAGCTCTCTTTGGAAGGTCGCGGCGTCAACGCCCGACATATCGGGGTGGCGGCTGCTGTGGTTGCCTATGATATGGCCCTCGTCGCACATTCTCCTGACAAGCTCGGGCGCGGAGGTCATATAGTGCCCCACAAGGAAGAACGCCGCGCTGACCCCGTGCTTCTTCAGCGTGTCCAGGATTTGGGCGGTGTACCCCGCCTCGTATCCCGCGTCAAAGGTCAGATAGATGACCTTGCTGTCTGTGCGGCCCAGATAAAACGCGTCGTATTGTTTCAGTTGCTCCGGCGGCATGTTGCCCGTCGGGGGTTGGCCCTTGTCTCCGAAGCTCAGCCCCCAGCTGCTGCCCGCCGCCAAAGCAACGGTGTTCAGTATGATAAACGCCGCTGAAAGTATGGCGGCGGTTTTTAGTGTCTTGTATTTCATTTGCCTTTTTCCTTTCCGGTTTTGCCGGCTTCGTTGCCGAAGTTGTATATATCCTTATATGAATTCAATTCCGCGCCGGACCGTGGAGCCGAGGGGATAAGCCCCGTCAGGTCGGCGGACGACGCCGTGTTGGTCATATCGGCGTCCAGATGGCTGTATTCGGGGTCGCTTGTGTTTTTGCCGCTGCTGTCCATTGTAACCGTCCTTTCATGCTTTTACCGGTAGTATCGGCGGAAACGAGATTATTATGCGGAGCATATCAATGCCGCGCCAAGTCCTCACGTGAATATTTGCCGGGCTTTTAACACTAGAGGTTTATCAAGGTGTCCGTTTTCAGCCATATCGGTGATTATGTCCCATGCCATTTCGGGATTCAGGCCCGCTCTGTACGGGCGATCCTCCGTAAGCGCCTGATACACGTCGCATATGGCCATTACCCTTTCAAGCTCGCCAAGCTTCTCGCCGGGTATATGATAAGGATAGCCTGTGCCGTCGGCTCTTTCGTGGTGATTGGCGGCGATATTCACCAACCCCTCAAAGCCTTGGATCGTCTCCAAAATTTTTCTTGTATAATAAGGATGCTTGTTTATCTCAAACCGCTCTTCCGGCGTAGGCTTTCCGTTCTTATGCAGTATATCGGCGGACACGTGGAGCTTCCCTATATCATGCAAAAGTCCGGCGATGTACATTCTATTCTGCGTTTCGGCATCATAACCCAAATACGCGGCGGCTTTCCGGGCAAGCTCCGCGATCCCGTGGGAATGGGTACATGTGAACGGGCTTTTCTGGTCGATGATATTTGCGAAGCAATGGGCGTATTTTTCCGTGTCGTCATATCCGTAGCACACGTCGTCGCCGACTATTATTTTGCTCGACAGCGTATACTTTGTTTCCTGGTTAAAATAGTCAAGCAGGAAATACTCTTGTTTTATCAGGCCGCCGAACGCGCCGGCGATCTCTTTGGAAAACAAATCCTGTCTGCCGTCAAGCCAGCCGCATACTTTTACGAACAGGTTTCTGTCAAAAACATCGGCAAACCGGCCGAACACGTCGTCAAAGTCGCTTGCGAGACATATTATTTGCGAGTATATGGGGATATTGCCGCCGGACAGCTTGAATAAACCCGAGCCGTCGTAATATTCGTGGTGGTAGTATACGCTTTTTGCGATCTCCTCGGACAGCGGCAGCTCTCTCAGCATCTTACCGCCGTCAACGCAGTGCGGGATCATTTCATATGTATTGCTCAGAGCTATGTCATGGAGCAGCGCGGCATAATAAAGCTCCATGACCGCGTTTTCGTCAAGCCCGATTTTCCGGCCTATGAGGACCGATAAATACGCCGTGCTTTTGGAATGTGAGAGATTGTTTTTGCCGGCGATATCCAGAGCGTAGGACAGGCCGAATATTAGGGAATGTCTTTTTATATTCATAACTATTTCCCCTCCTGAACCGGTATAATTATGTTCCGCCGAGAAAGTTTTGCAGTTTCGCAAGCCAGCGGCGGCAGACTGATCTGTCCACTATTATTATAACACTGAAAAGCCGGAATCACAATCTCAGAATTTGAATTTGTATCGTCCCAATTATGCCTTGTCAATATTAAACAGGCGTGTTACTATACATATATTACCGGTCGGGGCAGGGATGGAGAGGATTAAAGATATGGGTAGTCTGTTCACAGAACAAATAGCCGGCTGGCGGGATTGGGGCGAAGTGTTTCAGTCGGCGCCGGCGTTCGCGCCGCTGGTCGGGCATATCCTGGAAAAGGAAGGGCTGCCCGCCGCGGAGATCGAGAATCTTACGCCCGGGACAAACGCGGTGTTCAAGGCCGGAGGGTATGCGGTCAAGGTGTTCGCTCCGGCTGAGAGCGGCATCGACCAGACGCTTGACCTCCAGACGGAGCTGTTTGCGGTGCGGCGGGCAAACAGGCTGGGCGTTCCCGCGCCGAAGCTGATCGCGGACGGGTTTGTCGAGGATAAATACCGCTTTGCATATATGATAACCGAGTATATAAACGGCACGGAGTTTACACGGGCGGTAAAGACAATGACGGACGGCGAAAAGACCGCTGTGGGCCGGAAGCTGCGCCGCGTGACCGACATGATGAATACCCCGTGCGGCCCCTTCAACGGGATCGACGTGATAAACGGCGAGGGCCGGTTCCGGCGCTGGGACGCGTATCCCGAACGTTTCAAGGCGGAACGGGCCGCCTATACAGCGGCGCATGACTACGGCGAAAAGGTGTTTGTCCATGGCGATTTGTGCGGGGACAACATACTGCTCACGCCGGACGGCGGGCTGTATATCATTGACTTTGCCGACGCCGCGCTTGCTCCGGCAGTCTATGAGCAGGCGCTTGCGGCGGTTGAGCTGTTTGAGCTTGACGCGGCGCTCCTGCGGGGTTATTTCGGCGATTATACGGCGGACGGGCTGGCGGAGCTGTGCTTTAACGGGCTGTTGATACATGACTTTGGCGGGGATATTGTCAGGCGGCATATCGGCGGGCTGAGCGAGTTTTACTGTCTGGACGCGCTGAGGATGAAGCTGAAACAGAGGGTGGAAAGCGGCGGATTAAAATAATCAAGCGAGAAATAAATATTTTTAATAAAAGTGTTGACAATATTAATCGGGTGTGTTATTATATCATCGACAGATACGTCGATGTATTAAAACCTGAGAGGGTGATGTTATGAAAAGACACGCGCCAAGCAAGTGTCCCGTGTGCGGATATGGGATGCACATAACGCATCTGCACTGCGAGCGGTGCAGTACCGAGCTGACGGGACAGTTTTCTCCGTGCCGGTTTTGTGTGCTGGAGGAAAAGCATATGACGTTTATCGAGACGTTTCTGCGCAGCCGCGGCTCGATAAAGGATGTGGAAAAGGCGTTGGGGGTCAGTTACCCCACGGTCAAAAACATGCTCGAGAGCGCGCTGAACGCGCTCGGGCTGGACGGCGGCGGCCCGTCGGATAAAGAGGGGATACTGTCGCTGCTGGCCAACGGCGAGATAAGCGCCGAAGAGGCGATTGAAAAATTAAGGAGGATTTAAGTTATGAATACCGACAGGCAAAAAATACTGGAAATGCTACAGGAAGGCAAGATCACGGCCGCGGAGGCCACAGAGCTTTTGGACGCGCTGGAGCGCGCGCCGGACAAACCGGCGGGCGGCGGCGTGAAAAACTCGAAAAAACTCAGGGTCAAGGTGGACGGAAACGTTGAAAACGACAATAAAATCAAGGTGGACGTCGCGGTGCCGCTGGCGCTCGGGCATATGCTGGACGGGATACTGGGGAGTTGCATACCCAAGGTGGCGCATGATGAGCTGCGGAAGCAGGGGATTGACATATCCGGCCTGAAAATCGGCGAGCTGCTGGAGAGCATGGATTCGGACGAGGACATAGTCAACGTGGATATTGACAATGACGATGTAAAAATGAAGGTAAGGGTCTATGTCGGCTAATTTCCTGTACGTGAGCGTGAAGATCAGAAGCGAAGGCAAAGGGCGCGGTTTCCGCGTCCCAGTGCCTCCTGTCGCGCTGTTTGTTCTGCGCGACGCTGTCATTTCATTCGACGGGTATCTCGGGCTTATACCCGGGAGCGTAGGCGCGCGGATAAGAACCGGCGCGAACGCGTTACAGGCGTTTCTGTTCGCGCTGACACAATCGACCATTAATGTGGATGTTCAGACGTGTGATAAGGGCGGCGACTCGGTAAGCGTTCGCGTCAGAACGCTGTAAAGGGGGAGGATATATATGAGATTGTTGGTTTACCGGCTTATAGGGTGTGCGGCGGGGCTGCTCGCGGGGCGCATTTTATTCAACACGGAGTTGAGTTCGCGGGAGATAATACTCAGCGTTATACTGATGGCGTTGTTTTATACCTTTCTGCGGCCTTTGATAAACATTGTCATTCTGCCGTTTAATTTGATCCTGCTGGGAGTGCCGGGGCTGCTGGTTGACGCGCTGTTTGTCTATTGGGCGGCGGGACGCGGGTTCGGGTATCTCCAGGCATTGTTTATTGCCGTGATTGTGGCGCTGTGCTATTTGCCCTATAAACGGTATAAGTATAAGGTTTGGGAGATGTGAAAATATAAGCCCCGCCGGTTGGCGGGGCTTATGCTTTGTTTTAAGCGGTTTTACTTGGGGTTCGGCGCGTCAACAGGGCACACTCCGGCGCACGCGCCGCAGTCTACGCAGACTTCCTCGTCTATAACATATTTGTCGCCGCCGGCGGAGATACAATTCACCACGCACTCAGGCTCGCAAACCCCGCAGCTGATACAGTCGTCATTGATATAATAGGCCATAATTCACACCTCCACAGCATTATTTACCAAAGCAAGTATAAACAATAATTTAACAAAAATCAATAGGGAAAACTTAAAATAGCCGTATAAAAACACACGATTTGTTGGCGCTGGGGCGTGGCGGCGGCTTTGGCCGCAGAACGGCTTTGAAGCGGGTGAATTAATTAATGATGTATAATTATGCAAAAACGCTTGACAAACGCTGTGGCGTCGTGTATAATAATACATATAAACTATTTAGGAGGAAAAGAAATGAAGAAAGTATTTTGTGTTTTGGCTGCCGCGCTGCTTATTACGGGGATTATGGCGGCGTGTTCCGAGCAGGACGGCTCGACGCCGGCAAGCGTTAAGAAAGCGGGCGAGCTGGTTATCGCCACATCGCCGGATTATCCGCCGTTTGAGTACATAGCCGGCAGCGACATCGTTGGTATCGACATGGATATAGCGAAGGCGATAGCGGATGATTTGGGCGTTAAGCTGCGCATCGACGCGATGGATTTCGACGGGGTTCTGGCGTCGATCGCTACCGGCAAATGCGACTTGGGCATATCGGCGCTGAGCGTAAGGCCGGACAGACTGGAGAGCATGGACTTTTCGGATACGTATTTTGACTCGACGGTCAAGATACTTGTGCCGGTTGACAGCGGGGTTGCTTCATCGGCCGATCTCAACGGGAAAACGGTGGCGGTCCAGCTGGGCACGATAGCGGGCGTGGTCGCCGAGGAGCTGGGCGCGACGGTAGTAAATGTAAAGACCAACTCGGAATGTATCCTTGAGCTGAAAGCCGGGCGCGTGGACGCTGTGATGACAGACAAGGGGCCGGCGGAGGTGTTCGCCAGGAATGAGGCGGGCTCGATAATAATGCTGGACGAGGATCTGGCGTCGGACGACATTTATGCCATAGCCACTAAGAAGGGCAACACGGAGCTTATCGAACAGGTGAACAAGACAATAAAGCGCCTTATTGACGAGGGGAAGATAGAAGAGTTCATCGAAAAGCATAAAGACGCCGAATAATGGATATTGCGTCGAGGATCAAGAGGTCGCTTATTGACAGCGACAGGTATATGATTCTGGTAGAGGGGCTTAAAAACACGATGATAATCGTGTTTTTAGCCGCTCTTCTCGGCGTTGTTATCGGGGTGGTCATAGCGACCGTAAAGATGAAGAAGCGGACAGGGCCCGCCGGCAGGGCCGCGGAGTTCGCCGCCGACATATATCTTACGGTCATACGCGGGACGCCGATAACCGTGCAGCTGCTTATAACGTATTTCGTTATATTTGTCGCGGTGCCGCTTGACAGGATTTTTGTCGCGGCGCTGGCGTTCGGCATCAACTCAGGGGCATATACCGCTGAAATTATACGCGGAGGAATACTTGCCGTTGAGAACGGGCAGATTGAGGCGGGGCGTTCGCTGGGGCTTTCGTCGTTTCAGACTATGCGGTATATCGTCATGCCGCAGGCGCTGAAAAACGCGCTGCCCGCGCTTTGCAACGAGATGATAGCGCTGCTGAAGGAGACGAGCGTCGCGGGGTTTATCGGCGTAAGGGATGTTACGCAGGCGGCTATGCTTATTAAGGCGGCGACATATGACTCGTTTGTGCCGCTTATTACGCTGGCGTGTATATATCTGGTTATAGTGATCGGGCTTACGTCGGTCATAAAGCGTATCGAGGGGAGGCTGAGACGCGGTGATCAGCATTGAGAATCTGACAAAGGATTTCGGCGACCACAGGGTATTGAGGGGAATAAACCTGCATGTTGAGCAGGGTGAGCGGGTCGCGCTGATCGGGCCTTCGGGGTCGGGCAAGAGTACGCTGCTGCGCTGTGTAAACCTTTTGGAAAAGCCGACCGGCGGCAGAATCGTCTTTGAGGGGACGGATCTGATGGAGAAGGGCGTAAATGTTGACCATGTGCGCCAGAAGATGGGGATGGTGTTCCAGCATTTTCATTTGTTCCCGCATTTGACGACGCTGGAGAATATAACGCTGGCGCCCGTGAAGCTGAAAAAACTGACGCACGCGCAGGCCAATGAAAAGGCGATGGCGCTGCTGGAGCGCGTGGGGCTGCCGGAGAAGGCGAAGCAGTATCCGGCGCAGCTGTCGGGCGGACAAAAACAGCGCATCGCAATAGTGCGCGCGCTGGCAATGGAGCCGGACGTTATGCTGTTCGACGAGCCGACCAGCGCGCTCGACCCCGAGATGGTGGGCGAGGTGCTGGACGTTATACGTGATCTGGCGGGGCAGGGCATGACAATGATAATCGTGACCCATGAAATGGCGTTCGCGCGCGACGTCGCAAGCCGCGCTCTGTTCATGGACGAGGGCGAGATCGTCGAGCAGGGGGCGGAGATATTTACAAATCCGCGGAGCCCGAGGCTGAAGGAGTTTTTGAGCAGATTTCTGACCTGAAAGCTGTTGGCGGGATATTTTTTAGCGGTCGGGCGTGGAAGCCCGGCCCTATGTTTTTTTCAGCTTTTTATATAATTCGATATATTTCTTTGCCGAGGTCTTCCACGAGAAGTCCTGTGTCATGCCCACGGCCTGCATAGCGCGCCATGCCGCTTTGTCCTTGTAAAGCCGGCAGGCCTCGCGCAGTACGTGCATCATATCGTCGGAGTTGTAGTTCGAGAACGAGAACCCGTTGGATTTCGGATTCGCGGGGTCGTAGACGACGGTGTCTTTCATTCCGCCTGTTTCGCGTACCAGCGGCAGCGTGCCGTAGCGCATGGAGATCATCTGCGCCAGCCCGCACGGCTCGGTTTGCGACGGCATAAGGAAGAGGTCGGCGCCCGCGTATATCTTCTGCGCCAGTGTGGGGTTGTATGTGATGTTCGCGGACAGGCGCCCCGCGTAGCTGTTCTGCATATTGTTGAACAGGTGTTCGTAGTGCCATTCGCCGCGGCCCAGCACGACGAATTGCAGCTCCATATCCATCATGGCGTCGAGCCTTGAGATAACGAGGTCAATGCCTTTGTGCGCCGCCAGACGGGTGACCATCGCCACGACGGGCGTCTCCTCGCTCTCGGCCAGCCCCAGAAGCCGCTGCAAATCGCGTTTGCACTCTGCTTTTTTGCCGATGGTTTCTATGCTGAAGTTAGCGGCGATGTTCGGGTCCTCGGCGGGGTCGTACAGCCGTGTGTCGATGCCGTTGAGGATGCCGGTGAATTTGCCGCGGTGCGCGTCGATAACGCCCTCGAGCCCCTTGGCGAAGAAGCTGTATCTCAGCTCATCGGCGTAGGAGGGGCTGACGGTGGTGACGGCGTCGGACAGTTCGACGGCGCCCTTCATCAGCGATATGCCGCCCATGAACTCCATGGTGCCGCCGTGCATGAGAGTATCGGGCAGCCCGAACACATTGGCCATCAGGTATTGGTCATAACGCCCCTGATACTCGATGTTGTGGATTGTGAATACCGTTTTTATGCTGGCGTACGGCTCGATGCCCGGGTACAGCGCGCGCATATAGACCGGCACAAGCGCCGTCTGCCAGTCGTTGCAATGCACGATGTCCGGGGTCCAGCCGATCTCCGCGATCATACAGACGGCGGCGCGGGAGAAGAACGCGAAGCGTTCGCCGTCGTCAAACGAGCCGTACAGGTCGCCGCGGCGGAAGTAATACTCGTTGTCGAGGAAGTAGTATACCACGTCGTCTTTTGTGAACTCGAAAAGACCGCAGTATAAATTCCGCCACGCGAGCGGCACATAGATATATTTGACAAAGCGTATTTGCGTCCGCCATTCGTCAGGCATTGCCGAATAAAGCGGGAGCATGACCCTTACCTGATTGCGCTGTGACGCTACGGCCTGCGGCAGCGCTCCCAGCACGTCTCCCAAACCGCCCGTTTTGACAAACGGGGCGACTTCGCTGGCGATATAAAGAATATTCATGCCGGTTTCCTCCTATTTATATATACTAATGTTTAACAGCCCCTGCGGAGGGGGCGGCGCGCCCCCTTATACGACAGAGTTTTTGCTGATGGCTATAGGATAATTCGCGTGGCCCATAAGCATTCTCTCACGGGTCACCTTGACGTCCTTGTCGGTAATGGCGTAGCTGAGGACGGCGTTGTCGCCTATGGTTGTGTCCTGCATGATGATGCTGTTTTTTACGGTCGCGCCTTTGCCGATTTTAACGCCGCGGAAGATAACGGAGTTTTCCACGCTGCCATCAATTTGGCAGCCGTCGGCCACGATGCAGTTTTTAACCACAGCGCCGTCGCCGTAATAAGTTGACGCTTCGTCGCGCACCTTGGTTTTTATAGGCCGCGATTTCAGGAAAAGCTCGGCACGGACTTTCGGATTCAGCAGGTCCATGCTGTTAGCGAAATAGCCGGAGGTTGTCTGGAGCTTCGCGGCATAGCCGTCGAACGGATAAACGCCGATGTTCAGTTTATCCGTCATGCCCTGAAGCACGTCGCGGTCATAGTTATGCAGATTATGCGCGGTGCAGTGCGAAACAAGCGAAAGCAGCATCTTGCGGGATATAATGCCGACGCCCAGATATTCCATCGCGCCCAGCTCGGTGCGGCCTATTATGACGTCCTCGACGCGCTCGCGGCGCCCTCTTACCATATATGTTTCGCTTTCGACAAGGCCGACGGGCTTGTGGGAGCAGACGCATGTTATATCCCAGCCGTTTTTAAGGTGGTACTCGAAAATCTCCTCCAGCGGCAGATTGGCGATAAGGTCGCAGTCGGCCAAAACAATGTAATCCTGTCTTATGCGCTGGAGATAGTCGCCGACATGGTGCAGGGCCTCCATCTTGCCGCGGTAGCTTTCGCGTACGCCGGCGTATCCGAACGGCGGCAGGAGCCTCAGCCCGCCGCGTTTGCGCGCTAAGTCCCAGTCCTTTCCGGCGCCGAGATGGTCAAGCAGCGACTGATAGCTTTCGCGCATGATAACGCCAACGTCGTGAATGTCGGCGTTTACCATGTTGGAGATCATAAAGTCGATAACACGGTAGCGGCCGCCGAACGGGATCGACGATACTGTCCTGTGTTCGATAAGCTCGCGCATACGAAGGTCTTTGTTATACGCGAAAATCAGTCCGTGCAGATCAGTCATTTGCTGTCACCTCCGGTAAATCCTCGTCAACCATTTTGCCGGCGTCAACGGCATATCCCGTTCCGACGGTGACGCCCGCGGCGACTACGGCGATTTTCATATTGGGCGTGTGCTTCTGTTTGCTGCCGACGCGCGCGCCCGGCTGTATATGCGCGTCCTCGGCGATAATGGCGTATTCGATGACGGCGTCGCGCCCGATAACCGCGCCCGGCATGATGATCGAATAATTTACCCGCGCGCCCTCCTCGACCGTTACGCTGTGGAACAGCACGGAGTTGTCAACGCTGCCGTAAATCTGGCAGCCCTCCGTCACAAGCGAGTGGGTGACGGACGCGGACGCGCCGATAAAATGCGGCGGCGCCGTCGGGTTGCGGGCGTAGACGCGCCATTTGCTGTCGTGCAGGTTGATCGAGCTTTCGTCTGAGGTCAGCATGTCCATGTTCGCTTCCCACAGGCTTTGGATCGTTCCGACGTCTTTCCAGTAACCCTCGAAGCGGTAGACCATAAGCCTCTCGCTGTTTTCAAGCATGTTGGGGATGATATTGCCGCCGAGGTCGTTTTTGGATCTGGGGTCGTTTTCGTCCTCTATCAGGTATTTTTTCAGCTTTTTCCAGTCGAAAATATATATGCCCATGCTGGCAAGCGTTGACTTGGGATTTCTGGGTTTTTCCTCGAATTCATAGACGGAGCCGTCTTCGTTTACGTTCATGATACCGAAGCGCGACGCCTCCTCGGGCGTTACGTTAAGGACGGCGATAGTACACGCGGCGCCGGTCTTCTTGTGCTGGTCGAGCATTTTAGAGTAGTCCATTTTATAGATGTGGTCGCCCGACAGTACCAGCACGTAATCAGGATCGTAGTGGTCGGCGAAGCTGATGTTCTGGTAGATGGCGTTGGCGGAGCCCTTGTACCACTCGCCGCCTTTGCCCTGCATGTACGGCGGCAGCACGTGGACGCCGCCGTCCAGACGGTCGAGGTCCCACGGCTGACCCGAGCCGATATACGCGTTCAGCTCGTGCGGCTGATACTGCGTAAGGACGCCGACGGTGTCGATGTCGGAGTTTATGCAGTTCGAGAGCGGGAAATCAATCAGCTTGTACTTGCCGCCAAAGGGTATGGCGGGCTTTGCGACGTTGGCGGTCAGCACGTACAGGCGGCTGCCCTGTCCGCCCGCCGGCAGCATTGCGATACATTCCTTTTTTGCTATCATACAAAACACCTTCCGTTATCAGGGATTGCGGGGGATATAAACGCCCGCGCCTATATATCAATCCTTTTCAGGAATACCGCGCCGAACGGCGGCACCGTAAGCTGGAGCGACTGCTCTTTTCCGTGCCACGGGAAACCCTCGGTGCCCATATCGAAGGGGTTTATGTTGCCGCGGCCGCCGAACTCCTCGCGGTCGGAGTTTAGTATCTCGCGGTAAACGCCCTCGGTCGGGACGCCGATCCTGTATCCAAGCCTGTTGATCGGGGAAAAATTGAATATGGCGATAAGCTCTTCCCCCGAGCGGTTCTTGCGGCAGACGCCGAGAGTGTTGCCCTGATAATCGTCATGGCACAGCCACTCAAAGCCGTCCCAGTCCAAATCGTTTTCCCAAAGCTCGCTGTGCGCGAGATAGAGATGGTTAAGCGTTTTGACATACTGCCGGAGCTGCCTGTGACGGTCGTATTCCAGCAGGTGCCAGTCCAGCGAGCGCGCCTCGCTCCACTCGGAAAACTGTCCGAACTCCGAACCCATGAACAGCAGCTTTTTGCCAGGATGCGCCATCATATAGGAGAGATATGTGCGGACACCGGCGAATTTGTCGTCGTAATACCCGGGCATTTTATGTATAAGCGCGCCCTTTAGGTGAACGACCTCGTCATGCGAGACGGGCAGCACGTAGTTCTCGGAAAAGGCGTACATCATCGAAAACGTGAGGTTGTTGTGCTTGTACTGCCTGAAGATGGGGTCGGTTTTCGCGTATTCAAGCGTGTCGTTCATCCAGCCCATGTTCCATTTGAAATTAAAGCCCAGACCGCCCATGTACACGGGCTTTGTCACCATAGGCCATGACGTGGACTCCTCCGCCATCATAAGGGTGTGCGGGAATTGGGCGAACACGGCTTCGTTTAGCTTGCGCAGGAAGTCAACGGCCTCGAGATTTTCGCGTCCCCCGTGGACATTGGGGCGCCACTGTCCGTATTTTTTGCCGTAGTCCAGATAGAGCATACTCGCCACCGCGTCTACGCGCAGGCCGTCGATGTGGTAATGCTCCAGCCAGAACAGCGCGGAGGACATCAGGAATGAGCGGGTTTCGTTGCGCCCGTAGTCGAAAATACGCGTGCCCCACTCGGGATGCTCCCGTTTCGCGGGGTCCGAATACTCATAGCAGCATGTGCCGTCGAACTCGATAAGCCCGTGCCCGTCCTTGGGGAAATGCGCGGGAACCCAGTCAAGTATCACGCCGATACCGGCCTGATGGCATTTATCCACAAACTCCATGAAGTCGTGCGGCGACCCGAAGCGCGAGGTCGGGGCGAAATAACCTGTGACCTGATAGCCCCATGACAGGTCGAGCGGATGCTCGGTTACGGGCAGAAGCTCGATGTGCGTATATCCCATCTCTTTTGCGTATGGGATGAGCTGCCCGGCAAGCTGGGAATAGCTGAGTATCGCGTCGCCGTCGCCACGGCGCCATGAGCCGAGATGAACCTCATATATATTAAGCGGCTTGTCATACGGCTCCGACTTGGCGGCGAGCCAATCCGAGTCGTGCCACTCAAAGCCCGATATGTCGAAAACCTTTGACGCGGTGAGCGGGCGCGTCTCCGCGTGGAACGCGTAAGGGTCGGATTTTTCGCGCCAGTCGCCCTGCTTTGTCAGCACGGCATATTTATAGGACGCGAACCGCGCCAGCTTGGGGACATACAGCTCCCACACGCCGACGGATATTTTTTTCATGGGGTGCTTGTCCCTGTCCCATCCGTTAAAGTCGCCTATGACCGACACGCTTTGCGCGTCGGGGGCCCAGACGCGGAACATGACGCCCTTTTTGCGGCCTTCGTCAACTATATGCGCGCCCAGGATGCTATATACGCGGCTGTCGCAGCCCTCGTGGAACAGGTATAGGTGCAGATCCAGCGTTTCGTTTGTTTTTGTCTGAGCGTCCGAGGGTTTTGCGGGTTTTTGAGCAGGAGATTTTTTCTTTGATTTTTCAGCCATTATGCCAGCACCTCTCCGTAAACCTCGCCGCTTAGACCGGCGGCGTTGCTTTCGTCGTAATCAATGTGCATCGCCGGTGAGAAATTGGCGTGGACGCGGCATACCACCTCGTTGAAGATAAGCCCGCGCTCGCCGCCGATTTTTACCGCGACGATCTGCTTGTCCTTCAGACCGTGCTGTTCCGCGACGGCGGGCGTAAGATGTATATGGCGTTTGGCGATAATGGCGCCCTCCGCAAGCTCTATGCTTCCGGCGGGGCCGATAATCTTTAACGCCGTGCTTCCGGCAACGTCGCCGCTCTCGCGTATGGGGGGCTTTATCCCGAGGACGCGCGCGTCGGTAAGAGAGACCTCGACTTGGGTGGCGGAGCGCTCCGGTCCCAGTATGGATACCCTGTCGATCGCGCCGCGGGGACCCTCGACGCGTACTTTTTCCTCCGTAAGATATTGCCCGGGCTGTGAAAGCTCGCGTTTGTTGTGCAGAGAATGGCCCTCTCCGAACAGGATGGCCAGATGTTCCTTTGTGACATGCGCGTGGCGCGCCGAAGATTCCACTAAAACACTAAGCATAATACGCCTCCGTAACAGTATGGATTTATTCGCGGGAATAAAATTTTTCTTATTCATGATTTTACCACATATATTCTCATATGGCAACTGTTTTTAACTTTAATATTACGAAAGATATGTGCCGGTATATTCAGAAATTTTTCGACACGTATTTACAAGCTGTAATATTTGTGATATATATAAACAACTGACGGTCAAATTATACTCATTGTATATAAATCCCCATGAGGAGTGATATAATGACCACGGAGTTTTCACGCGCGCTGAGCCTGTTAAGACAGGAGCGCGGAGTTAGCCAACGCGCGGCGGCAAAGGAGCTGGGCGTGTCGCAGGCTCTTTTATCACACTATGAAAACGGGGCGCGGGAGCCCGGGCTGAAATTTTTGGCGAGGGTCTGCGATTATTACGACGTGACGGCAGACTTTATGATCGGGCGCACGATGATGCGCGACGGCGCGGGCATACAGCCCGAACTGCTTTTCAAAGCGGGGGACGACAGGGACAACCGCCTGCGCGGTTCGGCGGCGGCGCTGATGTCAAAGAGGCTTTTGTGCAACTCGATAAGTCTTTTGTTCGACATACTGGGCAAAACGAGCCACCGCGTACTTATTTCCGCCGTGCTGAGATATTTTTCAGCCGCTTTTTACAAGGTGTTCCGGCTGATCTACGTATATGCGGGGCGCAATCCGTCAGGGTTCTTTTCCATACACGAATCGTATTACGCGCCGGCTTGCGACGCCGAACTGTTCAGCGCCGAGGCGCATATCCGGGCTATACTGGCAAAGCGGCGCCCGGCGGGCGCGCCGGACGGGGAAGCGCCGGTATTGCCTGAGATTTCCAACGAAACACTGACCAAGGAATACCCCGCGCTGGTCGGCTCTATGTTCAGTATTTTGCATCAGGCGGGCGAGCAAATCAAGGAAAGAGTCGGGGACAAATAAATTTCTCTTGACAAAAACAGCAATAGGTAATAGAATTACCTGTATATAATTTGAGGTGAGATTTAATATGCAATTTGTACTATACAGCGCGCTGGCTCTACATCCAGCGCTGATAATCGCGGCAATCGCCGTAGGCGCGGCGCTGCTGCTGTTCTGCGTGTTCATATTGGGGATGACGCACAGGAAAAACATGGCGGAAAAGGAGATCGGGAGCGCCGAGGATGAAGCCAGAAGAATCTTGAACGAAGCGATAAGGGATTCTGAGACCAAGATGCGCGCCGCGCTGGTCGAGGCTAAGGACGAGATCCACAAACAGCGCGTCGAATACGAGCGCGAGGTGAAGGAGCGGCGCGTTGAGCTGCAAAAGCAGGAACGCCGTCTTGAGCAAAAGGAAAACTCTATCGACCGCAAAATGGAAACGATAGAGAAAAAAGAGGAGACGCTCAGCCAAAAGCTGAAGGACGCCGATATATTCCGCGGTGAAGCCGAGATGGTTAAACGCAGCCAGATCGAAATGCTTGAGCGCATATCAAAGTTCTCTGAGGAAGAGGCGAAGGCGTATCTTATAAGCAACCTTGAAAGCGAGGTCACGCACGAGGCCGCGAAGAAGATAAAGGAAATCGAAGCCAAGACGAAGGAGGACGCGGACAGGATCGCCCGCGAAACGATTTCGCTCGCTATTCAAAAGGTCGCGTCGGATCATGTTTCAGAGGCTACGGTTTCCGTCGTGCCGCTGCCCAACGACGAGATGAAGGGGCGCATTATCGGGCGTGAGGGACGCAACATACGCGCGCTTGAAACGCTTACCGGCATAGACCTTATTATTGACGATACGCCGGAGGCGATAACGCTCAGCGGGTTTGACCCCGTGCGCCGCGAGGTCGCGCGTTTAGCGCTTGAGAAGCTGATTTCCGACGGCCGCATACACCCCACGCGTATCGAGGAAATGGTGGAAAAGTCCCGCCGCGAGGTCGATTATATCATAAAGCAGGAGGGCGACCGCGCCACGTTCGAGACCGGCGTTCACGGTCTGCACCCCGAGCTGGTCAAGCTGCTGGGGCGGCTGCGCTTCCGCACGAGCTACGCGCAGAATGTGCTGCTGCACTCGATAGAGGTTTCGCATCTTTCGGGCGTTATGGCGGCTGAGCTGGGCGTTGACCCTATGCTGGCGAAACGCGCCGGGTTGCTGCATGACCTCGGCAAAGCCGTTGACCATGAGGTCGAAGGCTCGCACGTCACCATCGGCGTGGACATCGCCCGCAAGTACCGCGAGAATCAGGATGTGCTGCACGCCATACACGCGCATCACGGTGATATTGAGGCAAAGACCGTCGTCGCGTGTCTGGTGCAGGCCGCCGACGCAATATCCGCCGCGAGGCCCGGCGCGCGCCGCGAAAACCTTGAGAGTTATATCAAGCGGCTTGAAAAGCTGGAGGAGCTGGCGAACAGCTTTGATGGCGTCAACCGGTCGTTTGCCGTGCAGGCGGGGCGTGAAATCAGAATAATGGTCAAGCCCGATATAGTTTCTGATGACGAGATGGTGCTGCTCTCCCGCGAGCTGACGAAAAAGATAGAGTCTGATTTGGAATACCCGGGGCAGATCAAGGTACACTTGATCCGCGAAACAAGACATATTGATTACGCGAAGTAGTATGAATATCCTTGCCGTCGGCGACGTATGCGGTGAAGGCGGTCTGAAAATGGCCGCGAAGCATCTGTTCTCGCTGAAAAAAATCTATAACGCGCATCTGTGCGTCGTCAACGGTGAAAACGCGTCGATGAGAGGCATTATGTCCGCTCAGGCGCAGACGCTTTTGGATAACGGCGCGGATGTTGTTACTCTTGGCAACCATGTCTGGCACAGGCAGGATATAATAAGCACCCTCGAAAACAACGGGCGCGTTGTTCGTCCTCTGAACTACGCCGCGCCCTTGCCCGGCAACGGTTATTGTATCGTGTACAGTCCCTCCGGCAGACGTGTCTGCGTGGCAAATCTGCTGGGGCGGTTGGAGATGAACGATGTGTCGGTGGAGAACCCGTTCTGGCGCGTCAACCGCCTGTTCGGCGAGGCTGAATTTGACATTCTTATAATTGATTTCCACGCGGAGGCCACGTCCGAAAAGCTAGCGATGGCCTATCATCTGGACGGGCGCGCCGCCGTACTGTTCGGCACCCATACGCATGTGCCGACGGCGGACGAGCGCGTGTTCCCCAAAGGGATGGGATATATAACCGACTTGGGCATGACCGGCCCGGTTGAATCCGTTTTGGGCGCGAAGCCCGAGCAGTCGCTGAATTATTTCCTAGGGCGGCTGCCGCAGCGCTTTGAGCCGGCGCCGGGCGACTGTAAACTTCAGGGCGCGCTGTTTGAGGTAGACGAGGAGTCGGGGCGGTGCCTGAAGGTAACGCGGATAGAGATAACTTAAACGGTTGCTATTAAGCCGCTTTTGCCGTCAAAAACCTCCGTTGTCATAAGTACGCCGAGGCGATAGCCGTGGACAAACATTTCTACGCCGGATATTTCGCTTATATCCGCCTGAGCTTTGTCAAAGTTTTTGAAAAGCTCCTTCTCCCGCTCATTCAATGCCGCAAGCAGTTTGTCCTCGCTGTCCACCAGCTTTCGCGCGGCGCGGTCGCCGTGTGAGTTGCGAATCAAAGGCCGCTCTGCGGGATTAATATTACCTCTGGCAAATTCCTCTAAGATACTTTTATACATTGTCATTCTTCCTTTCCTGATGCTTGTGTTTTTTATAATTATAATAGTGCAATTTAATTCAACTGTCAACCCAAAAGTGCAACACAAATAAACTTTGGAATTATGCACAAAACGAGAGGTTGGTTTTTGTGGAATATGACAAGTTTGTTGCTTTGTGTAAAATTAAAGGGACTACGCCGACGGCTCTTACGCTTAAAATTGGTTTAAGTAAAGGCAATGCTACAAGTTGGAAAAAGACGGGAAATCCCAGCGCTGACGTATTAATAAAACTTGCCGATGAGCTGGAATGTTCAATAGATTACCTTCTTGGTAGAACGGACAAGCCTGAGATTAACAGATAACAATATACAATAAATATAACATAAGAAATCTTATTGGGGGATAACGGTGAAGCAGTCAAAATTCCAAACAGACCTCACGGAAGGCGCGGTAGCTGGTCAGCTGATCCGGTTCGCCATGCCGTTTTTGCTGTCCATGCTGATCCAGCAATGCTATAATATGGCCGACATAGTGATCGTCAGCCATTTTTCCGGCGAGGCGTCGGTAGCGGGCGTCAACAACGGCGGGCAGCTTACGTTTTTGGCGACGGCGATGGCGATAGGTCTGTCGGTGGGCGGCACAATACTGATCGGCCAGTATTTCGGCGCGAAGCGGATGGAGGATGTCCGGCGGACGATGTCAACGGTTATGACGGTCCTTATTATAGCGTCCGTTATAATGACCGCCGTTTTTCTGCTGCTGGGCGGCGTGATGCTGCGCTCTCTCCGCGTTCCCGAGGAGAGCTTTTCCGAGGCGAGAATATACTTAAATATATGTGTGAGCGGGCTGCCGTTTATATTTATGTACAACGCCATATCCGGCGTGCTGCGCGGGATGGGGGATTCAAAGCGGCCGCTGTATTTTGTGTCGGCCGCATGTGTGCTTAATGTGGGGCTTGACCTGCTGCTGGTCGCGGGGTTCGGCATGGGCGCGGCCGGCGCGGCCATAGCCACGATTATCTCTCAGGCGTGCAGCGTGGTTGTTTCGGCGGTATATCTGGCGCGGGGCGGCTTTATGTTTGATTTTAAGCCGAAAAGTTTTGTGATACACCGCGATAAGCTCAAACTGATTCTGAAGCTGGGTATCCCGACCTGCTTGCAGCAGGTAGCTGTCAACCTGTCGTTTTTGCTGATGTCGTCGCTTGTCAACGGATACGGCGTGTCGGTCGCGGCGGCGGCGGGGCTTTCCGGGCGCTTTAACGGCTTTGCCATAATGCCCGCGATGGCGGTTTCCAACTCGGTGGGGATGATGAGCGCGCAGAACTTGGGTGCGGGCAGACCCGAGCGCGCCATACATACCATGCGTACGGGTATCATTATCTCGTCTGTTGTGGGGGTTGTTGTATTTGTCGCCGCGCAGCTTTTTCCGCGGCAGATCATGGGCGTGTTGTCGGCGTCGCCCGCTGTGATTGAAGCGGGTATGATTTATATGCGGGCGTTCAGCTGGGATTATATAGTCGTTCCGTTTGCGTTTAACTTTTACGGGCTGATTACCGGCGCGGGGCATCCGCATATTATAATGATAAATACGATCATCACCTCAGTCGGATTGCGCATACCGGCGGCGCTGCTGTTGAGCCAAACCCTCGGGCTGGGGTTGCAGGGCGTGGGGCTGGCGGCGCCGGCGGCGTCGGTGGGATCGGTTATATTCCTGGCCTGCTATATAATGAGCGGCCGCTGGCGCAACGTGGCGATATATAAGGAGGAGCGGGGCAAAAAACCGGTCACGGACGCGCCGGCTACAGGCATTGACTAATTAAAAAAATCATGCTATAATGGGAATATGAACACGCCTTTGTATAACGCGCTCTTGGATTACGCTAAAACCCGGCCCTTGCGGTTTCATATGCCCGGGCATAAGGGGCGTCCCCTGTTCGGCGATATTTGGGGGGATTTGACCGCGCTGGACGTTACTGAGCTTCCGCAGACCGGCGACCTTTACCGTGAGGCCGACGGGCCCATACGCGAAGCCGAGCGGCTGCTGGCAAAGACTTATAATGCCGGGGATTCGATGCTTTTGACCGGCGGTTCGACACAGGGGATATTCGCTATGCTTGCCGCCTGTACAAAACCCGGCGACGCTGTTTTACTGGACAGGCTGTGCCATCAGAGTGTTTTACACGCGGTTGCGCTGCTGGATTTGCGCCCGAGATATATTTACCGAAGACTGAAAGACGGTATCGCGCTGCCCATTGAAACGGACGATATTCCGCCGTTTGACGGCGAAAAAGCGGTGGTGGTCACGTCGCCGACATATAACGGCGTGTTGAGTGATTTGAAATCCATGCACGAATCGTGTGTTCGGAATAATGTCCGTTTGCTGGTTGACGCGGCGCATGGCGCGCATTTGCCGTTTGTACCCGGCTTTGCAGACTATTACCGTTATGACGCCATGGTCATGTCGGCGCATAAAACGCTTCCGGCGCTGGGACAGGCGGCGTTTCTGCTTATAGACGGCGGTGATATTAAGCCGTACAGGAGCGCGGCGATGCTCACGGGGACAAGCAGTCCCAGTTATCCAGTAATGGCGTCCGTTGATTTGGCGCGGGAGTTCCTTGACGAACAAGGATACAGGCAGGGCGAGCTGCTGCTAAAAGCGGTTTCGCGGTATAGCTTTGACAATGTGTTTTCGGGGTGCGCGCTCGACCCGCTGAGGATTACGGTAAAGGGCCGCGCCGAGCGGTTTGGCGGTATCGTTCCCGAGATGGACAGGGGCGGCATGTTAACCTTTATTATCTCGCTGTATGACGGCGCCGGAGATGTTGAGAGGTTGTTTTCAGCAATCGCGGAATGCGGCGGCGCGGCGTTCGAGGGAACGGCAGGTCATATGCCGGCCGCAAAATTCGCCATATCGCCGCGCGAGGCTATGTTAAACTCAAGAAAAGCCGTTGTCCCGCCGGAGAACGCGGCGGGCAGGATCGCCGCCGAGCCCGTGACGCCGTATCCTCCGGGGATACCCGTGCTTATGCCCGGAGAGGTGATTTGTGAGGCGCATATGGAATTTATTAAAGCGCCGATAACTGTTGTTGATCAATAAAAATTATTCATAAAGGGAGGAACAACCATGAAACTTGTACTGGCAATACTTAACTCCGACGACGCGCACGCGGTCATCTCCAGTCTTACCCGCGCCGAGTTCAATGTGACAAAATTGGCGACGACGGGGGGATTCCTGTCCGCCGGTAATGTGACGATCCTTGTCGGATTGGACGAGGCGAAGCTGGACGTCGCGCTGGAGCTAATTGAAAAACATTCAAACAGCCGCAAACAGGTGATACCCTCAACCTCCGACGTGGGCATGAATTTCTACTCCGCGATGCCCGTGCAGGTCAATGTAGGCGGCGCGACGGTATTCGTGCTTAATGTCGAGCAATTCGTTAAATACTGACCGCGTTCCTCACGCCATATTGCTCGCGGGGGGCGCGACGGACGACGCGCTGGAGGTTGCCGCCGCCGCGAACTGTCTGCGCGGCGGCGGTCACGCGTGCGGAGGATGTTCTTCCTGCGTTAAAATGAGGGAGGGAAACCATCCCGATGTGACTGTATTCAGCTGCGTCGGCGCGAAGGTCGAGCAAATACGCGGGCTGTGCGCCGACGCTTTGATATTGCCCAACGAGAGCCGTTATAAAATATATATCCTTAACGACGCTCACGAGCTGAGCCCGATTTGCCAGAACGCGCTGCTTAAAGTGCTGGAGGAGCCACCCGCGAGCGTTGTATTTATCCTGACCGCCGCGCGCGCAGATAATCTGCTTCCCACAGTGCGTTCACGGCTTTTCCGGCGCAACCTTGGATCGGCGCGGGCTTTGAAGCAGGGAGAAATTTCGGCAAAAATATTAAGCGCATACGACGGGCGCGATGAGCTAAACCTATTGCTGTATGTTTTGGCCTGTGATAAAATGGACCGCGAGGAGTTCAGCGGCCTGATAGGCGAGTTGCGCCAAGGGTTGCTCGAGCGCCGGAACATAAAGGCTGTCACAAGGTTAGGCGAGTTACAGCAGTCGCTTGAGCGTAATACGGGTATCGGGCAGGTTTGCGGCGCGGTTGCCGTTATACTTTCGGATTTTGATGCAGAGGAGTTATACTGACATTGACAAAGATAGTGGGAGTACAATTCAGGGAAACCGGAAAGGCATATTACTTCAGCCCCGGCGGGCTGAGTATACTCAAGGGGGCCGGAGTCATAGTCGAAACGGCGCGCGGAGCGGAGTACGGCATTTGCGTGCTGCCCGAAACCGAGGTTAGCGACGATAGGATCGTCCAGCCGCTGCGCCGCGTTCTCCGCGCCGCAACCCAGCAGGATATGGCGTTGCTGGAGAGCAACTCGGAAAAAGAAAAACGCGCGACTGAAATATGCCGCCAGAAAATTGAAAAGCATGATTTGAAGATGAAGCTGATACGCACGGAATACGCGTTCGACGGGAATAAAATCATGTTTTTTTTCACCGCCGACGGGCGCGTTGATTTTCGTCAGCTTGTAAAGGACCTCGCGGCCGAGTTCCACACGCGCATAGAATTAAGGCAGGTCGGCGTGCGCGACGAGGCGCGTATGCTGGGCGGCGTGGGCATATGCGGGAAATCGTTCTGCTGTTCCTCTTTTCTGAACGAGTTTTCGCCGGTATCTATAAAGATGGCTAAGGAACAGGGGTTGTCTTTGAACCCGATAAAAATTTCGGGCACCTGCGGGCGGCTTATGTGCTGTCTGAGCTATGAGCAGCAGGCTTATGAGGAAATGCAGCAGACCATGCCTTTTATAGACTCCGTCGTTGAAACGCCCGCCGGAAGCGGCGTTGTGACCGATATAAATTTACTGCGGGGACAGGTGAAGGTCGCGCTGACCGGACAGCCGGATCTTCCGCCTAAGGCTTTTGACAAAAGCGAGGTAAGGGTCGTCAAAAAGACGCGGCGCTGTGAAGGTAAATGTACAAACAAGTGCGATGCCAAAGATGATGGCGAGGTACTTTGACACCCACGCGCATTATGACGACAAGCGCTTTGACGGCGACCGAGAAGCGCTGATTATGTCATTGGCGGAGCATAATATAGATTTGGTCGTCAACCCGGGCAGCAGCATGAGATCAAGCCGCGCGGCCGTGGAATTGTCGGAGAGGCATCCTTTTTTTTACGGAGCGGTTGGCGTACACCCGCATGACGCGAAGGAGCTGACGGAGAACGGCGTTTCGGAGCTGAAGCGCATGACAAAGCACCCGAAGGTGGTCGCCGTCGGAGAGATCGGGCTTGACTATCATTACGATTTTTCGCCGCGCGATATACAAAAGCGCGGCTTTGAGCGCCAGCTGCAGCTTGCAGTTGACACCGGCATGCCGGTTATAATACATGACCGAGAAGCCCATGCCGATACCTTAGACATACTGAAAAATTTCAAACTGAAGGCCGTTGTTTATCACTGCTATTCGGGCAGTCTTGAGTACGCGAAGGTGTTGCTTGGCAGGGGATACTATCTGTCCTTTACCGGCGCCGTTACCTTTAAGGGGGCGTACAGATCGCACGAGGTCATAAGATATATGCCGATCGACAGGCTGATGCTGGAAACTGACGCGCCGTATCTGGCTCCGGCGCCCCATCGCGGCAAACGCTGCGACAGTACGTTTCTGCCGGCGATAGCGCGGGCAATATCGGATATACGGGGGATAGCGCCGGAGGAGCTGGCGGAAACGACATATCATACGGGCAGGGAATTTTTTGGAATCTAGGGGATGCTTATGAACATAGCGTATCATGTGGGCGAAAACCTTTATCTTAACCTGACAAACCGCTGTACCGCGCGATGCGATTTTTGTCTGCGCCGCAAAGCCGACGGAATCGGAGACGCGGAAAGCCTGTGGCTTGCCAGAGAGCCCGACACGGCAGAAGTCATGGACGACGCGCGGGAAAAAGGCTGGACAAACGCGGCCGAGGTGGTTTTCTGCGGGTACGGCGAACCCACCATGCGGCTGGAAGTAATGCTGGAGGTCGCGGGAGAGATGAAACGGCAAAAGCCGGACGTCAAGCTGCGCCTGAACACCAACGGGCTGGGCAGCCTGTTCGCCGGACGCGACATAACGCCTGAGCTGGCTGTGTTCGACGAGGTGTCCGTTTCGCTTAACTATATTGACGAAGAGCAATATAATCTGCGCTGCCGTCCCATGTTCGGGGTGAAGTCATTTAACGGTATTTTGGATTTTGTAAGCAATCTTAAAAAGCACGGGCCGGATATAACGCTGACGGTTCTGTCACTGCTTGAGGAAGAGGAGATAGAGGCCGCGCGTAAATTCGCGGACGATTTGGGCGTGAAATTCAGGATTCGTGAAGCGTTGTGACCGCTTCGACGGCCAGCTGGTCGCATCTGTTGTTATAAGTATTTTCAGCGTGTCCTTTTACCCACTCGAATGACGATTTATGATACTCGCAAAGGGAGAGCAATTTTTCCCACAGATCGGAGTTCAGCGCGGGTTTTTTGTCGCTTTTTATCCATCCTTTGGCGCGCCAGCCCGCCGCCCAGCCCTTTGTAATACCGTTCACCACATACTGCGAGTCAGAGTATACCGTGACCTCGCACCGCTCTTTCAGGGCGGAAAGCCCTTCGATCACGGCGGTCAGCTCCATGCGGTTGTTAGTGGTATCCTCACAGCCGCCGGACATCTCTTTAACGCGGCCGCGGTATATCAGGACGGCGCCCCATCCGCCGGGTCCGGGATTGCCCGAACACGCGCCGTCAGTATACAGCTCAACATGCTTCATATCGTTCTCCAATTAATAATAAGTTTCCCAAATTATATCAAGTCTATCCGCGTTTTACAAGCGGGAAAACGGAGCTTTTTATGGATATGTCTTTTCAGCTTCAAACAGGGCAGGCCGTGGGTGTCACGCGCCACACGCTGAATCAGCTTTTGGCGCTTCAGGACGGAACCGCGGCTATGCTGTTCTGTTATCTGCTGGCAAACCCTCAGCCGCTTGACACGCGGCAGGCATCTCTTGTGCTGGGTGTTGACGGGTTGGAGGTAACACGTGCGTTTACGCGCTTGAAGGAAGCGTCGCTGTTGTCTACCGTGACTGCGCCGACAACGGCCCAAACGCACGAGCCGCCCGCCGCGCCCAAGGCGGCGCCGGTTATGGATGCACAGCCTCACACAAAGGGGCTGACTGTGGACGACAGACCGGCTTATACCTCCGGTGAGATAGCGCGCGCGCTTGAGCAGCGGAGCGATTTCAGCGCGGTGGTCAAAGAGGCCGAGAGCCGTTTGGGAAAGATTTTGTCGAATAACGATTTGCAGACATTGTACCGCATCTATGACTGGCGCGGGCTGCCCGCCGGAGTGCTGAATCTGCTGATAACGCATTGTGTGGAGGAGGCGCGTGAGCGCGGCGGTAACATGCCGAAGCTCGGTCAGATAGACAGAGAGGCCGCCGTGTGGGAGAAAAAGGGCATCGACAACGAGCAGCGCGCGGAGGAATATCTGGCCGAACTGGCCGAATACCGCACCAACCGCTTTAAGATTATGTCTATGCTGAATATCCGCGGCAGGGCGCCGTCGGCGACGGAGGAAAAATATATGAGCGAATGGGTCGCGTCGGGACATTCGCCGGAGCTTATATCGCTCGCTTATGATAAGACGGTCATACGCACCGGCGGCATGAACTGGAAGTATATGGCGACGATTCTGAAGAACTGGGAGGCAAAAGGGCTTGCCACGCCCGAGGAAGTTGAAAACGGCGAAAAACCGCTGCCGCGGGCAGTAAAAACCCCTTCCTCTCAGCCGGTCAGGTCAAAAACGGCATACGCGTCCGAAACGGCGGGAATACGCGAGAAGGCGGCGGTGGACGACATCAGCAGTTTCTTAAAGCGGGTGCGCGGCGGGGAGGGCGATAAGTAATGGATACTTTGAAAAACGCGCGGAGATTGCTTGAGAATGAACAGGAGCTTTATAAAAGCCGCCGCGCGGCGGCGGCGGAACGCATTATGGAGGAGCTGCCGGAGACGCGGAGGCTTTTAGACGATATACGCCGTATCTTTTTGCGCGCGATGGAGGATGTGCTGTCGCGCATGGATGAAAACGCATTTGATAAAGCCCAAAAAATCAGCCTTGAAAAGCAGAAGGAGCTTCGGGCGCTTTTGACGGCCGGCGGTCACGAGCCGGACGCGCTGTTTGAACTGCCAATGTGCGGCGCCTGCGCGGACGCGGGGTTTCTCGGCGCTAAGCCGTGCCGGTGTCTGCGGCGACATCTGGCGGAATTACAGACCACGGGGCTTTCCGCGCTGGGCGGCAAGACATTTGGCAATTTCGATTTGAATGTGTTTTCGTATGAAAAGGATCCGGGCTGGGGCCTTTCGCAGCGCGAGAATATGGAGGGCAACCTTGTCTACTGCCGCAGCTGGGCCAGAAATTTTTGCGACGGGTCGCCGAATCTGTTTCTTAACGGCGGCACGGGGCAGGGCAAAACGTTTCTGTGCGGCTGTGTCGCAAACGCGGTAGCCGAAAAGGGAGCCGATGTCAAATACGTCACGGCGATAATGCTGTTCGGGGATTTGGAGAGCAAACGATTTGAACACGGCGATACGGATGTGCGCCCGTATTATGATAGCGAACTGCTGATTATCGACGATCTGGGTACGGAGATGACGACCGCGTTCGTCCAGTCGGCGCTTTATGATATTATAAACACAAGGCTTGTGGCGGGGCGGAAAATGATAATCAACGCCAACTTTACCGCGCATGAGCTGTCGCAGGTGTACATGCCGCAGATATGCTCGCGGCTTTTGGGCGAGTTTAAGCAGCTGCACTTCTTCGGGCCTGATGTAAGGGTAAGGTAGGGGGAGAAATTAAATGAAACTTATGAACGGTGTTTGCCTGATTACGGAGGATGTACGGAAACTTGCGGAGTTTTATCAGGAGGTTTTGCAAACTAAAAGTTAAACTATAACAAATTTATTTAGGAGGAGCAGCATCATGACAAAAGAGCAGGCATTATCCGTTATCGCGCAAAAATTGGAGGCGATACAATCTCTGATCACGGCGATCACTTTGATGGGCTGGGACGCCCAAACACTGGGAGTGCCGGAAAAGTCGCTGGCCGCGAGGGGCGCGGCGGAGGGCTGGCTGGCCGGAGAGGCGTTCAGCCGCTTTATCGCGGAGGACACGCTGGAGGCAATCGAAACGCTCGAGAGCTTTGACAGCGAGCTGACCGAGCGCGAGCGCGCTATGGTACGCGAAATGGGGAGGGAATACCGCAAGAATAAAGCCGTCCCGCCCGAGGAGATGCAGGCGTATCACGCGCTGACGGCGCAGGCGCAGCAGATTTGGGAAAAAGCGCGGGAAGCCAGCGACTTCGCTATGATCCAACCCTATTATGAAAAAATATTCGATTTCCAGCGGCGGTTGTGCGACTGGTACGGATATGAGAAGCACCCCTATGACGCGCTGCTGGACGACTATGAAAAAGGCGCGACGGTGGAGGCTCTTGATGTCTTTTTCGCCCTGATGCGCGAGAAGATCACGCCGCTTGTAAAAAAGATCGTTCAAGGAGGCAAACAGCCGCGCGAGATAAAGGGGACATTCCCCGTCACGAAGCAGCGCGAGCTGACGCCGTGGCTGTGCGCGTTCGCGGGGTATGATATGTCGCGCGGCAAGATAGGCGAGGTGGAGCATCCGTTTTGCAACACGGTCAACCGCAACGACGTGCGTATTACAACCAAGTATCATGAGGACAATCCGTTGTCGTCGATATTCTCGGTTATACACGAAGCGGGACACGCTATCTATGAGCAGAACATGGACGAGGAGCTGCGGAAATACGATCTGGACAATGAAGCCTCGATGGCGGTGCATGAGAGCCAGTCGCGTATGCTGGAAAACATGATCGGGCGCAGCCGCGCGTTTACAGGTATCCTGCTGCCCAAGCTTAACGAGCTGTTCGGCGGGTTTGAGGATTGGAGCGGGGAGGATTTGTTCCGCGCAATCAATATCGCGCGCCCGTCGCTTATCCGTATTGAAGCCGACGAGCTTACCTATTGCCTGCATATAATCGTGCGCTATGAGCTGGAAAAGGCGCTGATTGCGGGAGAGATCAAGGTTTGCGATCTGCCCGGACTGTGGGCGGACAAATATGAGGAGCTGCTGGGAATCCGTCCGCCCAACGACGCCAAGGGCGTTTTGCAGGATGTCCACTGGAGCGACGGACTGGTGGGGTATTTCCCCACATATGCCGTCGGCACCGCGTACGGGGCGCAGTTCATGCACGCCATGCGGAAAACCGTTGACGTTGACGCCGCGACGGCCAAAGGCGATTTGTCGCCGGTGACGGAGTGGTTAAAACAGAATATTCATTGCCACGGCGCGATGTACACGCCGGGCGAGCTGCTGCGCCGCGCCACCGGCGAGCCGTTTAACCCTGCTTACTATGTGGAATATCTGAGCAAAAAACATACGGAGCTGTATCAATTATAAATACTGCGAGGTGCGTTATGGATTTTTTTGAAGCGGTCGAAAAGCGGTATTCCCATAAAGAGAGGTTTCTGCCTGACCCCGTGCCTCTTGCCGACCTTGAACGTGTGGCGAGAGCCGGATTGGCGGCGCCGACGGGCAATAATACACAGTGCGTCCGCTTGGTAATCCTGCCGGACAGGGCCGCCGTACAGCCGTTATGCGATGTTGTTCCGACCGAAGGGCTGCTTACGGCTCCGGCGGTAATCGCCGTGCTGACCGATGCTTCGGCTCAAAAGGGGCAGTATAACTTCGAGGTCGAGGATTATGCCGCGTCGGCCGCTCAAATGCTGCTGGCTGTGACCGCGCTGGGATACGCGTCGGTTTGGCTGGACAGCCCGTATTTCGATGAGGATAAGCAACGGGAAGCCCTTAACGTACTCGGCGCGCCGGAGGGATACCGTCTGCGTGTTGTGCTGCCGGTCGGGCTGCCTGACGGCGCGGGGTCGCGGCGCGGCAAAATGCCGTATGAGGAGAGGGTTTCTTACGGAAAACTTAACAATGCGTTTCTGACTGAAAAGCTGAGAAATTTCCTTGACGAAAACGGGAAATTGATAAATTATCCGTCAAAACGCAAGTTCAAAATACTTTCTTGGTTTTACTTGGCGTCAAAGTTTGAATCCGGCAGAAAATACACAGAAAAGGAAGTTAACGAGCTGTTGAGGGACTGGCATACGTTTGACGATTGGGCAATGCTTAGGCGCGATTTGTATGACAGCCGTTTCCTAAACCGTGAGAATGACGGTATGTTTTATTGGCTTGAGGAAAAGCAGCCCTCTATAAATGACTTTAACGCAGTTCCATTCAAGCACGAGTTTGAGTTTGAAAGGGCGCTCACAATACCGGTTGCTGATAGGGATATAATGGTCATGTAGGAAATTTATATACTGTACTTGGATTCTAAAAAGCGAATCGCAGAACAAGGTGAATCGCTTTTTAGAATCTTATACACTATAAGCGAAAATATTTTCAAGAATCATCCGACACTTTGGCGCTATCAATTGTATTAGTAGTGAAAGGGGGGCAAAGCGATGGCGAAATCTCTATTGCGTACGGATAGAGAGATTGCGGAAATCTACGAGCGCAACAAAAAGACAGTCTACCGCGTGTGCTTTGCTTATATGAAAAACACGGCTGATACCGAGGACGCTGTTCAAGACACGTTCTTTAAGCTGATAAAATCCGGTACGGCTTTTGAGGGCGAAGAACACGAGAAAGCATGGCTTATCAGAACCGCTACGAACATTTGCAAGAATGTCTTGCGGAACTGGTGGCGCAGACGGGAAAACTTGGACGATTATGAGCATCTCCAAGTGAGCGAGAGTATTGAAGATGACGATGTACTAAGCGTAGTCATGGGCTTGCCCGACAAATACAAAACGGTAGTTTACCTATACTATTACGAGGGCTACAACAGCGTCGAAATCTCAAGAATCCTCGGCAAACCACAATCTACAATCCGTAATCATCTTCACGAGGCGCGGATAGTCCTCCGTGATAAATTAGGTGGTGAATTTAATGAAGAATAATCGAATAATTGACGCATGGGACAAAATCGAGCCGGACAGCGCCGCTGACGAGCGTATGCTTGGCGAGATACTCGCCCAAAATAAATCCATGAATGAATCCAATAAAGGAAAGGTGTTTACTATAAAAAAGCCTATTGCATGGAAACGGCTTGCCCCTATTGCCGCTTGCTTAATACTGGTCGTTGCCGTCGGTGCGATAATCGGAAATAACTCAGGCTGGTTTGGTGATAGTGTCTACGCAGTGGAGCTTGACGGCGGTACGCTTAGTTTCTACAAGACAGATTCCACCGGCATGGCTAACTTTGACTTTGGCGCGGACGCGATTGGGCGGGATTTGACAGCAGAAGAAAACTCCCTGTTGTTCACGCATTTGAGCGTTACGTCACACGGCATTTTTGACGCATCCGCCAATGAGCTTATACACGTTGAAAGCCGAACCGGAAACACAAAAATCATACTTTCCGCGCATGACGTACCCGTTACGGACACGATGATTGAAACAAACCGCAGTATTTCCGAAATAAACGGCGTTCAGGTATCGGCAGGGTATTTTATCACACGCGAAAATAGCAGAGGTGAAAGAAACATTATATACATCGCTTCATTCGATTTTGACGGAGTGCAAATCTATGTTGAAAGCGGCGGCAGCGAAGATATGAGCGATGAAATCAGGTCGGAAATTGCTTCTGTCATTGAAACGCTCATAAATAGCGGAGC